>Ga0315900_10011085_pt1 | contig 11199 bp, 6 predicted proteins | sample LakEriMetagenome_FD_203521 | JGI IMG/M metagenome (GOLD analysis project Ga0315900, IMG submission 203521) | Freshwater fungal communities from buoy surface, Lake Erie, Ohio, United States - Buoy 12 MA114 | ecosystem: Environmental > Aquatic > Freshwater > Lake > Lake biofilm | place: USA: Lake...
TAGACGCAGCGATCGTGTCGAACGCGGCCTGGAAGGCGGGCTCGTGCGGGGGTTCGCGGTGATCGCGGCCGAGCCCGGCCACGGCGAGACTCGCGGTACCCATCGCATGCTCGAGCGTGCGCATCGCGATCGGGCGCAGCGCGTAGCCGTTGTTGATGGCCTCGCCCTGCTCCGTGGCGCGCAGCGTGCCGCGGAACGTCCCGGGCGGCACCGCGCGCAGCAGCGAGTCGATGCGACCGCCGCCGCGGCTCGCGATCGCATTGCGCCCGTGGAAGACCGTGAGCCGCACGCCGGCCCCGGCCGCCGCGGCCGCGAGTCCCGACTGCGCGCGGTGCAGCGCCCAGCGAGCCGCCGCGAAGCCGCTCTCCTTGTTGCCGTACGCGTAGCCGATCATCGCGGTCTGGTGGTCTCCGCGCGCCGCCACGTGGCGGCGATAGACCGGCTCGCGCAGCAGGGCCTCCAGCGTCGCACCGCCTTGCCCGAGCGCATCCAGGCTCTCGAACAGCGGCGCGACGTCGAGCGGCACCTCGCCCGTGCGCTTGTCGACCATCTCGGCCCAGCGCGCGAGCAGCAGCACCGCCAGCACGTCGTCGGGACCGGCCGCACCGCCGACGACGTAGTCGCCGATCGCCTCGCGACCGTAGCGGTGTCGGCCGTGCATCAACTGTTCGAAGACCGCGAGCGTCCGGCGGCCGACGGCGTCCTGCACGCCGGTCGGACCCTCGTCGCGCTCGAGCGCGCGCCGCAACCGCGTCAGCCGCTCCTCGGCCGGCCGCAGCGCGAAGTCGGGCTCGGCGAGGCCCTGCGCGATCACGGTCCGGTGCACCTCGGCGTGCTGGCGCACGTCGAGCGTCGCGAGGTGGAAACCGAAAGTCTCGATCCGCCGCGCCAGCCGGCGGACGTGGAAGAGCCCGGCGTTGCGCCCCCGGTGTGCCTCGAGGCTGTCGGCCATCAGGCGCACGTCGGCGAGCAGCTGGGCCGCGCTCTCGTACTGGTTCGGACGCCCGTCGTAGGTGTAGCGCAGGCGCTCGGCCACCTGGCCGCAGAACACGCGGTACGGCATGCGGTCGTGACGAGCGGGCGCCACCGACTGCGCGGACGGCACGAGCGTCTCGTACTCGTCGATCCGCGACTGCAGCGCCTTCGACACCGACACGCGGCTCGCGCTCTGCGAGAGGCGCTCGGCGAGTCGCTGCACCTCGAGGAAATAGGCATTGACGATCACGAGGTGCTGCCGGTGCAGCGTCTCGCGCACCGTCTTCGCGTGCACGTCGGGGTTGCCGTCCATGTCGCCGCCGACCCAGGTGCCGAAGCGCAGGATCCGCGGCAGCGACGGGGCGTCCACCGGCACGCCGTAGACGTTCTCGAGCGCCGTCGCCAGTTCCTCGTAGAACGCCGGCACGATCCGGTAGAGCACCTCCGCGAGGTAGAACAGCACGTGCTCGCGCTCGTCGGCGACGGTGAGCCGTTCACGCGGGTGTTCCTCCGTCTGCCAACCGGAGGTGAGTTCCGTCCGGATCTGCTCCCAGGTCGCCCGGCGCTCCCCGGGCGTGATCGACGGATCGAGACGGTCGAGCAGCAGTTCGGCCACCCGCTGCTGCTTACGGAGCAGCGTGCGTCGCGTGGACTCGGTCGGGTGCGCAGTGAAGACCGGGTAGATGCAGAGCTGGCCGAGCAGCGCCCGCACCTCGTCGCAGGTGCGCCCCTCGCGCTTCAGTTTCTGCAGCGCGTCCTCGATGCCGCCGGGCTGCGGGTGCGCCGTGTCGTTCAGGTACTGCCGGCGGCGGCGGATCCGGTGCGCCTTCTCGGCGAGGTTGACGACCTGGAACCAGGTGGAGAAAGCCCGGACGAGGTCGCGAGCCTCGGCAGGCGCCCGGTCGCGGGCGCGTTCAACGAGGCCCGCCTCGCCCGTGGCGTCGCCCTCGCGCCGACGGATCGCGTCGACGCGGTTGCCTTCGACGAGTTCGAACAGGGGGTCGCCGCACTGTTCGCGGACGATCTCGCCGACGAGGGCGCCGAGGGCGTGTACGTCCTCGCGCAGCGGCGCGTCCTTCGCGGGGAACTGGATGTTCTGACGGTACATGAACGGGCGCGCGCGCCCGGCTCCGGGCGCACGTCAGCATACCAGAACCGCCGCGCACACCTGTGTCTTCCCTGCAACAGCCGACCGCGCCAAAGTGGGGCGCGCGCCGGCACCCGGCGCACGAAAAACCTGCAATTTGGCCGTACCGCGAGCGTGACGCGCGCCTGCGACCGGGCTTCCGACGTCGCGTTGCGGCTACAACAGGCGGCGTGTATCCTCGCCCGCGCTCTGCAGTCCTGCATACAATCCGGATTGTCCGTACATCTGCACGAGGGAACGCCGCGCGCACTCCCGGCGGGTGGCAGGCGTACGGGCCCCTTCGAACGACGTCGAAACACGCGGTCGCCCAGGCCGCCACAAGCGAGGAAGCCATGACCACGCGGAATTCCCGGTTGACGTTGCTGGCGGCGAGCATCGCCGCGGCGCTCGGCACGGCGCCGGCGCTCGCCGCGCCTGCACAGGGCGCGCAGGCGAGCAACGAGTTGGAGGAGATCGTCGTGACGGCCCGCCAGCGCGAGGAAAAGCTCGTCGACGTGCCGGTCACGGTGCAGGCCTTCACGGCCACCGAGATCGCGGCCGCCGGCATCGAGCGGCCGCAGGACTTCATCGCGCTGACGCCCGGCGTCTCGCAGGTGCAGACGGCCGAGGTCGGCGACATCCAGGTCAACATCCGCGGCATCAACACCGGCCGCGACACCGAGACCAACTTCGCGCTCGTGATCGACGGCGTGCTGCAGACCAACCCGGCGGCGCTCAACCAGGAGCTCGCGGGCGTCACGCAGATCGAGATCCTGAAGGGCCCGCAGGGCGCGCTCTACGGCCGCAACGCGGTGGCGGGCGCGATGATCATCTCGACCCGCAAGCCCACCGACGCGTTCGAGGCGGAAGCGACCGTCGGCGCCGGCAGCGACGGACTGATCAAGGGCAACTTCTTCCTCGGCGGCCCGCTCGGCGCCGCCAAGGTCGGCCTGACCGGCTTCTACCGCGACTACGACGGCCAGTGGAACAACCGCCGGCTCGGCTGCGACGACTGCGTGGACCGCCTCGAGGAGTACGGCGCGCAGCTGCGCACGCTGTTCGACGTCGGCGGCGGCGCGTTCGACTTCAAGGCGCGCTTCTCGAAGGTCGACGCCGGCGCGATCAACTTCAACGCGGTCACCTCGCTGGTCGAGGCGGCAGGCTGGTTGCGGCAGTTCGGCGTTCCCACGGCCGACAGCTTCAACTCCGACCCGAACCAGCACAAGTTCGACTACGTCAACAACATCGCGCCTCAGAACGAGCAGGAGAACATCAACCTCTCGCTGAAGGGCGACTGGGACGTCGGCATCGGCACGCTGACCGCGTACCTGGCCTTCAACGACCAGGAGAACTTCTTCCTGACGGACGGCACCAGCGCGGCCTTTGGCCTCTACGCGACCAACCCGGTGTGCCAGGCCTCGATCGCTTCGAACGCCGCGGGCTTCCCGCTGCAGCCGCCGTTCAACTACGGCACGCCGCCGGCGCGCGCCGACATCTTCCTGCCGCCGTACAGCAACACGACCTGCGACGGCTACCAGTACCAGCAGCGCGACCAGCAGGACACGAGCCTCGAGGTCCGTCTCGCCTCCCCGGGCGACCAGGCGGTGCGCTGGATCGCGGGCGCCTACTTCGGCGACATCGAGCGCCGCGTGGTCGTCTCGCAGGGCTCGGACCTCAACCGCGGCTTCACGCCGGCCGCGTTCGTGCCGTCGAACGGCCTGAACCCCACCGACCTGCTGTACGACGACACCTTCAACAGCATGGTGGTGGCCGGCTTCGGCCAGCTGGCGGTGGACGTGGCCGAGGGCGTGGAGGTCGCGCTCGCGGTGCGCTACGACCGCGAAAAGCGCGAGGTCGACAACAACGTGCCGACCTGCACCGGCAGCAACGCGAGCGGCCCGTGCCGCGCGCAGACGCCGGGCTTCGCGTTCGGCTCGAACCCGTTCATCAACCCCGCCTACACCGCGAACCCGGCGTTCGCGACAGCGGGGATCCCGAACCGCGACAAGACCTACAGCCAGTTCCAGCCGAAGCTGACGGTCAACTGGAAGATCACCGAGGACTTCTCGACCTTCGCCAGCTACGGCTACGGCTTCCGCAGCGGCGGCTTCAACTCGTCCGGCAGCCTCGCGACGATCGAGCAGAACTACGCGATCCTCTGCACCGGCCCCACCGTCGGCGCCCCGTTTGCGCCGGGCGGCCAGCCGCTCTGCGACGCGAACGGCAGCGACCGCAACCTGATCGCCGGCACCGTGCGCGACGACTACGACAAGGAAGTGTCGAAGGCCGCCGAGCTCGGCTTCAAGGCGACGCTGGCGGGCGGCTCGCTGCAGGTCAACGGCGCGGTGTTCCACACCACCGTGGAGGACATGCTGTTCTTCAACTTCTTCGCCGGCCCGTTCGGCCTGCTGCGCGCCGTGACGAACATCGACGAGGTCACGATCCAGGGCGCCGAGCTCGATGCGCGCTGGCGTGCGACGGACATGATCACGCTGTTCGCGGGCGCCGCGCTCGTCGACGGCGAGATCGACGAGCACCGCAGCCGCCCGTACACGGTCGGCAACGAGGTGCCGTACGCGCCGAAGTACACCGGCAACGCGGGCATCGACTTCAACGTCCCGCTCGGCACGGGCGGTCTCGCGCTGACGGCGCGCCTCGACGCGTCCTTCGTCGGCCCGACATGGTTCCACTCGGTGCAGGAGGAGACGGTCCCCAACCTTTTCAGCACCTTCGGCTTCGGCCAGGGCAACCTGACCAAGCTCGAGCGCGACGCGTTCACGGTGCTGAACGCCCGCGTGGGCCTGCAGGGCGAGAAGTGGAGCGTGACGGCGTGGGGCCGGAACGTGGCCGACGAGGAGTACCGGGCCGAGATCATCCCGGCGCCCGAGTTCGGCGGCGCGTTCATCCACGACGCCCACGGCCGCAGCTACGGCGTGGACCTGACCTACAAGTTCTGATGCACGCGAGCGCGTGACGCGCGGCCCGCGAGGGCCGCCGACCTCCGGGCCCCGGCGATGCGAGTCGCCGGGGCCTTTTTCGTCGTGGGCACGGCGCTCGAAGGCATCGACGGGCTCGGCCGACGCGCCATCGCACCGCCCCGACTGGAAGGACGGCTTCTGCGTCGGCAAGGTGAAGTCGAAGGGGCCGATGCCGGGCTTCAGCCTCGAGCAGATGCTCGAGAAGATGGAGGCGGCCGGCATCGAGCGCGCGGGGCTCGTCGCCTCGCGCACCGGCCGTCTCGGCCTGCCCGGCAGCTACCACATGCCGTACGAGGTGGTGGCACGCGCGCGCGAGCGGTACCCCGACCGCTTGTTCGGCCTGCCCGGCATCGACCCCACGCAGGGCATGAGCGGCGTGCGCGCGTTCGAGGACGCGGTGCGGAGCATGGGCTTCAGGGCCGCGCACGCGTACCCCCACTGGTTCGAACTCGCGCCCGACCACGCGAAGTGGCGCCCGTTCTACGCCAAGTGCTGCGAACTCGGCGTGCCGGTACTGACGCAGGTCGGCCAGTCGCTGATCTACTCGCCGGACCAGCGACTGAGGAGCGTGGGCCGGCCGATCACGCCCGACGCAGTGGCTGGCGACTTCCCGGAACCCACCATCTGCGGCATCCACGTCGGCATCCCGTGGCACGACGAGATGATCGCGATGGCATGGAAGCACGAGAACGTGTTCGTAGCCGCGGACGCACACAGCCCGAAGTACTGCCTGCCGGCCTCCTCGAACGCGACCCGGCGCGCCCGCCCGTAGACCCCGCCGTGCCAGCGGCGTGCGACGCGGCGGCCGATGCCTTAGATTGTCCGGACATTCACGAGAGTACCCATGCACGTCCGCGATGCCCTGCTGTCGCGCGGCTCGACCCGCGCCTTCCTGCCCGATGCCGTTCCGCGCGCCACCGTCGAGCGCATCCTCGACGCGGCCCGCTACGCACCGAGCGGCAGCAACATCCAGCCTTGGCGAGTCCACGTCGTCGCGGGCGCCGCGCGCGACGCGCTCTGCGCCGAGGTCCGCGCCGCCGCCGCCGCGGGTTCCGAGCCGGCGTGGCCCTACCACTACTACCCGGTGAACTGGCGCGATCCCTACCTCGCGCGGCGCCGGGCCTGCGGCTGGGGCCTGTACTCCCTGCTCGGCATCGCTCGCGGCGACCGGGCCGCCGGCGACGCGCAGCGCCTGCGCAACTTCGACCTGTTCGGCGCACCGGTCGGCCTGTTCTTCTACATGGACGCCGACCTCGAACTCGGCAGCTGGCTCGACTGCGGGATGTTCGTGCAGAGCGTGATGCTGGCCGCCCGCGGCGAGGGCCTGCACACGTGTCCGCAGGCCGCGTGGCTGCCTTTCCACGCGATCGTCGCGCACCACCTCGGCGTGCCCGCGGACCAGCGGCTGGTCACCGGCATGGCGCTCGGCCACGCGGACCCGGCGGCGCCGGTGAACGGCTACCGGCCTGCCCGCGAACCGGTGAACGCGCTCGCGACGTTCCACGGCGGAGACGACCCCTGAGCGCCGCGCGCGGGCTCCCGGCCGGCGCCGCCGGCGGCGTGGCGCTGGCCGCGTTCGGCGCGGCCTGCTTCGCCACCAAGGGCATCTTCGCCAAGTTCCTGTACGCCGAGGGCTGGAACTTCGAGGCGCTGCTCGCGATCCGGATGCTCTGGGCGCTGCCGGTGGTCTGGGCGTGGGCGCTGTGGAAGGTCGGCCCGGCGGCGCTGCTCCGCGGTCCGCGGGGCGCGATCGCGGGAGCGATCGGCGCCGGCGTGCTGTGCTACTACCTCGGCGCGCTGTTCAACTTCTACGCGCTGACGCTGATCGACGCCAGCGTCGAGCGCGTGCTGCTGTTCTCCTATCCGACGATGGTCGTGATCCTGCACTCGGTGCTGTACCGCGAGCGCCCCGGCACACGCGTGGTCGCGGCGCTCGCGCTGACCTACGTCGGGATCCTCGTGCTCGTCACGGGCCTCGACGCGGCGATCCTGCGCGCGAACCTCGCCGGCGCGGGGCTGGTGCTGGTCTGCGCGCTGACGTTCGCGCTCTACTACCTCGCGAGCGACCGCTGGACCCGCGCGATCGGCAGCCTGCCCTACACGACCTGGGCGATCACCGCCGCGACGGTCTGCCTCGCCTCGCACTACGGCCTGCGCCACGACTACGCGGAGATCGAGTGGACCGCGGACGGCGTGGCGCTGATGGCCGGCATAGTCGTGTTCGCGACCGTGCTGCCGATGCTGTCGATGGCGGAGGCAGTGCGGCGGCTCGGCGCGCAGCGGGCGGCGGTGGTCAGCACGGTCGGCCCACCCGCGACGATCCTGCTCGCGTGGTGGCTGCTGGCCGAACGCCTGACGCTGGCGCAGTGGCTCGGCGCCGCGTTGATCGTCGTCGGCATCGTCGTGCTGGAGTACGCGAAGCAGAAGGCACCGGCACCGACCCCGGACTGACGGCAGGCACGCCGAATCCACCGACGCTACGCGTCTCAGTGGAACTCGACGCGCGCCGAGCCCTTGGCCACCTCGCCGATCGCCACGAAGCCGGCGTCGAGCAGCGCCTCGACGGCGCCCGGCGGCACCGCGGCGAGCAAGCCCCCGGAGGTCTGCGGGTCGTGCAGCAGGGCGTGCAGCGCGGGTTCGACGGCCGCGCCGACGACGACCGGCGCGGCTGCGTCGCGCGCGGGCCGCCGATGCGCCGAGGTCCGCACACCCTCGCGAGCGGCAGCCAGCGCGCCTTCCAGCAGCGGCACCCGCGCCGCCTCGATCCGGAGCTGCACGCCGGAAAGCCCGGCCATCTCGGCGGCGTGACCCGCGAGGCCGAAGCCCGTCACGTCGGTGACCGCGGACGGCCCGACCGCGAGTGCCCTCAACCGCTCCGCCGCAACGCGGTTCGTCTCGCGCATCGCGGCGACTGCAGCGCCGACGGCCGCGGGTCGCGCGGAGGACACCAGGATGCCGGTCCCCAGCGGCTTCGACAGCACGAGCGCATCGCCCGGGCGAGCGCCGGACTTCCGCCACACTCTCCGGGGATCCACGAAGCCGAACGCGCAGAGCCCGAACACCGGTTCACGACAGCGGATCGTGTGGCCGCCGAGCACGAGCGCCCCGCAATCGGCCACGACGCGAGCGGCCGCCCGCGCGACGGACTCGATGACCTCGGCCGGCACCGAGTCGGGGAATCCGGACACCGCGAGCGCGAACGCCGGCACGCCGCCCATCGCGTACACGTCGCTCAGCGCGTTCGCGGCCGCGATCGCACCGTAGTCGGACGGGTCGTCGACGATCGGCGGGAAGAAGTCGACGGTGGCGACCAGCGCCCGCTCCGCGTCGAGCGCGTAGACCGCGGCGTCGTCCGCGGGTTCGAGGCCGACGAGGACGCCGGGCACGCCGGTCGCACGACTCGCCGACGCAGCGACGTCCGCCAGCAGCGCGACCACGTCCGGCGGCGCCTTCGCGGCGCAGCCGCCGCAACCGGCGAGTGCGCGCAGCCCGCCGAAGGCAGGCGCTGCCGCGCGCACGGACCCGGCACCGCCGACCTCTGCGCCACCGGCACGCGACTCGCGGCCCTGATCGACGCGACCGCCGTGGTCGGCGCTCGAGTTCATCCGCCTACTTCGCCTCGGCCGGCGCCGACTTCGAAGGCTCGTACCGCAGCCCGAGCGTCTCGGCGATCGTCGTGCGCTGCACCTCGTCGGTGCCGCCGGGGATCCGGAGGTTGCGCGCGATCTGGAACAGCTTGTTCACGGGGTTGTTGCGCATCACGCCCCAGCCACCGTGCACCTGCAGCGCCCGGTCCGCAACGCGATAGAAGGACTCGTCGTTCGACACCTTCAGCGCGCAGATCCGGCGGATCTCGTCCTTCGGCCGCGGCAGCGCGTACCACGGGCCCGGACTGTCGATGCTGCGAGCGACCTCGAGCGACAGCGACCGCGCCTGCAGCCAGTCCACGTACATGTCGGCGACCATCCACTGGATGCCCTGGTTCGCACCGAGCGGGCGGTCCCCGATCTGCCGGCCGCCGACGCGCTCGAGGCTGCGTTCGATCAGGTACTTCGACCAGCCGGAGCACATGCCGGCGCGCCGCATCCGCGTGTAGTTGAACGACATCACCGCGATGTCGAAGCCCTGGCCCGGCTCGCCGATCACGGCGCTCTCGGGCAGCCGGATGTCGTCGAAGAACAGCTCGCCGGTGTAGCCGTCGCCGAACATCGTCTGGTAGACGCGCCCGGTGCGATAGCCCTTGCCCAGGTACTCGCGCGTGTCGAACATGAAGTACGTGAACGAGCGCCGGCCGGCGCCGGGATTCGTGATCGCGAGCACCTGTGCCACGTCGGCGTCGAAAGCGTTCGTGATGTAGGCCTTCGCGCCGGTGAGGATCCAGTCCTTGCCGTCGCGGCGCGCCTGCGTCTTCATGTCGAACAGGTTCGAGCCCGCGCCGGACTCGGTGACGGCGTGCAGGCTGGTCTTCTCGCCGCGCACCAGCGGGTCCACGAACTGCTCGCGCTGGTGGTCGTGGCAGTACAGCAGGCGCGGCGTCGCGCCCTCCGACCAGGACAGCAGCGCGGGATTCAGGCCCACGCCGTAGCCGTAGACCTTCTCCTCGACGTAGATCATGTCCGTGCGACCGAGCCCGCCGCCGCCGAGGCGCTCGGGCAGGTGCGCGGAGTAGACGCCGACCGAGCCTGCCGCGCGCATGATCTCGCGGCGCGCCGCAATGATCTCGGGGTGCAGCTTGCCGTCCCGGTCCAGGTACTGCGCCTCGTCGCTCAGCCGGTGCGCGAGCGCAGCCTCGCGCGGCGCGACCTCGTCGCGGTAGAGCTGGGCGACGCGGCCGAGGATGTCCGCGAGGTGCGCGGGCGGACGCAGTTCCTTGTCCAGCGGGGACTCGTTCTCGTGGTGCATGGAGGACTCCGGCTTCAGTTCGTCGGCATCGGTTCAGGGTCGCCGGGCAGCGCGACGGAACGCGCGGCGCCCGGGCGGTGCCCGAGGAAGAAAGGTCGGTTGGCGAGCCCGGCGAGATACGGCAGCACGTCGGCGGCGGCGAGGCGGCCGCACTCCCCCGCCAGCGCGTGGCGCTCGCCGAAGGTCGTCACCGCATCGGGCCGCAGCCCGGGCGCCGCCGCGACGAACGGCGTCGGATCACCGCTGTGCAGCAGGCCGCCGATCGACGGCGAGGCATGGTCGCCGGTGACGGCGACCACCGCGCGCGAGCCGAGTTCGAGCAGCATCTCGCAGCCCGCGTCGGTGGCCTCGATCACGTCGAGCTTGTACTCGGGGCGCTTGGTGTGACCCGCCTCGTCGGTCGCCTTGACGTGCACGTGCACGAAGTCGTGCGTCGCCAGCAGTCCGGCCGCGGCCGCGAGGCGCCGCCGCATGTCGCCCGCAGGATCGGCTGCGTCGTAGCGGAGGTCGACGAGTTCCATGCCGAGCAGTCTCGCGAGGCCGCGGTACAGCGCCGTGTCGGTCACGGCCGCGCCGCGCAGGCCCGTCTGCAGCGCGAAAGACGGCAACCGCGGGTCGATCCAGCTCGCCCACTTCGTGACCGCGACGTCGAGCGCAGGCAGGCCTGCCACGCGGCGTCGCGCATTGACCTCGTGACCGAGCAGGATGCGGCGCGATTCCAGCAGCCAGCGCTCCAGCAGGCCCGCAAACCAGGCCGCGCGCTCCGGTTCGCGAGCCTCCGGCAGCGCGTGGGGTCGCATCCAGGGATGCAGGTGATCGAACAGCGCGTCGGTGTCGCTCACGTCGCGCGTAACCGCGCCGTGCGCGACGAGCACGCACTCGCCGGTGCGCAGCGGCAGCAGTTCGAAGCGCACGCCCTCGACATCGCGGCCCAGCAGCGCCGCGAACAGCCGCGCGCAGTCGTCGGCATCCTCACCCGGGCGCGCACGGGCACCGAGCCGCAGCACACCGTTCTCGAGCCGCCCGGAACGCAGGGCCAGGTGGAACATCGGCTCGCCGCTCGGCGGCTGCCGGCCGACGCCGAGCGCCTCGATCGCGGCGCGGCCCGGGAACGGCACGTCGCCGAAGCCGAACAGTGCCCAGTGCGCGTGCTCGCTCGACGTGCTCCGCCCCGGCCCGAACGGCACGTGGACGCCGTTGACGCCGCGCGTGGCCAGC
>Ga0315900_10011086_pt1 | contig 11198 bp, 15 predicted proteins | sample LakEriMetagenome_FD_203521 | JGI IMG/M metagenome (GOLD analysis project Ga0315900, IMG submission 203521) | Freshwater fungal communities from buoy surface, Lake Erie, Ohio, United States - Buoy 12 MA114 | ecosystem: Environmental > Aquatic > Freshwater > Lake > Lake biofilm | place: USA: Lake...
ATCGTAACCAACGATACGGATTCGATGCGTACCCTGATTAATCAAACCTCACGTACCGAGCAATTCGGCGGTAATTCCAGAGTATAGTGATATGGCGTCGAAACCATTTTTTAGTGCCGAATTCGGGTTATCGAATCAGGTAGCCACGTTTAACGTTAGTCGTAATGGTACATTTCCGGGCGTTACGATAATGTTTACTATTCCGGCAGACCGGTATTATTTAGGCGCTTCCACAAATGCCCTGAATATCGTTACCCCTCTATTGGTAGCCTTAAATGCAGCGCCCGGTATAGGTACGTTTCAGTACAACGTCCTAAACCCCAGTAATAATCTGGGGCTGGCTTGCTCCCTTTCGTATAATGATGCCAGTGAGCCTACAGCGCTAACCAGCCTCAGTTTTATTGCTATGAATCCCGTTGCACAGGATTTGTTCTGGGCTATCGGTTTTCGTAATGTAAGCTCTATTACGTTTACCGTATTGGCAGATATGGGTACGGCGCTTACTACGGGTATTCCTAAATACACGTGGTTTCCTAAGGCATTTGCCATTAATCAGGATGATTATTCGACCGTAACCCAGCAAGCTAATTCGTCCAGATTAGCTGGTTCTGGTTCCCTTGTATCTTCGGTAAGGCAGGATAATGGGGTAATGCGTTGGTGGCGTTCATGGAAAATGACGCAGGTAGCGGCCGCTAGGTGTAGTTATCCGAAAGCAATTAGTACCTATTCCCCAGAATGGGCAACGATTGCAGGGCTAACCAGTAACCCAGGTGATGCGGCTCTGGATAAAGAAAACGGATGGTGGCAACGCACTTGCGCTGGGCAATATCGATTTGCAGCAATCGAAGATGAATCAGACGCTACAACCCCAAATTGGGATATTTACCGCATTATTGATGATGATGATCAGCCTATCGGCATGAACGGCTGGAAGGGTTTACGTGACCCTAACGTTTCTGTTTATTCCACCGCTGGCGCTACCAGAACGGTACAATTTTGCGCTCTGGCTAGTCGGGTAGGTGTATTATGACTAGGGGTTCATGGATTTGGCTTATTGAAATAGAGGGGTTAGGCAGGGATAACCGTCTGGTTAATGACCAGTTTTCCATAACCCCTATGGCGCTTACTACACAAAGCTGGCCGACTAATACAGCTTATGCAGGCGGGTTAGCTAATTCCAGAATATGCGATGAATGGCAGCCGGTAATACAGCCGGAATCCGTTACGCTTTCTGCTATGTCATATTCCCCATTTGCCCAGAAACCAGGCGCTCAAACCCTTAGCTTTGATATTGCCCTGCCTAATGACAGACCGGAAATTGAGCGGTATTTCCTGAGCAATCCTTTACCGGTCGCCAATATAACTGCCCAGATTGACCCTACCGATAGCACGATATTAATGGATAATACCTCTGCCCTTACGGCAGGGGATATTATTTATATCGGGGCAGAGTGCTTTAGAATAGGCGTTGTAAATAGCAGTACGCTTGTAACGATTAATCAATCAATTATCGGCGGCAGTAGTACTAATGGACCTGATATTACATGGCCATATGGAATCAGGCTAAATGTAGGCACTAGGGCCAGTGATGGGGCGGTCGGTATTATCGGGGCTTTTGGTTCCAGAGTAGCAATTCACGAAGTACCACAGCCTAATGAATTACCGCCATTTCCAGATACGCGTGTTTATCTGGCTAACCCCAGAGTAAAGGGTCGCAGGGTTTATTTACGGCGGGTTTCATGGGGTTTAGACGAAAATGGGGATGAGGGTTATCGTGAGCAATTATTCGGCCAATACCTAATCAGGGACGTTACCATTAATGCCAATGGTACTACTATTTCTGTAACCGCTGGCTCACTGGTAGCCAGTTATGAAAAGGCAGAATTGGGAGCCAGAGGCGTTAGCGATAGGTTGCAGTTATATACCGGTCCTGCCGGTGGTACCGCTGCATTAATCGATTTGGATAATACCCCTGGTAATCAGGATAGAAGGCTCTGGAAATCTAATACCGTCTGTTACAGTAATGGCAGTGAAGCGGGAATGTTTGTGGGTACGGAATTGGTAGGTACTGCCATTCTAAATGGTGAAACCATTTTCCGGTCCCTACGTACTACCAGAACGCTAGGCTTGAATTTGTTTACGCCTATCCAGCTGGAATTAGACAGTATAAATCAGGAAATGGTCAGGTTTATTAGTAAAGAGGCTGGGCAGAAAGTTAAGGAAGTGCTCATTTCAGACCCTCTAGAAATCATACTGGATACGTCTGGGAACGAAGCGCTTTACCCATTTAATCCAGCCGACCACCCTTATTACAGCACCGATAAACCAGGCGGTGCGGGTATTCTGCAACATCCCTTGCATTTGATGCTAGCCCATTTAGGGCAGTTATCCAGTAACCTGCCTTATCACTGGCAATTAAGGCTGGATACTCAGGCAATCGCTACGTCTGCAATTCTGCAATATGCAGAGCAGCTGGTTATAAATGAGTGGCCAGGCGTATGCGTAACAGGCCCTGTAAAGGCTATGGAATGGTTAGCTAAGACCTTCCTACAGCCTCTGGCTTGTGGCTTTGTAACGGACGAATTCGGCCGCTTATCCGTTTCCCCTATTACCATGCTCAGAGGGTCGCCCTGGGGCGTGCCTAAGGTATTTGACGGTACCACGGCTAGTAATTCCATCGATGATTCTGTTCTGGCAATAGGTAGGCAGGTTCAACGAATTGTAGAGGTAGAAGCAGGCGTAACCCAGTCCATTACGGGGCAGGGTTTAGGTAAGGAACCCAGAATAACGATTCAATCGGCAGACGCTTATAAGGTGGCAGACGGGGACCCAGAAAATACCACCTTTGTTATCGATGCTATGGGAGCATTTTCCCCAGATAATGAAACCCAGACGGCCGTATTAATCGATATTGTGCCGGTTATGTTTATGCGTTCGATAACCAGTACCATTGGTACCTATTTGCGTGCTGGGGCAATTCAATACACCTTCCGTATCCCCTCAGGGTTTCCAGATGAGGAACAGAAATACCAGCCTTTCGGAAATACGTTAGCGCCTGCTATGCCTTCCAGATACGCTATGCCTGGTACCTTTGTAACGATTTCCGCTAACGTTTCTGGATTGCGTAAATTGCCCGGTCCTAGACTGGCAGCGGTATTGGAACACAAATGGGAGGATAATTGTGCTACTCAGGTAATTAGGGTTCTGGATTTAGGCAATCTGATAAGGATAGCCCCAGCTGGTAGAGTGGTAAGCGCTACCGATAATCTGGACGGTACTATGGATATTGTTCTGGAACCCGATTTTGAGGTTATACCGGTACCCTATAACACTATCCCATTTGGCAATATTACAGAGGATGGTGAAACCTTATCGGCATTTGTAACCGCTGGGGCAGAAACAGAATACGTCCGGTTTTACGATGAAACGCTAGCAGAGAGGAATCCAGGCGGTGGCCAATATGAGGAGGTATTTTCATACAATATCGCTACCGATACCCTCACTACAGGCTACCTAAATGGGTATTTACCCGTTGCAGGTGATTTCGTATTGCTGGCCGATTTGGGAGAGCATAACGTGCAGGATTTCTACGCCTTTATGGGTAGGGATAGCTTTAACCTTTAAGGGTAATTATGACCACCCCAGTATTTCTGGAAACCGATGATACCGCCTTTAATGATGATAAACCATTAACGGCCGAGCATGGTCGTAGAATTATCCGTAATGCGCTGGCTATCTGGAATGAGCGTTGCGGGCATGTAGGTTATTCAGAGCGCTTGGTTAGCCACTCTGGAGCCTCAGTAAGCACTAGAGTAATCATTACCGCTAACTGGGCTTATCATGGTCCGATTCATTATTACTGCCCACCACCTGTAGGACAGAAAAATATAGCAAGGCAGAACCCATTTGTAAGGCTATTGCTTACAGGTAGAGCAACGGGTTTTGCTACCAGTTATGTTTACGCAATAAACGAATCAGTAAGGGTACCGGCAGAACCCGAAATGGATACTGAGGTTCTGAGTGCTGGAACGCAGTGGGCAACGATAAATACAACCGATTGGTCGGTTACGTTAGAAGTGCCCATAGTGGCAGGATGGAATAAAATCTGGCTAGGCTGGAAATGCGGGTTATACGGTACGCAATTCGATTTATCCGAAGTAATCGGGGACGTGACGTATCAGCCTTTTCTGGGAGAGTTAACCAGTCAGGCAACCCCATTTGCGACTAGTCACCCTGCCGTTTTAGCAGCCGGTGTAGCTAATCAATCGGTCGCACCATTTGCTCTGATTTTATCAGTAAATGCAGGTGGCAGAACCAGTGGATATACCGCAACCTATACCTGCCCATTTGTTTTAGAAAACCCGCTAAAAAACCCTAACATTCTGGATGGTATGTATTTTATCTGGGAGCCATTCAGAAACGAATTAGAGCAGATAGGGCCGATATTTCAGACAAATGTCGAATTTGCGTATGCGTCCCTATACGCTAACGCATTACCCATTACTGCCTATAGGCGTGCTCTGGACGTAATCAATCTGGATTCCGTTATGGTGGATGGTTCCCAGGTATGGCAGTTAGAGGATAACGACGGGGCAGGGTTACGGTGGTGGCAATTCCCTAGCGCTCTACAATATCGGCAGGCTGCAAATTTGGCCGAATCTGCACGTAGGGCAGTCTGCCCTATGGTGAGCATAGGGGGAGAGGTTACACGCCCTGCAATCCCCATTCCTTACCCGCTGGCAGGAAGCCCTAAGGCTTATGGATGGGCGCTATCTGAAAACTATCAGGGTACCACTCAATACGCTTTACTGAGTCTGGATAGCTTGCCCCCATTCCAGATTCCAGACGATAAGGTTACGCTAGAATACTGCTTTTCTATCTGCGTTATTGCAGCAACGGCGGTGCAAAGCATTAGGTGTATTATCACTGCCGATATCACTAATTTCGCTACCGGTGTATCGGCAATACAGAATACCTTTACGGTGGATATTATCCCTGTTCCTTTGGATTCTGGTTCTGTTTCTGGTTATTCGATATTGCCCAGAACGATTAGCTGGGCATTGGCATATAACAGAACACCTAATGCTTATTGTGACTATGGGCAGGAAGGGTTAACCCTCAGAGGGGATTTCGGAAGGTGGCAGGAAATCAGAGGCAGGATTAGCATCGATAGAGCGTTACTTACAGCCGACCCATTTGTGATTTCCGTTGTACCTACTTTATCCGTACCGCCTGCAAGGCAGAATAGTTATTATATCGCACAATCGCAGTTAGCAGTACGCATAGCAGGACAGTAAAATGGCCATTAATTTAGGTAATACAACGTGGTCCCCTAGCGAATTCCAGAAAGATATACCTCTGAATTCCTACCAACCCGGTAATTCTGCCCTGCAAAGGGTGGTGGACGCAGAAAACCGTTCATGGCTAGACTGCAATAATTACCTATTTGCCTTCCCCAGACGTGAGTTTTTTAGCACGCCTGATTACGTAGTACTAAACCCGAATCTTACCAGAACGATATTCCGATTTAGAGCGCATAACCCCGTAGGGTTAATTAGCCAGCGGTTTATCGTTAGGGGTAGTTATGCAGGCGGTACAGGGGCAACGGTAAGGCTCAGAGAGGATGGTACCGCTATCGGCAATATTGCCCTAGCTGGAGCAATAACAACCCAGACGACAAATGCAGGTATTGTCAGTTTAGGCGACGTAGTTTACGAAATTGAAATCACTACAGCCGTAGGCTCTACCGCAACCATTAGAGAAATATGGGTAAGCTGGGGAACCTTTACCTGATTCAATTGACGTGCTACGGAATATCAACCCGCTTCCCAGAGGTGTTAAATGAGCGCTAAGGTACCTGGTTTCAGTAATTATCAGACAACCCCCTTTACGCTAGCCGTTACGACTAGCCCTGCCTCATTTGGTAGCAGTGTAGGTGGATGGTCCCCAGATATGGGAAGTACGGCTATTTTGTGTATTCAAATGCCAGCCGATACCCAGCAAATCGCAATCTGTAAAAATGGGTTTTCCGGTACTACTGCCAATATTCCAGACGCGGTATTTCTAAAGGCAAAGCAGGATACCGCTAACAGTATTGCCTTTAGTTGTGTATCGCTCCCTATCCGATATACAGATATTGTAAGCGGTAATGTACGCCTAGTGGGTAGCGGTACTATTACAGCCGTTTGCCAATTTCTGCCTATTACTGAGCCGGGGGATTGATATGCTAACCAAATGGGGAAGCGCATTAGGCTTAGCCTCTGCCGGTAGAATTGTATCCCTTGCAGGTGGTGGTCCCTTAGGGGTTGCCACTATCTGGGGACCGGTAGGTATCTGGGCAGATTTATCTACCATTCCAGCCGGTGATATTCGTAATGGGGATGAGGTTCCAGTTAATGGTTTAGGTACCTCTCATTCCAGCGGTATTGCCCAGCGTCATGGTAGCGAATGGCGACTAATTGAAGGCAAATGGGATAACGTAGCCGATATGCTGGCATGGAATACCACCCCAGGAAACGTGGTTCATTCCGGCGCATTTGCTCAGGTAAAATCAAGTGGTGGCCATAACGATGATTCCGTTACCTATATTTACCAGAGCGGTAATTGGGTACGGTTTGCAGGGCTTACAGCTGGTTATGCATGGGCACTTTCCAGCATGCAGGATTTTAGTGCTATTGGTTTGCAGGATGGTGATTTCGGTATTTTTACCCCATCGGGTGGTTCCCCTATTACACTTCGATATAAGGCAGCTTGCCCACTTGCTACGGTCGGTGGTGGTACAGTCCCTATTTGGCTACCGCCTGTAGTATATGCAGGAAATCCAGAAATTAAATCGTATCTGATAGGCACCGAAGATAATATCGCACTAGGGACTAAAGGCTGGACGGTTTCAACCGTACCGCCTGGAACAGTTAGTACAGTAGGTGGTTATATTCGTCTGGACGGTCCTACAGGCTCGGCAACGCAGGGCGCTATTACCGCTGCTACAATTACAGGTTCTGCCAAGTTTTATATGGTAGGTGAATTTAGGGGTTCTGCCGGTGGTTCTAATCCATTTGTCGGAATATTTTCCACGATTGCAAACCCCGTGCAATATGCTCTGGCGCGTGGTTCTAGCTCTGGGGTATTGCGTCAATTCATTTTCTCAGGCGGTGCATGGACAATAGCCGATACCTTAAGCCAAGTGAGCAGAGGCGGGTTAAATTTTCCAGCGGTTACGCCTTATTTAGTGCAGGCTCTGAGTAGCGATAATATTGCAGAATTGGTTGAATCCAGAATTGACGGCGAATTATATTCAAGTTTACGACGCAATTTTAATGGGGCAAATGATGCCTCATCCTACGCTATGCAAATTCTGGCATCTGGGGGTACCAGTGGTACTGTTAGCAGGCTGGAAATACGAAACCTCTACTACATGACCTACTGAGTAAGATGCATATTGAATTTATTTATCAATATATATGGACCACCGAACAAAGGGCATATTACGTCACATATGATGACGGGGTAACGGTGGTTAGGGTTTTCGCTAATGGTGAAATCGGGGCAGTAGTGAACCCTGTACCGCCTACCCGTATGGCAGAAATCCAGGCGCATATTGATGAGGTGATAGCCAGCGCATCCAGCTTCCCCTCTCAGGATGCACCATAGCACGCTCCCAGACGCTCAAAACCGCCCCTAGAACGCTGGGCAAGGTGAAACCATGGTACAGATACCCATACCCCGTTACGGTGAGCCTACAGGGCAAGGCATGCGTTCTGATAGAGCAGACTACCTACAGCCTATGTCAGACCGCTGGGCAGGCGGTGATTTGCTTAGCCTAGTGGACTGGCTAGCAGTGGATACTATGCTACGCTGGCAACCCAGAACCCGTCCAGACGGTACAAAGGCTACGTATTGTGATCATTATGCAGCCGATTTTATCGAACAGGCATGCGGCCAGCCTTTAATTAGTGCCTGGGTATGGTGGACGCAGGACGCTCTAAATGCCCTGAGAAAAGGCATTAACGTTAAGCCTATTTATGGCCAGACGATTGTAGAGCACGGGGCAAAGGGCTTACACAAGTGGTCCCTGGAATGGGCAACGTTTTACGGCTGGAGACCGGTACAGACGGATTTGGAATTACGCAGAGAATTAACCGACCGATATACAATCGGGTTAATTATGACGCCTTCCCACGTAGCTATTGCCTTGCCTGATACGTTGCAGCCTGGAATCGGAGCGCCTTTACAGTCTCAGGCAGGTAGCAGGAATGTACGCTTGTGGCGGCAGAATGACTGGTACAGAAACCGTAAGGATGTTCTGAGGTATTATCTGGACCCTCTACTGCTTAAAAATGTACGCCGACCGGGGGTTTTATGACTACGGAAACGAAAACCGAAAAAAAGGAACGTAGAACCCGTAGGCGTGAAAAGGTGCTAGAGGCTTGCAGGGATATTATCCGATTTATACCCGTGGTTATTTCTGCCATGCGTTACGTTAATCAAATCAGGAAGGCCGATGAACACCGAAATTGAAACCCGTTACTGTAGTCGCAGAAATACGAATACCATGCATTTGGTAATTGTAACCCCCAGACGCAGGTATAAAGTACCCTCTGCTACGGTAATTGTCCCCATCGTTGTAGCAGTAACCACCTTTATCCTTATGCTGCTTTACTGAGGTTAATGATGGAAATGGAAATGCTAAATCTGGCAGGACCGCTAGGTGGTGGCGGTGTAGCAGGCGTAATAGCCTTTACGGCGATAAAGATATTTGAAATTAGGGCTGGTTTACCAGCTATTCAGGCCGAATTAGATTCTATCCGTAGAGCGCATTTAGCGTGCGAAGAACGGATTACGAAATCAGATGAGGCATGCGCCCTGAAAATTAAATCACTGGAAGCCAGAATCGATGAATTATTGAATCGGCTTACCGAGCAGGGTTAAACCATAACCCATTCCTCTGGGGGATTAATTGATTTAACGGTCCATACTCTGGACCCTTGAATCATGGTTTTTTCGCAGGTGATTACGTTATGCCTGGTAAGGCTGGATAAGGCTAAACCCACTCTGCGTAGTGATTCCTGAGGGGTAGCGAAATCAATAGCCAGATAGGACCGTGGAAATAGCTTTTCGTCTGCCTTAAGCATTTCCAGAACGTGCCTTTTCGCACTATCGGCGGTAGGGTCGTACCCAATAACGAAATGGGTATCAGACGGAATTACGAATAATTCACGCCTGCTAATATTGTAGTGGATTTCAACCAGCCTGATAAACGCTGGTATCTGGCTTAGTGTTACAGGCAGAGGTGTTTGATATACTGGTTTCATAGCAACCCCATTTGCTCTGAGTTAGGCTCACAAATACGGATATTAGCAGCTAATTCCTTTCGCCATTCTGCTACCGGAATACCGATATGCTTATCGGATTTATCGATTGCGTCTGAGGCGCTCCGGTAAATATAGCTATCTGGGTATGCAGTCAGGTATTCTGCCTTCCAGAATTCCCCAGAGGGGTTAATGGACCAGACAAGGGACCATGCTTTACCTTCCAGCCTATAATAGACCCAGCGTGTTTCCCCTGGGTTATGACGTACCGAATAAACGGTAAACCCTAATTCCAGTAATCTGGAGTGAATATCGGGGTATTGCTTATTTGTGTTCATAGCTTTCTCCCTTGCAGCCTCTGTTACCTGCCGAGTTACTATTACCGCAACCAAAGCCATTTAGGGAAAGGCTACCGGTAGCGAACGAATTACCCTCACCATAACCGACTAAGTACCTATCGCCATGCCCATCGGTTAATCCGTAACCGTAGCCGTCTAGTGATATAAACCCGTGAGCAGAAATACCGCTAATTGTCTGCCCGTCGTATTTATTTATCTGGTTCAAATTCTGGTGATTCACCGGTAAAATCCGAATTAATATTCGTCACCGTCCATATAATGGTGTGAGCATACATGGATTTAGTTACCGAGATAATCCCGGCACTACTCAGTCTGGACAACGAATTACCTACAGCGATGGAATTAATTGTTTGGCTTGCCAATTCTGAAGCATAGTAACACCTTGGCAGACGTTCATAATCCAGCTTGAGCCTGTTTAGTACGTAATTATCCACTTCCTCAGAACGATTTTTTTTACTCATTAAATCACCGTATTTACGGATTCACCGGTAAAATACTCATTTCCAGATCCGTTACTTTCACCGTCGCCATAACCAGTATAGCGATCATTCCCCTCACAATATCCGTAAATAATGCCGCAACCATCGCCATTACAGTATAACCATTCCATAATTAGCCCATTACCATAACCAGAGTTATTCAGATTACCCTCGGCAGTATGCGTACCAAATCCTGCCCCCGTTAGGTTATCCCAACCAGCCCCGGATAGCTTACCAGAACCAGAACCAGTAAGCAGGCGCTGGCTATCCCCTTGCCCTTTAGCGCTACCAAAACCCTCAGGCATTATCCGGTCCCCATACTGGGCACGTCATAACGCTAAGCGCTCCCTGAGGCGTGCATAATACCACCTCTACCACGTCTGTAGAGGCTACTAGGGGTACGGTAGGCGCTACCTTGCTACCCTTATGGCAAAGGCCCTTGCTAGCGATTCCATGGCAGCTTGCAGCGCCTTCCCAGTACCATACCTTCCTAGCCTCTGCCAGAATAGCCACTTTGTTAACCAGGTCGCACTCTCTCAGAATACCTACATGAACCCCAGCGCGATTATCCCTAACCAGAACCATTTTACCAATAAAATCCTGCATAGCTAAATACTCCCAAAATGCCCGTAATTAGGCAGGCCCAGTAGGGGAATTGCACCCCTATTCTACTACTCAGGGGTTTTGCAGCGTAACCTTCCAGCCCAGATATTCCAGACTGGTTCTAACCTTAATCGAAACCTTATGGGCTGGATGCCAGCCTTCCCAGATACCAGCAATATCCACTTCCTTTGTATCGCATATAAACAGTACCGATATGGAATCGAAATTACCGGTAAATGGGTTATGGTGATTTATCGATATAGCGTGAGTAACCCCGTATGGTGGTTCAAAGCTATCTGAGGTAAATACCAGTCTGGCTAACGGGTTCTGGTTAATCGGTGTTTCGTACCCGTGGTAAATATCCCTGATTAGGGACAGGGTAAGGATTTCCGCCTGCTTAGCGCTGCATTTCTGGATTGTCTCAGGTGTCATTTCGTCCGTCCTGGTAC
>Ga0315900_10011087_pt1 | contig 11197 bp, 13 predicted proteins | sample LakEriMetagenome_FD_203521 | JGI IMG/M metagenome (GOLD analysis project Ga0315900, IMG submission 203521) | Freshwater fungal communities from buoy surface, Lake Erie, Ohio, United States - Buoy 12 MA114 | ecosystem: Environmental > Aquatic > Freshwater > Lake > Lake biofilm | place: USA: Lake...
CATCAGCTAGTCGCACAGCTTCAACAGCATCATTAAAATCAGCATCCATAGATCGGCGCATTGCACCCAATCCTTGTCCGCTTGTTACTGTGCGAGGAGCGCCAACATAGCCGCCTGCTGTCTGTTTTAAGTGCTGTCCCTCTCTTGCATTCTTTAAGACGGCCTCATCTCCAGATGTCTCGGCCATCTTTCGATAGTAGTCTGCTTCTACTTTTTGTCGCTTACCTTTTGATTTAAATGTGGAGGCGGCTTGAGCTTCTGGACTCATTGACGCACTCTCTAGTGCCATCTTTTCAACCTTCTTAGCCCTTGCTTTTTCCTGTACTTGCTTCTGTCCGAATTTATCTATGACGGCCTGCTCTTCTGGTGTTCTAACTATTGGCGGTTCTTCTAGCAAACCTTTTGCCGGCAGTTTTTTGCCTGGTGGAATTGCAAATATTGCTGATGCTGGTTCAGCCAGCAAGCTAGGAAGACTTGGCCTACCCATCACAACATTTTCAGCCATGCGCTCGCCAACCATACGCAAACCTGCTTTGCCGCCCCTCGCCAAAGGTACAACAGCCGCCGCAGGCACTGGTGACATGAATGCACCAATGTCTTCAAGCAATCCAGCTTGTGGCGTTGGCGCTGTCATGCGTGGCGTGCGTTGTTTTAATTCCTCGCTGCTCGGTAAAAAATATGGGACTTGAGGTATTCCACTTTGTGACGCTAGAAAATCCATATTTCTTTGCATCTTTTCACTAACCAGCATTTTTCGCAAATCTTCTGGAAGACCAAGCAAACCAGCAACAGAGCCGCGCCCAAGAGACTCCAAATTGCTCAGAGAGAACAAACTCGGCATACCTTCTGCCGAATAGTCTGGTGCGCCAAATGGGTCTTGGTAGTAATTGGTTGCCATTTATTGTCCTTGCTGGAATGCGCCTGGTATTCTTCCTGCCGTAATGCCGGTCAAACTGTAAGGCACAGTCTTGCCAGCAAAACGCGAGAAGTCGTTCAGTTTCTTTTGCAGCACTGCCATCGCACTGGTGTCAGTTAATGCACGGCGCACAAGATTAGGGTCTTCAGATACAAGTATCTTTGCCACCTGATCACGCTGTGCCTCTGTCATGTTCTTATTCTGCTGTGCGGCAACCTTCTTGACGATATTCACGGCTGATGAAATCATCGTCACAGGATTGGCTGTCATCACATTGGCGATCTCTTCAGCAGAGATATTCATTCCAGTGCGAGCCGCCTGCAACAATGTTGGAGCAGTCTGAGAACCGCCAAGAATGTAGTTCTTGGAAGCCTGAGACTGAGCCGCAGTGTTGATGCGTTGCAATATGCCAGCCAACTCATCACCAGGATAAATCGTCCGCAAAATCAAACCCTCTTTAGAGTTCTCATTAGCCAGATTCGCCATCATTGATGTGCGTGTACCGGTGGTCATTTTGTTGCGAATGGCATCCATAGTGCCTGCGCGGAATGCGGACAACGCACCAGGCTTTTGCGATAACTCATCAACAAGTATTGAAACCTCGTCAGCAGTCTTACCAAATACCTTGCGGCCATCATCGAATGCGTCTTTTGCAGATCGTCTTACAGCGGCCTGCAAACGCGCATCACCGAGCTTTTTAGATGATGTGTCTATTGCATCGCGCAATGCTAATTCAACCTCTTTAAGAGCGCCTCCAACACCACCACGGCCACTTTGGTATGCCTGATCGACTGATGTCTGAATGCCACGGCGAATGACTTCAGCATCCTCCAAGTTCGGTGTTCGGTTGAAATTAATATTGCCATCTTTATCAAATGAGAAGAATGGTTTCTTGCCTGTCTGTGCGACATAAATGTCGTTAATGTCTTTTACTGCTGACGGTGAACGCTTGAGCGCATCAGTAACGCTTTTCAACAAATCAGCATCAATTACACCGCCAGTTCCAAATGCATCTTTGTATGCATCTGACTCAAGCTGTTTCAACTGCTTGTCATTCAATTTGAATTGACGCAACACATTGCCTTCTTGACCGGCCAATGTCTTTTGCATATCTGTCAGCACTGAGGTGCGTAACTCTTCGGGTCTGCGCGTAAGAGATGACATCAGTGTGGTTGCTGGCTTACCGCCTTGAGCATACAAGCCACGCACAGCAGCAAGCAATGTGGTATTTTCAGCCATGATCTCACCGCGAGCAATGCGGTCGATGATCTCATCTGTGGTGAGTCCAGTGTCACCCGCCAGACGTTGCAATTCAGTTTCAACTACCTTTGCACCACGGCCACCAGCAAGTCTTCTAGCAAAGTCTGTGAGCTTGTCAACAAGCATTCCTGTGCCGGTAATGGCTGTCTTTACTACTGGTGCAACAACAGCGCCTGTCAAAGTACCACCAGGCACTCTTGATAACCGTTCATACACATCGCCCTCACCAGACAAGAATCCGGTTGTGCCTCCATATGCGCCGCCAATCGCAGATGTTCCAATCAAAGCCCTTATGACATCTGCCGTTGTTTTGGCGGCCATAGGCACTGTTGCTGGCGCGGCTGCACCGCCAGTAGCTAATGTCACGGCGGCAGTTGGAAGCACTCCACCCAAAGCCTCATAACCAAGGGACTCAAGTGGTGCTTGTTGTTGGTAAGCCTTGGTCTTTGATCTGATGTCAGCCAATGCCGACTCATAATTCTCGCCGGTCATAGATCGTAGATAAGCCTCTGCCTCATCAGCACCTGTCAATGTTGCACCCTGCGCCATTGATCTCAAACGCTGAGTTGGCGCTGGTGGTGCAACTGTTACAGATATTGGCGCAACTTGAGGCGCAGGCTGCTGCATTGGAAGTCCACCGGCAACCTGTTTCAAAGCCTCCAGTTTTTCCATTGATAGCTTTGAAAAGTCACCCTTTTGGATAGACTCCAACTCGTCATAACTGAATTGACTCAGGTCATCGCTCATCGTCTTCCTCCGGCAGCTTTACGTCTGTCAATTTCTTGTTGTACAGCATTTTGGAATGGATTTTGTTGTGGTGCGCCATAGACCGGCACTTCATACATTGGCGCAATCTGTGCCAACGATGGGATCGTTCTAACCGCCGTGCTTAACAACTGTCCATGTGACTCAGCTCTCAATCTTGCAGTGCGTTGAGCAGCTAGCAAACCAACACGCAATTCTCCTGCTGTCAAACTTACATCACCACCAGCAGCGCGGCGCAAAATCGCTCGTTCTGCATCAGTCAATGTACCTTGTCCACGCATTTGAGATGCTGCATCAAGTTCTTGCTGTGCAAGCCCTTGCACAACAGTGGAGGTGTTTCTAAGGATTTGATCTGCATCAGCACCAGCAACATTTAATTGTTTGCCAACACGCAATAGTGTTGCTCTAAAGTCAGCGGCAGGACCAGTGATTGCCGTATCAAGTGCAGGCAGTATGCGATCAATGTTTGAAAGCGTTGAATTTGCAGACCGCGCCATATCTCTTGATACGGCAAGGTCTTTGACTCCCTGCTCATACGCCAACTCTAAACCTTTTTTCTCTGCATTTTGAGTAACATTCACATTGCTTGCACCTGATCTGCGAATCGCCATGATGTTTTCCATGGTGACAGGCATACCTGCCGCTTCCAATAATCTAACTTCAGTTGGCGATGCCTCCGGCTTATCCAACTGACGTAAATTATCCAGCGTGATTGGCATATTCAATGATTTCAGAAGTCTTATTTTCTCTGGATCAGCCTCTGGCTTATCAAGCAAACGCAAATTCTCTAAAGTAGGTTTCATACCCATTTCAGCAAGCAATTGCGTTTTCTCTGATGGCTTTGTCAACTTTAAAAGTTCTGGTATTCCTTCCTTTGCAGGCAAAGTAGACAGCATGGCGCGTTGCATTGGATTCAATACATTCATGCCACCTTGTGCTGTTCCATAACTAGGTGCGACTTGTCCAACCATCTCAGCACGCGCAACGGTAGGACCGGCTGGCAACTCTGCTGATACTGGCGCTGAAATAGCTTGCTGCGGCGTGATTTCAGCACCGGCAGTAGGTTGACCCATCAATAAGTTTTGATAGGACTCTTGAGCAGCCACTTGACGTTTGTACTCATCGAGCTTTTGCTTGGTCAGCAATTGCTTGATGGCGCTGTCTTGTGCGCTTTGGTAGCCTTGCTGACCAGCTTGCACGCCAGAGCCAAGAATCTGCATCAACGATCTTGGCGTTGTGCTCGGTCCACTAGATTGACCGATAGCCATTGCAGCTTGCAGCAAGGCTTGTCTCTCCATAGCCTGCTGTTGCTGTGGCGTTAAGTAGCCTTCAAGACCACTTGCACTGCCACCGCCAAACAGATCGCCTAACAGTCCCATATCAAATGATGTAGCCATGTTTATTTCCTTATGCAGTTCTTGGCTGCAACAGTGAGCCAATATAAGCGCCAGTTAAGCCGCCAGACAATGCACTTCCAAGTCCACTTGTGTACAGAGGTTGTGATGATGTCTGACCAACATTAGCAGGCTGCAATCCCAACGCGCCGCCAGTGATCTGCAAACGCTCCAAAGCCGCATTGCGTGATGCATCAAGTCTTGCCTGCGCCAGTGCATCGCGCTGTGAGCCAAGTCCCAGAGATGTCTGCAAACCGGCAATATTCATTGGTCTTGCTGCGAGTCCAAGATTGGCGGCTTGTGTGTAACCAGATTGGCGCAAACCTGCGGCAGTTGTTGCAGCAGTTCTTAACGCCGCCTCATTTGTCAATGCAGACTGCACGCCTTGGCGTGAACCGCCAAAGGCTCTAGACGCTGTGGCTTGCTGTGAGTCTCTCAAAGCCTGCATCTGGCGTGAACGCTCAATATCAGCAAGCGTGTTTTGCACCACTTGATCTTCGTATGGATTCATAAACTGTTGAATATCAGCAGCGCCAAATGGTGTCATGCCAAGGTTGTAGAGTTGGCTTTCTGCTCTGGTGTACATCTCACCAGGATCAGCGTACTGCCTTGGCGCAAGTCCGGCAGCAGTAGATTTTGCTCTCTCCAAGTTAGCCAAATACTCGGCCTTGATCTGTGGATCAATTGACGTTGTGGCCGTCTGTGATGTTGGTGCGTTTGCAGCACTCAGACCACCGCCTAAAGCGCCAAGCAATGATCCCGCTAATGATGGATTTGCTTTGGCGAAATCCAAGATGCCTGATCCATACCCTGCTAATGTGTCGAATACGCTTGCCATGGGAGCTGCTCCTGTTAACGAATAATTTGCCGCTGGCATCGTTGCGCCAACTGCTGTGCCTGTGTTTGAGAGTGCTGAACCAGCACCGAGTGCGGCAGCGCCAGTGCCAAGCGCAGCCAGACTGCTACCGATTCCTGCGCCAATAGTTGATGCGCCTGCCGATGCAGCAGTAAGGCCAAGCCCACCGCCAGCCGTTAATCCAAGACCTCCACCAGCGGTAAGCCCAAGGCCGCCAGCGCCTGCTGCACCAGCAGCACCTGCTCCAGCCGCCGCACCAGCGCCTGCACCGGCTGCTGCTGTGCCAAGCAAGTATGGCGCTGCCAGATATGCACCGCCAGCAATCAATGCTGCTTTGCCTAAATCGCTTTCTACAACATCGCCAACAACATCGCCAACGCCGCCAACGACATCGCCTATCGCGTTGCCAACACCGCCAACGACATTGCCTACAAAATCTCCAACCTTACCGCCCATAACATCCCCTTGCTATACCTTTGAGATATAAATAAAAGCCTTTGATCCGTCCAATAAATTTATTTGACATTTCTCAGACCAGCCAAATGACTTGGCAAATCGTGCAAGTTTGATGTCATCCTCTCGTATCAACGCATAGATTGACTTTCCAATCAAACCATCAATACTAGAAAAATCTTTTTGACAATTCTTCTTAACCTCTGCTGACCATCTTTTGATGTCAATGTGAAACCAAAGCAAATTGTCGAAAAGTTCCAAGTAGAAGATGTAATCTTCGCGAATACATACAGGTACTTTGCCTCCCATTTTCTCTCAATTTCAATTCAACGCTTACCTGATGCCACGGCCTCAAGTCTACTCACGCCAACGCGCCAATCTTCCAGCACCGCGCCTGTGTACTTGATCTTGACTTGGCGGCCAGAGAACCGCGCATCAGTTGGCTGTGACGCTGAGTACGGTCCATGTGTCGTTTCAGTCGATGTCGGATACATCCGAGACTTGAAACTCACCGTCACCTCGCCTAGCGTCTGCTCGTCCGGTATCACCTGACGCACCGACATGATGTTGTCGCCATTGCCAATCTCAAATGGTCCTGACTCAGCGTAGACCGAACCGCCGTCATAGGCAAAGCCGACTTCGTGCTCGTAGATGTAGCCGTCAGTAGACACCATTAGTGGCTGCAAGAATACACCTCGGTCAGTGCCTGCTGTGCGAGACAACAATCCAATATTCCAATGCGATTCCCTGTAGTTGTAACTTACATACGAATCAACTTCGTTGGATTGGCTTGATGGGTAAAACCACCATATTTCGCCATATTTTGAATTGTGGAAAGCGTACACCTTGCTGGCTTGGTTGTAGTTCATATTCTGAAATACATAATCAGAGACATCGCAAGGTAAAGGCTTAACGTAGCCATCAAACAAAAAGAAGCCTGACGTACTCATCCACATGGCGGCATTGTCGATGGCTGCCACGGCCTGCGATGAAATCAATCCGCAACCTGATCCAGCCTTCTCAAAAGCATAGACGTATGGCAGTCCAACATAGCTGGCGGTATGCACATCAACATCAGTGAACAGCAAATTGATGCCGCGCACCCTTTTGCCTGCTTTCAATGATCCAACTGTCTGCAACTCAAAATCACCCGCCTGATTGGTGGCCGCAGCCGTCCAAACAGTATTGTTTTCTTGATCACACCACTTCACCGATCTAGGGTTGTTGGACGCGCCCAAGGCAAAGATAAAACGCTCGGCGGTGGACATTACAGCCTGACATCCTGTCGGCGCGTTGGTGATGGCGGCGGCCAGCGTTGGCGTTGCAAATCCCAATTGCCACTCATAAATCTTGCCATCGGCACTTGAGCAGGCAATCAGATATTCACCATAGGTGTCTAGACTCCAAGTTGTTGCTGGAGTTACAGCGCCTGTATCGGGACGCGCCACGCCATAAGCAAAGTTGCCATAGGTAGAGTACCCATAGCCGGTCTTTATCGCGGCATCAGATACGCCTACTGTAAAACTTGTTGGCGTTATCTCCTTGAGCGTGCCACTCTCATTCATGGCGTAGAGCTTGGAGTGCGTGCCAGCGGCAATGTATCTATCCCCATCATTGTCACGCCAAGTCAATAAACCTCGACATGATCCTGTCATCTGACTAGCAGATCGCTTGCGCCACCCGCCAATCGGTCTAAGCGTATTCTCAAACCAACGCACAAGGTTTGCGTCAAACCAGCGTCCCGTTGACTGATATTCAGTGCCGTTGCGATACACGCCTGGTGGGATTTTGAGTGGAATGAGTGCCATGGCTTAATTATGCGGTTTCTGTAGACAAATTGGACACGAATGTGAGAGTGGTAATGACTGATGGCACTGCCGGTCTGGTTGGTGAACTACTGGTTGCAAAATGCTCAATGCTGATACCAATATCTGTTGGTCGCCACATAATCTCTACATAGTCATTGGCCGCTAAACTGACAAATAAATTAAGCGCACCGATTAAGTGAGATGGATCACCGGTTGACTTTCTTGCCACAACATGAAATCTGCTGTTTGAATTGTCGATGTTTGTGCCGTTCTTGCGAAACCAAACATCCACATCTTGGCCGTCATTGGTAGTGTTCTTGAATTGAATGCTGAATTGGATATCGTAGATGCCAGCCTGCGCCACATTCAGCCTTGACGAATTAGACAAGGTCACGCCATTACTAAGGTCGCTGGTGTCAAATGTGACGGCATAGGCCGTTGTAGTGTTGGCCGCCGTCTGATCTGTGGTGTCGCTGAACGCGCCATAGGGACTATTGATCCACTTGCCACCGCGCCTGCCGAACAACGCTGAAAACAGTGCTGTGAGCTTGGCAAAGTAGACATTCATGCCGCCAAAGGATTGAGACAAAAACCTTTCCTCATAGACAGCGCCAGGCGTGCCAAGGTTTGGCGTTGACGGTGGCGTTATCTGCTGATCAAGGTTTAGTGCCATTATGCAAACGCTCTTGTGCCGGTCTTGTCAATGATCAAAGCCATGGCGCGAGGATCGGCATCCTCAGTGTTTGGAATACTGACATGAGTCCAGCGATCAAACTCACGAATGACTTGGTCATATTCAAGATCAGAGCCAATGATTGCTCTGACGACTTCATCTGGTGTCATGCCTGGCACGCGAATATCGGCGGCGCAGCCCCGTCTATGTTGTGATCGGTCTGAACTTCCCACTGCATCATTTACAGCTTTTGACCTGAACGCACTATTCACGATGATGGGCTTGCCGCCCAAAACCACTTTGACCTGCTCCAAGAATTCAGCCAGCCGGTACAGGTTGGCCAACTCCTCATCATTCGGCATATTGTCAAACTCGCGGTGATCTGTATGCGTCAACTCTTCAAGGGTAAAACTTGGTGATAGATTCATTTCATGTTCCTCAAGGTTTCGTAGGTTTGGATGCAGGAATTGAGCTTGCGGATGGCGATGTCTCCATCAGCTGCGATCTGGAGAAGATCGGCAGCGACAGTAGTCGATCCACTAGATTCGGTTCGTGCCTCTCCGCTGTTATCTCCAGCGGTAATGGAGGCAACTGAGGTGGGACATACGGCGCTTTGGGTGGGGATTGACAAGCGCAAATTGCCACTGGCAATATCAGCACGCAACTGAGTCTCTTTAGCTTTTGCAGCATTATTCGCCTTTCGTAATGTCTGTCCATAACTCTGCGCCACTTGCGCCATCGCCTGCTCAGTTTCCCTTGCCTTGGCATTCAGCGCAGCAATCTCAACCTGCTGTCGCGTGTACTCGTCATGCTTACCCTTGAAGTATCCACCACCAAATGACGACAGCATTGCCAAGACAAAGCCAAGAATCACCCAAGGGTTGAAGATACTCATCCTTCAGCCTTGCCTCTTATGTATGCTTGTGCCGCCATGAAAGCCACCACAATCGTACCCATGGCGGCGCAGTAAGTAGTCGCCAATCCGTTCAATGCGTTGACCTTTTCCAGCGTCACTAACTCGGATGCCATGTACGCAATGATGACAGGTGGGAACACTAAAGCAGCCCACGCCATGATGCGTTGCTGGTCTGCCATCTTGTCCATGTTCTCAATGGTGATCATGCGCTTTGATCGTGCCAGTTCAGCATCAGTCACCACGCCGTCACCGTCTGAATCAAATTGGTTGTATGTTGAGTTCTTTTCAAGCTGCTTAGTCATCACTTTTACCTTTCCTTTGTTGCTGTTCAACTTGCCGTCTTAACTTTTCCACCTTTACAAGCTCTTGCTTGACTTCATTCTTTGTTTTCAAGATGTCCAGATACAGCATTGCGCCCAAGGGCAATAAGAGCGCTATCAACACACAGCAGGCTATCCAGGCAATCATCTCTTCCCCCACTGACTTACGAACCACAGCCACAGCCACAGGTATAGGAGGAATATAGAAGTCACCACCACTGCCGCCAGCTTTGCTTGTAGGTTTCTTTCCTCCTCTTTGCGTAGCCATTGCTCTTGCCTCTTTTTTGCCTCCTGCTTGAGTCTAGCTTTTTCTTGTTCCTCTAATATGACTTCGCGCATCTTAAAGACTTCAGAGTACAGTGCGCCCATCTCTGGCGGTGACTGATACACCATAGTCTCTCGGATTTGCACCACCAAGCTATCCATCTCTTGCTGCGCCATCACACGCTTTAAGGCAGCCTCCATCAAATTTTGGTTGGGATCATAGATAGATTGGCTTTTCTCTTCTTCCTCCCTGATATGCGCGGCCAGTTGTTCCTGTAACTTAAAAAACTCGGTTAGGTTTTTGACAATGTCAATCTTGACCTGAGTCTCGTCAACTGCAACATAGGCTGACTTCTTTTTCGCCAAAGGCTTTGCTTTGGTGGCTGGCTTTGGCTTTGCACCAAAGAACGACAGCAATTGATTCCAAAAGCCGTGAACCTCTTTGCCAATTGCGATAACTTCATCAGCAGTGGCTTTGATCTCAACAAAAGATTCTTTGGCCTGCTTGTACAACTCGCAGCCAGCTTGGATGTTCTTGACCAATCCAGCCGCAAGAAGACAGATGCTGATCGGATCAATTTACAGCCCCAAAAACTTTATGACCATTTGAGAGGCAAAGCCTGGTCCTAGCAACACTGCCGCGATGACAATGTAGATTAGGTACTCAATCCGAGTCATGCGAGCTTTGCCAGACTCCAGCTTCTCTTCGATGTTCTTGTATCGTTGATCGCAAGATGCCTGGTGGGCGTAGAAGTCTGTTTCTAAACTCATGATGTGATGGTTTCAATCCATGTCAGTGTGGATTCATTCCAGTTGTACAGTTTTCCATCTGTGGGATATGCAACAGGAGCAGTCCATTGGCAAGTGCTTTCCACTAATGTCCAACTTGGATATGGCTGTGGAGGGATAAACGCATTACGTCCCTCGTCAAAGGTGTAGCCAATCCCAGCGTAGTTCTTCCGCATATTGCCGTTGTAACTGGTTTGCTTCCAATCTCCACCAAATAAACGCTCGCAAAATGCCGCACCGATATATTCTTTTTCTGTGCCATCAGCAGATGCTGTGTCAGCATTACCCACCACAATAACTTGCGTGACGATGCCGTTTTCAATCTTTGCAAAGTGTGCCATTAGTTTTTCCCCGAAAGTTTTTCAATTTGTTCAGTTGTCCAGATGGTTGGGATTGAGTTTTCAAACGCTTTTATTTTTTCCATCGTTTCGTCAATCTCTTTCCATGTTGGACATGGGCGGTCATCTTCCCATCTTGTAATGGTACGGTTGCTAACTTCCCATTTTGCGTTTGGGCGTAGCAATTGCATTGCTGTGTCAATTCCGTAGAGTTGATAGATTTTGGTCATATTAATTCAACTTCAAAATTACGATACCAGAACCACCTGCGCCGCCTGTGCCAGTGGCAGAGCCAGCCCCACCACCGCCACCACCTAAATTAGCAGTTGCGGCACTTGCACTTCCTGTTGTTGTTCCAGCGCCACCACCGCCAACGCCACCAGAGCCGCCAGGTCTAGTTCCAAAACTATGACCACCACCGCCACCGCCACCAGCGTAATTAGTT
>Ga0315900_10011089_pt1 | contig 11195 bp, 9 predicted proteins | sample LakEriMetagenome_FD_203521 | JGI IMG/M metagenome (GOLD analysis project Ga0315900, IMG submission 203521) | Freshwater fungal communities from buoy surface, Lake Erie, Ohio, United States - Buoy 12 MA114 | ecosystem: Environmental > Aquatic > Freshwater > Lake > Lake biofilm | place: USA: Lake...
AGGTGAAGCTTCCCGAAGGACGTTCATCAAGCCGCCAGAGGTGAAGCTTCCCGAAGGACGTTCAGAAAAAAGTTGCTTCCTTCGGGAACCTCTGGCGCTTTCCGAAGGAAGCGAACTTCTTTCGCTTCCTTCGGAAAGAGATAGCGGGTAGACTCCAACGGACGCACTATCTTCCTTCGGGAAGACAGCCATCAAGCCCCGAGAAGCACGCAGTGACCATAATCTACGATGATGGTGATGGCAATCTACGATCAAGTGACATACGCAGTATGTGTACACATTCTTCGAAGGCGCAGCCGCTGGCAAATTCGATGAAAACCACCCCCTACGGGGGTGGTTTGATCGAGCTCTTATCCTTTGGGGAGCGAGCGTCTTGAAGAAACCTCAGGGTTTTATGGCTGCTGTTTTCCGAAGGAAGAAGAAGGACGCCCTAGCTGCTGCGCACTCCGTCCCTCTTCAAGACGTACGTTCAAGACGTACGTCTTGAAGAGGAACGTAGTGCGCAGCAGCTATGACCCCGAGGTTTACGACGTACGCCCGTGCTGGTTGGTGATATGCGTCCTTGGGAGAGCACCAGTTCAGAAGGATGCCTCCTTTCTACGAGTGACGCCCGTCGCACAGAATGACGCCTACGTTCATGGAGTAACTCCTGTGGTCAACGTAGGACGCCTCCTTTTTACAAAGGAAGCGCTTTGCTTTCCTTCCTTCGGGTGAAGCGCGAAGGTCAAAGCCTACGGCGTAGCACTCGCCTCCTTCGTAAAGAGACGCCCTTCTATTGACGTTCATGTCGGCGCTTAATTCGGGGCACCACGCGTCTTTCCGAAGGAAGCGCCAGAGGTGAAGCTTTCCGAAGGAAGCCGCCAGAGGTGAAGCTTCTTTCAGAAAGCCCGTCCTCCTGAGCTTCTTTCAGAAAGGGCGTCCTTCGGAAAGCGCCAGAGGTGAAGCTTCTTCCCTTCCTTCGGGAGGACGCACGTCCTCCTGAAAGAAGGGCGTCCTTCGCTTCCTTCGGAAAGCTTCACCTCTGGCGCTTTCCGAAGGAAGCCGAGCTTCTTTCAGAAACAAGTTGAGCTTCTTTCATCAAGCCGCCAGAGGTGAAGCTTCCCGAAGGAAGCCGAAGGAAGCCGAGCTTCTTTCAGAAACAAGTTCATCAAGCCGCCAGAGGTGAAGCTTTCCGAAGGACGGAAACAAGGTCAGAAAGAAGAAGGACGCCCTTGCTTCGCTTTCTGAACTTGTTTCCGTCCTTCGGAAAGCTTCACCTCTGGCGCTTTCCGAAGGAAGCCGAAGGACGCACGTCCTTCGGGAAGCGCGTCCCCCGCCAGAGGTGAAGCTTCTTCCCTTCCTTCGGGAGGACGCACGTCCTTCGGCTTCATCCCGAAGGAAGGGCGTCCTCCTGAGCTTCTTTCAGAAAGGGCGTCCTTCGGAAAGCGGGCTTCTTCCCTTCCTTCGGGAGGACGCACGTCCTTCGGCTTCCTTCGGCTTTCTGAAAGAAGCTCGGCTACCTTCGGCTACCTTCGGCTTGCTGAACTTGTTTTGAAAAAAGCGCGTCCTTCGGCTTCCTTCGGGAAGCTTCACCTCTGGCGGGGTGGCGGCTTTCCGAAGGAAGCCGAAGGAAGCGAACTTGTTTTGAAAAAAGCGCGTCCTTCGGCTTTCTGAACGTCCTTCGGGAAGCTTCACCTCTGGCGGCTTTCCGAAGGAAGCGAACGTCCTTCGGGAAGCTTCACCTCTGGCGGCTTTCTGAACTTCTTTTGAAAAAAGCGCGTCCTTCGGCTTCCTTCGGGAAGCTTCACCTCTGGCGGCTTTCCGAAGGAAGCGAACTTGTTTCCGTCCTTCGGAAAGCTTCACCTCTGGCGGCTTTCCGAAGGAAGCGAACTTGTTTTGAAAAAAGCGCGTCCTTCGGCTTCCTTCGGGAAGCTTCACCTCTGGCGGCTTTCCGAAGGAAGCGAACTTGTTTCCGTCCTTCGGCTTCCTCCCGAAGGAAGGGCGTCCTTCGCTTCCTTCGGCTTCCTTCGGAAAGCTTCACCTCTGGCGGGGTGGCGGCTTTCCGAAGGAAGCGAACGTCCTTCGGGAAGCTTCACCTCTGGCGGCTTTCCGAAGGAAGCGAACTTGTTTTGAAAAAAGCGCGTCCTTCGGGAAGCTTCACCTCTGGCGGCTTTATGAACGTCCTTCGGGAAGCTTCACCTCTGGCGGCTTTATGAACGTCCTTCGGGAAGCTTCACCTCTGGCGGCTTTATGAACGTCCTTCGGGAAGCTTCACCTCTGGCGGCTTTCCGAAGGAAGCGAACGTCCTTCGGGAAGTTTCACCTCTGGCGGCTTTCCGAAGGAAGCGAACTTGTTTCCGTCCTTCGGCTTCCTTCGGGAAGCTTTACCTCTGGCGGGGGACGCGCTTCCCGAAGGACGTGCGTCCTTCGGGAAGCTTCACCTCTGGCGGCTTTCCGAAGGAAGCGAACTTGTTTCCGTCCTTCGGAAAGCTTCACCTCTGGCGGGGTGGCGGCTTTCTGAAAGAAGCTTCACCTCTGGCGGCTTTCTGAAAGAAGCTCGGCTTCCTTCGGCTTTCTGAAAGAAGCTCGGCTTCCTTCGGCTTCCTTCGGCTTCCTTCGGCTTCCTTCGGCTTCCTTCGGCTTCCTTCGGCTTCCTTCGGCTTCCTTCGGCTTCCTTCGGAAAGCTTCACCTCTGGCGGCTTTCCGAAGGAAGCCGAAGGAAGCGAACTTGTTTTGAAAAAAGCACGTCCTTCGGCTTCCTCCCGAAGGAAGGGCGTCCTTCGCTTCCTTCGGGAAGCTTCACCTCTGGCGGCTTCCTTCGGAAAGCGCCAGAGGTGAGGCTTCTTTCAGAAAGCGGGTAGCAGCTTCACCTCTGGCGGAAGCCGCCAGAGGTGAAGCTTTCCGAAGGAACAAGTTCGCTTCCTTCGGAAAGAGAGCACGCAGTAAGTGAACTAAGCTCTGCTACGCGAGCGTAAGCAGCATCGACGATTATGGTCAGAGACGTCCGGCCTTCGGAAAGGAAAGCACTCCGTAGTCATCGAATTTGCCAGCGGCTGCGCCTTAGAAGAATGTGTAATCATCGATTTCCAAAGGACGTACAATCCAAGATTTCCTAAGGACGGTAATGGTAATCTTAGATCACCATCTCCTTACGCTCGCGTTGCTGCACCTATGGCGCGAATCCTAGCTCAAGTTGTCTTCGTTTACTGCGTGAACGCACACCGGCTCGAGATCTACTGTCCATAGCAGTCCGGAGGTGAGCGGGGCCTTCAGTGATGCAAGGCAGTTGCGTCGCTACTACGCTTTCCTAGTTTTGCGTAGCACTATTTGATCTGCTAAGCAGATCGTCGATCTGCTTTCCATAAGATCAAGTTGCGGAGCACCATCACTCTTAAGTAGCACTATTGATGGTGATCTTCGATCACCATCAACAAGCATAAGGTGCGGAGCACCAGCACGCTCTTCCTTCGGAAAGAGGCCGTGCTGCGGGGGACGTGATGGCTTTCGGGAAAAAGATAAGTAGCTGTCTTCAAGATCACGGAACCCAACCAATGGCATCAACTTACGCTCGCGTAGCTTCACCTCTGGCGCGAAGCCGAGCTTATGCTCCGCATAGCGAAGCGAAGCAGAGCTTAGTTAGGTGACTGCGTGCGATCTGGGAGACGGTCGTCCTTCGGAATGCTCTGGTAACCTCTGGGTGCTTTCCAACCTACGGCGTCTTTCAGAGAAAAAGCTCGGGGTTCGTGGTACGTACGTAGTTCAGCCGCCTGGGTTCTTCAAGAGCACGTGATCTTGAACAACCCAAACTCAATAAGCGTAATTGAAAGAAGCGTCCTTCTAACGTTCCCCGCTTTCTGAAAAAAGCTTCAACAAGCTGAACTTGTTTCATCAAGCTCGGGTTTCTTTCAGAAAGCGAGGGGAGGGAGTTTTTCCCAAGGAAGAGCGTGCTACAAAGTAGTAAGGATGCGTCCTACGGGAACCTAGTAGAGGTCTGATAAGATCACGTGGCCCAACATGAGGCTACCTCAAAGTAGGCAAAGCATTTGCGTCTTTCAGAGATGTCTGTCCTTGGGCAACTCAGCCAGGTCGGCTACCCTTGTGACTACACATACTACGTATGCAAATACGTTGTATAATTGCAGCGCGAACACAGGCTCGGTAACATAATGGTAATGTAATTGTTTGCAAAGCAATGAATGCTGGTTCAATTCCAGTCCGAGCTTTATACGTGGTGAGCGTGGTCTCGGGAGCCGTCGAGTACAACTTTGGGTTTAACCCCCAGAGGGTGTGCTGTCCACTGTGTGTACGCCATCAACATCCGCCAAGTCTCCATACATTGTACTTGGGAACCGCCGTCAAAAAGACGGGCGGGCTTCGAGAAGAAACAAAGCTGAAGATCATCAGCGTCGCTGATGATGAAGAAAAGCGCGTCCCTCGTTGAAAGTAGGCGTCCTTGGGAGAACAAGAGTCATGTAAAACCGCGTAGCTGTTGACGTTCACGTCCGCGTGGATGGCAATCGTAGATTGCCAGGATCACCATCATCTATGTTCTGCTTTCCAAAGGATCGCGCAGCATAAGGTCTATGCGTGCTATCTTCCCTTCCTTCGGAAGGACGTGCGTCCTCCCGAAGGAAGGGCGTCCTTCGCTTCCTTCGGGAAGCTTCACCTCTGGCGGCTTGATGAACTTGTTTCTGAACGTCCTTCGGAAAGCTTCACCTCTGGCGGCTTTCCGAAGGAAGCGAACGTCCTTCGGGAAGCTTCACCTCTGGCGGCTTTCTGAAAGAAGCTTAACCTCTAGCGGCGTCCTTCGGGAAGCTTCACCTCTGGCGGCTTGATGAAAGAAGCAGAACTTGTTTCTGAACGTCCTTCGGAAAGCTTCACCTCTGGCGGCTTTCCGAAGGAAGCGAACGTCCTTCGGGAAGCTTCACCTCTGGCGGCTTCCTTCGGAAAGCTTCACCTCTGGCGGCTTGATGAACTTGTTTCTGAACGTCCTTCGGAAAGCTTCACCTCTGGCGGCTTGATGAACTTGTTTTGAAAAAAGCGCGTCCTTCGGCTTTCTGAACTTGTTTTGAAAAAAGCGCGTCCTTCGGCTTCCTCCCGAAGGAAGGGCGTCCTTCGCTTCCTTCGGCTTCCTTCGGAAAGCTTCACCTCTGGCGGCGTCCTTCGGCTTCCTTCGGGAAGCTTCACCTCTGGCGGGGTGGCGGCTTTCCGTAGGAAGCCAACTTGTTTTGAAAAAAGCACGTCCTACGGATTCCTCCCGAAGGAAGGGCGTCCTTCGGCTTCCTCCCGAAGGAAGGGCGTCCTTCGGCTTCCTCCCGAAGGAAGGGCGTCCTTCGCTTCCTTCGGCTTCCTTCGGAAAGCTTCACCTCTGGCGGCGTCCTTCGGCTTCCTTCGGGAAGCTTCACCTCTGGCGGGGTGGCGGCTTTCCGAAGGAAGCGAACTTGTTTCATCAAGCTCAGGAGGACGCCCTTCCCGAAGGAAGCGCCAGAGGTGAAACTAGTTCCTTCGGCTTCCTTCGGTAAGCTTCACCTCTGGCGGGAAGCGAGCTTCCTTCGGAAAGACGCGAGGATACGCGTGAGGGCAATCGAGTATTGCCATCATCATCATCACCATCATCTACGATCTGCTTTCCAAAGGATCGCTCAGCATAAGGTCAGTACTCATACTGCGTATTGAACATCATCGAAGATGATGGTGACATACGCAGTATGTGATACACTTGATCGTATTACGCTCGCGTAGCAGAGCTTTCACTTGATCGTATTTGACATCATCGAAGATGATGGTGACCTACGCAGTATGTGTTCACTTGATCGTAGATTGCCATCACCAACATCTACCAGCTGCTTTCCAAAGGCTCGCGCAGCCTAAGGTCTATGCGTGCTTTCTGTACGACGCTACAGCCATGGAATACCTCCGTTCTTCTAGGGAAGCGCATCAATGATGGTGATCGAAGATCACCATTCAAGAGGTTACTAGAGATTAGCCGTCCTTTGGAAGGAGAAGCGCAGCACTCTTCATGGTGATCTTCGATCACCATCAAAAAGCATAAGGTGCGGAGCACCAGCACGCTCTTCCTTTGGAACGACGGCGTAGCTCTCTTCATGGTAATCTTCGATCACCTTCAAGAATCATAAGGTGCGGTACACCTGGACGCTCTTCCTTTGGAAAGACGGCGTAGCTCTCTTCATGGAGAGCTTCGATCACCATCAAGAATCGTAAGGTGCGGAGCACCATAACTCTTCAAGACGGCGTACTAGACTTGATTCACGCGTAACCTAACACCTAGCTGCTGCGCACTCCGTCCCTCTTAAGCTCTGCTTCGCGAGCGTGCCTGCGGCACGCTCGCGTAGCTTCACCTCTGGCGCGAAGCAGAGCTTATGCTCCGCATAGCGAAGCGAAGCCGAGCTTATGCTCCGCATAGCGAAGCGAAGCAGAGCTTATGCTCCGCATAGCGAAGCGAAGCAGAGCTTATGCTCCGCATAGCGAAGCGAAGCAGAGCTTATGCTCCGCATAGCGAAGCGAAGCCGAGCTTATGCTCCGCATAGCGAAGCGAAGCCGAGCTTATGCTCCGCATAGCGAAGCGAAGCAGAGCTTATGCTCCGCATAGCGAAGCGAAGCAGAGCTTATGCTCCGCATAGCGAAGCGAAGCAGAGCTTATGCTCCGCATAGCGAAGCGAAGCAGAGCTTAATAGGAACGGAGGGGGATAAACGTCTTTACGCTCGCGTAGCTTCACCTCTGGCGCGAAGCAGAGCTTAAGAGGGACGGAGTGCGCAGCAGCTAGGGTAACCTCTGGCGCTTCCTTCGGAAAGACGCGCGTATCCTCTGGTATCCTATGGGTGCTTTCGTAAAGAAGGCCTATTCTTTCTCCGTTTTCCCTAAGCTCTGCTTCGCACCAGAGGTGAAGCTACGCGAGCGTAAGGATGAGAGAGCGGGTGCTGGTGCTCCGCACCTTATGCTTCTTGATGGTGATCTTCGATCACCATGAAGAGTGCTACGCCGTCTTGAAGAGACCTAGGAACGCGTAGCCACGACGTTGATCAAAGAGACGCGCTGAAGATGGTGATCGAAAATCACCAACACTAGGCGTCAGACCCCCTCCGGGCTATATGATGATGAATGCTCATCACCACAAGTGTGGCTGTTCCTTGACTGTAAGATGAATAACAGCACGTAGTGCACGTCAATGTACGTAGTGTACCTGCTCCTCATCTTGGATGCTTCTCTTCTTATAGCTCGCTTCTTCGAGCTATGGGGACACTAAGGGGGGGGGGTTGGTTCTACAAAATGGCAAGTCATTTGACTCCAACGGACGCACTCCCTTCGGAAAGACGGCCGTCTTTCAGAAAGCACCCGCTCTCTCCCTTCGGGAAGACGGAGGAAGGTTACGCCGTCTTGAACGCAGTAAGTGAACTGACCATCCTCGTAGATGATGGTGATGGCAATCAAAGATTGCCATCAATTCTTGGTAGCCTGTGCATTTGCGGATCCACTAGACACTACTTGATTACAAAGCTCCATTAGCTCTGCTTCGCGCCAGAGGTGAAGCTACGCGAACGTAAATACTGCGTATTGGACATCATCCAAGATGATGGTGACATACGCAGTATGTGTACACAATCTTCGATTGTCAAATCGATGATAAAACAGTAGCTGGATGGGCTAGGTTGCTTGGTCAAGTGTAAAAGGTCACGTGCCTAAGCTCTGCTTCGCTTCGCTATGCGGAGCATAATGTCAACCACAGCCTGGGTCACTAAAACCAGTACACCAACGACATAACCGCGGGAGTGTGCTTCGTGGTTCGTGACTTGAGGTGGAATGCTTCAGGCCCACAGAATAACGGCTCGTACGTCCTTCGAAAACAAAGCGATGCTCCGATCTCGCGAAACGTATAGATAGCGCGGGGTCCCATCTACAACCCAGCACCGGGCGAATAAGTTATATTCTGAATATTTCGTAAACAAGACCGTTCTTTGGAGAGTAAGCTCGGCTTTTTCTGTAAGGTCAGACGCACTTGCGGCTTCGTAGGAAGGCTCTGACCCTCTGCAGAAAGAGACGTGCGTGTCCTGGAGAGCAAAGAGCAATTTTTTCATGAATCACGTTCACAGAATGTGACCGTTTGTGCAAGCTAGTCTTCCTCCCGAAGGAAGGGCGTCTGTCCGTACCACATCGATTGCTTGAGTACGGTCTATTTATAGCTGCGCAGTACCCTAGAAGCGAATACACATAACCCTGTTGGCATCAAATCCTTGGATGCTTGCGGAACAAAACATCGGCACCAATCATTGCGACTAACAACAGTAACGCTGTTAAATACAAATGACTCCAATATTGATTATAGATAACTTGACCCAATGCGGTGATATTATTCAATTCAGGACTGCAATAGCTATTCAGTGTTGTAATCTCATCGGGTATTAAATCATTGGTAGGCATCAACTTGGTTGATGCCCAACCATCACTGGACTTGTCGGTTATACGTGAGATGTCTTTGTCGTTTACTGCGTGAACTAATACTGAGATTAGGTCCGAAGACTTTGTAGCGCTCGTCGCACCTTCGAACGTAGCCTGAACCATATCTACTTGCATAGGAGGACGGCTAACCTTGTCGGTTAACGCAACAGACAACGGTATTTCCGATAGGGTTTGGTCACTCCACGTTGTATTCGATTTCGGTGTATCTCCCGAGTTGTACTCGTAGGTAGTCGTCACTATCGTCCAACTCCACGTTCTTCGAAGAAAGCGCGTTATACTAAAAGCTGGAGCTTTTGCATGACCTGACACAATAGACCCAACCTGGGATTTTCGACCGATCTCCGATAAGCCTTTGGGCTGCTGTTCCGAAGCTTGTATATGGCGATTGTCTGGTTTATTTAGATTACAAGATAATAAAATAAAAATAAAAAATATAACCACAGCACCCACATAAATAATAACTAAGGCGGTTGCTAAAAAATCAAAACCTAATGGAATCATTAAAGGAAAGGTAGATAAATATATTAAAATTAAAAAAAAAACCGAATATATAATTTTTGACGAAATTATTACAAAAATCAGCGAAGTCAAAATTAAACTCATAAACACAATTTGAACGGTTTCATTAAATAAATATAAGTCTGTTCTTACCATGATTTAGCAAACACTTGCGCCAGGGCACACCGAGCCTACGTCACCCACCGTACCCCTTCTTCCGTTCCCAAGTAGGGCCTTATTTTCCACAGGACGGAACGGCGCACTACCAGCTACGCACTCCGTCCTTCGGGGAACGCCGTCTTTCCAAGACCAAACGAAGCAGCGACGGACGTCTTCCCGAAGGAAGAGAGACGCCCTTCCCTCTGAAGATCATCTACGCGGATAATGAAGAGACATCCATCCTTTGGGGATCGGCGTACGTTGCCGCGTTGTAAACCACACGTGTCTTTACGTTACCGCAGTGAACGAAGTGTACTTAGGATCGGTGATGGGTGGGGGGTTGGGTAAAAAAAAAAAAAAAAGAGAACACTCAATTATCCGCAGGATACCGTCCTGTTGTCACATGACTCGTAGGTGAGCATATACTTGGTTTCCAGAGGTCGGCCTTATCTTCCGTAGGACGTATGTCTTTCAGAGACGACCTTGCGGCTACGCACTCCGTACTTGGGAGAACGGCGGCGTTCAGCGTGCGGGTGCTCCGCACCTTATTCGGATAATGCGTTTCTACTTTGGCTTCTGAAGGAAGGCCCTTTTCCCGAAGGAAGAGAGTGCTGGTTTCCGAAGGATGCCGAAGGATGCCGAAGGATGCCGAAGGATGCCGAAGGATGCCGAAGGATGCCGAAGGATGCCGAAGGATGCCGAAGGATGCCGACGGATGCCGAAGGATGCCGAAGGATGCCGTCGGATGCCGTAGGATGCCGAAGGATGGCGAAGGAAGCCGCCACCCCGCCAGAGGTGAAGCTTCTTTTAGAAAGCCGCCACCCCGCCAGAGGTGAAGCTTTCCGAAGGAAGCCGAAGGAAGCCGAAGGAAGCGAATCAAGTTAAGAAAGCCGAAGGATGCCGAAGGAAGAAGAAGGACGCCCTTTCTGAAAGAAGCTCGGATGGACGTGCGTCCTTCGGCTTCCTTCGGGAAGCGGGGAACGTACGTCTTGAAGAAGAACGTACGTCTTTAAGAGGGACGCGCGTTTTTAAAAGGGCGCGCTTTCTCAACTTCTTTCGCTTCCTTCAGGAAGCTCGCTGCCCCCGAAGGAAGCGGGCTTGATGAAACAAGTTCGCTTCCTTCGGAAAGCGCCAGAGGTGAGGCTTCTTCCATTCCTTCGGGAGGACGCACGTCCTTCGGCTTCCTTCGGGAAGCGGGGAACGTACGTCTTGAAGAGGGACGCGCGTTTTCCAAAGGACGCACGTTTCCCGAAGGAAGTAAAGGACGCGCGTTTCCCGAAGGAAGCAAAGGACGCACTAGCAGCTGAGCTCTCCGACCTTCGGGGAAAGGAGGGAGGACGCCCTAGCTGCTGCGCTCTCCGTCCTACGGGCTTCTTCCCTTCCTTCGGGAGGACGCACGTCCTTCGGGTAGAGGGGCACGCGCTACCTTCGGGTAGCAGCGACGGACTCGGTCGCGTGGTTGGTGAGCATAGATCGACATGATCACCATCATCTACGAATAGGGTCAGTTCACGTACTGTGTGCTATGTGGACGTGAACGTCAGCACTCTGAATGGTGATCTTGGATCACCATCAAGAAGCCCAGAGGTTAGATTCACCTCTGGACGTCCCCGAAGGACGGAAGAAAAAAAGACATTGCGTGCTCGCACCCCTGTAGGGGGTGATACACTAACGTCCGTGCCCCGAAGCGCTCAGAGTGCATCCGTTGGAGTCAACCCGCTCTCTGCAAAACGGACTTGTTTCAGAAAGGAGTACTCCGTCCCCCGTATGACGGAGGGGGACGGCCGTCTCTCATGGTGATAGTAGATCACCATGTTCAGACAGCACGCAGTATGTGAACTCCTCGATCTTTCCGAAGGAAGAGCGTGCGGGTGCAGACTTGCACGTCCGCGTAGTTCACTTACTACGGGCTACGCGGTGATTCGTCGTGCTGACCATCATCGTAGATGATGTCAGCACGACGACGCACCCGCTCTCTCTTTCCGAAGGAAGCGCCAGAGGTTAAACTTGTTTCTGAACGTCCTTCGGGAAGCTTCACCTCTGGCGGCTTTCCGAAGGAAGCGAACGTCCTTCGGGAAGCTTCA
>Ga0315900_10011092_pt1 | contig 11192 bp, 11 predicted proteins | sample LakEriMetagenome_FD_203521 | JGI IMG/M metagenome (GOLD analysis project Ga0315900, IMG submission 203521) | Freshwater fungal communities from buoy surface, Lake Erie, Ohio, United States - Buoy 12 MA114 | ecosystem: Environmental > Aquatic > Freshwater > Lake > Lake biofilm | place: USA: Lake...
GCGGCAAGGTGCGTGACAACTATGCGGTGGGACAGGATCGCATCCTCATGGTGGCAACCGACCGCCTGTCGGCCTTCGACGTGATCATGGGCGAGCCGATCCCGGGCAAGGGCGAGCTGCTCACGCAGATGGCGCTTTTCTGGTTCGGCAAGCTCGGGCACCTGTGCCCCAACCACCTGACGGGCGAGCTGCCCGAGAGCGTGGTGAGCTCGGGCGAGCTCGGGCAGGTGCTCGGGCGCTCGATGCTGGTCAAGCGCCTGCGGCCGATCCCGGTGGAGGCGGTGGTGCGGGGCTACCTGGCCGGCAGCGGCTGGAAGGAATACCAGGCCACAGGCCGGGTGTGCGGCGTCCCGCTGCCCCCGGGGCTGACCAATGCGGCCCGCCTGCCGGAGCCGATCTACACCCCGGCGGCGAAGGCGGCGGTGGGTGAGCATGACGAGAACATCACTTTCGAGCGCACGGTCGAAATGATCGGGCCCGAGCGGGCCGCCCGGATCCGCGACCTCAGCCTCGCGATTTACAAGGAGGCGGCGGCGATCGCCCTGACCAAGGGCCTGATCATCGCGGACACCAAGTTCGAGTTCGGGCTCAACGAGAAGGACCAGCTGGTGCTGATGGACGAGGTGCTCACGCCGGACTCGTCACGTTACTGGCCAGTGGAGGGGTACGAAGCGGCGGCGAAGCACGGCGAAAACCCGCCGAGCTATGACAAGCAGTTCGTGCGCGACTGGCTCGAGCAGGTGCGCATTCACGGCAAGCCCTGGGACAAGACCCCACCGGCGCCGCGGCTGCCGCACGAGGTGATCGAGAGAACCGCAGCGAAGTACCGCGAGGCCCTGGAGCGGTTGACGGCCTGAGCGGTGGGGTTTGCTTGAGGCGCCGCTGCGCGAGGCTGGGAGAGGGGGCGGGCAGGCCCAAGTGCGCGGGCCGCTGACGCGGCTGCCCTGCGGTGCTCGGGGCGGGCGGGAGACGGGGCAAACTCGCCTTCGGCTCAAACATGCCCCGTCTCTTGTCCCGCCCACCCCTGCGCGCCTCGGCCGCGCACACGGGCCCGCCCGCCCCCTCTCCCAGCCTCGCTTCGCTCCTCTCAGGCGCGCGATGCCATCCACGCAGTTCGGGGTAGGTGCTGTTTCGCGAGAGGAAAGCGCTGGGGTTGTGGTGGGGGTGGGGAGGCGCCTCTGCGGGGCTGAGCAGCGCAGTCCGGGACGGGCGAAGAGCGGGGCATGTCTGAGCCCGCAGGGCGAGTTGGCCCCGCGTCCCGTCCTGGGCGAGCAGCGCAAGGCAGTCGCGCAGCGACCCCCGCAGTGAAGCCGCCCCACCCCCACCGCAACCCCGGCGCGTTGCACCGCCACAGAAAACCCACACGCCCCGCGCGTTGCCGTGACCCACGAAGCGCCACCAGGCCCACGCCCCCTCAGCCCCCCGCTTCGACCTCGACCCCTTGCCCCCGCCCGCGCCCCAGCGCGGCCAGCACCTGGGGCAGGGCCTCGTTCAGCCCGGCCTTCAAGGTGTGTGGCGGATTGACCACAAAGATCCCGCTGGCCGTCAGCCCGGGTCGCACCTCCCGCTCCCCGGGCATCCGCGCCCGCACCGGCGCCTCGGCCTGCCCGATCGCCAGCGTCGCATGCAGCCAGGGCTTGCCCGCCTGCTGCGCCAGCGTCTTCAACCGCCGGGGCAGGGCATGCGCTTCCGCCCTCGGAATCACCGGGTACCAGACCGCATACACCCCGGTCGCAAAACGCTGGAGCGCGTCTTGCAAGCAAGCGCCCACTTTTGCGTAATCGCTCTTGATCTCATAGCTGGGATCGACCAACACCAGCCCCCGCCGGGTGGGCGGCGGCAGCAGGGCCTTGAGCGACTCGAAGCCGTCGGCCCGCGCCACGGTCACCTGCCGCCCGGCCTGCAGCTGGGCCACATGCCCCGCCAGCGCCTGGCTGTCAGTGGGGTGCATCTCGTAGAGCTTGAGACGGTCCTTGGCCTCTTCCCGCAGCTGCTGCTGGATCACGAAGGGCGAGCCGGGGTAAAGGCGCAGCCGGCCCTGGGTGTTGAAGCTGCGCACCATGTCCAGGTAGTCAGCCAGCAGGGGCGCCGGCGTGGCGGGCGGGTCGGCCAGCAGGCGCAACACCCCCTCGGCGGCCTCACCCGAGGTGGCGGCATAGTCGCCATCGAGCCGGTACAGCCCCGCGCCCGCATGGGTGTCCACCGCCAGGAACCCGGTGGGTTTCTGGGTCAGGTGGCGCAACAGGGCACCCAGCACCAGGTGCTTGAGCACGTCGGCGTGGTTGCCGGCGTGGAAGGCATGCCGGTAGCTGAACATGCGTCGATGGTAGCCGTCTGGGCCCCTCCCGGCACCAAGACTGGCGCTCCGGGCCCGAAACTTTGTAGAATGGAGGGCTCTGCAGCGCCTTCGTGGTCCCGCGGCAGATAACGGTGCCTGGCTGCCTTGCCGCAACCAGGCCCGTGACACCCCACCTAAGAGGTCCCCATCAGAGGGACACCGACCGTGGAAAAGGGCCCGCCAAACCACCTCCTTCAAGAGAAAACTCATGACCAAGACGTTCAGCGCAAAACCCGCTGACGTGACGCACGAGTGGTTTGTGATTGACGCCACCGACAAGGTGCTCGGACGGATTGCCAGCGAAGCAGCCCTCCGTTTGCGCGGCAAGCACAAGGCCATTTACACGCCTCACGTCGATACCGGCGACTTCATTGTCGTCATCAACGCTTCCAAGCTCCGTGTCACCGGCACGAAAGAGCTGAACAAGAAGTACTTCCGCCACTCCGGCTTCCCCGGTGGCATTTACGAGACCAACTTCCGCGACATGCAGGCCAAGCACCCTGGCCGCGCGCTGGAGAAGGCCGTCAAGGGCATGCTGCCCAAGGGCCCGCTGGGCTACGCCATGATCAAGAAACTCAAGGTCTATGGCGGCGCCGAGCATCCCCACACCGCGCAGCAGCCCAAGCCGCTGGACATCTAAGGAGCCGACATGATTGGTGAATGGAACAACGGCACCGGCCGCCGCAAAAGCAGCGTGGCCCGTGTCTTCCTGAAAAAGGGCACCGGCAAGATCACGGTCAACGGCAAGGACATCGAGCAGTTCTTCGGCCGCCAGACCTCCATCATGATTGCCAAGCAGCCCCTGGTGCTGACCAACCATGTCGAGACCTTCGACATTCAGGTCAACGTCCATGGCGGCGGTGAATCCGGCCAGGCCGGTGCCACCCGTCACGGCATCACCCGCGCGCTGATCGACTACGACGCGTCCCTCAAGCCGGCCCTGTCGGCCGCAGGCTTCGTCACCCGTGACGCCCGCGAAGTCGAGCGCAAGAAGGTCGGTCTGCACTCCGCCCGCCGTCGCAAGCAGTTCAGCAAGCGCTGATCGTCCTGGCGACCGCCAAAAGGCCGCATCCGGTTCGCCGAATGCGGCCTTTTGCATGGCAGCCGGTGCCGCGCCAGGCGGCCAATGCCCCTATCGACGGGGCTGGCACCCCGTCAATCCCTTGGAATTGGCCCCGATTGGCCTAATATCCGACTTGTTCATCAAGGAATTCCCATGAGCGCAGTGGCCGAACAGATTCACACCGAAATGCCCGCCCCGCTGGTCTTCACCGACAGCGCCGCGGCCAAAGTCGCCGACCTCATCGCCGAAGAAGGCAATCCCGACCTCAAGCTGCGCGTGTTCGTGCAGGGCGGCGGCTGCTCCGGCTTCCAGTACGGCTTCACCTTCGACGAGATCGCCAACGAGGACGACACCGTCATGTCCAAGAACGGCGTGTCCCTGTTGATTGACGCCATGAGCTACCAGTACCTGGTCGGCGCCGAGATTGACTACAAGGAAGACCTGCAGGGTGCCCAGTTCGTGATCAAGAACCCGAACGCCCAAACCACCTGCGGCTGCGGCTCGAGCTTCTCGGTCTGAGCGGCCCTCGGCCCGGTGGGAGATCCCGCCGTCACGCCGGATAGATGCATCCCAATACACGGGCGCCTCGGGCGCCCGTGGTGCTTGTGAGGGGCAAGGGCTCGCGCCGCACGGTCTGGCGGGCCAGCCAGGCGAAGGCGGCGGCTTCCACCTGCAGGGGCGGCAGGCCGGCCGCCACGGTGGACTGCACCAGCACCCCCGGCAGACAGGCCGCCAGCCGGCCCATCAGGTGGTCATTGAGCGCGCCACCGCCGCACACCACCAGCCGGCGCAGGAACGGCGCATGGCGCAGGAGGTCGTCGGCACAGGCACGGGCGGTGAACTCGCAGAGGGTGGCCTGGACATCGGCGGGGGAGGCGGGCTGGAAAGACGCCAGTTGCGCCTCGAGCCAGGGCAGATGGAACAGGTCGCGTCCCGTGCTTTTCGGGGGCAGGCGCTCGAAATACGGCTCCCGGCGCAGCTGCTCCAGCAACCCGGGCAGCACCCGGCCGCTGGCAGCCCAGGCGCCGCGGTCGTCATAGGCCTGCCCCAGGTGCTGACCGATCCAGCCGTCCATGAGCACATTGCCCGGGCCGCAGTCCCAGCCGGTGGTGGCGCCGTCATCGGCCAGGACGGTGAGGTTCGCGATTCCACCGATGTTGAGCACGCCCAGACTCTCGCCGGGGCGCCCAAACCAGGCCCTGTGGAAGAACGGCGCGAGGGGCGCGCCCTGGCCCCCGGCGGCGATGTCACGGCTGCGGAAGTCCGCCACCACCTCGATGCCCGTGAGCTCTGCCAGCAGCGCAGGCTGGTTCAACTGGAGGGTGTAGCCGGTGCCGTCGACGACCTGGGGTTGATGCCGCACGGTCTGCCCGTGTGCGCCGATCGCGCGCACCGCCGTGGCACTGACGTTGCACTGCGCCAGCAAGGCCTGCACGGCCTGGGCATAGGCGCGGGCCAGTGCATTGCCGGCCAGGGCCGCCCGGTGGAGTTCATCCGGCCCACTGGCGTTGAGTGCGAGCAATGCCTGGCGCAGCGCAGGCTCAAACGGCTGGCTGACGTGGCCCAGAACACGGCCCGGCTGGGGTGGGGTGTCAGGGGCCGCGGCGGCGTCGAAATCGGCGAGGACCGCGTCGACGCCGTCCAGCGAGGTGCCCGACATCAGCCCGATGTACAGGCCTTGTGTCGCGGGGAGCACCACAGAAAGCGGGGAGGGGAGGAGATTACTCGGCGCTGGCCACGGCGGCCAGCGGAGTGGCAGCGTGCAGCTTCTGGCGCATCGTGCCCACCAGCTTGTCAAAGGCCGGGCGGGCCTCGGCCGAGAGGGGGGCACCCTCGGAGTGGCGCGCGATGGTCAGCGGGTCCTTGTGGACGCCGTTGACGCGGAACTCGAAATGCAGGTGCGGGCCAGTCGCCCAGCCGGTGGCACCGACCGCACCGACGTGCTGGCCCTGGCTCACCCGCTGTCCCTTGCGGACATCGATCCGGCTCAGGTGGGCGTAGACCGTGGTGTCGCTGCCGTTGTGCTTGATGTGCACCACATTGCCGTAGCCGCCCTGCCAGCCGGCGAATTCGACCGTGCCATCGCCCACCACGCGCACGGGCGTGCCGGTCGGGGCGGCATAGTCAACGCCCAGGTGGGCGCGCATCTGCTGGAGGATGGGATGCATGCGCATGGCAAAGCCGCTGGTCACGCGCGAGAACTGCATGGGCGAGGCCAGATAGAGGCTGGCCAGGGTCTTGCCGTTGAGCGAGTAATACGCGCCCTTCTTACCCGGTTCCTGGAACCAGATGGCGTCGTAGGTCTTGCCGTTGTTAATGAACTGGGCCGACAGGACGCGGCCGGTGCGCATCGGCTCGCCGTCGGCTTCCAGGGTTTCATAGACGACCTGGAACTGGTCGCCCTTGCGCAGTCCACGGTGGAAGTCGATCCGGCCGCTGAGCACGTCGGCCATCTGGACCGCGACATCGTCCGGGATGCGGGATTCGTCGACGGCGGCGAACAGGGAACTGCGAATCGTGCCGCCGCCCAGGCGCAGGGACGCGACCAGGGGCGCGGATTCAACCCGGCTGGACAGCTGGCCGTTGGCGGCGCGCTCAATCACCAGCCGGCGGAAGGTGCCATCGTTGTCAGGGGTCCAGCGGGCCACCAGCTTGCGCAGGGCCTGCTGCCCGTCAGCCTCGACGCTCACCAGTCGGCCACTGCGGCCCATCACCTGGGTGCGAAAGACCGGCTCGTTGCGCACGAAGGCCGCCGCCGCGGCATCGGACAGGCCGAGCCGGGCGAACAGGGCCTCGACCGTGTCGTTCGCCCGCACCGTGTCGCTGCGGTACAGGCGCAGGGCCTGCAGGTCGAGCGCCTCGATCTGGGCGGCCAGCGGCAGGGGTTGCACCGCTTCCACCACCTCGCGCACCGGCACCTGGGCCGCGTCGGGACCGAAGTTGGCCACGGCGAACGCACCCCCGCCGCCCCCCAGCAACACGGCGGCGATGGCGGCCGTGACCTGACGGGGGTGATGCGCCAGCACGTGTTGAGTGCGCGTGGCGATCCAGCGGGAGGACTGCTCGGCCAGAGCCAGCAGGCGAGGATTCAAGGCGGGTCCTGTCGACGGGTTGTTGTTGGGATTCCCGAGCAGAGGCTCGCGGACGGGAAGCGACAGCAAAGCGCATCCGCCAAAGACGGATGGTGGCCCCGAACTAGAATCGGCTTCCCGAGGCTGGCGCGAGTATAGCCGCTCCGGGCCAGAGCCCCATTCCAGAAAAAAGCGTTATGAATCAACCGCCTGTAACAAAAAACTTCCCGGTGACGGACCGGGTGCGGGAGGCAATGGCCGTGTCTTTGCGTGGATGCGAAGAGTTGCTTCCCCGTAACGAATGGGAACAAAAGTTGGCGAAATCCGCCGCCACCGGGGTGCCGCTGCGCATCAAGCTGGGGCTCGATCCCACGGCGCCCGACATCCACATCGGCCACACCGTGGTTTTGAACAAGATGCGCCAGCTGCAGGACCTGGGGCACCAGGTGATTTTCCTGATCGGCGATTTCACCTCCATGATCGGCGACCCGTCGGGCCGAAACAGCACCCGGCCGCCGCTCACGCCCGAGCAAATCAAGGCCAATGCCGAGACCTACTACCGCCAGGCCAGCCTGGTGCTCGATCCCGCCCGCACCGAGATTCGATACAACAGCGAATGGTCAGACCCGCTGGGCGCGCGCGGCATGATCCAGCTGGCGGCCAAATACACCGTGGCCCGCATGATGGAGCGTGACGACTTCCACAAGCGCTTCACCCAGGGCCAGAGCATCTCGGTGCATGAATTTCTCTACCCCCTGATGCAGGGGTATGACTCGGTGGCCCTGAATTCCGACCTCGAGCTCGGGGGCACCGACCAGAAGTTCAACCTCCTGATGGGGCGGCACTTGCAGCAGGAATGGGGCCAGGAGCCCCAGTGCATCCTGACCATGCCGCTGCTGGAGGGGCTCGACGGCGTCGAGAAAATGTCCAAGAGCAAGAACAACTACGTCGGCATCAGCGAAGACGCCAACACGATGTTCGCCAAGGTGATGTCGATCTCGGACACGCTGATGTGGCGGTGGTTCACCCTTTTGAGCTTTCGCTCCGAGGCCGAGATCGCGGCCCTGCGCACCGAGGTGGAGGGCGGGCGCAACCCGCGCGATGCGAAGGTGATGCTGGCCAAGGAGATCACGGCCCGTTTCCATAGCGCGCAGGCGGCCGATGGCGCGGAGCAGGACTTCATCCACCGCAGCAAGGGCGGCGTGCCCGACGAGATGCCCGAGGTCGCACTGTCGGGGGCGCCTCTGGGCATCGGCGCGCTGCTCAAGGCCGCCGGCCTGGCGCCGTCTTCGTCGGAGGCGAACCGCCTGATTGATGGGGGTGGGGTGCGGGTGGATTCGTCGGTGGTGAGCGACAAGGGCCTCAAGCTCCCGGCAGGCCGTTATGTCGTGCAGGTGGGCAAGCGCAAGTTCGCCCGCGTGACGCTGGCCTGATCGGCGCACGACCGAGGCCACGCGCCATGCCCGAGGCCCCCGCCTTCACGCAACACTAGAAGCCCCGACCCATGGCCCCACCTGGCGCTGCTTCGCTACTCGCCGGCCTGACCCCCCGGCGCCTGTTGGCGGCATCGGTGGTGGTGGCGACGGTCACCATCGCGCTCAAGACGCTGGCCTGGTGGCTCACCGGCTCGGTGGGCCTGCTGTCCGATGCGATGGAGTCGTTCGTCAATCTGGCCAGCGCGATCTTCGCCCTCGTGATGGTGACAGTGGCCGAGGCACCGCCCGACGAGGCGCATCCCTATGGGCACCACAAGGCTGAATATTTCTCGTCCGGCTTCGAGGGCATTCTGATCATCGGTGCCGCGATCGGGATCATCTGGGCGGCCAGCCATCGCCTGTTCGATCCCGAGCCGCTGCAGCGGCTGGACTGGGGCCTGGGGCTGTCGGTGGCGAGTTCTGTGCTCAACGGGCTGCTGGCCTGGGTCATGCACCGGGTCGCGGTGGCGCACCGCTCCATCGCGCTAGAGGCCGATGCCCGCCATTTGGTGACCGATGTCTGGACCTCGGTGGGGGTGGTGGTCGGCATCGCCCTGGCGGGATGGACCGGCTGGCTGTGGCTTGATGCGCTGGTGGCCATCGGCGTGGCGCTGAACATTCTGCGCGAGGGCGTGGCGCTGGTGCGGCGGTCGTCGCAAGGGCTGATGGACGAGGCGCTCGAGCCCGAGGTGCAGGCCCAGATCCGGCGCACGCTCGAGGGCTTTGCCCACGCCACGATCCGCTTCGACCATGTGACCACCCGCAAGGCGGGCCAGCGCCGCTTCGTCGATCTGCACATGCACATGCCCGCGGATTGGTCGCTGCGCCGCGCAGCCGCCTTGCGCGCCTCGGTGGAACAGGCCCTCATGAGCGCAGTGCCGGGCCTGCGCGCCACCATCCAGCTGCTGCCCACGGATGTCGAAGCGCATTTCGACGACGAGAAGGATCTGATCTAGATTCGGCTTCCCGCGGCGATGCCGGGAGCTGCCCGCGCCGGGTCAGTAGGGATTGGGATAGCCAGCGGCGGCGAGCAGCAGGATTTCGAGGGCTTCCATTTCGAGCGCGTCGCGTTCATTCGTCTCGTGGTCATAGCCTTGGGCATGCAGCGCCCCGTGCACCAGCAGGTGGGCATAGTGCGCCTCGAGTGTTTTGCCCTGCTCGCGCGCTTCACGGGCGACCACCGGGCCGCACAGCACCAGGTCGGCCATCACCACCGGCGCGCGGGCGTAATCGAAGGTGAGCACGTTGGTAGGGTAGTCCTTGCCGCGAAACTGCCGATTGAGCGCGCGCGCCTCGGCCTCACCGACGATGCGCACCGCGATTTCAGCTGGGCCGGCCAGGGCCAGCCCCACCCAGCGGCGCATGCGTGCTGGCGTGAGCAGGGCCCGATGGCGGGCGGCCTCGGGGAAAGCGGCGAGCTGCACGCTCAGGTCGAGGCCGTCCCCGGCGGCTGGCAGGCGGGGCTGTGCCTGCGCATTACCGCGCGGCATCGGGGGCACCCTTTGCGCGGCTGCGGGCGGCTGGCGGACGGCCGGCGGCATCGTACGCATCGACGATGCGCGCCACCAGCGGGTGACGCACCACGTCGGCGCTGGTGAAGCGGGTGTGGGCAATGCCCTTGACGCGTTTGAGCACCCGCTCGGCATCGATCAAACCCGACATCTGGCCCCGGGGCAGATCGACCTGGCTGACGTCGCCGGTGACGACGCACTTGCTGCCAAAGCCGATGCGGGTGAGGAACATCTTCATCTGCTCGGGAGTCGTGTTCTGGGCCTCGTCCAGGATCACGAAGGCGTGGTTCAGGGTGCGACCGCGCATGAAGGCCAGGGGCGCGATTTCCAGCGCATTGCGCTCGAAGGCCTTGGCCACGCGCTCGAATCCCATGAGGTCGTACAGCGCGTCGTACAGCGGCCGCAGGTAGGGGTCGACTTTCTGCGTGAGGTCACCGGGCAAAAAGCCCAGTTTCTCGCCCGCCTCCACCGCCGGCCGCGTGAGCACGATGCGCTGTACCGCGCTGCGCTCGAGCGCGTCGACCGCGCAGGCCACCGCGAGGTAGGTCTTGCCGGTGCCGGCCGGGCCGATGCCGAAGGTGATGTCGTGGTGGGCGATGTTGTCCAGGTAGACGCTCTGGTTGGGAGTGCGTGCGCGCAGGTCGGCTCGGCGGGTGTGCAGCACCAAGGCGCCGTCGGTGCCGGCCTCGAGCGCGGTATCGCCTGCGAGCATCAGCTGCACCTGCTCGGCGGGGATCGGGCGAGCCGCGAGCTCATAGAGGGCCTGCAGCACCTCGAGGGCGCGCTGGGCCCGTACCTTGGAGCCGTCGATCTTGAACTGCTCGTGGCGGTGGGCGATGGACACCTGCAACGCCACCTCGATGGTGCGCAAGTGTTCGTCGGTCGGGCCGCACAGGTGGGCCAGTCGGGCGTTGTTGGGCGGGGTGAAGGTGTGACGCAGGATCAAGCGGATAATTCCAGGCAGAGGAACCCCATGATAGGCAAACTCTCCGGAACGCTCGCCGACAAAAACCCGCCGCAGGTGCTGGTGGACTGCCATGGGGTGGGCTATGAGGTCGATGTCCCCATGAGCACCTTCTACAACCTGCCGGGCGTGGGAGAGAAGGTGGCGCTGCTCACGCACTTCGTGGTGCGAGAGGATGCGCAGATCCTGTATGGCTTTGGCACCCCCGGCGAACGCGAGACTTTCCGTCAGTTGATTCGCATCTCCGGTGTCGGCCCGCGCACCGCGCTGTCGGTGCTGTCTGGCATGAGCGTGGCTGAGATCGCGCAGGCTGTCACCGCGCAGGATGCGGGCCGGCTGGTCAAAGTGCCAGGCATCGGCAAAAAGACCGCCGAGCGCCTGCTGCTCGAACTCAAAGGCAAGCTGGGGGCCGACCTGGGCCCGGTAGGGGGCGCGGTGCGCGGCGACGCGCAGGGCGACATCCTGCAGGCCCTGCTGGCGCTGGGCTACAGCGACAAGGAAGCCGGTGCCGCGCTCCGGGCGCTGCCGGCGGACATCGGTGTCAGCGATGGCATCAAGGCCGCCCTCAAGGCCCTCGCCAAATAAGCGAACTTCCTTCCGCCTTTCGTTACAAAGTCCGGGAGGCTGGACGGCTCTGGGACCGCGCGCATACCCACAATCGTCGTGGCCCACCCCCGGCCGGCGCCGAGGGCGCGAGACTTTGGGGGAAGGCGTATGCGATCCGTCCGTCATGCTGCTGCGGGGGGCTGGGCCCTGACACTGGCCCTGAC
>Ga0315900_10011094_pt1 | contig 11192 bp, 9 predicted proteins | sample LakEriMetagenome_FD_203521 | JGI IMG/M metagenome (GOLD analysis project Ga0315900, IMG submission 203521) | Freshwater fungal communities from buoy surface, Lake Erie, Ohio, United States - Buoy 12 MA114 | ecosystem: Environmental > Aquatic > Freshwater > Lake > Lake biofilm | place: USA: Lake...
CCGGAGGGCACCGTTGCCGCACGTCCCTTCCGAGTTGCCGACGGCCGCGCAACTGGGCCAGGGACGTTCGACATGAAGGCGGGCATCGTGCAGGCGCTCTTCGCGCTCGCTGAGCTGGGTGCCCCGGAGGGTGTGGAACTGCTCGTCACCGCCGATGAAGAGACGGGGTCGTCGACTTCACGCGACCTGATCGTCGAACGTGCACGCGCAGCGGGTGCGGTACTCGTGCTCGAGCCGTCCGCCGATGGCGGAGCGCTCAAGGTCGGTCGCAAGGGAGTGGGCACGTTTACGGTGGCCATCAACGGTCGCGCGTCGCACGCAGGTCTTGAACCCGAGAAGGGTGTGAACGCCCTCGTCGAGCTCGCGCTTCAGGTGCCGAGGATCGCTGCGCTGTCGAAGCCGGACCGCGGAACCACCGTGACACCGACGATGGCAGCAGCCGGCACCGCGGAGAACGTGGTGCCGGCGCGGGCAACGATCACGGTCGACGTCCGCGTCGCCTCCGACGACGAACGGAGACGCGTCGAGACCGAAATGGCCGCGCTCGTCGCGGAGCTGCCCGGTGCGTCGCTCAGTGTGTCGGGGTCGGTGTCGCGCCCGCCGATGCACGAGTCCGCTGCGGCCGATCTCTTCGACGTTGCGCGGCACGTGTCGCCGTCGGTTGGCGTTGACGGACTCGTCGGCGTCTCGGTCGGTGGTGGATCTGACGGCAACTTCACGGCTGCAGCCGGCGTGCCGACGCTCGACGGGCTCGGCGCCGTCGGCGGTGGCGCGCACGCCGACCATGAGTGGGTGGACGTTGCGTCGATGGGTGAGCGGGCCGCGCTCGTTGCGGCGCTCGTTGCGGCGCTCGTCGCCCGCTGAACCGCAGGGGACTAGTCGGCGTCGAGTTCGAGTAGGCCGCCGCCCAACGTGCCGGCGGCGCGGTATTCGTCGATCTTTGCGCGCGAGTCTTGGATGTCGAGGTTGCGCATGGTCAACTGGCCGATGCGGTCGAGCGGCCCGAACGCCGCGCCGTCAACGCGCTCCATGCTGAGCCGCTCCGGTGCGTAGGTCAGGCCCGGGCCAGTCGTGTCGAGGAGGGTGTAGTCGTCGCCGCGCCGCAGCTCGAGCACGACCTCGCCGGTGACGAGCGAGCCGATCCATCGCGACAATGACTCGCGCAGCATGAGCGCCTGCGGATCAAACCACCGGCCCTCGTAGAGCAGCCGACCCAGCCGGCGGCCCATCGTGCGGTAGTTCTCGATCGACGCCTCGTTGTGGATCGCCGAGACGAGCCGTTCATAGGCGACGTGCAGCAGCGCGAGACCCGGCGCCTCGTAGATGCCACGGCTCTTCGCCTCGATAATGCGGTTCTCGATCTGGTCGCACGTGCCGAGTCCGTGTCGGCCTCCGACGGCATTCGCCTCGTGCACGAGGTCGACACGACTCGCGAACTCGCGGCCATTGATCGCCACCGGCCAGCCCTCGTGGAACCTGACGCGCACGACTTCGGGCGACACGTCCACCGCCGGGTCCCAGTGGGCGACGCACATGATCGGGGCGACGAGGTGCATTGACGACGAAAGATGCTCGAGCTGCTTCGCCTCGTGCGTGGCACCCCAGATGTTCGCGTCGGTCGAGTAGGCCTTCTCGGCGGGATCGCGGTAGGGCAACCCGCGCGACGACAGGAACGCACTCATCTCGGCGCGCCCGCCCAACTCACCCACAAACGCCTCGTCGAGCCACGGCTTGTAGACGCGGAGCGACGGGTTCGCAAGCAGCCCATAGCGGTAGAAGCGCTCGATGTCGTTTCCCTTGTACGTGCTGCCGTCGCCCCAGACGCCGACGCCGTCGTCCTGCATGGCGCGCACGAGCAAGGTTCCCGTCACTGCGCGTCCGAGCGGGGTGGTGTTGAAGTACGTCTTACCCGCGGTCGACACGTGGAATGCACCGCACTGCAGCGCGACGAGGCCCTCGTGCACGAGCTGCTCGCGGCAGTCGACGAGACGCGCAAGTTCGGCGCCGTACTGCAGCGCACGCTGCGGGATGGCGGCAAGGTCGGGTTCGTCGGGCTGCCCGAGGTCGGCCGTGTACGCACACGGGAGGGCGCCCTTGGCCCGCATCCAGGCGACGGCTGCAGAGGTGTCGAGTCCACCGGAGAAGGCGATGCCGACGCGCTCGCCGACGGGGAGGGAGTGCAGCACGGTGGACGCGGAACTAGGCACGGGAACACGGTACCGACCGGCCGCGTCGGACTCGGGACTCCTTGCTGGAGCCGCGGCCGCTAGTCGGAAACGGGGCGGACGGGCCGTCCCGCGAGGGACGCGACCGACGCGAGGAGCGTGGCGGCGGCGATGGCTGCCATCACGACCGCCGTGCCGGGGCTGTTGCCCACGTCTCCGACCGCGTAACCGCACGTGACGAGCGAGCACGCGGCACCGATCCACGGTGAGCGCCAGGGCCACCGGCGGATCGCGACCATGGCGACGATCGGGGCGACGAACGGCAGCACCCACAGACCGACGAGCGCCGGATTGGCGTCGGACCCGATCCACCATGTGGGCTTGCCGACGGTCTGGCTGGCCAGGGCCGCGGCTGCCGTTGCGACCATTGACACCAACCACGTGAATCGCATGACGTTCGGCCAGGGCCGCTCCAGCGCAACGGCGCGGGGCGGGACGACTGATTCCACGCATGGCAGGGTACCCATGGTCCACCGCAACTATTCTGCAAAGCGACATGTCGACCCCCCGATTCGGCACGTTCTCTGTCTTCTTCCCGATGTGGAACGAGGAGGAGTACCTGCACCGTGCTCTGGCAGCCGCGTCCCAAGTGGGCGACGAGCTCGTGTCAAGCGGAATGGTCGGCGACTACGAACTCATCATCGTGGACGACGCCAGCACTGATGCAACCCCACGCCTCGCGGACGAGGCGGCGGCAGCTAACCGTCGGGTGCGAGTCGTGCACCACCCCATCAATCGCAAGCTCGGCGGCTCGATTCGTTCGGGGTTCGCGGAGGCTCGGGGCGACGTGGTGCTGTACACCGACGCGGACCTCCCGTTCGACATGCGCGAGGCCCACAAGGCGCTGCGCCTCATGCACCAGTACGAGGCTGACGTGGTCTCGGCGTACCGCTTCGACCGCACCGGCGAGGGCTACGTACGCACGGTCTACTCCGCCCTCTACAACCTGCTGGTTCGAGTGCTCTTCCGCTGCCGCTTCCGAGACGTGAACTTCGCGTTCAAGTTGGTGCGGCGCCGAGTCCTTGATGCGGTTCAGCTCCGCAGTGAGGGTTCGTTCATCGACGCCGAGCTGATGGTGAGCGCGAGGAAGATGGGCTTCTCCGTACTGCAGTTCGGAACGGACTACTTCCCGCGTACCCGGGGAGTGTCCACCCTCAGCAAACCGTCGGTGATCGTGAAGATCATTCGCGAGGCTTTCGCGCTCCGCAGGTCGCTCAACGCACTCGGGCCGGTGGCGCGGTGACGGCGTACCAGCGCTGGAGGCCGGCGTTGATCGCCGTGGCCGTGCTGTTGACCGTGCTCGCCATCGCGTCGGCCCGCACGACGCCTCCACCGACGGGTTCGACCGAGATCGACCCGTTCGCAGTGACGACCGTGCCGGTGGTGGAGAAGGTGCCGTTGCGCCGCGAACTCTTCCAAGGCGTCGTGGGAGACGACGTGAAAATGGTGCAGCAGCGCCTCGCCGCCCTGAAGTTCGACCCCGGCCCGCAGGATGGCGTGTACGGGCAGAACACCATCCAGGCCGTATGGGCATTCGAGAAGCTCGTGATGGGCAAGATGCGGACCGACGCCACAGGCGTGGTGACACCGGAGATGTGGGACCTCATGCAGGGACCGGTCAACATCGTGCCGCGTCGCCAGCCCGGCACGCCGGCGCACGTGGAGGTGTACCTGCCGGAGCAGGTGATGGTCGTCTTCAACGGTGCCGTGGTGGCCATGGTCACCCACATCTCGTCGGGCTCCACGGAGCAGTGGTGTGAGGAAGTGACGATCGATCCAGGCGAGGACGGGAACGACAGCGACGAGCAAATCAAGCGGGGCTACTGCGGCGAGGCGATCACGCCAGCCGGCGTGTACTACTTCTACAACCGCAAGGTGGGCATGCGGGAGTCCAAGCTCGGCTCGATGTACAACCCCGTGTACTTCAACTTCGGCATTGCCGTGCACGGCGCGATCAACGTGCCCCTTGAGCCCGAGTCGCACGGCTGCATCCGGATCCCGATGACGGTTGCGCGGTACTTCCCAGCGCTGGTGCAGTACGGCGACAAGGTGTATGTGTTCGACGGCTTGCGCGACCCCGAGGTATACGGGTCGCCACCGCCGACGTTTGATTGGATCGATCCGAACTACGTGCCGTCTGATGACGGCCAAGGATCCACGTCCACGACGGTGGCGGGCGCGACCTCGACCACGGTCCTCGAGACGGGCGCCGACGCCTCTCAGTCGTGACGCACGTGCACTACGACGAGTTCGGCCTGCTCGGCGAGAATGTCGCAGAGCATGGGCTTGATGTCGACCAACTTCCCGATGTGTCGCGCATCGCGGTGTCGTTGGACGATGGGCGTTCGCTCAGCGCACTCCGCTGGGGGAAAGGTGGGCCGCGGGTCGTACTTGTGCACGGCGGGGGACAAAATGCCCACACGTGGGACACCGTCGCGCTCAAACTCGGTGTGCCGCTCGTTGCACCAGATCTTCCAGGCCACGGGCACTCCGACTGGCGCGACGATGTGTCCTACGACATCGAGGCGATGGCCGACGACCTCGCGGTTGCGGTGTCGCGACTCGCGCCGTCGGCCGAGGTGATCGTTGGGATGTCGCTTGGCGGACTCACCAGCCTCGCGCTCGCGGCGCGCCATCCGGGTTTGGTGCGGCGGCTCGTGCTCGTCGACATCACCCCGGGCGTGACCGCTGAGAAGTCGAGGATCGTTACCGACTTCATCAATGGACCGCAGACGTTCGCAAGCTTTGACGAGCTGCTTGCACGAACCGTTGCGCACCATCCGACGCGCAGCGAGTCGAGTCTCCGCCGTGGCATCCTGCACAACGCGCGGCCGCTTGACGACGGGACGTGGCAGTGGCGCTACGACAGGCGCGCGCGCCAGCACGACGGACAGCCACGTTCGCCCGAGCGGCTCTGGAGCGCGGTCGAGTCGGTGCGGTGCCCGATGCTGCTGGTGCGCGGCTCGCTCTCGCCGGTGGTTGACGACGCTGACGTTGCCGAGTTGTCGAGGCGCAATCCGTCCGCCCGAACGCTCGTCGTCGACGGAGCCGGCCACAGCATTCAGGGTGACCGGCCCATTGAGCTCGCCGACATCATCCTCAGTGACATCGAGGGATAGGGTCGCCGGCATGGCCGATGAAGCGTCCACTCGCAAGGTTGGTCGTCCTGCGGACGCCGATGCAGCCGAGACGAGGCGGAGGCTGATTCGCGAGGCGCGTCGCAGCTTTGCAACCGAGGGGTTTGACGCGACACCAAACCGGAAGATCGCCGAGGCAGTCGGCATCACGACTGCTGCGATCTACCACTACTTCGACTCGAAAGCCGACTTGTACGTCGCGACCTATGCCGAAGTGCAGGAAACGGTGTTCTCAACCCTCGAGCGCGCGACGTCGCGCCACGAACGGTTTGCAGACCGGTTCTCGGCGCTGCTTGACGCGCTCGCGGAGATCGACGCCGAGGACCCCTATCTCGCGGGCTTCGTCATCGGCGTGGCTTCCGATCTGCGCCGCCATCCGGAGCTCACCGACGCGATCCGGGAGCACCGTGTACGCGGGCGCGACTACCTGTTGTCCTTGTGCCGTGATGCCATCGCCCGGGGTGAGGTATCGCCCGCTGTGACCGAATCAGCCATGTACGACATGCTCGTGGTGATGCTGTCTGGTCTGACGCGGTTCTCCCACTCTGTGCACGACCGTGAGCGACTGTTTGCTCTGACCGAGGGCCTCAAGCAGGTGGTCGCGGGGACGATCCTGCAGCCCGCATTGCAGTAGCTGCGCGTTGATCGCGTAGGAATTCGGCGAGCACGAGGGCGAGGCACGCCCAGATCAATCCAAACCCCACGAACTTGGTGCGTGTCACCTCCTCGCCGAACCCGAGCCATCCGATGAGGAAGTGGATGGTCGGCACGACGTACTGCATCGGGCCGAGCACCGTCAGTGGGGTTCGTTGCGCGGCCGCGCTGAACAACAGCAGCGGACCGGCTGTCACGAGCCCGGCGAGCAGCACGAGGATCCATTCTGCGGTAGCGGCCGTTGCAGGCACGCCGTCGGTCGCCCCCCAGCGAACGACAACGAGCGCGACCGCCGGCAAGGAGAGCACGGCGACCTCGGCAGTGAGCCCTTCGAGTGGTGCGAGCGGGGTGCGCTTCTTCAGATAGCCGTATGCGCTCCACGAGCTGGCGATCGCGAGTGCGATCCACGGCGCGCGTCCATAGGCGAGTGTCAGCACGACGAGGCCCGTACCCGCCAGTGTGAGGGCTGCCCGCTGCACCCGCGAGAGGGGCTCACGCAGCACGACGACGCCGATGATGGTGGTGAGGATCGGCGAGATGAAGTAGCCGAGCGCGGTCTCGACCACGTGCCCCTCGACGACAGCCCACACGTAGGTCGACCAGTTCACCGTCAGGAGTAGGGAGGTTGCGGTGACGTCGCCGAGTGAGCGCGGTGTGCGCAGTGTCGACGCCACGGCCGGGAGCGCGCCGCGAGCGGCGCACACCGCGGCCAGCACCGCGGCCGATGTGACAATGCGCCAGCCGATCAGGTCGACGGGACCGAGGTCGCCAATGGCCTTCCAGTAGAAGGTTAGGAGGCCCCAGAGCACGTACGCGAGGAGTGCGAGCGGTGCGCCGCTGGCGCCACGAACGTCGCGGCTCATCGGTTGACCACGCCGCGAGACGCTAGTTCCGCGTCCCTGCGGAGACGGTTTCGGGGCCACGGGTAGCCTGCGCCCGTGGATCCCACGGTGCTTCCGTCGTGGCGCCGACTCGAGTCGCTCGCCGTCTCCCCGCCGTCGATCCCTGCGTCATTCGCGGTCGATCCGTCCCGTGTCGTGACACTCACGAGGTCGGCGATGCTCGGGTCGACGGAGGTGCTCCTGGATCTGTCGCGACAGCACCTCGATCGCGAGGTGGTTGATGCGTTGCTCGCGCTGGTCGACGAGGCGGGTGTCGCGTCGGTGCGCGACTCGATGTTCGCGGGGTTGCACGTGAACGCCACGGAGGATCGGCCAGCACTGCACGTGGCATCGCGCGGCGCGGAGGGTGTCGACGGCGCTGCCGTGCACGAGGCGCAGGGGGTGCTCGACGCTGCACTCGGATTCGCCGACGCCGTCCGAAACGGGACCGAGCGAGCCGCCGACGGTTCCCGCTTCCGTTCAGTCGTGGCCATCGGCATCGGCGGCAGCGATCTCGGTCCGCGCCTAGTGCACGGGGCGTTCGGCGACCGCGCGCTCGACTGCCGCTTCCTATCGAACGTCGATCCGTCGGCGCCCGGTGCTGCGCTTGATGGCCTCGACCCGCGCTCAACCCTCGTGGTGGCGTGCAGTAAGTCGTTCAGCACGTTCGAGACGATCGCAAACCTCCGAGCCGTGGTCGGCTGGCTGGGGTCGGTGAACGGAGATCTGTCGCAACACCTCGTCGCAGTGACCGAGCGGCCCGAGCGTGCCGCAGATGTGGCGGGTGTCATGTTCGGTCGCACCTTCACGATGCCCGCATGGATCGGCGGGCGGTTCTCGGTCTCGTCGGCAGCCGGACTTGCCGCGGCGCTCTCCACCGGTACGGAACGCTTCCGCGAGTTTTTGTCGGGCATGCGTGCCGCAGATGCCCACTTTCGAACCGCACCATTCGATGTGAATCTTCCGGTGTTGCTCGGGCTCGTGACCGTCTGGAACCGCTCGTTCCTCGGACGCGAGACGAAGGCGGTGGTGCCGTACGCAGACGCGCTCGCGGGATTCGTTCCGTGGCTCCAGCAGGTGTCAATGGAGAGCAACGGTAAGCGCACCGCAGCCGACGGCTCAGCGGTTCACACTGCGACGGCACCGGTGGTATGGGGAGGTGTGGGCACCGACGCGCAGCACGCATTTATGCAGATGCTGCATCAGGGCACCTCGGTGGTGCCGGTCGACTTCATCGGCGTGGCAGGTCGCGGTCCAGGCGGCGACGCGCTGTTCGCCAACCTGCTGGCCCAAGCCGCGGCTCTTGCGTTCGGCCGCGAGGGTGAGCCGCACCTTGCCTGTCCCGGCGACCGCCCTTCAACGGTGGTTGCGCTGGGGGAGTGGACCCCTGCGGCCCTCGGCACGCTCATGGCGCTCTACGAGCACGCCACAGTCGTCGAGGGTGCACTGTGGGGCGTCAACTCCTTCGACCAATTTGGGGTGGAGATGGGCAAGCGCATCGCTGGCGCGGTGCTCGCGGAGATCGACGGAACCGCATCCCGGGGTGGGTCGGACGCCGCTACGGAGGCGGTGCTGGACTGGTACCTCCGGCATCGGGGCTCCGCCTCGTAGCCTGACGTTGTGCCGGCCGCGAAGTCGAATACCGAACGGCTGCTGAACCTCCTCGCGCTGCTGACCCACCGGTCACGCCCGCTGACGCTGAAGGAGATCCGGCGCGAACTCACCGACTGTTATCCCGGTTCCGACCAGGCTGCACGTGCGAAGTTCGAGCGCGATAAGTCGTTGCTGCGGTCGCTCGGCGTTCCGATCCAGTCGGTCGTGCTCGGCGGTGACAACGCGGGCGAGTCGGCCTACTCGGTCGACCGGCGCGAGTATGAGCTCGCCGACCTGCGGCTGAGCCCAGACGAACAGGACGCACTGCAACTCGCGCTCGCGACGGTCCGGATTGGCGCGCGGGCCGGGACTGAGGCGCTGTGGAAGCTCGGTGGCGAGCGTCTGCTGGGCACGACGACCTCGGTCGACTTGACGATCGGCGACGACGCGCTGGATGCACTGTCAGACGGAGTGCTGCGCCAGCAGTCCGTACGGTTCCGTTACCGCGGCGAGGAGCGGTCGGTCGACCCGTTCGGCCTGCTGTGCCGCGCCGGCCGTTGGTACCTGGTCGGGCACGACCATCTGCGCGGTGACCAGCGGGTGTTCCGCGTCGACCGCATTGAGGGACGCGCCTTCGTCACCGGGCCGAGCACGGTGTCTCGTCCGGCAGGCCTCGATCTCGCGCGGGCGGTGAAGACCGACAAGGAGTTGCTCGGGGAGGGCACCACCGCGCGCGTCCTCGTCGATGCGGAGCTGGCAGCGAGCGTCGAGCGCGAGATGGGTGCGCGCGCAGTGCTGACACGCAACCGCGACGGGTCAGCCGAGTTCTCGGTGCCGTGCGGCAACCTTGATGCATTCCGGACGTGGGTCCTCGCAATGGTGCACCGCGCCGAGGTGGTCGGTCCGGCGGACGTCCGCGCGCACGTCATCGGCTGGCTGGAAGATCTCGCGAAGGGTCGTAGCCGTGGCACGGCCGCCCAGCTCCCGACGGAGCGGGCCGCAACGGCGCGTTCCACACCACGAAAAGCGCCCGGTCCCGCTGGCTCCGGCGATCGCGTCGCCACACTGCTGGTCCTTATTCCGTGGTTGGTGCAGCGCAAATACGTGAAGGTGCGGGACGCAGCCGCAGAGTTCGGTGCGAGTCCCGAGCAGCTGGTGCGCGACCTGCAGCTCGTCGGACTTTGCGGCGTGCCTCCGTATACGCCGGATCTTCTCGTCGACGTGTGGATCGAGCCAGAGGATGGCACCGACCTCGACGAGGCCGACGAGGACGAGTTCCGTCGCCGCCTCGCCAATGGCATCATCCACGCAGAAGTCCCCACCATCCTCGGTCGACCTGCACGGCTTACCGCAGCGGAACTGTTCGGACTGGTCGCGATGCTGAAGACCGCGCTCGCGCTGCCGGGGGCTGACACGGGGGGTCCGCTCGCCAGGGTCTACGAGAAGATTGCCCGTCTCGCGGGGAGCGGCACGAGCGGCGTCGAGGTGGAGGTGGTGGTGCCACCGCACCTTGCCGCAATCCGTATCGCGGCGGAGTCGGGTGAGCGCCTACGGATCGACTATCGCAAGCCATTCCCCGCGCTACAGGGGGCACGGAAGGGCGACGTCCGGACGGTCGTGCCACGGGCCATCTTCGAGAACTCGGGCAACTGGTACGTGACTGCCGACGACGATCGGAGCGGCAAACGGCGCGACTTTCGCATCGATCGCATCGTCGCGCTGGATAGGACGGGAGAGTTCGTCGCGGTCGAGCCGGTGGTGCCACACGGCGGAAGCGAATGGTTTCTCGACGCTCAGTCTGAGGCGACGCTGGTTGTAGCGCCTGGGCTCCGCTGGCTGGTTGAACCGTACCCGTACCGTGAGCGCTCGGTGCTCGCGGATGGCTCCATGCGCGTGACCCTCGCGGTGTCGAGCGACCACTGGCTCGGCCGTCTGCTCGTCCGCGGTGGTCGCTCGATCACACTCGTATCACCGTCGAGGTATTTGGGTCAGCAGGCGGCAACCGCTCGGGATGTGTTGGCCAGGTACTCGCGCACGCGGAAGCCGGCGAAGAAGACAGTGACGCCCGCGAAGACGCCGAAGCCGGCTGCGAAGAAGGCTGCAGCGAAGAAGGCTGCAGCGAAGAAGTCAGCGAAAAAGGGGCCGGTCGCGAAGAAGTCTGCAGCGAAGCCGAAGCCTGGCGACAGCCGCTAAGCAACGAACCAGGCCGAGAGCTGATCGGGCGACTGCACGCCGGCTTCCTGCAGGAGGTGCGGGAGCACCTGGGCCGTGACGACGGCATCAGCAAGTGCGTCGTGCACGCGCGCCGGCTCGACCCCGGTGCGGGCGGCAATGTCCCCGAGTTTGTGGCTCTTGATCCGGTCGGGGTCGAGCGAGCGCGACAGCCGGAGGCTGCAGACGGCAGGTCCATCAAGGGGTTCGGTGCCCATTCGGTGGGCCTCTGCGCGGAGGAACCCGAGGTCGAATGGCGCGTTGTGCGCGAGCACCGTGGCGTCGCGGCTCATGTCGGCGACCGTCGCGAGTACCTCGGCGAGGGGTAGGCCGGTTCGGAGTTGACGTCGGGTGATGCCGTGGATGTGCCATGCGCCGAGGCGCCCCGGTCGCCAGTGCCTGCGCCGGACGTACGACGACCACTGTCGCTCAATCGTGCCGTCGCCGGTCGCGATGACGACGGCAACCTGGAGCAGCCGGCACGAGTCAGT
>Ga0315900_10011097_pt1 | contig 11191 bp, 7 predicted proteins | sample LakEriMetagenome_FD_203521 | JGI IMG/M metagenome (GOLD analysis project Ga0315900, IMG submission 203521) | Freshwater fungal communities from buoy surface, Lake Erie, Ohio, United States - Buoy 12 MA114 | ecosystem: Environmental > Aquatic > Freshwater > Lake > Lake biofilm | place: USA: Lake...
GAGAGGTTGAGATTGAGGTCGCGGAGCCAGAGCGCCGCCACGCCGCCGACCAGGGCGAAGGGGACGTTGAGGAGGACGAGCCCCGCCTGCGTCACGGAGTTGAAGGAGAGGAAGAGGAGGAGATAGATGAGGGCCAGCGCCGCCGGCACGACGAGGACGAGTCGACCGAGGGCACGCTGCTGGTTCTCGTACTGCCCCCCCCACTCGAGGAAGACCCCGGTGGGGAGGGTGATCTGTGCCGCGACCTTCGCGCGGACCTCCTCGACGAAGCTCCCGAGATCGCGGCCGCGGACGTTCGCCATGACGAGGGTGCGGCGCTGCGCATCCTCGTGGGCGATGAGTTCCGGGCCCATCACGGTGCTGAGGCGCGCGAGCGAGCCGAGGGGGACGAGCCCCCCGGTGGCGGTGCGCACGGTGATGCGGCGCAGCGCTTCGAGATCGGCCCACTCGGTGTTCGCGAGGCGGACGGCGACACCGATGCGCCGCGGCCCTTCCACGAGTTCGGTGGCGATGCGGCGACCGGTGGCATGGTCGAGCGCCGCCTCCACGTCCGCGACGGAGAGCCCGAAGCGGGCGAGGGCGGCGCGATCGATGTCGATCCGATACTGCCCGCTCCCGTCCGCGATCTCGACCGAGACATCGGCCGCGCCGTCCACCGTGGCGACGATCGCGCGGATCCGCTCACCGAGCGCCTCATTCATCGCGCGATCCGGCCCGACGACCTTGATCCCCAGATCGGTGCGGATCCCGCTCTCAGCCTCGTCGAGGCGCATCGCGAGGGGCTGCGTGAAGGCCATCTCGAGTCCGGGGATATCGGCGAGCGCCGAGTCGAAGACCGCGACAAGCCCTTCGCGATCCTCGGCGGAGACCCACGCGTCCTGCGGCGTGAGGATCACGTAGGTGTCGCCCTCGAAGATCCCCATCGCCTCGGTGGCGAGGTCGGGGCGCCCTTCCTTGGTGACGACCGTGACGACCTCAGGGAACCGCAGGAGCCGACGCTCGACCACGGCGGAGAGGCGTGTCGCCTCGTCGAGGGAGACACTGGGCAGCCGCCGGGTGGTGATGAGGATGTTCCCCTCGTCGAGCTTGGGCATGAACTCGGTCCCGATCCAGGCGAAGGAGCCGAGGGCGATGACGAAGAGGAGGGTCGCCCCGCCGACCACCGGGCGGCTGTGCGCGAAGACCCACTCGAGCCCGCGACCGTAGGCCGCCTTCACCCGATCGAAGCGCGTGTTGGGCTTCTGCCGTGCCTGGCGTAACAGGAGATGCGAGACGGTCGGGACGTAGGTGAGCGCCAACAGCAGCGACCCGAGCACCGCCGTGACGACGGTGAAGGCCATCGGCTTGAACATCCGTCCTTCCATCCCGTCGAGCGCGAAGAGCGGGATGTAGACGGCCACGATGATCGCGATCCCGAAGAGGATCGGACGCCCGACCTCGACCGCCGCATCGAGGAAGAGGCGGTCACGGTCCCCCTCCCGTCCCTCTTCGAGGCGGCGGATGAAGTTCTCCACCATCACGACCGAGGCATCGACGATGAGCCCGAAGTCGAGCGCACCGAGACTCATGAGGTTCGCCGAGTACCCGAAGAGGGACAACCCGGCGAAGGCGATGAGCATCGAGAGGGGGATGACCGAGGCGACGATCAACGAGGCACGGACATTCCCCAGGAAGAGGAAGAGGACCGCGATGACGAGGAGGCCGCCCTCGATGAGATTCTTCGCGATCGTCGTGGTCGTCCGGCCGACGAGTTCGGTCTGGTCGTAGAACGGGGTGATCCGCACATGGGCGGGGAGTCCGGCTCGCACCTCATCCAACCGCTCGCGCACCGCCTGGATCACCCGGCGGGAGTCGGCGCCCTTGAGCTTGAGCACCATCCCCGTCACCACCTCGCCCTTGCCATCCTGCGTGACGGCGCCGTCGCGCGGGAGGGCCCCCATCGTGACGCGCGCGACGTCGCGCACGAGCACCGGCGTCCCGCCCCGCTGCGCGATCACCATCCGTTCGATCTCTTCGAGCGACTCGGCGCGTCCCATCCCACGGAGCGTGAAGCGCTCTCCCGCCGTCTCGATGTACGCCCCACCGAAGGTGCGGTTGTTCGCCTCGAGCGCGGTGTGCACGTCATCGAGGGTGAGCTCGCGCACGGCGAGCTTGGAGGCATCGACCTCGACCTGCACCTGCTCGATGAGGCCGCCCCACGTGTTGACCTCGGAGACCCCCGGAAGGGTGCGGAGCCGCGGCCGGATCGTGTAGTCGTGGAGGGTCTTGAGCTGCGCGAGCGAGAGGGAATCACTCGTCAACGCGTACTGATACAGCTCCCCCATGGGGGTGGAGACGGGCCCGAGCCCCGGTTCGACGCCCGTCGGAAGCCCCCCCTTCGCGTCGGCGAGGCGTTGCCCGACCAAGGTCCGCGCGAAGTAGATGTCGACCTCGTCGGGGAACGACACCATGATGAGGGAGAGCCCCTGCTTGGAGACGGAGCGCACCCCTTCCGCCCCCTGCAGCCCCATCAGCGACGACTCGATCGGATAGGTGACGAGTCGCTCCACGTCCTCCGGCGGCATCCCGGGGACGGCGGTGATCACCTCGACGCGCGTCCCGGTGAGATCGGGGAAGGCATCGAAGGGGATATGGGTCAGCGAGTAGAGCCCCGCCGCGACGAGGGAGAGGACCCCGCCGATGACGAAGAAGCGCTGCTTGAGGACGAAGGCGATCAGCGTGCGCATCAGTGGTGGTCGCCGCCTTCCGTGCTCCGTCGTCTCAGGATCTCGGCCTTCCCGAGCGCGGCCCCGGTCGAGAGCACGGTGTCCCCGATGCCGACGCCACTCAGGATCTCGACCTGCGCCGAGGTGCGACGACCGGCCCGCACCGGGCGCGCCTCGAGGAGGAGCCCGTCACCCACGCGGGAGGCGAGGACCACGACGGTGTCGCCGTCCATGATCTGCAGCGCGGCGGCAGGGATCGCGAGGGTGCGGTCCCCACGACCACCGAGGAGCTGCGCATCGCTCGTCATCTCGGCACGGAGCAGCGACTGCCCCGCCCCCTCGATCGCGGCCCAGACCTGGATGCTCCGGCTGAGCGAATCGACCACCGGCGCGATGCGCTGCACACGCGCGGTGAAGAGGCGATCGGGATAGGCGGGGACGGTGAGCCTGACCTCGACCCCGTTCGCGACGCTCGCCACCGCTTCCTCCGGGAGATGGAGGAGCACGCCGAGGCGGCCCTCGCGGGCGATGGTGAGGAGGGGCTGTCCGACGAGGACCACCTGGCCCGGCTGTGCGGTGCGCCCCGTGATGACGCCATCGAAGGGGGCACGAATGAGGGCGGCGTGCGCATCGACCCCATCGGGGGTGGCTGGGCCGATCAGATGCTCGACGAGGGCCTTGGCCCGCTCGAGGGCGGCGTGCGCACTCTCGCGAGCGGAGGTCGCGGCGACTCGGGCGGCGCGCGCGCGTTCCGCCTCGGCGGGGGAGATGGCGCGCGCGGCGAGCAATCGCTCCGCCCGACCCGCCGCGGCGGCGGCGACGGTGGCGGCGGAATCGGCGGAGGTGGTGGCGGCGCGCGCCGCGATGAGCTGCTCGCGCGCATCCATCACCTCGTGCGAGTGGATCTCGGCGAGGATCTGGCCCGCCTGCACCCGATCACCGGGGAAGACGCGCACCGCGAGGACGCGCCCCTCGACGATGCTCCCCATCGGCTGCGTGGCGGCGGGGTCGAGGGCGATGTGCGCGGGGACGTGCCAGGCATCGCGCCATGGCGTCATCTCCACCGCGGCGAGCCCGAACTGCGCGATCGCGACGGCCTCGGCGCTCAGGAGCGCGGTGTCGGCGACGGTCTCGGTGGTCGGCGTCGCCTCGGGGGCGCCCGCGCAGGCGAGGGAGGCGATCGCGGGGAGGAGGATCCAGCGGCGAGCGGTCGAGATCACGGCGTCTCCAGAGCGGGCGCGCCGATGGCGCGTCGGAGGTCAAGGCGAGCGAGGGCGCGGTCGAGGGTGCCGCGCACCTGCGCGGTGCGCGCCTCCGCAGCGGCACGGAAGGCATCGACGAGTTCGACGAGGGAGGCGGCCCCTTCCTGATAGGCCGCCTGGGCGGCGCCGGCGACCAGATCGGCACGGGCGACGAAGCGCGCGTCGAAGTCCCGCGTGCCGGCATCGATCACGCGAGCGGCTTCGAGCGCCGCGTGGACCTCGGTGGTGACGCGGAGCTCGGTCGCGCGGCGCTCCGCCTCGGCGCGGAGCCATTCCCCGGCGGTGCGCTCCCGGTTCCCGGCGTTGGTGTTGAGCAAGGGCGCGGTGAGGGTGACACCGAAGAGACTCGTCTCGAATCCCGCCGTCCCCTTGTAGCCGCCGACCAATCCGACGTCGGGGAGCACGGCGCGGCGCTCGGCGGTGCGACGGCCTTCGGCGATGGCGACGGCGGCGCGCGCCATCGCGAGATCGAGGCGACTCGCCGCCGCGAGGGCGAGCGCGGAGTCGACCTCCGGCAGCGGCGTCAGGGGAGCGATCCCCTCGGCGAGGGTGAGGCGTCGCGGATCGGGTTCGGCGATGCGGGCGGCGAGCTGAGCGCGGGCCTGCGCCGCGGCGGCCTGGGCCTGCGCCGCGACATGGCGCATCCGCTGGGCCTCGAGTCGCATGCGGAGGGCGGTCGCCTCGGCGAGCTCCCCCTCGGCGGCGCGCACCGAGTCGAGCGCGGCGATGCGATCGAGGAGCTCGGCCTGCGCCGTGGCGATGCGGGCCTCCGCGGCGGCGGCCCAGGCCATCCACCAGGCGCGGGCCGCGTCGAAGCCCGCCGCGCGGAGCGTCTCCAGGGAGTCGGCGGTGGCCTGCGTGCGGGTGGCGGTGAGCGCCGATTGGAGGGCGAGGCGGCGCCCGGTGAGGGCGAAGGGGAGCGTCACCTGCGCGAAGTCATCGTACGGGATCGGCGCGCCCTCGTTCTCGCGGCGCAGCTCGACGATCGGGTTCGGCCGCTGGGCGTCGGTGCGGGCGCGGCCGACGAGCTCATTCCGGCGGCCGACGGCCATCTGCGCCGCGGGCCCGATGGTGGTGGCGCGGCGGACGGCATCGGCGAGGGAGGTGACGGCCGACGCCTCCGTCTGCGCCTCCGCGATGGTCGTGACACTACACCATGCGAGGCCCGCTACGAGAAAGAGGCGCATCGGGGGAATCTACCCGTCCCCGCACCCGTCCCCAACCATCCACCCCTTCGTGTGGCTCCGGGATTCCCGTACGGATGACGGCGCATCGCATAAATTCCTCCCTTATGTCCTCCCACAACTCCTTCTCGAGTCGCGACACCCTCGCCGTCGACGGCCGCTCCTACACCTACTACCGGCTCGGCGCGCTGAGCACCCTCTCGGGGAACACCCTCGCGCGCCTTCCGTTCTCGCTCCGCGTCCTCCTGGAGAATCTCCTCCGCAACGAGGATGGCGGCTTCGTGAAGCGCACCGACATCGAGGCGCTCGCCCGCTGGGATGTCACCACGCCGGTCGACAAGGAGATCGCCTTCCGCACCGCGCGCGTCCTCCTACAGGACTTCACCGGCGTCCCCTGCGTGGTGGACCTGGCGGCGATGCGGGACGCGATCGCGACGCTGGGCGGCGATCCCGCGCGCATCAACCCGCTCCAGCCGGTCGACCTCGTGATCGACCACTCGGTGCAGGTCGACGAGTACGGCACCGAGGCGGCGATGCTCCTCAACACGCAGCTCGAGTACGAGCGGAATGGCGAGCGCTATCAGTTCCTGCGCTGGGGGGGCACCGCGCTCCGCAACTTCCGCGTCGTCCCGCCGGGCACGGGGATCTGCCACCAGGTGAACCTCGAGTACCTCGCGCAGGTCGCCTTCGTCGGCGAGGAGGATGGCACCCCGACCGTCTACTGCGACTCGCTCGTCGGCACTGACTCGCACACCACGATGATCAACGGCCTCGGCGTCCTGGGCTGGGGCGTCGGCGGGATCGAGGCCGAGGCGGCGATGCTCGGCCAGCCCGTCTCGATGCTGATCCCCGAGGTGGTGGGGTTCAAGCTCACGGGCAGGCTCCCGCTCGGCGCGACCGCGACCGACCTCGTGCTCACCTGCACCGAGATGCTCCGCAAGAAGAAGGTCGTCGGCAAGTTCGTCGAGTACTACGGCCCGGGACTCGATGGGCTCGCCCTCGCGGATCGCGCGACGATCGCGAACATGGCGCCGGAGTATGGCGCGACGATGGGCTTCTTCCCGGTGGACGAGGAGACGCTCAAGTATCTCCGTCTCTCGGGACGCAGCGAGCACCAGATCAAACTGGTGGAGGCGTACACCAAGGCGCAGGGACTCTTCCGTACCGCGGCAACCCCCGACCCCGTCTTCACCGACACCCTCGAGCTCGACCTCTCGACGGTCGTCCCCTCGCTCGCCGGCCCGAAGCGGCCGCAGGATCGGATCGCGCTCACGCAGATGAAGGCCAACTACGCCGAGGCGTACAGAGCCGAGCGCGAGCGCCTCGCGGCCGCCAAGAGCACCCCCGCCAACGGCGCCGCCGCGGCGACGATGGTCTCCGAGGGCGGCAGGTCGGTGGACCTCACGCCATCGGCCGTGACGACCACGCATCGCGGGAGCGCGTTCGAGCTCAAGGACGGCGCCGTGGTCATCGCAGCGATCACGAGCTGTACCAACACCTCCAACCCGAGCGTGATGCTCGCGGCGGGACTCCTCGCGCAGAAGGCGGTCGCGGCGGGGCTCACCTCGAAGCCCTGGGTGAAGACCTCGCTCGCCCCGGGCTCGAAGGTCGTGCGCGACTACTTCGACAAGGCGGGGGTGCAGCCCGCCCTCGACGCCCTCGGCTTCCAGATCGTCGGCTACGGCTGCACCACCTGTATCGGGAACTCGGGACCGCTCCCGGAGACGATCAGTAGGGCGATCGACGACGGGAAGCTCACCGTCGCCGCCGTGCTCTCCGGCAATCGCAACTTCGAAGGGCGCGTGAACCCGCAGACGCGCTTCAACTATCTCGCCTCGCCCCCGCTCGTGGTGGCGTACGCGCTCGCCGGCCGCGCCGACATCGACTTCGAGAAGGAGCCGATCGGCGTCGGAGCGAAGGGCCCCGTCTTCCTGCGCGAGATCTGGCCCACCACGCAGGAGGTGGAGGACACGGTACTGCGCGCGGTGAAGCGCGAGCAGTTCGAGCGGGAGTACGCCGACGTCTTCGGTGGCGACGCCGAGTGGAAGGCGATCGAGGCCCCGACCGGGAGCCGCTATCGCTGGGATGAGGCCTCCACCTACGTGAAGCATCCCCCGTACTTCGAGGGGATGACGATGACCCCGCCGGGGGTCCAGCCGATCGCGAACGCGCGCGTGCTCGGGATGTTCGCGGACTCGATCACCACCGACCACATCTCCCCCGCCGGTTCGATCGCGGAGAAGTCACCCGCCGGCCAGTGGCTCGCCTCGCTCGGCGTCGCGAAGAAGGACTTCAACTCCTATGGTGCCAGGCGCGGGAACCACGAGGTGATGATGCGCGGCACCTTCGCGAACATCCGCCTCAAGAACGAGCTCACGCCGGGGATGGAGGGGTGGTGGACGCGCACCGCCGAGGGCGCGGAGCCGACCTCGTTCTACGAGGCGTCGATCGCCTATCAGCAGGCCGGCACGCCGCTCGTCATCATCGCCGGGAAGGAGTACGGCACCGGCTCCTCACGTGACTGGGCGGCGAAGGGGACGATGCTCCTCGGGGTCCGCGCGGTGATCGCCGAGAGCTTCGAGCGGATCCATCGCTCGAACCTCGTCGGGATGGGGGTGCTCCCACTCGAGTTCGCCGCCGGTGAGACGCGGCAGTCGCTCGGCCTCACCGGATTCGAGACGATGACCATCGAAGGACTCTCGGATACGATGGCGCCGCGCGCGACGCTCACCGTGCAGGCGGTCGGCGCGACGGGGACGATCACCTTCCAGGTGCGGAGCCGGATCGACACCCCAGAGGAGCTCAACTATTACCGGCATGGCGGGATCCTGCAGTACGTGCTGCGCCAGCTCGCCGGTGGGCGGTAGCGCGGTCCGGATCCTCTATAACCCCGCGGCCGGATCGGGCCGCGGCATCCGGGCGATCGCTGGCATCCGTGCCGCGTTCGCCCGGTTCGGTTTTTCAGATGTGCGCGCGACCGTGCGCGCCGGGGATGAGGCGCGACTCGCCTCCGAAGCGATGGACGACGGGATCGAGACGCTGGTCGTGGTCGGAGGGGATGGGACCTTCTCCAACGTCGCGGGGCCGGTGGCCGCGGCGGGTGCCCCGCTCCGCCTCGGACTGATCCCGGCAGGGACCGGCAACGACTTCGTAAAGAACCTCGGGCTCGCCACAGGCGCTCCTGAACAGCAGGCGCACCATCTCGCCGAGGCCCTCGCGAATGGCACGGGGCAGGAACGTCGCGTCGACATGGGGCGGATCGGCGGGCACGGGTTCCTCAACGTCGCGGGAATCGGCTTCGATGTGGCGTGCAACACCTTCGCCGAGCGACTGCGTCCCTTGCCCGGTGCGCCGCGATACATCCTCGCGGCGTTCGCCGAGGCGGTCCGCTACCAGGCACTCTCCCTCGCGCTCGACGAGGGCGCGCTGCGCCCGCACCTCCTCGCCGTCTTCTCCAACGGGGCGCACTTCGGCGGGGCCTTCCATGTGGCGCCGGGCGCGCGGATCGACGATGGGCTCCTCGATGCCGTCGCCTTCTTGGATGTGCCGCGCTGGCGGCGACTCCCCCTCCTCCTCTCGGCTCTGCGAGGAGGCCACCTCGGCGACCCCGCCTGCACCCATCGGCGGGGGGCCACCTTCCGCGTCCGGTGCGAGGCGGCGCCCTGGGTCGAGGTCGATGGGGAGCTTCGGCGCGCCCCGAGCGCCGCGGTGGAGGTGACGAGCGTCCCTGGCGCCCTGCGATTGGTCACCCCCTGATCATTGCGGCGACCGCCCGCTCCAGGCACTCTTCACCCCATGACACCTTCCTTCTTGCGACGCGCCGTCCGCGGCCTCGTCGCCCTCATCGCCCCCGGGGCGTTGGCCGCGCAGGATGGCGGCCCCAAGGTGGGCGATCTCGCCCCCGACTTCACCCTCCCCGCGGCGACGCGGGACGGCCTCCGGCCTAAGCCGATCACCCTCAGCGGTCTGCGCGGGCAGACCGTCGTCCTCGCCTTCTTCCCGAAGGCGAGGACCGGTGGCTGAACGGCGCAAATGGAGGCGTACCGTGATCAGTACGCCACGCTCTTCAACAACGGTGATGGGGTGACGCTGCTCGCCATCAGCACCGATGAACCCGCCGCCCTCCAGAGCTGGGCGGCGGAGAAGAAGTTCCCACAGACCTTCGTCTCCGATACCGGGGGCGCCTTGGGGGAGAGGTACGACGTGAAGTTCCCGGCGGTGAATTTCTACAAGCGGGTGGTCTTCGTCATCGGTCCGGATGGACGCGTGAAGCACATCATGCGCCCCTTCCGCGAGCTCTCGGCCGAGGCCTACACGGAGCTCGGGGATGCCGTGAAGAAGGCCCGCGGGAAGTGAGCGCGACCGGGCGCGTCCCCTTCACCGTCGCCCTGATCCAGGACGGGGTGGAGTCCACCGCCGCGGCGACCCTCGTCGCCACCGAGCGGCGGATCCGGGACGCGCACGCGAAGGGGGCGCAGGTGATCTGCCTGAAGGAGCTCTTCAACGCCCCCTACTTCTGCAAGACGCTCGACGCGAGCCGCTTCGATCTCGCGGAGGAGGTCACCGGACCCACGGTGACGCGCCTGCAGGCGGTCGCGAAGGAGCTCGCGGTGGTGCTCGTCGTGCCGTTCTATGAGCGGCAGGCGCCGGGGGTCTATCGCAACAGTGCCGCGGTGATCGACGCCGACGGCGCGCTGCTCGGGCTCTATCGCAAGATGCATATCCCGCACGACCCGCTCTTCGAGGAGAAGTACTACTTCGCGCCGGGCGATGCCGGTGGCGCGGTCCAGCCGAAGGGGGCGCGCGGCCCTGAGGCCGAGGCGTCGGGCTTCATGGTCTGGAAGACGCGCTACGCGACGATCGGCGTCCTCATCTGCTGGGATCAGTGGTATCCGGAGGGCGCGCGCATCACCGCGCTCCTCGGGGCCGACATCCTCTTCTACCCGACGGCGATCGGGTGGCATCCGGCGGAGAAGGCGGAGTGGGGGGCGGCACAGGTCGATGCCTGGCGCACCGCCCAGCGTGCCCATGCGATCGCCAACGGGGTCTTCGTCGCTTCGCCGAATCGCGCGGGGTTCGAGGCCGAGGCGGGGACCGATGGGCTCGAGTTCTTCGGCCATTCGTTCATCTGCGATCCGTACGGGCGATATATGGCGCAGGCAGAGACGGGGGAGACGACGCTGATCGCGACCTGCGATCCTGCGTTGATCGAGTACACGCGGCGGAACTGGCCCTTCCTGCGGGATCGGCGGATCGACGCCTATGGCCCGATCCTGCACCGCTGGCTCGGGTCGTGAGTCAGGGCGGGAAGCGTCCGCCGGTCGGCCCCGCTGGGGTGCGCTGGCCGGCGGAGTGGGAGCGCCACGACGCCACCTGGATCTCATGGCCGCATCATGAGCCCGATTGGCCCGGGAAGTTCGGGCCAATCCCCTGGGTCTACGCCGAGATCGCACGGGCGCTCGCCGCGCATGAGCGGGTGCACATCCTCGTGCATGACGAGGCCACCGAGGAACAGGCGTGGCACTGCCTCCGGATGCACGAGGTGCGCGAGTCGCGCATCCATCTGCATCAGTGTCCCTCGGATCGTGTCTGGCTCCGCGATTCGGCGCCGACCGGTGTGTTGCTCGCCGATGGTTCGGTGCGGTGGGCCAACTGGGGGTTCAACGCCTGGGCCAAGTACGAGAACTTCGCGCGCGACGCGCAGGTCGGCTCGTTCATCGCCGACCACACCGGCCTCGCGCGCACCGAGCCGCAGCGGCATGACGGGCGTGGGCGCCTCATCCTCGAGGGAGGCGGGATCGAGACCGATGGGCATGGTACGATGCTCGTCACCGAGGAGTGGCTCCTCACCGAGGTGCAGGTGCGGAACCCCGGCTTCACGCGCGAGGACTACGAGCGTGCCTTCGCCGCCGAACTCGGGATCACGAAGACGATCTGGCTCGGCGAAGGGTGCGTCGGGGATGACACGCATGGGCATGTCGATGACATCGCGCGCTTCGTGGCGCCGGGGGTCGTCGTGCTCGCGCACGAGGAAGACCCC
>Ga0315900_10011102_pt1 | contig 11187 bp, 9 predicted proteins | sample LakEriMetagenome_FD_203521 | JGI IMG/M metagenome (GOLD analysis project Ga0315900, IMG submission 203521) | Freshwater fungal communities from buoy surface, Lake Erie, Ohio, United States - Buoy 12 MA114 | ecosystem: Environmental > Aquatic > Freshwater > Lake > Lake biofilm | place: USA: Lake...
CAACTACTTCGGCCAGGGCGCGCTACTGCTGCGCGACCCGACCGCGATCGAGAACCCGTTCTACCTGCTCGCGCCGACGTGGTTCCTGGTGCCGCTGGTGCTGCTCGCGACCGCGGCCTCGATCATCGCCTCGCAGGCGGTCATCTCGGGCGTGTTCTCGATCACCCAGCAGGGGCAGCAGCTCGGCTTCCTGCCGCGGATGAAGATCGCGCAGACCTCCGATCAGGCCATCGGCCAGGTCTACGTGCCGTCGATCAACTGGATCCTGTTCACGACCTGCGTCGGGCTCGTGCTGGTGTTCCGGTCGTCGGACGCGCTCGCGAACGCCTACGGCATCGCGGTCGCCAGCACGATGGTGATCGAGACCTTCGTGCTCGTGATGCTGCTGCGGGGTCGCGTCACGGAGGGCGTCGCCAATCCGTGGTCGTTCCTGCTGCTGATCCCGCTGTTCCTGGTCGACCTCGCGTTCTTCGCGGCGAACGTGCTGAAGATCCCGAACGGCGGCTGGTTCCCGCTGGTGTTCGGCGGCGCCGTGTTCGTGACGATGCGCACCTGGATGCGCGGGCGTCTCGTCGTCAGCGAGCAGATGCGCCGGCAGGAGCGGCCGGTCGACGGCTTCCTGGACGAACTGGCCCGCAATCCGCCGGCGCGCGTACCGGGCACCGCGGTGTTCCTGTCCGGCAACCCGGAGAACATCCCGAGGACGCTGGCGCGGAACGTGCGCTACAACGGCGTCCTGCACGAGCACACCGTTCTGCTGTCGGTGATCACCGAGCGCATCCCCCGGGTCTCGCGCGGCAACAAGCTGCGGGTCGTCCGGCTCTCCGACTCGCTGTGGCGCGTCGAGGTGCGGATCGGCTTCATGGAGCGCGCGGACGTGCCCCGGCTGCTGCGGGAGGCCGAGCGCCTCGGGCTCGGCTTCCGCACGGACACCGCCACCTATTTCCTCGGCCGCGACGACATCGTGGTCGCGAGCCCGCGCGGCATGGCGCGCTGGCGCAAGCACCTGTTCCTGTTCATGGCGCGGAACTCGGAGTTCGCGGGCGCTCACTTCGGCATCCCGCACGACCGTATCATCGAGCTCGGCGGCCAGGTCCAGATCTGATCGCCCGTGGAGGGGCGTGTGCGCGGGCGCGGTCCGCGGCGCGCCGTCGTGGGGTCGAACCGTGGGGGAAGCGATGGCGGACACCGATACGCGGCTGGCGAACCGGATCCTGATCGGCCTCGGGCTCGGCGTGCTCGCCGGCACGCTGACGCTGCTGGCGGGCCAGCTCGCGCCGGGCGTGCTCGAGGGCGCGCGGGCGCTGGCGACGAATGTCCTGGACCCGCTCGGCCAGGTGTTCCTGCGGCTGCTGTTCTTCGTGGTGCTGCCGCTGGTGTTCGCCTCGCTCGCGGCCGGCGTGCTGCACCTCGGCGACCTGTCGAAGCTCGGGCCGCTGTCCGCGCGCACGTTCGCGCTGTTCTTCACGAACATGGCGATCGCCGTGCTGCTCGGCTTCGCGATGATGTACCTGGTGGACCCGGGCCAGTTCGTCGACGAGGCCACCCAGCGGCAGCTGGTGGCGGAGTACGGCGGCGCCGCGCAGGGCGTGCTCGAGCGGCAGGCCCAGCAGGCCGAAGTCACGCCGATGGCGGTCGTGGACATGTTCATGCCGCGCAACCTGTTCGGCGCGGTGACCGGCGAGCAGCGGAACGCGCTCGGCGAGGTGCTGCCGCTGATCCTGTTCGCGATCCTGGTCGGGGCGGCCGCGCTCCGGCTGTCCGCGCAGCGGCGGGCCGGCCTGCAGTCCGGCCTCGAGGCGACGACCGAGTTGATGACCGGCATCGTCGGCTTCGCGCTGAAGCTCGCGCCGTACGCGGTGCCTGCGATGGTCTTCAGCGTGATCGTCAAGGTCGGCTTCGACGTGCTGGTCGCGCTCGGCGTGTTCGTGCTCGGCTGCGTCGCCGTGATGCTGCTGCACCTGTTCGGCACGATGTCGGTGTGGCTGCGCTTCCTCGCGAAGCGCAGCCCGCTGGCGTTCTGGAAGGACGTGCGCGAGGTGCTGATCACCGCGTTCTCGACCTGCTCCTCCAGCGCCACGCTGCCGACGGCGCTGAAGGTGACGCGCGAGCGGCTGGGCGTGAGCCCGTCCACGACCGGTTTCGTGCTGCCGCTCGGCGCGACGATGAACATGAGCGGCACGGCGCTCTACGAGGGCGCCGTCGTGCTGTTCGTCGCCGAGATCTTCGGCGTGCAGCTCAGCGGCGGGGAACAGGTGGCGCTGCTGTTCCTGTCGGTGCTGGGCGCGGTCGCGGTCGCCGGCATCCCGGGCGGCTCGCTGCCGATCATCGCCGGCCTGCTGCTGACCTTCGGCATCCCGCCCGAGGGCATCGGCATCGTGCTCGGCATCGACCGCATCCTCGACATGACGCGGACCATGGTGAACGTCGGCGCGGACGTCGTGACCTGCGCGGTGATCGACCGGTTCGACCGGGACCGCGCCGGGGATCGCGCGGCCGCCTGAGCGCGCGTCGCGCCCGCGTCGTCGGCCCGGGCTGACGCGGGCCCCGGCGCGGCCCGCGTACCCCGCGGCGGTGCCGTGCGCGACGCCCGTGCACGGGCGTCGTGCGTGACCGCCGCGCCCGGTCGTGGCGCCCCGGCCGCTCGCTTGGCAGGGGCCGGACCCTCGCGTAAGGTACGACGCACTTTGCGCGCCTTGGGGGGCAACGCATGATTTTCTGGCGAGTCAAGCCGCTCGAGCAGATCCTCGCGAACGCCGAGAAGAAGAGTCTCAAGCGGCAGCTGGGGCCGTGGCAGCTGACGATGCTCGGCATCGGCGCCATCATCGGCACCGGCATCTTCGTGCTGACGTCCGTGGCCGCGAACTCCGCGGGCCCCGCGATGATGATCTCGTTCGTGATCGCGGCCGTGGTCTGCGGCCTCGCGGCTCTGGCCTATGCCGAGCTTGCCTCGATGGTGCCGGTGTCCGGCAGCGCCTACACCTACTCCTACGCCGTGATGGGCGAACTGGTCGCGTGGATCGTCGGCTGGGCGCTCGTGCTGGAGTATGCCGTCGCGGCCGGTGCGGTGGCGGTAGGGTGGTCGGGCTACATGCACGGCATCCTGCGCGAGATCGGGGTCGCCATTCCGGCGACGCTGATGGCCGGACCGTTCGACACGATCACGCTCGAGGACGGCACGACGGTGCAGGGCTCGTTCAACGTGCTCGCGTTCGCGATCTCGCTGCTGATCATGCTGCTCCTCGTGCTCGGCACCTCGAAGAGCGCCAAGTTCAACGCGTTCCTCGTGTTCATCAAGCTCGCCGCGCTCGGCGTGTTCATCGCGCTCGCGCTGCCGGCCATCGACGGCGCGAACTTCCAGCCGTTCATGCCGAACGGCTTCTTCGCGAACGAGCAGGAGATCGCGGGCAGCGTGCTCACGGTCGGCGTCACGGCCGCGGCCGCGACGATCTTCTTCGCCTACGTCGGCTTCGACGCGGTCTCGACCGCGGCCGAGGAGACGGTCAACCCGAACCGCAACATGCCGATCGGCATCATCGGCTCGCTCGGCATCTGCACGATCATCTACCTGCTGGTCGCGGCCGCCGCCACCGGCACGGTCGGCGCGCAGCCGGGCGGCGAGCTCGCGATGTCGAAGGAGCCGCTGGCCTTCGTGCTGCGCGAGATCGGCTACCCGTGGGTCGGCACGCTCGTCGCGGTAGCCGCCGGCCTCGCGCTGCCGTCGGTCATCCTGATGATGATGTACGGCCAGACGCGCATCTTCTTCGTGATGAGCCGCGACGGCCTGCTGCCGGAGCGCCTGTCGGTCGTGCACCCGCGCTTCCACACGCCGCACGTGATCACGATCATCACCGGCCTCGGCGTGTCGGTGTTCGCCGCGCTGTTCCCGGTGCGCATGCTCGCCGACATCTCGAACTCGGGCACGCTGTTCGCGTTCGCGATGGTCGCGCTCGCGGTGCTGATCCTGCGGCGCACGCAGCCCGACCGCCAGCGCCACTTCAGGGTGCCGGCCGCGTGGCTGATCTGCCCGCTCGCGATCTTCGGCTGCGTGTTCCTGTTCATGAACCTGTCCGGCCACACCGAGCTGCTGTTCCTCTACTGGACGCTGCTCGGCCTCGTCGTCTACTTCCTCTACGGCTACCGCAAGAGCCACCTGGCGCTGGCGCGGTGACGGGGCGCCCTGCCGCCTCCGTGGGGTCCGCGGCTTGCCGACGGGCTCGCGGGGGTGGGCGGGGCGACGACGCGGGGCGGTCGACGACGTTCACCGGCTCCCCGGGCGCGGCGCAGCGGAACCGGCTTCGCCCTTTCTGACGGCTTCCCGCGTACGGGCGAGGGGCCCGGACGACCCACCCCGGGTCCTTCCCCGCGGCGAGCGCTGGCGCGCCCATCCTCGCGTCAACCGCGCTTGGCGCGCAGTTCCTCGGGCACGTGTGGGCGCAGCAGTTCGACCAGCGCCTCGTACGTCTTCGGGCTCCCGGCGACGACGTGCGGGCCGAGCAGGTATTCCTCGCCGGTGAGCGTGCCGACGCGACCGCCGGCCTCGGTGATCAGCAGGGCGCCCGCGGCCGTGTCCCAGGGCTTGAGACCGAGCTCCCAGAACCCGTCGGTGCGGCCCGCGGCCACGTACGCGAGATCGAGCGCCGCGGAACCCGGCCGGCGCACGCCGGCGCTCGCCAGGGTCACGGCCTTCAGCATCGCCATGTAGGCATCGAGCCACTGCTGGTTCGAGCTGTATGGGAAGCCGGTGCCGATCAGCGCGCCCTCGAGGCCGCGGCTCTTCGACACGCGGATACGCCGCTCGTCGAGCTGCGCGCCGCCGCCGCGCGTCGCGGTGAACAGTTCCTGCTTCAGCGGGTCGTAGACGATCGCGAGCTCGACGCGGCCGCGCACCTGCACGGCGATCGAGACGCAGAACTGCGGGAAGCCGTGCAGGAAGTTCGTGGTGCCGTCGAGCGGGTCCACGATCCAGACGTACTCGTCGCCGCCCGGGCGTGCGTCCGTGACGCCGCTCTCCTCGCAGAGGAAGCCGTGCGCGGGATACGCGCGGCGGACCGTGGCGATGATCTCCTGCTCAGCCTGGCGGTCGACCTCGCTGACGAAGTCGTTGCGGCCCTTCGACGCGACGTCGATCGAGTCCAGGCGATTCAGCGCGCGAACCACGACGGTGCCCGCGCGCCGCGCGGCGCGAATGCCGATGTTCAGCAGGGGATGCATGGAAAAGAACCTTGAGCTGCGGGGACGGGCCGCGGGGCGGCGCCGTCCGTCGGAATCCGACGGCTAGAATACCAGAGCGCTCCCCGGCCTCCGGAATACCACCTTGTCCCTGCGCTTCGTCCTCGTCGCCACCCGGCACCCCGGCAACATCGGCGCCACCGCGCGCGCGATGAAGACGATGGGGTTGTCGGAGCTCGTGCTCGTCGCGCCGGAGACGTTTCCGCACGCGGACGCGACCGCGCGCGCCTCGGGCGCCGACGACGTGCTCGCGAAGGCACGCGTCGTGGCCACGCTCGCGGAGGCGGTCGCCGACTGCGGCCTCGTCTACGGCACGAGCGCGCACGTGCGAAGCCGGTACTACTGGCCGGGGCTCACGCCGCGCGAAGCCGCGCCGAGGCTGCAGGCCGCGGCGCGCGAGGGGCACGCGGCGGTGGTGTTCGGCACGGAGCGCATCGGCCTGACCAACGAGGAGCTCGAGGGCTGCCACGCGCTGATCCACATCCCGACCGATCCCGAGTTCGATTCGCTGAACCTCGCGCAGGCGGTGCAGGTGATCGCGTACGAGCTGCGGCTCGCGCTGGATCTCCCGCCGCTCCGGCCCGCACGCGACGTGCCGCTCGCCCCGGTGGCCGAGCTGGAGCAGCTCTGGGCGCACTTCGACGCGGTGCTGCGCGAGGTCGACTTCACGGACCGCAACGGCGGTCCGCACCTGCTGCGCCGCGTGAAGCGGATCCTGTCGCGCGCGGAGCTGGACCAGCACGAGGTCAACATCCTGCGCGGAATCCTCTCGGCCGTGCAGGCCAAGCGGCGGCGGGCGGGGAGCACGCCGTGAGCGGTACGCTGCACGACGCGCCACCGCGAGACGAGGCTACGCGCGACGCCGCGCAGCTCTACTTCGACCACGCGGCGACGACGCCGGTCGATCCCGAGGTGGCACGAGCGATGGCGGACTGCCTCGCGGCCGGCCTCGGCAACCCGGCGGCGACGCACCCGGCCGGCCGCGCGGCGCGCGAACGCCTGGAGGCGGCGCGCGCGGAGATCGCTCGGACGGTCGGCGCCGAAGAGCCGGCCGCGATCGTGTTCACGTCGGGCGCGACGGAGGCGGACAACCTCGCCATCCTCGGGATCGCGCGGGCGCACGCGGACCGCGCACGGCACGTGATCACGGCGCGCACCGAGCACCGCGCGGTGCTCGACGCGTGCGCCCGCGTCGAGCGGGAGGGTGGGCGCGTGACGTACCTGTCGACCGACCGGGCCGGGCGGATCGACGTCGCGCAGGTGCGGGACGCACTGCGGCCGGACACCGTCCTCGTGAGCCTCATGCTGGTGAACAACGAGACCGGGCTCGTGCACGACCTCGCGCCGGTGGGCGCGCTGTGCCGCGAGCGCGGCGTCGCGTTCCATGTCGACGCCGCGCAGGCGGTCGGGCGCGTGCCGCTCGACGTGCAGGCGCTCGGCGCCGACCTCGTCGCGTTGTCGGCGCACAAGTGCCACGGACCCGCCGGGGTCGGCGCACTCTACGTGCGACGGCGCCCGCGGCCCGCGCTCCTGCCGCTGCAGTTCGGGGGCGGCCAGGAAGGCGGCCTGCGGTCGGGCACGCCGCCGCTGCACCAGGCGGTCGGCATGGCCGAGGCCTACCGCCTGCTGCGCGAGCGCCATCCGGACGAGCCGTCCCGGCTCGCCGCGCTGCGCGACCGCCTGTGGACGGGGCTCGCGCCCCTCGGCGGCCTGCACCGCAACGGCGACCCGGAGCGCAGCGCGCCGCACATCCTGAGCGTCTCGGTGGAGGGCGTCGACGGCGAGGCGCTGGTCGCAGCCCTCGACGACCTCGCACTCGCGAGCGGGGCGGCGTGCAGTTCGGCGACCCGCGAACCGTCCTACGTGCTGCGGGCGCTAGGCCGCGACGATCCGCTCGCCCAGGCGACGCTGCGGCTGAGCCTCGGGCGTACGACCACCACCGCCCAGGTGGACCGCGCCGTGGAGCGGGTAGGGCAGGAGGTCCGGCGGCTACGGGCGCTCGCGCCGGGGCCGCTGGAACCGGCCGAGAGCGGCCGTGACTGGATCGAGGGCGAGGCTCGCGAACCGCTTACCGGGACCCACGTGCGGTGGCGGCTGCGCGTCGTCGGTGGGCGGATCGTCGAGGCGCGCTGGCGCGCCCGCGGCTGCCCGCATACGCTGGCGGCTTGCGAAATCGTCGCAACGCGCCTGCACGGCCTTGTGCCGGGCGATCTCCGCCTCGACACTCCGGGAATCGCTCAGGCGATCGGCGCGCCGCCGGACAAACTCGGCCGCCTTTTCGTGATTGAGGACGCATTGCAGGGCGCCGCCCTTCAAGTGCGGCCCTCCACTGCCTAGAATCCCGAGGCGTCCCCGACCAGAGGAGTGCCCGCACCGATGGCCGTCATCCTGTCCGCCGCCGCGGCGGAGCGCGTTCGGACCTTCCTCGCCAGCCGCGGGAGCGGCGTCGGCCTCCGCCTCGGCATCAAGAAGACGGGCTGCTCCGGCTACGCCTACGTCGTGAACTACGCCGACTCGATCGGCGCGGACGACGTGGTGTTCGAGGACCGGGGCGTGCGCGTGGTCGTGGATGCGACCAGCCTGCCGCTCGTGGACGGCACCGAGGTCGACTTCGTGAAGCAGGGCCTGAACGAGGCCTTCAAGTTCCGCAACCCGAAGGCCAAGAGCGAGTGCGGGTGCGGGGAGAGCTTCTCGGTCTAGCGCCGCCGGCCGGCCGGCGAAAATCCTTTGCGCAGCCGCCACTTCCGTGCGTCGCGCGTTGCGGCGGGCAGTGCTCCCCCTGTACCATCCGAGGGTTTGACGGCGGCCCTTCCCGGGCCGCCGGTCGTTTTTCGCTTCCCCCATCCAGTTCCCGAGGTTGCCATGGCGCTCGAGCGCACCCTTTCCATCGTCAAGCCCGACGGCGTGCAGAAGAACCTGATCGGCGAGGTCTACCGCCGCTTCGAGACGGCCGGTCTCCGGATCGTCGCCGCGCGGATGGTGCACCTCACCCAGGCGCAGGCCGAGGGCTTCTACGCGGTGCACCGCGAGCGGCCGTTCTTCAACGACCTGTGCAGGTACATGACCTCGGGCCCGGTGATCGTGCAGGTACTCGAGGGCGAGAGCGCCGTCCTGAAGCACCGCGACATCATGGGCGCCACCGACCCGAAGAAGGCCGCGCCGGGCACGATCCGCGCGGACCTCGCCGCCAGCATCGAGGAGAACGTGGTGCACGGCTCGGATTCGGCCGAGAACGCGGCGCGCGAGATCGCGTACTTCTTCGCCGAGACCGAGCTCTGCCCGCGCACGCGCTGAGCGGGTGAACGCCCGCCCGCCCGCCGCGTCCAAGACCCTGGCATGACCGAAGCCGCCGCCACCGCCAAGACCAACCTGCTCGGGCTCCCGCGGCCCGAGCTGGAGGCGTTCGTCGCCGGCCTGGGCGAGAAGCCCTTCCGCGCGCGGCAGCTGATGACGTGGATCTACAAGCGGCGGGTGGGCGACTTCGCGCAGATGACCGATCTCGCGAAGTCGTTCCGCGAGAAGCTCGCGCAGGTCGCCGAGGTGCGCGAGCCCGAGGTGATCACCGAGCAGGCCTCGAGCGACGGCACGCGCAAGTGGCTGCTGCGCGCGGCCGCGACGGACGGGCGGGAGCAGGCGATCGAGGCCGTGTTCATCCCCGAGCCCGGCCGCGGCACGCTCTGCATCTCGAGCCAGGTCGGCTGCGCGCTCGACTGCTCGTTCTGCTCGACGGCGCAGCAGGGCTTCAACCGCAACCTCGGCACGGCCGAGATCGTCGGGCAGGTCTGGCTCGCGAACCGGCTGCTGGCCGGCGACGCGCCGGGCGGCACGGATACGGCCAACCGGGCGGTCACGAACGTCGTGCTGATGGGCATGGGCGAGCCGCTCGCGAACTACCGCAACGTGCTGCCCGCGCTGGCGCTGTTCATGGACGACCTCGGCTTCGACCTGTCGCGCCGGCGCGTGACGCTGTCGACCTCCGGCCTCGTGCCGCAGCTCCGCAAGCTGGCCGAGGACACCAACTGCGCGCTGGCCGTCTCTCTGCACGCGCCGAACGACGCGCTCCGCGACCAGCTGGTGCCGATCAACCGCAAGCACCCGATCCGCGAGCTGCTGGACGCGTGCTGGCACTACCTCGATGCGCAGAACGGCCGCAGCATCACGTTCGAGTACGTGATGCTCGACGGCGTGAACGACCGCCCCGAGCACGCTCGCGAGCTCGCGGACCTGCTCGTCGGCCACGACGCCAAGGTCAACCTGATCCCGTTCAACCCGTTCCCGGGCACGAAGTACCGGCGCTCGCCCGCGCCCGTGATCGCGCAGTTCCGGGACTACCTGAACTCCCGCGGCGTGACGACCACGACGCGCCGCACGCGCGGCGACGACATCGACGCCGCGTGCGGGCAGCTCGCGGGTCGCGTCCACGACCGCACGACGATCCGGCTCGGCTCCAAGCTCCTCCCGCTCACGGTGCAGTCATGAAGCGTGCTCGGCTGCTGGCCGCGGTGCTCGCGGTGGCGGGATGCGTCGGGAAGGTCGCGCTGCTCGGCCTGGCGCTCGCCGGCTCCGGCGCGGCGGTGGCGCAGCAGCGCGCGCAGGACGAGCCGGCCGCGGTTGCGGCGGCGCGCTACAACGCGCAGCTCGCGATCGCCTACCTGAAGACCGGCGACCTCGTCACGGCGCGCGAGAAGATCGAGCGCGCGCTCCAGCAGAATCCGCGCGACGCGAGCGTGCACACGACCGCCGGGCTCGTGTTCGAGCGGGTGGGCGAGGAACGGCTCGCGGACCGCCACTACGCCCGCGCGGTCGCGCTCGAGCCCCGCAACCCCGACAACCAGAACAACTACGCCGTATTCCAGTGCCGGCGCGGCCAGTTCGCCAAGGGTCAGCGGCTGTTCGAGCAGGCGGCGCGCAACCCGGTGTACCGCACGCCCGAGGTCGCGTTCACCAACGCCGGCGTCTGTGCGCGCAGCGCGAAGGACCCCGCCAAGGCCGAAGCCCTCTTCCGGCAGGCGCTCGCGGTGCGCCCCACGTTCCCGGACGCGCTGCTGCAGATGGCGGACCTCGCGCTCGAGCGCGGCAACGGCCTGCAGGGTCGCGCCTTCATGCAGCGCTACTTCGCGAACGCGCCGGCCACGCCGGACTCGCTGTGGCTCGCGATCCGCATCGAGCGCGCGCTCGGCGACGCGCGTGCGGCCGAGGAGTACGCGGTCAAGCTGCAGGGCGAGTTCCCGACCTCGGAGCAGGCGCGCCAGCTGAACGGAGCCATGGCCGGCGCATGAGTGCGGAAGCCGACAGCCGCGGACTCGCGATCCCGCCGGGCGGCGGTGGTTCGTCGGAGCCGGCGCCCGGCGCCGAGCCCGGCGCCGAGCCCGGCGCCGAGCCAGCGCCGCCGACCGCCACCGGCCCCGGCGCGCGCCTCAGGGCGGCACGCGAGGCCCGGGGCCTCGGCATCCAGCAGGTCGTGGACAGCCTCCACATCGAGCCCCGGCTGGTCGAAGCGCTCGAGCAGGACCGCTACGACGCGTTCGACGCGCCGGTCTACGCACGCGGCTTCCTGAAGAAGTACGGCACGTTCCTCGGCCTGCCGGCCGACGAACTGCTGGCGGGCTACGAGGCGCTGCACCGCGGCCCCGTGCCGCCCTCGCTGGTGCCCGTGGCCTCGGCGGAGCGGAAGCCGACCGACTGGAGCCCGTGGCGCCGCTTCGGTCTCGGCGTGGTCGCCGTGGTGCTGGTGGGCGGCTCGTACTGGTGGTGGCTGACGCGCTCGCCCGTGGCGCCGCCGGTCACCGAGGTGTCGTCGCTGGCCGACGAGACGCCGGCTACCGGGGGTGCCGGGCCGGCGGCGGGCGACGGCGAATCGGTCGAAATCGCGGGTGGACCGCCCGGTGCGTCCCCCGGTGGCGACGCGACTGCGACGGCCCCGGTGGAAACTCCCCGGGAAGCAGGCCCCGCCGG
>Ga0315900_10011107_pt1 | contig 11182 bp, 9 predicted proteins | sample LakEriMetagenome_FD_203521 | JGI IMG/M metagenome (GOLD analysis project Ga0315900, IMG submission 203521) | Freshwater fungal communities from buoy surface, Lake Erie, Ohio, United States - Buoy 12 MA114 | ecosystem: Environmental > Aquatic > Freshwater > Lake > Lake biofilm | place: USA: Lake...
GGGCGAGCCCCGCGGCGCCATCCCCCGGCGCGAAGCCGGAGCTGAAGAAGACCTCCGACACCCAGACCAGGTCGAAGCCGGCCCGCGCCGCCGTCACGAAGCGATCGAGGAAGCTCTCATGCGGGGCGGCGGGGATGCGCGTCACGGCCACCAGCCCCTCCTCCTCCAGCCGGGCGAGCTGGCGGGTCAGGGAATGGAACTCGGCATCGGTGGTCAGGATGCGCGGCGGGCGGTGGGTGGGCAGGCTCGACAGGATACGCACCACGAATTCATGCGTGTTCGGCGCGAAGACCAGCGTCGTCGGGTCCGGCAGGGTCAGCTGGCGCGCGACCTTCGCCTGCAGCCCGGCCAGCAGCGGCCCGAGCATCTCGCCCCATTTCCCGTCCTGCAGCCGCGCCGCCGTGTCCCAGGCCGCGAGCTGCGCGTCGCGCGTCGCGTCCGGCCAGGGGTGGTGGCTGTGCGCGGCGAAGTGGAGCCGCGCCGGATCGGCCGAGAGGAAGCGGGAGAACTGGGCGCGCAGGTCGAGCATCACCGGGATATGTGAGAGACGACGCCCCGCGCCTAGATAGGGATGCGCCAAGGAGGCGATGGATGGCCGACACCGACAAGCCGGACCCCGCGCGGGCGGGGATCGAGACCGATTTCGCCCGGAAGATGAGCTATGGCGACTATCTCGGCCTCGATGCGCTGCTCTCGGCCCAGAAGCCGCTCTCGGGCCAGCATGACGAGTTGCTGTTCATCACCATCCACCAGGTCCAGGAACTGTGGATGAAGCTGATGGCGCAGGAGCTGGACCTCGCCATGGCCCAGATCCGCGCCGACGACCTCCGCCCGGCCTTCAAGGCCACGGCGCGGATCAGCCGCATCCAGAAGCAGATGGTCGAATCGTGGGAGGTGCTGACCACGATGACGCCGCACGACTACCTGGCCTTCCGCGCCAGCCTCGGCAGCTCCTCCGGCTTCCAGTCCTGGCAGTACCGCCTGCTCGAGATCCGCATGGGCGCGCGGGAGGCGCTGTATCTCAAGCCGCACCGCCACCGTCCCGACATTCACGGCGTGCTGGAACGGGCCTTCGCCGCGCCCTCGATCTACGACGAGGCACTGCGGCTGCTCGCGCGCCGCGGCCTGCCGGTGCCGGATGCCGTGCTGGCGCGCGACCTGACCCAGCCCCACGCCCCCGATCCGGGCGTCGAGGCCGCCTGGGCGGAGGTCTATCGCGACGCCGACCGCTGGTTCGACCTCTACGAACTGGCCGAGGAGCTGGTGGACCTCGAGGACGCCTTCCAGACCTGGCGCTTCCGCCACCTGTCCACGGTGGAGCGGATCATCGGCGGGCGGATGGGCACGGGTGGCAGCGCCGGCGTCGCCTATCTGCGGACCGCGCTCGGGAAGCGCTTCTTCCCCGAGCTCTGGAGCGTGCGGGGAAGGCTGTAGCCGGGCCGCTCAGCGCCCGCGGCGCAGCGTCTCCTGCGGGGTCTCGCCGAAGGCGGCGCGGTAGCGGCGGGTGAAGTAGCCCGGCTGGTTGAACCCCATCGCGAGCGCGAGGTCGGTGATGCTGTCCGGCGGGGCGGGGGCGGCGAGCAGCTCCCGCGCCCGCAGCAGCCGGCGGCGCAGGATGTAGCCGGTGATGCTGATCCCGGCATGGCGCTGGAACAGCGCCTGCGTGCCGCGCAGCGACAGGTGGGCGGCGCCGGCGACCTCCATCACCGACAGCGCCTCGCCCAGATTGGCCTCGATGAAGTCGGCGCAGCGGCGGAACGCGGCGGGGTTCGGCGCCGCCGCCGGGGCGTTGTCCTCGATCACCAGCGTGCGCGCCGCATGGGCGTAGATCAGCTCCTCCATGGCGCGCGCCTCGCCGCCCACGGGCGGTCCGAATTCCTCGATGTGGTGGAACAGGTGGAACAGGAAGTGCCGCAGCTTCGGGCTGTTCGGCAGCGCCCGCAGCCAATTCCGCTCGATCACGGCGTCGAAGGCGGGCGGCTGGTCCAGCGCCTCGAGCGCGGCGAGCAGGCGTGGGCGCGCCAGGCGGAGCGTCCAGAACTCGCAGCGTTCCACCTCCCCGGCGATGGGAAACAGCGGGCAGAAGGCCGGCATGTCCGACAGCGACCGGCTCTCGCCCCGCGCCGACATCGTCTCCCGGCCCGAGAAGGCGCCGGAGACGACGATGTCCTCCGACCCCGTGGAGGCGTAGCGCAGCTGCGTCGCATAGGATGTGCCGAGCCGGGCCGAGCCGATCGCGACGCGGTTGTACACGTAGCGCCAGCCCCGCGACGGCGTGGCGGACAGGTTGCGGAACTGCGGGTGCCGGCTGGCGATGCCGTCCGCCATCTCGGCGACGTCCCGCGTCAGCGTGACCTGATGGGCCTGGAGGAACATCGGCTCGGGTCTTCGGGCCAGGGGTGACGCGCGGTTCCGGCGAGCCCGCGCCGCGCATACTCACGACGGACGGCCGCGCGTAAAGGGCTTTTCGGGACCGCGCGCCGCATCCGCCCGCCATGCCCAACCGGGCCGCGATCGGGGGCCACGCGGCCCGATCCGCGGGCGTGATGCGCCGCGTGGCGGCGGGTCAGCGCCCCTGCGTCCGGCGCGCGGCGGCCTCCGCCAGCGCGCCCTCGACCGCCGCGAGAAGCTCCGCGATCGCGAAGGGCTTGGTGAGCACGCCGACGATGCCCTCCCGGTGGCGGTCGGCGATGCGCCCCCAGTCGTAATGCGCGCTGATCAGCACGGCGAGCAGGGTGTCGGCGCCCGCGGCGCGGGCGCGGCGCGCCTCCCGCACCAGGCCGATGCCGTCCATCCCGGGCATATGCACGTCGCTGACCACCACCCCGATCTCCGGGTGGCGCGCGATCAGCGCCAGCGCGACCTCGGCATTCGGCGCCTGCAGGTGCGGCACCTCCGCGAGCAGGAGCGCCTCTGCCATGCCTTCGAGGATGGCGGGCTCGTCCTCCACCAGCAGGACTCGCAGGGGAGCCGGCGCCTGGACGGCGCCAACCGCGATGCAGTCCATGGGATGCACGCCTCCTCGCGATGCGGCGCTGGCCGGCCGTCGCGCCAGCCCGGACCATCCGGGCCCGGGTCGCTAGCATGCAGGGCTGCCCCGCGCTGCCACGCGGACGCAGCACCGGCACGGGGGCGCATCGCCCACCAGGACGGGAGCGCGCCTTCGGACGCGCCTTCGGAAAGGTATGGCGTGTCGCCCAGCACGGTATGTAAGCACTTTCGTCACGCGCGCGAGGCGATCATAGTCGCGCCGGCGTCGCGGGAGGGAACCCAACTTGGCCGAGTTCTGGGCGGAATGGGGCATGCTTGCCTACCTTGCCGCCGCCACATGGGCCTTCTTCGAGGGCGAGACCTTCGTCCTGGTCGCCGCGGCGGCCGGGGCGGCGACGGGGCTGGTGGACCCCTTCATCCTGATGGGCTCGGTCTGGATCGGGTCCTTCCTGGGCGACCAGTGCTGGTTCACCCTCGGCCGCCGCTTCGGCCCGGCCGCGGTGCGTCGCATCCCGGGCGCCGAGCCGCGCGTGGCCAAGGCGATGCGGCTGCTGGAGCGCAACAGCACGCTCTTCATCCTGACCTTCCGCTTCCTCTACGGCATCCGCAACGTCGCCTCCGCCGCCTGCGGCATGACGGATATCCGCTGGCGGCGCTTCGCGGCGCTGAACTTCATCGCGGCCGGCATCTGGGCGGGCAGCTTCACCGCGGCGGGCTGGTTCCTCGGTGCGCTGCTGGGGCCGGAGCGGCTGCTCTGGGGCCTCGCCGGGACCGCGGTCACGGTGATCGCGGTGGTGCTGATCCGGCGCTACCTGCGGGGGCGCCGCGCGGCGGCGGTGTAGGGGGGGCGCCCGCGCTTCAGCGCGGGACCGGCCGGATCTCCACCTGCGCCAGCCCGCCATTCATCCCGATCTCCCGCGCGCTGTGCGGCGAGAGGTCCAGGATGCGGCCGGGCGTGAAGGGGCCGCGATCGGTGATGGTCACCGTCGTGGTCCGCCCGTTGCGGAGGTTCGTCACCTCCGCCCGCGTACCGAGCGGCAGGTGCCGGTGCGCGGCCACCGGATGGTCGGGGTGGAAGGGGCGTCCATTGGCCATGGGGCGCCCGGTGAAGCGCTTGGCGTCATAGACGGCGGCGGTGCCGCGTTGGGGTTCGAAGGCCTCGGCACGGACCGGCATAACGCCAGCCAGCGCCAGGACGGCGGGCAGGAGCCCGCGCCTGGTTCGTGTCGGCAACATGCGGGCAACAAAACGCTTCGCGGCCGGCTTGGCAACCCCCGGTGGCAGAAAGGTCCGGTCCGGACATTTTCTCCCTGCGCCTTCCGCTCCGCTTGATCCACCGCAAGGACGCATCCGGCTTCCCATGCTGGAAAGGCGATCATGCTTCAGACCCTTGCCAACTGCCTGCATGACCTGACGGCGATCGGGCCGGGCGGCGTGCCGGCCGTCGCGGCGGCGCTGTTCCTGGCGGGGCTCGCGGGCGGGGTCACGCATTGCGCCGGCATGTGCGCCCCCTTCGTGCTGGCGCAGGCCGGCGCGCGGGCCGACCGCAGCGCGGGCGGCGGCGCGCTCGCGCGGCTCTCCGGGGCGGCGCTGCTGCCCTATCACCTCGGCCGGATGCTCGGCTACGCCATGCTCGGCGGCCTCGCGGGCGCGACGGCGGGGCTGGTGACGGAGCTCAGCGGCCTGCGCTGGCTGCTTGCGCTGCTGCTGGCCGGTGCGGCACTGCTGATGGTCACCCAGGCCCTGGCCCGCCTGCCGGCGCGCTGGCGCCCGGGCCGGCTGCTGCATCTGCCCGCCCTGCCGGGACCGGGTGCGCGGCTCGGGGGCGTGGTCGGGGCGCTGCTGGCCGCGCCCACGGGCTGGCGCGGCGTGGCGCTCGGCCTCGCGCTCTCGGCGCTGCCCTGCGGGCTGCTCTACGCGGCGCTCGCCGGAGCGGCGGCGACGGGCTCGGCGCTGGCCGGCGCCATCGCCATGGCCGCCTTCGTCGCCGGCACGATCCCGGCGCTGGTCGGCGTCGCACTGATGGGGCGGCTGTTCCTGCGGCGCGGGGGGCAGGGGCTGCAACTGGCCGGCGCCGCGCTGTTCGCGCTGAACGCCGTGGTGCTCGGCGGCATGGCCTGGCGTCTCATGGCCTGAGCCGCGCCTTCACCGCGCCGCAACATGCGCTGCGCTAGGACGGGCCCGACCCCAGGGACGGGACCCCGATGTCCGGCGCTGCCGCCCCGGTCACGGCGAACGGGGCCGTGCCGGGCACCATCCACGAGAATGCCCGCCCCGGCGACTGGCAGGCCGCGCTGACCTTCTCGGGCGGCGTGCTCGAGGTCGAGGCCGCGGGGCCCGATTCCGCGCTCTGGTCGCTGGCCTTCGACCGCGCGCGCCAGTCCCTGCTGGTCATCCCCGCCTTCGCCTTCGACGCCGAGGCCCTCGGCGCCGCGACCTTCACCCTCGCCCTCGATGTCCGCACCGCCGCCGGGTGGCAGCGCTTGGCGCAGTCCTGGCCGGTCGCGCTGCTCGGCCATGACGACACGCCGCCCGAGACGCTCGACTTCCTCTCGGGCGGCGTCGTGCTGGCGAACGACCCCGGCGCGACCATCGGCACGCTGCAGGCCTTCGACCCCGACACCGCCGGGCCGCTCGCCTACGCCGTCGCCGCGCCGGACGACGCCGCCTTCGTGATCGAGGGCGCGGTGCTGAGGCTGCGCGACGGGGTGGACCTCTCGGCCTTCGCCGGGACGACACGGCACGTGCTGGTGACGGTTTTCGACGGCTTCCACCTCGCCGCCTTCAGCATCCCCGTGCAGGTGCTGGCCCCCGGCGCGCCGGTGACCGTGCGGGAGGGCGGCGCGGCCGGCGAGACGCTGGGCGGCACCGCGGGCCGCGACCTGGTGCTCGGCCTCGACGGCGCCGATTCGCTCGCGGGCGGCGAGGCCGCCGACATCCTGGAAGGCGGCGCCGGCGCCGACACCCTCGACGGTGGCAACGGCAACGACACGCTGGAGGGCGGCGACGCGGCCGACCTGCTGCGCGGCGGCCTCGGCAGCGACCGCCTGCATGGCGGGGAGGGCGCCGACACGCTCGACGGCGGCAATGGCGACGACACGCTGGATGGCGGGCCGGGCGCCGACAGCCTCAACGGCGGGATCGGCCACGACCTGCTGCGCGGCGGCGACGGCAACGACGTGCTGCGCGGCCTCAACAGCGACGACACGCTGGACGGCATGGCCGGGCAGGACACGCTCGACGGCGGCAGCGGCAACGACCTGCTCGACGGTGGGGAGGGGAACGACAGCCTGTCCGGCACGACCGGCGCCGACACGCTGGCCGGCGGCCTGGGCGGGGCGCTCGGCGGCGGGCGGGACACGCTCGACGGCGGGACGGAGAACGACCTCCTGCTGGGCGGCGAGGGCGACGATTCGCTGCGCGGCGGCAATGGCGACGACCTGCTGCTGGGCGAGGAGGGCGCCGACACGCTGGAGGGCGGCACCGGCGCGGACACGCTCGCCGGCGGGCCGGGCGACGACACGTACCAACTCGACGCGCCCGGCGCGCTGGCGGTCGAGCTGCCGGGCGAGGGGCTCGACACGATGCTGGTCCGCTTCGTCGCGGCGATGCTGCCCGGCTTCGAGCGGCTGCGCATCGCCGCCGGCGCCGGCGACCTCGCCGCCAGCGGCAGCACGCGCGCCGACCAGCTCACCGGCAACGAGGGCGCGAACCTGCTGGACGGGGGGCTGGGCGCCGACACGCTGGACGGCGGGGCGGGCGCCGACACGCTGGACGGCGGCACCGAGGGCGACCTGCTGACCGGCGGCGACGGCGAGGACCTGCTGCGCGGCGCCGACGGCTCGGACAGGCTCGACGGCGGCAACGGGCTCGACACGCTCGACGGCGGCAACGGGGCCGACACCCTCTCGGGCCTTGCCGGCGCGGACCTGCTGCGCGGCGGCGCCGGGGCCGACAGCCTCGACGGCGGGGCGGAGGCCGACACGCTCGACGGCGGGACGGAGGCCGACACGCTGCGCGGCGCGGCCGGCGCCGACAGCCTGGCGGGCGGGGAGGGCGACGACCTGCTCGATGGCGGGACGGAGGCCGATTCGCTCGCCGGCGGCGCTGGCGGCGACACGCTGCTGGGCGGGGACGCGGCCGACCTTCTGCGCGGCGAGGCGGATGCCGACCTGCTGGAGGGCGGCAACGGCGCCGACACGCTCGACGGCGCGGCGGGCGCCGACACGCTGCGTGGCGGCAACGGCGCCGACAGCCTGGTGGGCGGCGCGGGCGCCGACCTGCTCGACGGCGGGGCGGACGCCGACACGCTGGCCGGCGCGGAGGAGGCCGACACGCTCGACGGCGCCGTCGGCGAGGACCTGCTGCTCGGCGGCGCCGGCGACGACCTGCTGCGCGGCGCCGACGGCAACGATCAGCTGCGCGGCGAGGACGGCGCCGACCGGCTCGACGGCGGCAACGGCGCCGACCGGCTGGAGGGCGGGCCGGGCGGCGACCTGCTGCTCGGCGGGGCGGGCGGCGACGTGCTGCTCGGGCAGGATGGCGACGACCTGATCGCCGGCTGGGTCGGCAACGACGTCATCCAGGGCGGGGCGGGCAACGACCTCCTGTTCGGCGATGCGGACGACGACCTGCTGCTGGGCGAGGCCGGGAACGACATCCTCTCGGGCGGCTTCGGCAACGACACGCTGGAAGGCGGGACGGGACTCGACCGGCTGGAGGGGGGGGCGGGCGCCGACCTGCTCCGCGCCGGGCCCGATGGCGGCGCGGAGCTGCGCGGCGGCGAAGGGGCGGACACGCTCGACGGCTGGGCCGCCACGGCCGGACGGCAGGTGCTGATGGGCGGCCTCGGCGACGACGTGTTCCTGGTGCGCGGCGATGCCGACCAGGTGGTGGAGGATGCCGGCGGCGGCCTCGACACCGTGTTCACCCTGGCGCCCGGCGGCCGCGTCTTCGTGCCGGCGAACGTGGAGGCGCTGGTGCTGCTGGGCGGCGCGGCGCAGGTGACGGGGAACGGCAACTCCAACCGCATCCTCGGCAATGCGGCCGCCAACCTGCTCTCGGGCGAGGCGGGGGCGGACACGCTGGAGGGGGCGGGCGGCGACGACACGCTGGTGGGCGGGCCGGGGGACGATCTGTTCGTGCTCGGCCCGGGGCTTGGCCGCGACGTGGTGCGCGATTTCGAATCGGGCTTCGACCTGCTGCTGCTGCGCGGCGGATTCGCGACCGGCGCGGCGGCGCATGCGGCGCTGCGCGCGATCCCCGGCGGGGGGATGGAACTGTCCTTCCCGGGCGGCGGCAGCGTGGTGTTCGACGGCATCGGGCCGGGTGCGATCCGGCCCTTCGACATCCTGATCGGCTGAAGGGCACGCGGCCCGCCTGGCGCAGTTGTCGCGTCACGCGCTACCGCACGATGTCGTTCCACGTGCTACCGCACGATGTCCTTGTACGCATGCCAGGTCGCGTGCCCGACCAGCGGCAGCACCAGCGCGAGGCCGAGGAAGAAGGGCACCAGCGCCATCGCGGTGAAGACCACGATCAGCCCGGCCCAGAAGGCCATCGCCCGCCAGTTGTCGAGCGTCGCGCGGATCGAGATCACGACTGCCTCGATGGCGGAGATGTCGCGCTCCACCAGCATCGGGATGGACACCGCCGAGACGGCGAATGCGAGGGAGGCAAGGACGAAGCCGACGCCCGTGCCGATGATCAGGAAGGGCAGCAGCGCATCCGACCGCAGCATCGCGAAGGGCAGCGACTCGAGCGAGGGCGAGAAGTTCAGGCCGAAGAACAGCATGAAGATCAGGCCCGCCATGCGCACCCAGAACAGGTTGATCACGAGCAGCACCGAACCGATCATCGCCAGCTGCGCGCCGTTGCGGCGGAAGGCGGCGAAGGCGGTGCCGAGCGACACCTCCTCGCCCAGCGCGCGGCGCCGGCTGGTGTCGTAGAGGCCGGCGCCGATCAGCGGCGCGACGAGGAAGAAGCCCGCGACGGCCGGCAGCACGGCCCACAGCGCATCCACCGCGATCAGCAGCAGAACCAGCGCCCAGCCCGCGGCGACGACGGCGCCGCCGTAGAAGAAGCCGATATGCGGCGTCGCCATCAGGTCGCGCCAGCCGGCCTCGAGCCACATCCAGGGCCGGTCGTTCGGCACGATCTCGATGTGGATGGCGCGCGCGGGCGCGGGCGTGGCGGCGGGTGCGGGCTGTTCCGTCGTGTCGCTCATCTCTCGCGCATCTCCCCGATCACGCAGTTCACAGGATGCACGCACGCGCAGCGTGCCGCACGCCCCGTGCACCGTCTTCCCACAGTAGGATCGGTGCAGCGCAGCAGGACTTGATCCTGATCAAGGACGTCTCCCCCGTGGGAGGGTTTTCTGCCCGCCACGTGCCGGTCGGTTCGCGACTGCGGCGCTCGGAGGGGAGATCCGACCTCATGTCTGCAACAGGCTTTGCCGCAGGGCTGGCAGAACCCAGGACGGGTTCGCACGCCGCCGTGCGGAGCGAGGCTTACGTCGAGGCGCCCATCCGCGCCTTCGCCATCGCCACCGTCTTCTGGGGTGTCGTCGGCTTCCTGATGGGGGTGCTCATCGCCTCCCAGCTGGCCTGGCCGCTGCTCAACCTCGACCTCGAATGGACCACCTTCGGGCGGCTGCGTCCGGTCCACACCAGCGCGGTGATCTTCGCCTTCGGCGGCAACGCGCTGTTCTGCACCAGCCTCTATGTCGTGCAGCGCACCTGCCGCGCGCGGCTGTTCGGCGGCGAGCCGATGGGCTGGTTCCTGTTCTGGGGCTACCAGTTCGTGATCGTCGCGGCCGCACTCGGCTACGTGCTCGGCATCACGCAGGGCAAGGAATACGCCGAGCCCGAATGGTACGTGGATCTGTGGCTCACGGTGGTGTGGGTGCACTACCTCGTCGCCTTCGGCGGCACGATCCTCCGCCGCGAGGAGCCGCACATCTACGTGGCGAACTGGTTCTACCTGGCCTTCATCGTGACCGTCGCGATGCTGCACATCGGCAACAACCTGGCACTTCCCATCACGCTCGGCCATTCGAAGTCCTATGGCCTCGCATCGGGCGTGCAGGATGCGATGATCCAGTGGTGGTACGGCCACAACGCGGTGGGCTTCTTCCTGACCGCGGGCTTCCTCGGGATGATGTACTACTTCATCCCGAAGCAGGCGGAGCGGCCGGTCTATTCCTACCGCCTGTCCATCGTGCACTTCTGGTCGCTGATCTTCCTCTACATCTGGGCCGGTCCGCACCACCTGCACTACACCGCGCTGCCCGACTGGGCGCAGACGCTCGGCATGGTGTTCTCGATCATGCTGTGGATGCCGTCCTGGGGCGGCATGATCAACGGCGTGATGACGCTCTCGGGCGCGTGGGACAAGCTGCGCACCAACCCGTCGCTGCGGTTTTCCGTCGCCTCGCTCGGCTTCTACGGCATGTCCACCTTCGAAGGGCCGGTCATGTCCATCAAGGCCGTGAACAGCCTGTCGCACTACACCGACTGGACCATCGGCCACGTGCATTCCGGCGCGATGGGCTGGGTCGGTTTCGTGACCTTCGGCGCGATGTACTGGCTGTTCCCGCGGCTCTGGAACAAGAAGGCGCTGTATTCCGAGAAGCTGGTCTCCTGGCACTTCTGGATCGCCACCCTCGGCATCGTTCTCTACATCACCGCGATGTGGGTGTCGGGCATCCTGCAGGGCCTGATGTGGCGCGCCTACGACGAGAACGGCTTCCTGCAGTACAGCTTCATCGAGACCGTGGCCGCGATGCACCCCTACTACGTGATCCGCGTGCTGGGCGGCGTGCTCTATCTGACCGGTGCGCTGCTCATGGTCTACAACCTGTGGATGACCGTCACCCGCGGCGAGCAGGCGGAGGCGGTCGCCGCCCCCGTGCCCGCCCGCGCCGTGGCGGCCGCGTGAGGAGGGCGGGACGATGAAGTTCTTCAGCCACGCCACGATCGAGAAGAACCTGATCCTGATGGGCGTGCTCACGCTCATCACGGTCTCGATCGGCGGCCTCGCGCAGATCGTGCCGCTCTTCACGGTCGCCTCCACGATCGAGCGGGTGGAAGGGGTGCGCCCCTACACCCCGCTCGAGCTCGCCGGGCGCAACATCTACATCCGCGAAGGCTGCTACACCTGCCACAGCCAGATGATCCGCCCCTTCCGCGAC
>Ga0315900_10011108_pt1 | contig 11181 bp, 12 predicted proteins | sample LakEriMetagenome_FD_203521 | JGI IMG/M metagenome (GOLD analysis project Ga0315900, IMG submission 203521) | Freshwater fungal communities from buoy surface, Lake Erie, Ohio, United States - Buoy 12 MA114 | ecosystem: Environmental > Aquatic > Freshwater > Lake > Lake biofilm | place: USA: Lake...
GAAAGGATCACCGCCCTTGAGCCGGACGACACGCCGGCCAGCCGCGGTATGTTTGACGAGGAGATCGTTGATTTCCTCCTGCGCCATGGTGTGGTCGCCGGATTTTTTACCGGCGTAGATGAGTTCCGCCTCGGCGGGGGCAAAGCCGAGCAACTCGCGGTTGACCAAGTGGTCGTAGACGACGACTTCGGCGCGGGTCAAAACCTCGCGTCCCCGCAGCGTGAGCAGACCGGTGTCGCCCGGTCCGGCACCGACGAGGTAACAGATCCCTTTTGTCTTTTTACGCGCCATGGAGTTTGTGCGCGACGGCGAGCCCGAGTGCTTCGGGCGAGCCGGCGTCACCGGATAGTTTGGCTTGTTTCCCCGGAGCGCCGGGGCGTTCGAATATCACGGCTTCGAGGTGGAGCAATGATCCTTCGCGGTGAGCACGCGTCCCCAGAGCCATGTGGCAACCGCCACCAAGCCCCGAGAGCACCGCGCGCTCCGCAGTCACAGCGATCGCCGTTTCCTCATCATGGATCAGAGAGAACATTTTTTCCGTTGCCGCGTCGCCCGCACGAATTTCCACGGCCACCGCACCTTGACCGGGCGCCGGTAGAAAATCGGTCAGCAGCGAGACATGCAGAAGTCTGCCATCCATTTCGAAAGAACCATTCGTGGTCCATCCGAGCCGCGCCAGACCCGCGGCGGCAACAATGATTGCGTTATAATTTTTCGCCGCGAGTTTGGCCAGCCGCGTCGGCACGTTGCCGCGGATCGGCGCAACCTGCAGATCGGGTCGCGCGGCAAGAAGCATCGAGTGGCGTCTCGGACTGCCGGTGCCGACTTTCGCCCCGGTCGTCAACGCGGGCAGTCCCCCCGGAAGCAACGAGACCAAGACATCGCCGCTCTCGGCGCGCGGCAAAATCGCTGCGAGCCGCAAACCGGCGGGCAGTTCGGTCGGAAGATCTTTCAGACTGTGCACCGCAGCATCGGCCCGGCCGTCGAGCAGCGCCTCCTCCAGTTCTTTGGTGAAGAGGCCTTTGTCCCCCGCGCCGATTTTGGCCAATTCCGCATCGAGGTTTTCATCCCCGGCCGTGCGGATGATCAACTCCCGCACTTCCGCGGCAGGATGCGCATGCCGCAGGCGGCGCGCGACTTCGCGCGTCTGCGCCAAAGCAAGATCGCTCCCTCGTGTGGCCAATCGGACAAGAGGACTCATGAAACGACCGTCACACGAACGGAATCGGAAGGCGCGCGTTCGCGCAACCAAGCCTCGAATTCGGCAACCTCTCCGGCAATAAATTGTTCGCAGCGGGCCAGTTCTTCTTCGCGCGCATCCATGCTTCGCCGTGCGATGGCCTGTAGTGAATCCATGTCGTGCAGGTAGACGCCTTCGAGCGTGTTCAGCTCCGGGTCGAAGTCGCGCGGCACGGCCAAATCGACGAAGAAAAGCGGACGATCACCGCGGGGCGACATGAGGCGGGCCAATTCGCCGACCGAGAGCAAGCGGTCGCGCGCGGCGGTCGCGCCGATGACAATATCCACATCCTCCAGGGAGTTGCGCCAATGGTCGAAATGCAACGCCATACCGCCGAGTTCGGCGGCCAGTTCGGCCGCGCGGTCAAAGGTGCGGTTGGCAAAAACCAACCTACCCACGCCGCGCGATTGGAGGCTTCGCGCCACACGCGTGCCGGCCTCCCCGGCCCCGAGCAGCAACAACCGGCATGCGGAAAGATCGCCGAAAATTTTCTCCGCCAACTCGACTGCGACCGAGCCGACCGAGACCGCGCCGCGCGTGATGCCGGTCTCCGTGCGCACCTGCTTGGCCACGCGGAAGGCGGACTGGAACAAGCGGTTGAGCGCCGCGCCGGTTGCACCCCCATCGAGTGCGGCGGCGTAGGCGTCTTTGACCTGACCGAGAATTTCGGTTTCGCCCAAAACCATCGAATCCAAACCGCAGGCCACGCGGAAGAGATGTCGCACGCTCTCCGTGTGTTCGTGGCGGTAAAAATCCGCATTGATTCCCGCAGTGTCCTGTAGGAAGGCGGCGCAGGTGCCGGCTGCCGATGAAGGGTCGGGTGCGATGCCGTAGACTTCGACGCGGTTGCAGGTGGAAAGCAGCACGGCCTCGGCAAGCGACGCGCGCAAACGCATTTCCTCGAGCAAGACAGTCAGCGAGGCGGAATCCACAGCGAACCGCTCGCGCAGCGAGACTCCCGCGGTGTGGTGGCTCAGACCGGTGCAGAAAAGTTTCATTTGGCCCAGTAACCGGTGAGAGCATACATCGCGGGCAGCGTGATCACCGCGACGGCAAAAGCGGCCACGCAGGATTGGGCCACGCGGTGCGCATGAAATACCTTGCGCGACCAGAGAAACAAAATCGCCGCGTAAAGCGCGAAGACGAGAAACGATGCGACGGATTTCCATTGTCCGATGGGAATGCCGACGAAAAATCCCGCGATGATGCCGATGGAAAGCAAGGCGACGCCGAACCAGAGCAGACGCCGCATTGCCTCGGTCAGCGTGGTCAAGGGCGGCAGAAGATGAAAAATGGAACCGGGCACGGGCATTTTCAGCTGGCGCTCCTGCACGAGGAACATGACTCCCGCCACGCACGCCAGGCCGAGCACGCCGTAAGCGACGAGGCTGGTCGAAGCGTGCAACTCGAGCCAACCGTCCGGCGGGCGCGTGGGCACCACCGCCCCGCGCGCTCCCGGCAAAAACAATGCCGCCAGCTGCAAACCGAAAACGAGCGGAGCGGTGAAAAGTCCCAGCACGGAAATGCGGTAGGTTGTTCCGACCACGAGGTAAGCCAGTGCGATCGACCAACTGAGAAAGACGAGAATCTCGAAAGTATTGGTGATCGGACACCGCCCCACTGCGTGGCCGCGGACATAAAGGAAACCGGTTTGCAGGACGAAGCCGGCGAGGATGGCGAAAAAATTGAAGCGGCTGGCCCGAAATTTCCCCGCGCCCAACAGCAACAGCGAGTAACCGAAGCCGAGTAGGTAAAAGAAAGTCGAACTGGCCAGCAGAAACCTCTCCATGAGCCGAGCGCACACTAACTGCGGTTGCCGCCCCGGGCAAGGCGGGTCCTTTTTCGCTGGTAGACGGCACAGCCGCGTGCCAAGAGAAACACCGTGATCCGCGCCTTCCTCCCCCCGGTCGCCCTGCTTGCCGTGCTGCTCTCCGGCTGCGCCGCCCCGCGCAAGCTCCCGCCCTACGAAAAACCGCTCAAACCGGCGCCGGTTCAGAGCGTGCGGACGACGGCGTACACGCACACCGAATCGGACCACAAAAAATACGGACGCAAATCTGCCGCCGGGACGCAACTGCGCCGCGGCGAGGTGAACAGCGCGGCGGCCGACTGGTCGCGCTGGCCGCTGGGGACGCGATTTTATGTCGTCGAGACCGGAGAAATCTACGAAGTCGACGACTACGGATGGATGCTGGCCGGCACCAACACGATCGACCTCTACAAGCCGAGCAAATCGCGCATGAACCAATGGGGTGTGCGTCGCGTGACCATCCAGATTCTCGAATGGGGTGATGAGCGGCGCAGTTACGCGATGCTCAAACCCCGCCAGAAGCACGCCCACGTCAAACGCATGGTCCGCCAACTCGAGGACCGCTACGCGCTGTGAGTCTCGGACGCTGGTCCGATCCCGCACGCATCCTCGGTGCGCTCGTCGTCGGCGTCGCCGCGGGTGCTTTCATTCCCGCGCAGTTCGGAGTCGGCACGCTGACAGCCGGCGCCGTGTTCGCTTTTGTCGGCGATATCTTCCTCCGCTTGCTGCAGATGATCGTCGTCCCGCTCGTGGCCACGTCGATCATCACGAGCGTGGCGCGGCTCGGACGCGATCATGCTTTCGCCCGGCTCGGGACAAAGACCGCCGGCTATTACATTGCCACCACCGTGCTGGCCTCCGTGCTCGGCGTCCTTATTTTCAATGTCGTCCAACCCGGAAAGGTGGACCCGCAAGTCTCGGAACAACTGCGCGCCGGCATTCCGGGAAGCGTCAGCGAGGTGCGCGAAGGTCTGGATGAAAAATCGACCGGCGATCTGGCCGATGTGATCCGGCGCGCCGTGCCGGCCAATATCATCGCGGCTGCTTCGGACAACCGCGAAATGCTCGCGGTGATATTCTTTTCGCTGTTGTTCGGATTTTTCTGTGGCCGGTTGCCCGACGGGAAGCGCGAAGCCTTCAGTGCATTTTGGGACAGCGCGAACGATGTGATGCTGGGCATCACCCACTGGGTCATGCGTCTCGCCCCTCTCGGTATTTTCGCGCTGATTGCCCGCACCGTGCAGCAGAGCGGAGCCTCGGCGCTGGGCCCGCTCGGTCTGTTTTTTCTCTGCGTCGCCGCCGGGCTGGCCATCCACATGTTCGGCACGCTGGCGCTTCTCATGCGCACGCTAGGCGGATTTTCCCCGTGGCAGCATTACCGCGCCATGTTGCCCGCGCTTCTCACCGCATTCTCCACCGCTTCCTCGTCGGCGACCATGCCACTGACCATGGAGTGCGTGGAGAAAAAAGCGGGCGTGTCCCCGCGCATTGCCGGGTTCACTATTCCGCTCGGGGCGACGGTCAATATGGACGGCACCGCGCTTTACGAATGCGCCGTGGTTCTTTTCATCGCGCAGCTTTACGGCGTGAGCCTCGACTGGACACAGCAGGTTCTCGTCGTCGTGCTCGCGCTGCTCACCTCGATCGGCGTGGCCGGCATTCCGGCGGCGAGTCTCGTGGCTATCGTCATCATCCTGCAGGCGGTCGGACTTCCCCTCGAAGCCATCGCCATTGTCATGGCGACGGACCGCATTCTCGACATGATGCGCACCACGGTGAACGTCTTCGGCGACACGACAGCGGCCGTGGTCATCGCCGCCTCGGAGGGCGAAAAGATCTATCCGCGGGTTGCCGCGTGACAAACGCCGGACGCGGGTTAAACTACCCGCGTAGTTCCGGGGCGTAGCTTAGCTTGGTAGAGCGCCTGGTTTGGGACCAGGAGGTCGCAGGTTCGAATCCTGTCGCCCCGATTTGTCCATCGCCATCAACTTGTCGATGGTGACGAATTCAAAGCGGCGACCGAGCAGATCGTCGAGGACTGGAGGAATCGCCGCCACCGTGGTGGGATGGATATCGTGGCAAAGAAGAACCGCGCCCGGCGTCGCACCCGTGACCAATTCGCGCGTCACGCGGGCGGAGTTGCGGTATTTCCAGTCGAGCGGATCAACCGACCACATGATGGTGTCATAGCCGTGACCATGGAAGGCCACCTCGCGCACACGGTCGTTGTAGGCGCCATAGGGCGGACGAAGATTGGTCATGCGGACGCCGGTGGTCTGAAGAACAACTTCGTGCGTGCGGCGGAGTTCCTCGGCCACGCGGTCCGCGGGAAGTCCGGACAGCGCGGGATGCGACCATGTATGGTTGGCGATTTCGTGCCCTTCCTCCACGATGCGGCGCGCGATTTCCGGATAAGTCTCGACGTTGCGTCCTATGACATAAAACGTCGCTTTGACGTTGCGCTGCGCGAGGATGTCGAGCAATCGCGGGGTGAGCGAGCCGTGCGGACCGTCGTCGAAGGTCAGGGCCAGATGCGGCGTGCTGACCAGGGCCGAGCGGAAGGGCGGCAGCATGACGGGCGGGTTGGTCAGCGGTCCCGGCGGCAACTGCATGAACGGAGTGGCCGGATGCAAACCGAACTCCCGGCCCATCGAGGCGAGGGCACTGGAAAGGGGAAAGGCGCAAGCCCCGAGCGTGAGGGTCCGCAGAAAACGGCGACGCGAGATGGATTCCGGCGCGGTCATGAGTCAGGAAATTAGACCCCGAAAGTGTCTTTTGGCAACCCGCCGTCGCCTTTCGACAGAGTAAAAGGGCTCCTACCAACCGAAAAGATGGTCGATCTGCCCGGCCATCTTTTCGAGGTAGGTGCCGACCGGTGTGGGTCCGAGCGGGACGCGCACGGGAATTTCCATGACGATGGGAATATCCCCGGTGATGCGCAGAGGTTCGGGAAATCCCACCCGCGCCCGCTGCTCGATGGCCAGCTTGAGGTCGACCATTTGATCCACCGGCACGGCGAACTCCACGGGCACGTCGATTTGTTCCTCGAGGCGGAATCTGACCGGAACCTTTCCCTTGATCGGGAGCGTTTCGGGGAAAGTGATCTCGACATCTTGATCCACCGGCACGTTGCCCTTGATGTTGAGGAGCGGAATGATCGGATTGGCCACGCGCCAACGGACGGGTTGATCGACTCCGATGTCGGCTTTGACGCGGATCTTGGATTTTTCCGGGATGCGGACATCGGAATCGATGTCGATCTCTTCCTCGATACGCAGATCGAGCGGCACTGCGATCGTTTCCTTCACTTTGACATCGAGGCGGATGGGCAAGCTATCGGTCACGTCGAGATCCAGATCGATATCGGTGGGCGCGGCGATGCGGATCTCCGCGTCGAGCGGCATGGTCTGACGCACCGCGATCGTGGTCTCGATCGACGCGTCAGCCAATTCACGCATGGCGGCCGACATGTGTTTGAGCCGATCTGACACAACAAACACACCTATCACGATAGCGACCATCATCAGGACCGCCAAAGCCAAGGCAATGACCGAAAGCCAAAGGGCGCGGTGCGGGGAAATCATGGAAGCGCGGCAAACAAACCCGCCGCTTTGTACAAGGTCTCGTCGTATTCGGCCGCCGGGTCGGAATCGGCAACGATCCCCGCTCCCACGCCATAGGTGGCAAGACCGTCACGCACGACGAGCGTGCGGATGGCGATGTTGAAAACAGCCCGGCCGTCGCGCCCGAAATATCCCACCGCACCGGTGTAGACGCCGCGGGGTCCGGGCTCCAGCTCCGCGATGATTTCGCGCGCGCGTTTCTTCGGCGCACCGGTGATCGATCCACCCGGATAACAGGCACGAACCGCCTGAACGGCCGTGACCCCGGGGCGCAAGCGTCCTTCGACCGTCGAGACAAGATGGTGCACCTGGGCGAAAGTCTGCAGTTGGCAAAGCGCAGTGACATGGACGCTGCCGTATTCGCAAACTTGCCCGAGGTCATTGCGTTCGAGATCGGTGATCATGACCAATTCGGCGCGCTCTTTCTCCGAGGCGAGCAATTCGCGCGCCGCAGCAGCGTCGTGCGACGAGCGGGGGCGCGTTCCTTTGATCGGACGCGTGACAATGTCGCGTCCTTCGATGCGCAGGAAGCATTCGGGCGAGGCACTGAGCACGGCTGTGTCACCAAGACGGACGAAGCACGCATAGGGAGCGGGACTTGCCGTGCGCAGGCGCGGATAAAACAGTGCAGGATCGTCCGGCCAGCGAGCGCTCAGCGTGTGGGTCAGGTTCACCTGATAGATATCACCCGCCGCGATGAATTCATGCGCGCGACCAACCCGTCCGATCCACTCTTCCTTACCGATGCCGGGAAGAAAATGGGGACGGACACGCGGAGCAGCTGACGGAAGAGCCGTGAGGTCCGCAGCGGAATTCCAGCGGCGAAAATCTCCGAAGCGGAAGTTGCCGTGGTAATCAAACCACCCCGCCAACCCGCCGTCCGTTCCGCGCGCCAGGCTCTCTTCGAGAATCTGCCAGTCGTCCCAACCTCCCTGCAGAACGGCCTCGGGTTGGCTGGCAGCGACGCCGCCAAAACCCTCTCCATCGAAAAAGACCGTGTCGCCGGACAGGGAGGCAACCGGAATATCCGCGGAAGAACCGCGCGAGAGCGCAGGAGACATATCCGGATGTCAGCGGGAAAGCGGTTCCATTTCAAGGGCTCCCGCGCTATGGATGGCGGCGTGAATCTCCGTCTGCACAGGACGATCTGCGTGGCGCTCCTCGTTTCTTGCGGGCAGGCCATTGCCCAGGACGCGGCAACCGAGGCGGAAAAACCGAGCGCCCAACTCATCGATGATGCGGAAGAAACGGTGATCAAAGAGCCCGCCCTCGAACCCGGCGAGGAACCGCTCCCGACGATGAACGGTAGTTTTCCGGGCGAGGAAAATCTTTTCGGCGATGATCTGTTCGGAGCACCTTCGGGCGGCGGCACGGGTGTCCGGTCGCGCGGCCCGCGCATTCCGCCGAAACTCCCGGTGCTCGAGGATCCGTTGGAAACCGAGCGCAAGATGCGCATCCGCCTGCGCAAAATCAAAGCGGGACTCGACCAGGATCCTCGGCTCGTCGAGTTGGAGCAAATGGCCGCGACGGCCCCCACCCCCGAAGATTACCGCGCCGCCCGACGCGCGTATTACACGCTCTTCTTCCAGAAAGTGCGCCGCGCCGATGCCACGCTGAAGGATTACGCGGACAAATTGGAAAAGCAGTCGCTGGCCGGATTGTTCCAATCGCGCGTCGAGCCGACGTGGCCGTTGCAGGAACCGCCGCAACCGCAGCCGCAAGCGAAGTTTGTCCCGCCTCGGCAATACCCGGATGTTCTGCTGGCGGACGAGGAACCTGTGCCGTTGCCTTAAGGCGCGCAGATCTCAGCCGAGCACGAGACGCGGAAGCTCGCCGAGCGAGCGGATGGTAAAATCCGGTTCGACCAATCCCACCGGTTCTTCTTCGTCGTCGAGCGCCAACCAACAGGTGTGCAGGCCGGCGCGTTTTCCGCCAACGACATCGCGCGAGAGCGAATTGCCGACCATGAGAGATTCGGCCGGGGCAACGCCGAGACGGTCGAGCAGATGACGGAAGATTTCCGGTGAAGGCTTGCCCTTGCCGATCTCGCCGGAGACGACCGCGGCATCGAAATACATACCGAGACCGGAGGCTTCGATTTTTTCGCGTTGCACGCTGGCTGCGCCGTTGGTGAGCAAGCCGATGCGCACGCCGGCCTGCCGCAAATCGTGGAGAACCTGCTCCGCACCGGGCAAGCGGTCCTGCAGTTCGCGGCGACGGCGGGAGAAATAGTCGGCCAATCGTCCGGCCAGAGCGGCGTCCTCGGTCCCTTGCTCGAGCAGGGCGCGTTCCCAGATGGCGCGCCGGAATTGCGGCGTCCATTCGCGCAGGTGTTTCACATAGTCCTCCTCCCCGTGGAAGTGGCCCCACATTGCTTCGAAAGCGACGATCCCGAGCTCATCGCACTGCTCGACCGGCGCGTGTTCCCGCCACAGTTCGTCGCTGGCTTTCTTGGCCGAGGCGGTCAAACGCGCGGCATCGACCCCGCACGCGAGCGCGCCTTGCTCCGCCGTTTCCAGAAGCGCGCGACGCGACAACCGCTCGTCCCATACCAAGGTGTCGTCGAGATCGAAGATGACCGCGCGAAACTTCACGTCTTCATTCAAACGCGCTCGTAAAGACGAAGCAACTCCCGTCCCACCCTCTCGGGATAAGTCGGTATTTCACGGCGCTCGTCGAGTAGGCGAAACCTCTTCTCGAAAAGGCCGTCGATTTCCCGGGCGCTGCATCCAAAGGGCGGACCGTCACCCCCGTTGTCCGGATCGACGAAAAAAACCGAAAGAAGTCGTCCGCCGTGGCGCAGGGCTCCGGCCACGGCGGAGACGTAGTCCGCGCGGCGAGCCGGGTCGATGGCGCAAAAGCAGGTATGTTCGAAGACGCCGTCGAACGAACCTCGCAAATCCGCGGGCAGGTCGAACAAATCCCCGAGCAGATAGGCTTCGGTTCCGACCGGCACATGAGCGCGTGCCCGCGCGATGGCCAACGGCGCGAGATCGAGGCCCGTGACCTCCAAGCCGAGGCGCGCTAAAGCGCGGACGTCATGCCCGGTGCCGCAACCAGGCACGAGCACGCGCCCGGAAAGCGCACCATGCACCAGCATATCGTCGAGCACCGGATGCGCTTCGCCTTTGTCCCACGGCGTGTCCCCTGTTTCGTAGCGCGAATTCCAGTCGGTCATCGCCTGACCCAGCGCGTGCCCCAAGCCACACTCCACTGGTATTTGCGCGCGTGCTCGCGGATGAGAAAGGGCAAATCCTTGGATAACTTGAGTTCAAAGTGCGGCTCGAGCAAACGCGTCAATTCGTCGGCGCTTTCAATTTCCGCCGTGCCGCCGATCCATTTGTCACGCGGCGTGAACTCCTCGAGCCAGGTGAACGGCGTGGTCAGGATCAACTGGCCGCCGGGCTTCACGAGTTCGGCTGCGCGAGAGAGAAAAACGCGCGGATCGGGCAGGCGGCAGAGCAAATTGGCCGCGAGAACGACATCGAAAGTTCCCAAATCCTTCCGCAAATTCATGGCGTCGCCGGTTTCGAATCTGACCCGCTGTGCGTCGCTGCCGGCGGGAAGATGAGCCGTGGCCGAAGCCGTGCGCGCGCCCTCGACAGCATACGCGTAAGGCAAAGCGCCGGTTTGCCGGATCCTTTCGGCGGCGGCAATGAAGGCGGCGGATGAGTCGATCCCGATCACCTCGCGGCAATGTCCGGCCAGCTCGAAGGAAGAACGCCCGACGGCACAGCCGACGTCGAGGGCGCGCGCGTCGCGCCCGACGGAAGACGAGTTGATCAGTTCGCGCACGCAGCGCTGGGCGAATCGGAGCGCTTCGCGCGGACCGGTTTTCCACGGCAGAATCTCGTCCGATTCACCGTAGTGGAAGAGGAGATACTCCCGGACCAGCCGGTCGGTTTCGTAAATGTTGTCGGCCACCCGGGCGCGGAGCGCTCTACTTGAGCAGGCTCTCCATGTAGGGCGACGGATGGAAGTCCTTGAGCAGGATTTCCACTTTGTTGTCGCGGAGGATGCGCACTTCGGACGATTTCACCTCGGGCGTTTTTTCGCGCGAGAAAAGAATGTCATCGTGCGTGGCGTTCATCTTGTTGGCAAAACGGTCCGGCGTAAGGCTGCCGCCGAGATGGTCGCTGCGGCCGGTGGCGATGTGGAAAGTGCCGCGGATTTTTTCATCCTGAATGTCTTTGCCGGAAACGGGGAGCACCTGCGTTCCGAAACCGAGCTCGCCGAGCTCACCGGTCACCGGATCGCTTTCCAGTTTGCGGTTGTGCGCTTCGATCGTCGCGGCATTGCCTTTGATCAACGTCGCTTTCTTGATGCGACCGCCGGTGACGTGCATGAGTCCGAGTGTGCCGTCCTCGTATTTCATGGGAAATTCGCCTTCGGCGCCGACCGGAACGTAGTAGATCTCGCCTGCCGGCAGATTGGCCACGTCGGGTTCCGTGCCGCGGCAGAGGCCGTGGCTTTTCTGTGCCTCCTGCTTTCCGAGTTCGAGCTTGAGC
>Ga0315900_10011112_pt1 | contig 11177 bp, 9 predicted proteins | sample LakEriMetagenome_FD_203521 | JGI IMG/M metagenome (GOLD analysis project Ga0315900, IMG submission 203521) | Freshwater fungal communities from buoy surface, Lake Erie, Ohio, United States - Buoy 12 MA114 | ecosystem: Environmental > Aquatic > Freshwater > Lake > Lake biofilm | place: USA: Lake...
GTTTAGGACGCCGCCTCCATAAACTTGGTCACCGCAAGGTGACCATTCCGCTCAAGACCCGCTGGATAACCCCAGCGGGTCTTTGCGTTTCTACCCAATAAATCTAGGGTGTTGCGATTCGTCGAGCTTCTCCGTTACACAAACCACGGGACGCAGTTGGCACCCATCGCCACCCGAAAAGGCTCAAATCGGGGCCAAAGGCTCTAAACCACGGGACGACCCCCATACACGTCCCGTGCTCGGAAACCCAATAAAACACGGCACTTTCGCGATTTCGAACAGACGTGAGGTTTTGGCGAAAAATGCCAGTGGCAGTGACATGAAAAACCTGACCATCGCGTCCCGCGGTGAGGAGCAGCTTCCCAAGTGGCGAGTGCACGCTGCATTCTACTTAGGCTGTTCTTACGAGCCGTTCCGCTACTACGATGTCGCCCAAAGAAGCATCGGAACCAACTTTTGGGGAGCACTACGTTACGGGAAGTAGTCATGGGAAGAATGCCTCCAAGCCTTAATCGACGCACATGGGAAAAAACGGGATATTCGGCTGCAAAATCTAGATAAACAGCTCGAAATCCCTCATCGCTTTGATCATACTCTCCTGAGCCGGGCTAACTGCCCAGCTTAACTGTGTGTAGGTTACCTTGAGTGACTTCAGCATCTACTCCACGGTAACACAAATTCACTTCGTTTTTACAACTACTGAGGATTTCAACTATGGCTGCTAAATTGTCGAGCGGCGCTTCTGCAAATGGAGTCGTCGCTTATCAAGATCACGAAAACGGGGACCAATTTCACTATTGGCCCGCTAGGGCCGATTTAGTTCTTGGCGACACCTTAAGTCAATTTGAAGTAACTCATTGGGGTGTTAACGAAAACGCATACTATGTCGATCTAGGTGGACAAAACTATGTTAGTAGTGTAGGTGGAATACTCGCCGGTAGAGCCCGTATTGATATTTCTGACGACCAGCGACAGAGTATCACACAGGCAATCAAGGAGCAATTCAACGTCGAGCGTCCAAGACTTTTGCCTTTGATGCTTAGTGATTGCAAGGTTACACCTGTTATCGCTCAGAACGTAATCGATATGGGTAGTGCGGGTACTGTAAATTTCCCTTCAATCGTTGGTCCTGGCTCAACGTTCAGTTACCTCGTTAGTGCTACTAACAGTCTGTTTGCACACCTTAGTGCAAGTCAGGCAACTAGTCCTGTCGCACGCCCATCATTTGCGATGAATGTGGATGGCATGGTCGAATTTGTCGGCGATCCCTGGACGGCGGAGATCAAGTGTGACCTTTCACAGGTTTGGAGCTATACACGATCGAAATTCTCGGCTGGAGCTAGATGGGGATGGATTGAATTTGGAGGGAACTATGAGCGAATTGTTCAGGATTTAATTCGCGATAATGTGATAAAAGTGAAATTCATCGAAGGTTCGGGAACCGAAGGCCGACAGATCTTCGAAGTGGCAAAAAAGATCTTCGAGGCAATTAACAATCAGGCTGTTGCAGGGGAGGGGTTCTTCAAGTTCGAGCCCAACCCCGCGCCGAGTCGTTTTAAAGAGAATTTTCTATTCGGATGGTCACCCTGGTCCGCAAGTATTAACGCATCCTATTACAGTAACACATTCAGGCAGAGTATCAGCTTCAACGAAATCATAACGTACACGGGGCGGGTTAAATTACCAATGGGACTGTCGATGCCCTTAGCTGTCGGTTGCTCCGGCTCTGCAAAGCAGTACTTTAAAGACCTTCAAGATACTTCTAACGGTTGCGTAACTCAAAGCAAAGCTGATGGCCTGCAAAATCGCATTCGCAGAGAGGTAAATGCCAAGCAGGCCAAGACCCAAGAGTATTTACGTAAGCTCGAGGACGGAGAATGGACTGTTGAAAAATGGAGGAATATGATGGCAATACTAAGAGAAATAACGCTCACTGAAAATCTGCAGATTGATGCATCAGGTGGCGTGTTCAACGTTGATGGCAGTGGAGTGATTGCGGAATGGGAACGGGCAGCCTCCGCTGATTTTGACAAGATATTGTGGCAAGCAAGAAAAAAACCCCAGTACAACTATTCTTAGAATACGACTGTAAAGCTGGAGACAGAAGGAACATTTGTATGGGTGATCTAGTTTTTCGCATAGCCAGCCTCTTCCTCTTTTGCGTTTTAACAACGCTTCAAGTGAAGGTTTCCGCTGCTGAGAATTTATTTTTCGAGGCAGCGGTTTTCGATGGGGACGATAATGTTTTCGATAGCGTGTTACTAAAGCAGTGCGGTCGATGCATGGTCGATTGTGAGGGCAGGTACAATGTCTTAACTGTTGAAGTTGGAAACGGCGGGCATATCGCCAGATTATCTCGTTCTCAAAAGCCGTTAGGTACAGTAGTTTCAGTCATTTCTATTGGCGAAGCAGGAGTTGCTTATGCACCATTCAGTTGGCGCGAATATCGGTTGTTTTCCCTTGGTGAGCAATTGACGACGAACTCCGGCTCTAGCGGGGTGTTTGGAAATGCGACCAATGTTTCGGGGTTGAAGCCAATTCTCCCCGCAGACACTGACAGCCGGCTGTGGACTTATTTATTGCCGCATCATCACATTAGTACAGCAACTACTTTTTGCATGGCAAGGCGTCCAAGTTATCAACGAAACTATAGTCAGGCATTTGGATTTAATGCGTCTGCAAGCTCAAGTTACATAGAGATTGTCACTTCCGTACCCGCAATAACCTATGAATCGTATTCCGACGAGATTTCAAGTGTGATTCCCGGAAGCCAAAAATCATTGGGATATGTCTCTAGAATTTCAACCAAGTCCGGTCGCGGAACATTCTATTTTATACCGAAAATTCCAATTATTTGTGGAGATGCCGTAACTGTATTCTCGAGAGCTACCGAACAATCAAAGTACACTATTGGATGCAAGGAATGTTCACCTCGCCTACCTAATTTCGGACTAAACGACGGTCAGCCTTTTATAGTACTGGCGGTTGAGAAGTTTGGCACTAGCCGAGACTGTAGCATTCGTGTAGCAGTTGGAGGAATAGATAGGTTTACAAATCAATTTGATAAATTTCGATACGTTATCGAATTTGAGGATGGAAGTAAGATTGAAGGAGAGCAAGCTTCGAAAAGAGTAGCCTTTATTGCTTGGCCCACTCATGTGGAGCTTCAGGATGCCAAGGTGATAGTGTCTGGGGCCGTGTCCGATATTCAAGGCACATGGCATGAAGTTCGCGGTTCGGTGTTGACTGCTGTAAGCGTTGATAGAGCTTTTGCCCCACGTACCTCGTTTACATTCGAGAAGTTTGGTTGCGCTGAGCCTGCAAGCAAGCCAAGTGGACATGTCTTTAACGCCTCGACAAAGTGACAGGTATGTAGGTGCCATGTGCTTGCTTTGCTGACGCTCGGTATCGATTACTTCCGGAATGTGAACGACGTTGACTGGGGTGCTTGACTTGTGTCTCGTGCGCGAGAGGGACATGTAGATTGCATAGCTGTTCTCGTCATGGTATCAGCGGAGAGTTTGAAATCACGGTGGGTTCCGTACGAGATTGGGCATGCATCCGCTTTATGGCAGTGGGACGAAAAACCAGGCTACCGTGTCCCGCGATCCCCGCTCGGAGTGAGCAATATTGGGGGCGTTTCGAAAGACAGCTAAATCACGACTAAATGAAGAAGCGAACAGCGCAAACGAATGTGGGAGCAGGCTCTGACGTAGTCTAACTTAGGTCGCATCGTTGCAAGCAACCTCCGCGTTTTCTGAGCTTCCCTTTGGCCCAAACACCCTCCGTTGCTCTTCCCAAAAGACCGGAATGCCCTTCCGGCAATGCTGCAAACTGATGTCTGCGAACGCCTGACCTGCCATGATCGATTCGACGATATCCGGCGCAAGCGAGGTCAGTTGCAGCATACGCCCGACGTAGCTGCGGTCGACGCCTTGCTCTTTGGCGATGTCCTCGAGGTCTTCGAATTGCCCCGATTCCAGTTGCTCCTGCCATGCGTACGCTTTGGCCAGGGCAGTCAGCAGCGGGTTGTTCGGGACCGCAGCTTCAATGGAGTCTGATTCGATACTGTCAGCCAAGATCATCTGCCGGCCATTGCGGCGATAGAACCTGACGGGAACGGAAACCACTACCTTGCCCCCATCCAGGCGAACGGTGATCTTGCGATCCGACACCGCGAACGCGGGTTTAAGGTTCTCGGCGCTGAGATCATCCTCCAGTGGTTGGTCGGATTTGTTCGGTTTGGTTCTTTTCGTTTTAGCCATCGGTTCGCTCGCTCATGGGTGTCAACTCGTCGACGATTTGTTCAATGCCATTGGCCCGGAAATGAATGTCCACGCTGTGCTTGGAAACAGTGACCGATTCAACGAGCAGCTCCAGAACGCGAGATTGCTCTTCGGGGTAAAGGACTTCCCAGACCGGGTCGAGTTGTTGTAGCGCTTTGGTGACTTCGGATAGCTCAACGGCTCGTGTGGAATTCGGGACCGATTCCAGCCCACGAATGGAATCACCAAGTAATTTCATTTCTGCGTTGAGCCGCTTGAGTTCCGACTTCACGAACGGACTATCTGGATCCTGCAGGCCCAGAAGTGATCGAGCCGCCTGTTCCGCCTGGTGGCGACGTCCGCGTAGTTCTTCAAGACGCGATACCGTCGTCGCATCCGGGCCACTTTGCGAACTGGCGCAAACCTCGCGGAACGTGTGGGCAATCACGTCGGGGTGGCGAATCAACGAACGCAGCTGGTCCACCACGATCTTCTCGAGCTCGCCCGCGGGCAGCGATGGTAGCGAGCACTTCTTGTAGCCCGACTTTACCTTCTTGGAACAGGTGTAGTATCGATACTCGCGTCCGTGGTTGTTCGTCCATGCGGGTAGAACCAGGCTGCCGCACTCGCCGCAGTAAACCAGACGACGCAACATGGCGAATCGTGTCGCCTGATGTTCGTGTGTGTAGGTGCGGTTGGCAGCGAGAATCTTGCGGACCTGCTCAAACAGGTCTTCCGCAATAATCGCTTGATGCTCCGCTTGGTAACTCACACCCTTGTGAACGATCTGGCCGATGTACTTCGCGTCTGTGAGAATGTTGTAGACGCTGCGACCCGAGTAGAGATTTCCACCAAAGGTCTTGCCGGTCTTGGTGTTGTAGACCTTGGAACGAATCCCCTCGCCGTTGAGCGTATCGGCGATCTTCTGGCAGGACTGAAGCTGCACGGCCAACTTGAAGATACGCCGCACCAGCTTGGCTTCGTGTTCGTTGATGGCGTATCTCCGGTCGACGATGTCAAGCCCGAGCTTGGGTTGCCCTCCGATGTACTTGCCTTGCCGGGCGGTGAGCAGCTTCTTGTCGCGGATCCGCTCGCCAATGATCTCCCGTTCGAATTGGGCGAATGAAAGAAGTATGTTGAGTGTCAGCCGCCCCATCGATGTGGTCGTATTGAACTGCTGCGTGACCGAGACGAACGAAACCTGTTGTTCGTCGAACAAGGCGATGATCCTCGAGAAATCCAATAGAGATCGGCTCAAACGGTCGACCTTGTAGACGACCACGCAATCGATTTTTCCGGCGCGGATATCGTCGATCAACGCGTTGAGCGCCGGCCGATCCATGTTCCCGCCGGAGAATCCGCCGTCGTCGTAGCGGGTTGGCAACAACTTCCAGCCTTCGTGTACCTGCGACTGAACGCAGGCTTCGGCTGCGGCTCGCTGGGCATCGAGCGAATTGAAATCCTGGTCGAGTCCCTCTTCATGGCTTTTGCGCGTATAGATCGCGCAGCGGATCTTCTTTTTGTCGGCGATCACTTTACATCACCTTTCTTACTGCTAGGTTGCAAGCCGAAAAAGCGACGACCATTGATATGGCGACCGGTGATGGCGCGAGAGATTGCACTGAGGCTGCGATACTTCTTGCTTTGAAAGACAAACCCGTCCTCTTGAACGATGACCTCGTAACGCTCGCCGTGCCAATCGCGAAGCAGCCTCGTCCCCAGCTGCAGCGTTGTTTTCTCTCGTACCGTTTTCTTCTCGGCTTGCTTTGGATCCTTGGCCCAACTCGCCAGCTTTTCACGGGTCGACTTTGACAGCCCTCCGTAGGTCAATTCCTGGACTCGGTAAGCGAGGCGACGAACCAGATACTGCTTTGACAAGTTGGCTGGATCGCTACCGAAAAGATCCACCCATTTCTTACGAAGCTCGTTCAGCGACATCCGCTGAATCTCATTGATCTGGCGGAGCACAGTGTGACCTGCCTCGCCTGATTGTTTCTCTTTCTCAACCATTCTTTTCCTCCATAGAAAACGTGAGCCAATCTCGAACACGGGGACACAGTGAGCCTCGTTTTGGAGGAAAGATCAAGGCTCTTTTGAGCACCTCTGTGGCTCTTTCGTTGAGGATTCCTGACCGGAAGATGCGGCGTCCTGGAGCCGGATCACCCCTTTCGCGAGAATACTGGCTAGCTCATGCATTCGCTCATCGCGACTGAGTTCGTCGGGGTCCGTCAATTTCGTCATGGTCGCGTCCGTAGAAACGCCCACAACGAGTTCCGCTTCGCGGTCGCATCGCCGTCAGACAACTGGGAAAGGGGGTTCGCCTATTTCTGAACTACCCGGTGGAGTCCGACGCTGACGGCTTCCGGCAAATTATTCAGCCCGGTGAATGTCCATTTTTCGTGGCAATCGCATATTGGCCAACTGAAAAGGAGGCCAGCACTCACAACTGGGAGGAACGCAGTGGCAACTGTGATGATGCCGGCATCGATCTCCCCTACTCGACAGCATTCCCGAAAGAGTCGTTTTGCATGGGCTCTGTGTTGTACGCCTATCCGCGAAAAGCTGACGGTATCCACGAAAAGCTGTCGGCAGATTCACGAAGTCAACACAAGCCGCAGGCCGTTTTCAGCGGAATTTCCAAGGATTTGCTGAGTTTGTAAGCATCCCAGGATGATTTGCTAGCAGGCCACTTGTTTCCCCGAAAGGAAACACTAGAATGCAAAAGGCGAAAACGTTGATGGTGTTTACCGCAGAATAAACAACGACTGGTCAAGTGGAATTTTCTCCGGGGTTCAGATGAATTGTTTTCAGTTGATCAAAACAGTGCTCGATGAGGCCTACGATGCGATTTCCGGCACCACGGTTGAGAAGGATGCAGCCATCGAGGAGGCATTTGAAAACCTCTCGAAGGACTACCAGAACCTTCTGAATAAAGGGTGTTTAGATTACAGCGATCCATGCCGTAGGTTTGCATACATCTACAAGTACACCACGTCTCACGCCAACCTTGTCTACAGTAAGATCGATGGCCACAAAGTATTGAAAGAACTGTTCGATCGCGTGAAGCTTACGATCTCCTGCATCGGCGGTGGGCCCGGCAGCGATTTCCTGGGCATCATGAAGTACTGCCTACGATCGGAAAAATCGGTTGAGTTAAAATGCCAAATCTTGGATCGCGACCCCGCTTGGAGCGAGTCCTGGAGCGACGTCGACGACAAAGTGGAATCAACGTTTCGCATTTCTACTTCTCACCAACCGCTCGACGTAGCGGACCCAGTGATCTGGAATAAGTTCAGCAAGCACTTCAGCGCCGACTTGTTCACTCTTATCTACTTCATGTCCGAGGTCTACGCGGTCCGGGACCGAGCTAATGACTACTTCGCCGCGCTGATGGCGAATATGAAGCCCGGAGCGTTGCTGTTGTACGTGGACAACAACGACTCACGCTTTACAAATTGGTTCGACGGACTGGCATCCAATGCTGGTCTTGAAGTGGTTCATTCGGAGAGTGGATGGGAGGGAATGCCTTACGAAGAGCAAAAGACACACCTGCAACCTTATTACAACAAGTTTACCCCCGACCCGAAACTTAAGGCCAACATCGCCTGCCGAATCGTTAGGAAGCCGGCGTCATGATCATCTCAGCCAGCTACAAAACTGACATTCCGGCATTCTACGGCAAGTGGTTCATGAACCGCTTGCGCGCTGGCTATTGCAAGATGGTCAATCCCTGGAACCGGAAGCAAATTATCCGTGTTCCGCTCGAGCGGAACACGGTCGATGGCATTGTGTTTTGGACCAAGAACGTTGGCCCCTTTGTCGATTGCCTCAAGGAGGTTCGGCAGGAGGGCTATCCGTTCATCGTCCAGTACACGATTAACAACTACCCGAAGGATTTGGAGTTTTCGGTCGCTAACGCGCGCCGCAGTGTCGAGACTTTCCGGCGGCTGGCCGAGGAGTATGGGCCGAAAGCATGCGTTTGGCGCTATGATACCATCGTCGTCTCGTCGGTGACGCCGTTGGATTTCCACCTGCGGAATTTCGTGTCACTTTGCCAACAACTGGAAGGGGCCACTGATGAAGTCGTTATCTCGTTCGTCCACTTCTATGACAAGACTCTGCGGAACATGAACCGAGCCGCGCAGGAATTCCATTTTGAATGGGAAGATCCACCTGCTCTGACCAAGCAAGAGCTCGCCACGGAGATGGTTGCGATGGCGGCGGCCAGCGGGATGCGGCTTTCGATTTGCTCCCAGCCTGACTTTCTGGTGCCTGGCGCAATCGAGGCTCGATGCATTGATTCTACCCGCCTCGAACAAATTGCCGGCAAGCCGATCCTGGCAGAGCTCAAAGGCGGCCGCAAGGAATGCGGCTGCTTCGCCTCCCGCGACATTGGCGAGTATGACACGTGCCCACATGGTTGTGTCTATTGCTACGCGGTCCTTCGACGGAAACTTGCTCAACAACGCTACCACGATCACGACCCCAATTCGGAGTTCTTGTTTCCTGTCGAGGAGGTTACAGAGCAGCCAGTCGAAAAGAATGTGCCCAAACAGCGTGGCCTTTTCGACGATGATTCAAACAACTAACAAATTCAACAGGATTGTTTTAACGATGGACAACAGCCAACGTAGATGGATCGAGAATTTCATATGGAATATCGCGGACGATGTTCTGCGAGGCATTTATGTTCGCGGGAAGTACCGCGACGTCATTCTGCCGATGATCGTTATTCGCCGCCTCGACGCGGTGCTGGAAGGCACGAAAAAGGACGTGCTGGAGATGAAGCAGCGGCTCGACAAAGCCAAGATTGCCAACCAGGACGCTGCGCTTAAGCAGGCGTCGAGACAGGCATTCTATAACACATCCGAATTCGTCCTCCGCAATCTCACGTCCCGTGCCAAGCAGCAGCAGCTCCAGTCCGACTTCGTGGATTACCTTGACGGCTTCTCGCCTAACGTCCAGGAGATATTGGACAAATTTAAATTCCGCAACCAAATCCCCACGCTGGTCGAGGCAGACATCCTTGGTGGGTTGATCGAGAAGTTTCTCGACAAGTCGATCAATCTAAGCCCAAAGCCAGTGTTGGACGAAGAAGGTCAGGTCAAACTGCCGGGGCTCGACAACCATTCGATGGGAACGATCTTCGAGGAGTTGATCCGTCGATTCAATGAGGAAAACAATGAAGAAGCCGGGGAGCACTTCACGCCACGCGACGTAGTGAAGCTCATGGCCAATCTCATCTTCCTGCCCATCGCCGATCAGATCGAATCGGGCACATATCTGGTTTACGACGGAGCATGTGGTACTGGCGGCATGCTGACGGTTGCGGAAGATGCTTTGCGGAAGCTGGCGACTGAGCATGGTAAAGAGGTGGCGATCCACCTCTTCGGCCAAGAGAGTCAGCCAGAAACCTACGCTATCAGCAAAGCTGACCTGTTGCTCAAGGGCGAAGGCGAAGAGGCTGAAAACTTCAAGCTCGGTTCCACTCTCTCGCAGGACGCTTTCCCGTCGCGCGAGTTCGACTTCATGCTTTCAAACCCGCCTTATGGAAAAAGCTGGAAAACCGACTTAGAACGCATGGGGGGCAAGGGCGATCTCAAAGATCCGCGATTCATCGTCACCCACGACGGCGATTCGGAGTTCTCGCTCATCACCCGCTCGAACGATGGCCAGCTCATGTTCCTGGCGAACAAACTGAGCAAGATGAAGCACGAGACGCCGCTCGGGAGCCGCATCGCAGAGGTTCACAACGGTTCCTCACTATTCACTGGCGACGCTGGCCAGGGGGAAAGCAACGTGCGGCGGTGGATCATCGAGAACGACTGGCTCGAGGCCATCATCGCGTTGCCGCTAGGCATGTTCTACAACACGGGGATCGCGACCTATATTTGGGTGTTGACCAACCGCAAGCCGCCAAATCGACAGGGCAAGGTTCAACTGATCGATGCGACCTCCATCTCACAGCCGTTACGTCCTAAGAACCTCGGCAAGAAGAATTGCGAATTTTCCGACGATCAAGTCCGCCAAATCACCAATCTGTTCCTGGCATTCGAGCAGACCGAACAGTCGAAGATCTTTCCCAACAACGAATTTGGCTACTGGAAGATTACGGTTGAGCGTCCATTACGCCTGGCCACGCACGTTACGCCAGAGAAGCTCGCGGCCTTCAAGGAGTCGGCCGACAAGAAGCTCCACAAGCCCGCCGAGTTACTGGCCGGCATTGCTGGCGGCAGATCACCGCACCTCGATTTCAACGATGTAAAACAGCGGTTCGAAGCTGCACTTAAGAAACTGGATGTCACACTGCGTGCTGCCGAGTTTAAGAACCTTTACATCGCATTTACAACCAAAGACCCTTCGGCCGAGCCGGTCATCAAGAAGAAGACCAAGCAGGGCGTCGAGTTGGAGCCCGATCCTGACCTGCGCGATACCGAGCAGGTACCACTCCGCGAGGTAGGCGGAGTCGAAGCGTTTTTCCAACGCGAGGTCGTGCCCCACGTGCCGGACGCATGGATTGACCATTCGAAGACCTTGATCGGCTATGAGATTTCTTTCACGCGGCATTTCCATAAGCCGCAGCCGCTCCGTTCGCTCGACGCGATTCGGGAGGAGTTGGAAACGCTCCAGGCTGAAGCTGAGGGCCTGCTCGACCAAGTCGTTGCATCGGGAGTTTCCACATGAACGACGAGTTGCGTCCGTATCCAGAATACAAGGAATCCGACCTGCTTTGGCTCGGGGCAGTGCCGAAGCATTGGGATGTTCGGCGGAACGGTCGCCTGTTCGCTCAACGCAACGAGACCGGATTCGGTAGTCTGCCAATCCTCGAAGTCTCACTCAAGACCGGCGTCAGGGTGCGCGACATGGAGAACATGAAACGCAAGCAAGTGATGAATGATCGCGAAAAGTACA
>Ga0315900_10011113_pt1 | contig 11177 bp, 12 predicted proteins | sample LakEriMetagenome_FD_203521 | JGI IMG/M metagenome (GOLD analysis project Ga0315900, IMG submission 203521) | Freshwater fungal communities from buoy surface, Lake Erie, Ohio, United States - Buoy 12 MA114 | ecosystem: Environmental > Aquatic > Freshwater > Lake > Lake biofilm | place: USA: Lake...
AGCGTCACTTGCTGTCGATCCTGGCCTTCAACGAATCGCGACATATCTGCTCCCGGGCTCGATATGTCTAGCAACTCTACGGAGCGGGCTGGGCCTTGCCTACGGGGTTTTCACACAGCCTCGACCCTCAGCGGAACTTCAGCGGGTTGACCAGCAGACAGTCACTAGGGCGAGGCCAGTCTTGACTGGATGCTCAGCCGAGCGTTCTGGGCGCAGCGCAGGACCGCTTCGACGAGCGGCGCAATGGACGATGGCGGAAACGGCGACACGCTGCTGACGTTGATTTCGCACAGCACGTAGCGCCGCGCGCCATCGGCCTTCGCATCGCCCAGCATGAAGTCGCAGTCCCACAGCAGTGGCAGTTGTTCGCGCGCCAGGCCGACGCGCTCGCGCAGCAGCGTGATCCAGGTCGATTCCAGTTGCTGCTTCAAGTCCTGGAAGCCGGGCAGCTCAGGGCCGTGGTACAGACGCGGCCCTGGCACGGGCGCATCGGGGTGCAGCACATTCACAGCCTGCAGGCCGAAGCCGGTGACGCGGTCCTCCACCAGGTAGGCGCGAACCATGCCTTCGGGCAACCGGGCCGGCCAGGCCTGGTCGATCATGTGGCAGCCGCCCTCCGGCCCGAAGTAAGGCGCCAGCGTCGCCTTGAGCGCCGGCATGTCCATATGCTGGGGCGTGCTGCCGCGCTGGGCGTGCTGCACGGTCATTCCGCCGCCGGCAGACGCCTCGACGCGCCACACGCCGATGCCGCTGTGGCCACGGTGCTGCTTGAGCACGCGCGCGCCCTGCCGTAGCCGCTGCGGCAGTTCGGACTCCAACTGCGCCAGGCTGTCGATGCGGTGAACGTCACTGCCAAAGGGCAGGTCACGGGTCTGGAACAGCACATCCTTGGTACCCAGGCGCAGGATCGCCTCGGGGTGCGCACTGACGAGCAAACCCGCCTTCGCCACTTCACGCAGCAGCGCATCGAGCCGGTCGCGGCGGCGGCCGTCCTCGATCGGGTTGCACCACACCAGCACGGCCTGTACGCGGCGCAGCTGCGCCGCCACCTCGTCGGCGAAGTCATCGTGATAGATCGCCGGCTCGGCCGTCACGCCGGCGGCAGCCAGCGCTTCAAACATGGCCGCGAAGCGGCTTGCTGCGGGGTCTGCGCGGTCGCGGGCGGCCCGGTCGCCGGGATAAAGCAGCGCGACGCTGCAGGCGCGGGCGCCGGTCATGACGCAGGGCTGACAGGCTTGTCCACCAGTGGCCTGCCCGCAGCCTGCCAGGCGTCGATGCCCCCGACCAGGTAGCGGGCCTTCAAACCCGCGGCCTGCAGGCGCAGGGCCGTGACGCGGCCCACCTCGTGCCCGTAGACGCGCGATGCTCGTCTTCCTGACGGGCCCCATGGGCGTGGCTGGCGTGGCGGCGGCGCTGCTGGTCTTCGACCGGCCCTTCGGCTTCGTGGCGCTGCTGGGCGTGATCGCGCTGATGGGCATGATCATGCGCAACTCGGTGATCCTGATCGACCAGATCGAGCAGGACCGCGCGCGCGGCGTGCCGGACTGGGACGCCGTCGTCGAGGCGGCCGTGCGGCGCTTCAGGCCCATCGTGCTGACGGCCGCGGCCGCGGTGCTGGCGATGATCCCGCTCACGCGCAGCGTCTTCTGGGGCCCGATGGCGGTGGCCATCATGGGCGGGCTGATCGTGGCCACCGCGCTCACGCTGCTGTCGCTGCCGGCGATGTACGCAGCCTGGTTCAGGGTGAAGAAGGCGCCAGCGGCCCCATAGTGCCGCGTTTCGCGGCATTCAGCACAGCGCCACACGCTGTGGGGCTGCATGGAGATGCTGGGCCGGGCGGAGCGATGAAGTGCCACCCGGCGATGTACCACCGCGCCTTGTCAGCGTCCCCGGCCTTGCCCACGCCCCGTGCGCCTGAGGCTGGGGTAGCAGGATCGCCCTGCTGGCGGCATCGGTCCGCTCCTGTCCGATCGTTGAGGCCCTGCGCGACACCGCCAGGCCAGCCGGCGCCCCGTCAAGCCAGCAAAGGTCGCACGCGACTGGCCAGGTCGGCCATTGCCTTCTCGGGCGTCTTCATGCCCAGGACGGCGGCCTCGGCCTCTTCCTTGAAATAGTCGGCAGCCTTGGCAGCGCCGTCAAAGGCGGGCATCGGGACGCGCGCCACGCGCAGCACCGCGCGCTCGGCGTCCGCGAAGGGCACCCGCTGGCGGATGCGTGGGTCGTCGTAGGCCGACGCACGCACCGGCCCGTTGCCGTTGAGGGCGGCCTTGATGGTGTTCTCGCGCGAGATCATCTCCTTGATCAAGGCCCACGCACGGTCCTTGTTTTTCGAGTTCCTCGGGATGGCCATGCCCCAGAACTCCACCTTCGCCGGGGCCACCGGATACTTGCCCAGCAACTCCTTGCTGACAGGGATGGTCGTGGTCTTGATCTTGCCGGCGAACTGCGACTTCTGCGGGTCGTTGAAGATCTGGTGGCGTCCCATGGACTGAAGCACCATCGCGGCGCGTCCCTGCTGCATCCAGACGTTCACATCCTCCGTGCCCAGGCTGGCAAAGTTGCGAGGGAAGGCACCGGCCTGGAACAGTTCGCGCAGCAACGTGATGGCCCGCACCATCGGCGGCTCGACGCAGGCGAGCTTGAAGTCCGGCGTGATGTATTCGCCATCCCAGGCACGCGCGATGTCGATCACGTTCGGGTAAGAGACACCGGGAAGCACCAGCCCGGTGACCTGGGTCCCGTTGGCGCGTGTGTAGGTGCAGCGGCGCGCCACCTCGACGAGTTCCTCGATCGTACGCGGCGCCTCCTTGAAACCACGCTCGGCCAGGATCTCCTCGTTGTAATGCAGGCCCGAAGACGCATGCCGGAACGGCAGCGCATAGAGCTGCCCGCGCACCGTGAAGCCAGACATCAGCCCCGGGAACACGTCAGCCGGTTGCTCGATCGGATCCTTCTGCATGAAGGGGCCAAGTGGCTCGAACAGGTTGGTGATCCTCGGCACCGCCTGGGTGTTGAGAACGAAGCCCACGTCCACCGTGGTCTCGCCAAGCGAAGCCTCGCGGAACAGCCGCTCCTGCAGTGGGCCGGTGTCGAAGGTAACCCACTCCACGCCGGTACCCGTGCGCTTGGTGAATGCCTCCGTGATGTCGCCGGCTTGCCCGGCCGCTACGGTGCGGTGCACGCGGTGGGCGTACACATTCAGCTTGACGCCCTGGGCGAGGACGGGACGGCCAGCGAGGGTCAGCGCTCCAGCGGCAAGGCCGGAAGTTACGAGGGCGCGGCGGTCGATCATGCGGTGGTCTCCTTGATGATGGTGTCGACGATCTTGCGCGATGCGTCGAAATGCATGTGCATGGCGGCCTTGGCGGCCATGGGGTCGTGTGCGGCGATCGCGTCCACGATGGCCACGTGGCGCGCCAGCGTGGCCTGCACATCGCGCATTTCGCGGCGCACCTGCAGCCGGCGCATCGCCTCGCGGGCCGGCTTCTCGATGGCCTGCATCAGGAAGCGCATCAGCTCGTTGCCGCTGATCTCGCCCAGCTTCTGGTGGAACGCATAGTCTGCTTCGACCCAGGTGTCGATCCCGTCGAGATGCTCGCGCATCCGTCCGAGCAACCCGCGCAGGTTGACGATGTCCTGGGCCGTGGCGTTCTCGGCCGCCAGCCCTGCGATCTCGGACTCGAGCGCCCGGCGCAGTTCCATGGCCTGGCGCACGCCGTCGGGCCGCAGGCGCAGCGTCAGGTCGAGCAAGGCCGTCAATGGCGCGGCCGAGGGCATGCACACCGTCGTCGGCCGACCCTGCTGGATGTGGACCACTCCCATCACGGCCAGCCGGCCCAGGGCCTCGCGAACCACGGTCTTGCTGACGCCGAAGCTGCGCGCCAGTTCGGACTCGGCCGGCAGTTCGCTGCCCGGAGCCAGCCGGCCTTCGCCAATCGCCGACAGCAGCTGGTCCACGACGGTGTCGGACAGCCGCACGCGCTGGGCAGCAGTGACAGGTAGAGGAGGCGCTGGCGTACCAATCATCTGCTTATCTTATGAGTTAGTGCAATGGCGAAAGCACTGGAGAAAACCCTTATTGCATAGGGCTTGAAACCGCGCTTTTGCGGACTTATCATCCTTTCTGCTTATTACAACAGTTGGGGAATCCTTGCGAATCCGAGACATCCGCACCTACCCGGTGACGGCACCGATCACGCCCGACATCCAGAAGACGGCAGCGGGCAACTACCCCTTCGTGTCGGCGCTGGTCGTGGAAGTGATCACGGACGATGGTCGCAGCGGCTGGGGCGAGGGCTTGGTGCGCTTCGGCCCGCAGGCTGGAGCCGCCTTCGTCCAGCAGGTACTCAAACCCAAGCTGCTGGGGGCAGACCCGTTCGAGGTAGAGCGTCTATGGCCGGAGATGGCACGCAGCGTCAGCGGCCGCTCGGGCGGCCTGGTGATCGAGTCGTTGTCGGCCATCGACATCGCGTTATGGGATCTCATGGGGCAGTCACTGGGCGTGCCCATCCATCGCCTGCTCGGCTCCACCGGACGCACCCATGTGACGGCGTATGCGTCGTCGATCTCATGGGGGCCCTTGGAAATCGCGCAGCAACAGGTCGATGACACGATCGCGCTCGGGTTTCGCCTCATCAAGGTCAAGCTCGGCGCTCCGGTGGAGGCAGCGCTCGAACGCGCGGCGGCGCTGGCCGAGCGCGCCGCGGGTCGGGCCCGGCTGTGCGCTGACGCAAACTGGTCCTTCGACGTCGCCGATGCGCAGCGCCTGGCCCGCGGGCTGGCCGAACTCGACTACTTCTGGCTCGAGGAGCCCATCGTCCCCGAGGACACCGAAGGCTATCGGCGCGTGGCGGCCTCCAGCCCGATTCGCCTGGCCGCCGGCGAGAGCGACTTCACAGCGCGCGGCGCGAAGGACCTCATCGCCGCACGCAGTGTCGGCGTCATCCAGCCCGACGTGGCGCGCTCGGGCGGCATCACCGAGACCCGGCGCATCGCCAGCCTGGCGCACGCCTTTCACGTGCACTATGCCCCGCATGTGGGCTTCTCGGGGGCGATATGCGTCGCAGCGTCGCTACAACTGGCCGCGGCCATGCCCAACTTCCTGACCTTCGAGTGCATGTTCTTCGACAACCCGCTGCGCGACGGCATCACGTGCAAGCCCGTGGGATCGGCACACCAACTCGAGAACGGGGAGCTGCGCGTGCCGCAGGGTCCGGGACTGGGCATCGAGGTGGATCGTGAAGCGCTCGAAGCGCTGCAGGCGCTCTGCTGATGGTCCGCGCCGTGCACTGGGTGATGGTGGCGCCAGCGCTCACGCTGCTGGCGGCGCTGATCTTCCTGCCGTCGCTCTATGTGTTCTGGCTCAGCCTGAACAACTCCTCCTTCGGCGCACAGGCGCAGTGGGTGGGCCTGGCCAACTACGTCACGCTGCTGCAGGACCCGTACTTCTGGCGCGCCTTCCTCAACACCTTCGTGCTGGTCAATGTCGTCGTGTACCTCGAGCTAGCGCTCGGCCTGGCCATGGCACTGCTGTTCGCCGGCGGCATGCCGTGGCCGAAGCTGACGCTGGCGGTGGTGCTGGCGCCTTACGCCATCAGCGAGGTGGTGGCGGTGATCATGTGGAAATACATGTTCGAGCCCCAGTTGGGTCCGCTGCAGTGGCTGTTGCGCAGCATCGGCCTGGGCGAGATCGACTGGGCCGTGAACCCGGTGCACGGGCTCGGGCTGGTGGTGCTGCTGGCGGTGTGGCACCACCTGCCTTTCACCTTCCTGCTGCTCTATGCGGCGCTGCTCGGGGTGCCGAAGGAGCTGTACGAGGCCGCCCGTGTCGATGGCGCCAGCGCCTGGACGACCTTTCGGCGCATCACCGTGCCGGTGATCATGCCGGCGATCCTGGTGGCGCTGCTGTTCCGATACATCTTTGCCTTCCGCATCTTCTCGGAGCCCTGGCTGCTGACCCAGGGTGGTCCGGCGCGCTCGACCGAGGTGCTCGCGGTCTACCTGTACAAGGCCGCCTTCCGGTACCACGACTTCGGGCTGGCGGCAGCCACGGGCTGGGCCATGGTGTTGCTGTCGCTGCTGATCTCCATCCCCTATCTGCGCGTCATGTACCGCCGGATGTTCGCCCATGAAGCGTAAGCCGCTGCCCCGGGCCCTGCGGGCGCTGGCCTTCGCGGCCATCTTCGTGTGGTCGCTGTTCCCGATCCTGCTCGTGGTGGCAGCCTCCTTCAAGCCGCCCAAGGACATCTTCGCCGTGCCGCCGCGCCTGCTTTTCACGCCCACGCTGGGCAACTACACCGAGCTGTTCCGGCTGTGGCCGGAGTTCTCGCGCACGCTCTGGAACAGCCTGCTGATCACCCTGGGCGCCACGCTGCTGACCGTCGTGGCGAGCGCGCTGGCGGGCTGGGTCTACTCGCGCCGGCGAGGCACGGCGCTGACGGCCTCGGCCTTCTTCATGGTCCTGATCAGGATGTTCCCGCCCATCGTCATCACGCTGCCCCTGTTCCCGGTGGTCAACATGCTGCGGCTGAACGACACGCACCTGGTGCTGATCATCCTGTACTCGGCCTTCTTCGTCAGCCTGGGCACCTGGATCATGAAGGCCTTCATCGACCAGGTCCCGCGCGAGCTGGAGGAGGCCGCCGCGGTGGACGGCGCCACGCTGTGGCAGACGCTGCGGCGCGTGGTGCTGCCGCTGGTCGTGCCGGGCATGACGGCGGCTGCGGTGTTCATCTTCATCTTCGCCTGGAACGAGTTCCTGTTCGCCTTCGTCTTCACCACGGCCAAGGCGAAGACCGCGCCCCTGATCATCAGCGAGATGCTGGGCTCGGTCACGGGGGTGGACTGGGGCGCGGTGTTCGCCGCCGCCACCCTGCAGTTGTTGCCGATCATCGTGTTCGTCACGCTGCTGCAGCGGCATCTCATCGCCGGCCTGACCGCCGGCGCCACGAAAGGATAGGCATGCTTGGGCTCAGCCGTTTCGACCCGATGAAGAGGGTCATCTGCTTCGACGACTTCGACCGCGGTTTCTGCGGCTGGACGCAGCTCGTGGGCAACTACGAGCACGACCTGGACTCGATGCTGCCGGGCTACGCCCAGCACACGCAGCCGCAGCTGTCCAGCCTGTCGCACTGGGATGCGGGCACGCATGGCAGCATCGACGGCACCTACGCGCTGAAGCTTGCCACGCGCGCGCGCGCCGGAGCCCAGAACACGGCCATCAAGCGCCTGACCTTTCGCAAGCCCTGCCCGATCCGGCTGGAGTTCTACTTCACCTTCAAGCCCGAGGCCACGGAACTGGCGCTGTCGGAGACCGATGTGCGCTCCATCGGCTTCCTCTACGACCTGCAGCAGGGTGACCAGGGTGACCGGGGCGGCGCGGGCGACCGCGTGATGCCGCACTTTCGCTTTCTCAATGCCACGGGTGGCGAGCACGCGCAGCGCTGGCAATACAAGGACAAGACCACCGCGCTCAAGCCCTTGGGCACGCAAGGCAAGACCGTGACCCACTACCACCTGGCGCCGGAGGGCTGGCAGGACCTGCCCGGCGGCGGACAGAAGCTCTGCTACAACGAGATCCCGACCAAGGTCAACTGGCACTACGTGCGCTTCGACTTCGACCTGCGCACCATGCAGTCGCTGGAGCTGCAATGCAATGACCGGATCTATGACGTGCGGAGCGCCAGGCCCATCGTCATGCCCGCCATGCGCAACCTGTGGTGCATGTTGAACGTCGGGTTCTTCGTCGAGACCGACGTGGACAAGCGGGCCATGCTGTACATCGATTCGGCCTGCCTGTCGGGGGACTTTTGATCATGCTGCGCCAGAACCAGACCGCGGTGGTGGCCCGCAACGAGTGGTGGACCGATGGCGATGCGTCCGAGCCCTACGAGGCCGGCTGGGCGTCGGAGGCCATGGTGTTCTTGCGCGCGCTCTCTGCCGAGGGCGGTACCGGTCGCGTGGTGCTGCAGATCTCCCCCGACGGCATGCGCTGGATCGACGAGGGCACGGCCTTCGAGACGCCGGCCTCGGGCCAGGTCACCTTCGCCCGCCTGCGCGAGTTCGGGCAGTGGTTGCGCGTGCGCGTGGAACTGCCCGCGGGCTCGCGCCTGAAGGTGCTACTGACCTACAACCTCAAGGCCTGATCCGGTATGGCTTCGGTCTCGATGCGCGACGTGCGCAAGTCCTTCGGCAACACGCCGGTGATCCATGGGGTCTCGGTCGACATCGCCGAAGGCGAATTCGTCGTGCTGGTCGGGCCTTCGGGTTGCGGCAAGTCCACGCTGCTGCGGATGTTGGCCGGGCTGGAGGACATTGACGCCGGCGAGGTGCGCATCGGCAGCAAGGTGGTCAACGAACTGCCGCCCAAGGCCCGCGACGTGGCGATGGTGTTCCAGAACTACGCGCTGTACCCGCACATGACGGTGTTCGACAACATGGCCTTCTCGCTCACGCTGGGTCCGGCCGACCGTACGGCGGTCAAGGAGCGCGTGCAGCGCGCCGCCGAGATCCTGGGCCTGGGCGGGCTGCTGGAGCGCTACCCGCGCCAGTTGTCGGGCGGCCAGCGCCAGCGAGTGGCGATGGGCCGCGCCATCGTGCGTCAGCCCCAGGTGTTCCTGTTCGACGAGCCGCTGTCCAATCTCGACGCCAAGCTGCGGGTGCAGATGCGCACCGAGATCAAGGCGCTGCACCAGCGCCTGAAGGTCACCACCGTCTACGTCACGCACGACCAGGTGGAGGCGATGACGCTGGCCGACCGGATCGTGGTGCTGCAGGACGGTCGTATCGAGCAGGTGGGCACGCCGATGGAGCTGTATGCTCGCCCGGCCAACCGCTTTGTCGCCGGATTCATCGGCTCACCGGCGATGAACTTCCTGCCAGGCCATGCTGTGCCTGCCGACTGGGGGGTTGGCGCAGCGGAGGTGGTCGTCGGGGTGCGGCCCGAACACCTGGTGCGCGCGGCTGCAGGTCAGGGCCTGCAAGCCGAGGTGCGCGTGGTGGAGCCCACCGGCCCGGAGACCTTGGTCTACGCCTACGTCGCGGGCACGCCGCTGGTGGCTGCGCTGCGCGATGGTGAGACGGTTGCACCTGGCCAGGTGCTGTGGCTGCAGGCCGACGTCTCGCACCTGCACCGGTTTGATGCGGGGACGGGCGTACGGGCATGACCTTCGTTCAGGTCCCATCGCCCTGGCCCCGCCCCGCGAACAGCGCGTCCAGCCGCTGCTCGTAGGCGTGGTAGCCGATGCGCTCGTAGAGCTCGGCGCGCGTCTGCATCGTGTCGATCACGCCCGCCTGCGTGCCGTCGCGCCGGATCGCGGTGTAGACGTTCTCGGCCGCCTTGTTCATCGCGCGGAAGGCCGACAGCGGGTACAGCACCAGGCCCACGCCCGCGCTGCGCAGCTGCTCCACCGTGAACAGCGGGGTCAGGCCGAACTCGGTGATGTTGGCCAGCACCGGCACACGCGTGTGGTCGACGAAGCGGCGGTAGGTGGCCAGGTCGGTGACCGCCTCGGGGAAGACCATATCGGCGCCGGCCTCGACGCAGGCGGCGGCGCGGTCGAGCGCGGCCTGCAGGCCCTGGACGGCCAGCGCGTCCGTGCGCGCCATGACGACGAAGGAGGCGTCGGTGCGGGCGTCGACCGCGGCCTTGATGCGGTCGACCATCTCGGACTGGGTGACGATGGCCTTGCCGCGCCGGTGCCCGCAGCGCTTGGCGCCGACCTGGTCCTCGATGTGGCGCATAGGGATTTCAAACGGTCTCTGGGAGCCTGTGGGAAGCCCGACTGACGCATATGTGTCCGACAGCCGTCGTCAGGCTGGGCCTCATGACTTACCGATATCGCTGCAGATCAGCCACGCATGAATCCCGCGGCAGGACTTGACGCACTGACTCCTCAGCATGCTGTGCGCTGTCACTTGGTCTTGGACTCTGGTTTTCGTCGAAGCAATAACTGTGTCGCGCCGCCGGGTCAGTCGCAGCAACTGTGTCGCGGCTTCAGAGGGCTCTTTGGCGCACCCCTTGCTAAGTCCTTGCCATACCTTGTGTGCCATAGTGATTACTCTGGCGCCCTGCGCGCGCTACTTGCCCGTGCGCTGCCCCGCAATCACCCACGCAATCCCGCCCAGGATGGCGGCTGAGCACAAGGTCAGGTGCAAGGTCAGGGGCTCGCTGAGGAAGGCCACGCCGCCCAGGGCGGTGAGGACGGGCACGCTGAGCTGCACGCTGGCGCTGCTGGTGGGGTGCAGGCCCTTGAGTGCCGTGTACCAGACGGCGTAACCCAGGCCTGAGGTCACCGCGCCCGAGCACAAGGCCCACAGCAGGCCGGCGGCTTCCACCTGCGCCCAGGGCAGGGCTGCCAGCACCAGGGGCACGGCCAGCACTGCAGCGCGCACGAAGTTGCCTGCGGTCACGGCCGTGGGGTCGCCGGCGCCGCGCCCGCGCAGCGAGTACACGCCCCAGGCCACACCTGCGGCCAGCATCAGCAGCGCGCCCACAGCGGGCGGCGCGGTCACGCCCGGCCACAGCAGGGCCACCAGACCACCCATCGCCAGCACCAGGCCTGCCGTCTGGCCCAGCCGCAGGCGCTGGCCGCGCCACAGGCCCCAGCCCAGCATCGTGGCCTGCACCGCGCCGAACAGCAGCAGCGCGCCCGTGCCGGCCGACAGGCTCAAGTAGGCATAGGAGAAGGCCGCGGCGTAGACGAAGAGGGCGGCGGCCGACCACCAGTCGCCTGCCGGGCGTTGCCCGCGCCAGCGCACCAGGGCCCACAAGACCAGTGCGCCGGAGAGCAGGCGCACCGTGGTGAAGCTGGCGGGGTCGATGGCGGTGTGCTGCAGGGCCAGCCGGCACAGCAGGGAGTTCCCGGCAAAGGCCGTCATGGCCAGTGCCGTCAGGGCCGCCCACCTCACCGCTTCCTCGCCAGCTTTGGGTCCATCAGGTCGCGCAGCCCGTCGCCCAGCAGGTTCAGCCCCAGCACGCTGAGCACGATGGCCACGCCGGGGTAGACGGCCAGCAGCGGGGCCTGGAACATCTGCGTCTGCGCCTCGTTGAGCATGCGGCCCCAGCTCGGCTGCGGCGGCTGCGTGCCCAGGCCCAGGTAGCTCAGCGCCGCTTCGGCCAGGATGGCGGTAGCAAACGAGATGGTGGCCTGCACGATCAGCACGCTGGCGATGTTGGG
>Ga0315900_10011114_pt1 | contig 11177 bp, 20 predicted proteins | sample LakEriMetagenome_FD_203521 | JGI IMG/M metagenome (GOLD analysis project Ga0315900, IMG submission 203521) | Freshwater fungal communities from buoy surface, Lake Erie, Ohio, United States - Buoy 12 MA114 | ecosystem: Environmental > Aquatic > Freshwater > Lake > Lake biofilm | place: USA: Lake...
ATAACAGGATAATGGCAAGGGCTTTGGTATGGAACTACAACGGAGAGTACTACATGGACACCGTATACAGCGTGCGTGACAACTACAGAGACATGATTATCGACTACGCAAAACGACACAACTTTTATTACAAGTCTCAGCAGTCATGTCACCACAATGTATTCGATAGGAAGGGTGATACATCGTGCCTGCCATTTGTCATCAGCATACCCATAAACTTTAATGAGTCATGGGAAGTACCATACATGGACACACTATTCTATGTAGTGAAACGTGGTGAGCAGCACTTTGCTACCAACTGCCTTGCACATGACGACAACGACTCAATATATCGGCTTAGGTCTACAGATACAAGCCCTAAAAATAATTGGATTCCGCAAGGTGACTACCTGCTACACATGGAGGTAGCGTTCTCATTGCTGTATAACGTAAAGGTATCTGACAAGGCACACGAATGGATTATGCAGAAGGGAGATAAAAGTATTGATGACGACGACTTGTCATGTGTCATAAAAGAAGACTATGTAAGTCATACAAGCTACCGCAAATTCTTCCTTGGTGAGAACATGTGTGAAGATGATGATGAGCATGACGAAGATGATGTCTACTGCGAATACATTGGAGAATACAGCAACATTAACGACTGCATATACATAGAGAGAGGAGAAAGAAGAGACGAATGGGTGCTGTCAGGAGATGCCATCGAGATTAGAGGACAATGGTGGTGGGTTCAAGATGGAGACATACGTTATGCAGCAGACGGAGAATATTATCATTGCGATGATGTAATATACTGCGAATACTCAGACGAATACTACTACCATACAGAATGTATCTACGTAGAAGGATACGGATACGTAAATGAAAGTAACGTAGATGATGTAGCTGCTGATGTTGATGGGACGTGGTACAATAAAGACCAATGTACCAAATGTGAAATATCAGGAGTGTGGATGCTTACCGATGACGCACATGAACTGCCTGATGGACGTATGGTAACAGAAGAAGAGTACGATAAATGGATGGAAGAAAAAAAAGAGGAGGAGGAAGAAGAAGCCCCTTAATCAATAACAATATAAATCAAATACAATGATTAGCAATTTATTCAAAAGCATCCTTGAGGTGCAGTCATGCTCCGGCAGAGTCGAGCGCATGACAAAACTAATATCAGATACAGCACGCAGATTCGGTGCTACTGTAACTGTAACCGATGGTAATGTGTATGTCACCAAAGGTAAACCTACTAACGATGGATACCCATGTATCGTAGCACATACAGACACAGTTCACGACATTGTACCTGACAAGCAGTTTACCGTAGGCTACGACACAGCCAATGGTATTATCTACGGCTACAACCCTGTGCTAAAAAACTTTACAGGTATAGGTGGTGACGACAAGGTAGGTATATACATTGCGCTCGCTGCTGTCGAGAAGTTCAGTAACATAAAAGCCTGCTTCTTCAGGGACGAAGAGATAGGCTGCGTAGGTAGTGGACTTGCTGACTTATCTTTCTTCTCTGATTGCACATATATACTACAATGCGACAGGCGAGGTAACGCAGACTTTGTTACCAACATAGGCGGGACAGACATATCATCTAAAGATTTCCAGGATGCTGTCAATGGTATTATAACTTCTCATGGCTACAAATTTGCTAAGGGTATGACTACAGATGTAGGCAAACTGACACAGAGGAACGTAGGTGTAAGCTGCGCTAACATGAGCTGCGGATACTACAACCCACATCAGCCAGAAGAAATAATAGTGGTACATGATGTGTACAATACAAAGAGTATGGTATTCTCAATCATCGGGCAAGTTACTAGCAAGTTCCCTTTCACTCCTCCTAAGCCAGAGTATGTATTCAATAAAGAATATTATGGGAAAAGCTCAGGATACTTTGACGACTTCTATGAGCCTAAAAGCTACAAGTTATACGACGACAATGAGTTTGTAGGTATGGACTTTCCATTCGATGATGAACTTGACAAGATGTCTGAGGATGACATACAGGACTTCTGCCTTGCCGAGTGTTTCGGATATGAATATGTAGGAGATGGCAAGTACTCGTATATAGATACAGAGTATGGCGTACCTGTATATGTAGATAAAAAAGATATAGACTACGACGAGATATGGGTTATGCTTGATGAAGATGCAATAACCCACGTAATGGAAAGAACCGAGTATATAATAAATAAAAGAAACAGCATAGCCCAAAACAAAGACAACAAGTGCGTCTCTTGTGGAACTACAAAGATTAACAACGACAGCAAATTGTACTACGACGGCATGTGCTATAGCTGTTACAATGAAAAGGTATTTGGATGGTATTAAACTATAAACAATTAAATCAAATCAATCATGCACATTATATTTTTTATCCTATCATTAGTAATGTTCTACTACTCAGGAGATGAACCCCAATGTATATACGGAGGCGTAATATTCCTTATACTTGGACTGCTACTAATCACCACAGAGATTCCTAGAAAAAAAGCATCAGGACTCAGAAAGAAAAATAAATTCTAAACTTTAAAACTTATCACAATGTTACCAGACAAACAAAAGATAGAAGAAGCTATGCAGACGTTAAAAGATGCAGGGTACTGCGTAGACAACCTTTGGCACATAAATGATGTGCTTGACTTTTACAGCACAACAGTAGAGAAAGCTCAGAAGGTTCTATACAAAGTATTCACTAACGAACACGTTATAGAGTACATAAATAACGACGTAGTTAGCGAAGCTGATAAGATGTGGCTAACAGAAAAGGCTGTACGATAGTAGAAAATCGTTCACTATCACGCTTTTTTGCTCGGTCTTCCACCAGCCCCATTCCGTGCCCTATTCTTGCTCTGATGCTCTTTTACAAGCTTTCCGCTGCGTTTATGGCTCATGTCCATATCATCACCATTGCCGTAGGTTCCAGCCTTCCTATTAGCTTTATTTAGCTTGGAACGGTACTCCCTGCGCTCGGATGTGCTATGGTACAGCGAATCGTATGCAGCTTTACGCTTCTTTGCATCAGGATTCTTATCGTAATACTTCTGAGTTCTTGACTTCTTAACCATATAACAAATATAAATTAAAAATCAAACATTATGAATATTAAAGTATCATTAGATTATTATGACGTAAAAGACAGGACATATTATCGTTCTGAAATTATTAGAAACGAAGAGATAGAAGGAGCAAACGAAATAGATATATTTGAAAAGTACTACAAGAAAAATAACAGCTTAAGGTACTGCAATGGTAGTTATTACAAATTTACATCTAAAGAATGGCAAGACAAGTACAATGGGTGGTTAAAAAGTGATGACTACAAGGCAAAATCATTCAATTTGTTCTATGGAAACGGAGTAGTAGATTAATATTATTTTTGATGTGTACAAGACAATAAGTAAAATTCGCAATTAAACAATTTAAAACAAAATCAAAATGACAGTAAAAGAATTTTCAGATAAAACAAGTGAATTAATTAAAATGCACCCAAATCAAGCAGATTTATTATGTATTGCTACAACTGATGCCTTTGATGAAGAAGATAATTCACCTATGTTAGACGAACTAATGAATTGGTGTTTAGAAATTTGTGCAAACAATGTTATTATAGATAGTGTATCATTTTAATGATAAGAAAATACAAATCAAAATGAAAAAACAATCAACAAAGTACGACGTTATCTCTCCTGATGGGTTCAGCATCCATCCAACAGACACCTATTCTAGCCTAAGTAAAGCTGTTAAAGCATTCAGGGAATGGAAGGACAGATTCAGGATACAAGGATATTACAGCTCAGTAAAATTTGGCAGAATACACCTTGATGACCTTGAAGACTTCATGCAATTCAAAAAAATAAATTTGGAATATTAAACTAAATGTACTATATTGCATTAAAATCAGCCGTATGACTAAATTATTAACCATCTTAGGATTCGCAGCAGCCGCCTGTTATTTGTGGGCACTAGTGCTTGAAATCAAAGAAAGCCAAATCAATAAAAGAGATATTTAAAGTTCCATAAGCCCAACAGGTGGTGTTTCTACACCTGCCTGGAATTTTTTAACACTAAAAAACAAACACAATGAAAGGTAGACTCATCTCAGTAAACTTTATTCCTCATGCCTACAGTGAAACGCTATCAGCTGCATTTGAGGTATCTATTCAAGACAGAGCTGAACTATGGAAATCAGACTGGCTAGGATGCGAATGTATGTTTAACATCCACAACAATCAGGCTGAAATTATACCTGATAGTATTATACCAGCAGGTAAAAAAGCTGAACTATCGCAAATCATGAACCTAATTACCTATGATGACATGGACAGCGACGAAAAGATAGAAGCTGTTAAAGAATATATTCACAATCACTTTTAAAAACAAATCACATGACACTATTCATCTACAAAAACGAACTGGATTCGCTTCTTGATTCACTCAAGAAATTCGCACATGCTGACGCAATTATCGCCATCGAGATTGATGACAAAGACAGCAAGCTTCAAAACTATTTGCTAAAGGTTACGTTTGAGGCATGTAACTCTGCTACGCTGATGGCTATATATAGAGCAGGGTATGCCCAAGCTGAAAAAGAAATCTCACAAAATAAAATCAAGTAACATGGAAAAGCTAATTGAGCACATGATTCAGGTGGTAGAATCAAACGCTAAGAACAACCAAGCCACCATTCCTGACGTAGAATCTTGGGCCATTGCATGGAGAGAGGAAGCGTCTAAGCTTAACAGCAAGAAGTGGAGCGAGATATGGAGAGAATGGATATCTAAAGGAACTAAGTTCGGAGCTGTTGACTTCTTCGCATTCCTTGAGGACAACTACCTCCCACCTGTAGAAAAGGAATCTGTTAATCGGATTCTATCCGATAAGTAATCTAAATCTTTACAGATATGGGACATGATAAGCAAAGCAGAGAAGCCTATTATCAGAAGCTGTTAGCTAAATGCCACACAAGGCATAAGATTCAAAAGGTTGACAAGCAGAAAGAGAAGATAATACAATGGGAGAAATTAGCAAACTACTTAAAGCCTAAGCAATGACAAAGAAAGATTACTTAACGTACAAGCAGACAGACCAGATGGCTATCCTGTACGAGTTCTACAAGGAGAAGTTTAACAAATTAAACCACTCACATTTTATGAGTAGAAAAGAATTTGATACCTTTGCTCCGATGTATACCGACCTCAATAAGGCATACCAAATAGCCTGCGACCACTACGATTCCAAGATGGAAGTGGTAGAACTTAGGGACAAGGATGGTAAACCAATAATGATATTATAAACTTATAACAGCTCTCTGTATTATTATTAAACAAAACTTTATTAACCGGAATTAGTAAGTTGATTAATCATAAAGAGGAACAGAGGGCTGTTATTTTATTTAAAAACTAAACCAAATCAAATATGAAACAGTTAATCAGCATTCAGAGCGAACTCAAAGCTCCAAAGAATCAATTCAACTCCTTTGGCCGTTACCACTACAGGAACGCAGAGGACATCCTCGAAGGACTCAAACCACTGCTACTAAAGTACAACTGTACACTTACAATCTCAGATGAGATTAAGACAGCAGGAGATATTATCTACGTAGAATCTACGGCAACCATCCACCACGAAGAAGACAGCATATCCGTAGCAGCGCAAGCTGGTATTGATATAAACGCAAAAGGCATGTCTCCTGCCCAGGCATTCGGTGCATCATCATCGTACGCACGCAAGTACGCATTAGGTGGCTTATTCCTTTTGGATGATAGCAAGGATGCAGATGCTACCAACACCCACGGAAAGGAATCTAATCAGCTCCAGGATGCACTCAGTAAACTATCCGGCATGAAGACTAAGGCAGAGGCTATCGAATGGGCTAAGACTTTACCCGACCACGTAAAGACCCACGAATCATTCCGTCAGGCATTCGCTAAACAATTCTAATTTATGGTAGAATGTATATGTATTGATGACAGCAACAAGCCCGGCAAGATACCCCAAAACAAATGGGTAAAGGAAGGTAGCAGGTATAACATAATCTATACAGTAAGAGTACTCCCTCAGAACGAAGTAGGAGTAATGCTGTCAGAGATTGAGCTTACTGATAATGAACTTCCTTACGAGTACTTCCTCCTTAAAAGATTCGCCTTCACCGAGGACAACCTGATGAAGCTGGTGGAATTAATTAAAGATTGTACCGATACCGACTTTTCAATGGAGGAATTACTCAAACAGACCCAACTTGAAGAGGTATAATGTCAGGTTTTTTACCCTCTATTTGTCAGTTAATATTTCAAAAAACTTCTCGACATTTTTCTCGACATAAGAAAAACTCATTATATTTGAATAAAAAAAATGACGAAAGAAGAGATATTGAATGTCATGGCAAGTGACGCTGTTAGAGTATGCAATAAATGCAAAAAGACTCTGCATGTAACAAGATTTTCAACAAAGAAAACAAAAGGAAACGAAAGGTCATACAGATTCAATTCGCCTTGCATTAAATGTAGCAGCAATGATAGATATAAAAACTATATTAAAGCGTACCTAAGAATGCGCAATTTCAGTTTGACAACAGAGCAATACGAATCCATGTTATTAGAACAAAATAACAAATGTAAAATATGCGGCATTGATAGGTCTGATGTAAAAAAAGATTTTGCAGTAGACCACTGTCATAAGACGCAAAAAATAAGGGGTCTTCTTTGTTCGAATTGTAATACAGGAATAGGTTTTTTGAATGACGATATATCTATTTTAAGAAAAGCTATAAAATATCTTTTAACTTCAAAGAAAAAAACTAGACAAATTCAAAAGTAAACTGCACATAATACTAGACATTTTGCTCAGTGTATTGAGCAATTTTACTTAATGCTTCGGATAAAAACCGAACTAAATATTTATATTTTACACTTAAACCAATAAACAATGCAAGTAACACAAGAGCTACTACAGCACAGACCGCTGTCATTCTCATCACTTAAGGAGTTCATGCGCTCCCCTCAGCACTACGTCAAGTATCTTGCTTCCGACAGAAAGCAAACCGAAGCAATGCTCTTTGGAGCAATCTGTCACAAGTTAATCCTTGAGCCGCAGCTATTCGACAAAGAGTACATCATCGAGCCTGAGCTTGACAAGCGTACAAAGCAAGGCAAAGAAGACTACGCAGCCTTCATCGCAAAGATTACCGAACAGAACCTTACTCCTGTTCCTCCTGCCACCTACGAGAAAGCAGTTGCGCTTGTAGTATCTGTTATGAAATCCGATGCAGCAAAGTATATATACGATGCAAAAATCAGGGAAGGAAGATTCGATATGACCCACGAGACAGGACTTCCAGTGTGCGGATACATTGATGCGACAGCTAATACCTATAACCTGGAGATTAAGATAGTATCGTCTGCCGATAATGACGATATTATGCGTGACTTCTACAAGATGAAGTACCATCTCCAAGCAGGTATATACAACTGGGTGAACGGAAAGCCCATATATTATTTGGTGGTAGAGAACAGCTATCCTTATCTGTCCAAAGTATTCAAGGCATCTGATGAGTATATAGCAGAAGGCAAGAGGCTGTTTAACAAGGCAATGAGCGACTTTAAGTTCTGCCTTGACATGGACAACTTCAGCGCAGGATATGAGTTCTACGAAGGGAAGGAGCCACTCGAATTAACACTACCCGGATGGGCTAAAAAAGGAGGTTCCAATGATTAGTCCATTAGTATGCCTGACGTATAAGTTAGGCTTCGGAATCATAGCATTCTACGTACTTTGTTTTCTAATAGTAAACATTGCAAATCTTTTCACTTACATTAAATCTAAACTACAATGAAGAAACAGCAACATCAAGACCTTGTTCTTGTCCCTAACGAATGGCTGCCATTCAATGCACTGGAGCTTATTTCGGATGGGTTCCAAAAAGAAAAGATTCCAAGGCAGGCTCAGTTCTACACCGATGACCTTGGCACAGATGGAGAAGTCTACTACATCAATAATGATGGCTACCTCATCCACGAGAGCTTCAATATGAATGTGGTGGTTGGTGATTCCAATACCAATTTGGGCAGACCATCCCTAGTGGTAGACACCACCCACAAGCCAGTACTCAATCCAAGGTTGAAAAAAATTTATTCACAGGTTACAAATAAAATTTGTATCTTGGTGCTTCAATTCAAGGAGCATAAAGTAATAGAAGTACAATCAATCATCAGACCATGTACACAATAGGCACTGCGATAGACACTGTTCTGTCTGAATTAAAGGGTAAAACCGGACTATACTGGTCAGCCCAGCTAACATCAAAAGGATTCATAGTTTACAGAAAGCCTCAATCAGATGAGGTAGCTGTTACGGAATACAACAGATGGAGGGACGCTTGCTGCGAAATATTTGGAGTTGGATATGACGCACTCGATAACGACGACAAGAGTAATATCTATGTCGCCCCTCGCCACTGGTGCTGGTATATGATGGCATCCGTATCAATGCTAAACATAGACAGCATAGTTAAGCTCCTTAACCATCAGAAGAATAGAACATCTGTCCTCCATGCCATCCGTAAGATTCACTTCTATATCCATCGTAAGAACCCAGACCGTAAGTCTATGGAGACGTTTCATAAGTTAATCAATTTTTATAAAAATCAAAATCAGTAATTATGTCCAAGTACGACAATTCAAACAGCGCAGCATTATTTACAAACGACAAGAAAGGTAACGAGAAAGCCCCAGACTACAAAGGTAAAGGTCAAGTAAACGGTAAAGACGTAGAGCTTGCCGCCTGGGTAAGAAAGTCAGAGAAAGGTACATCTTATCTGTCAATCACATTCTCGGAACCATTCAAAAGAGATGGTGCTTCATCATCAAGTAAGGCTCCATACGAACCTAAGAAATCTGCTGTAAAGCAAGATGATGGTCTTCCGTTTTAAACAATAACAGAGTCAATGCAGATGGAGGCCTGCTTAATCGCAGGCTTCTTTGTCTGCAATAGTTAAAATTTAAGTCACTATCACGCATGCCAAACGTAACGCTGTTTAAAGACATCACAGATACCACGTCTCCTGTGCTTCAGCCAGTAGAGAACGTGCTTGGCTACATTCGTGATGGCAGATGGAAAGATAAGGTTGAGGCGGTACGAAATGCACTCCCAGAACAGCAAGATTCTCTTAAAATTGCACTCCCATGTATCCTATATGCAGGAGAGTTCACTATAAAGTTAACAACAGATAAAGGAACAGAGACTTGCCGCAAGGATGAGTGCCTGTCAAAACATAGCCACCTTGTCCCCATCGACATTGACGATGTAGACAACATAAACGAAATAATCGAAACACTTAAACAAGACCAGTTTATTCATGCCTTATGGAAGTCTCCTACAGGCAGAGGCTGTCACGGATTAGTTAAAATTGGTGATGGCAAATCCCACCGCAGGCACTATACAGCACTGCTTAAAAAGTATCCATTCCTAGACCCGACAGCAAGAAACGAATCAAGGATTCTGTTCGCCTCCTACGACCCAGACATGTATTATAATCCTCGTAGTAGTATTTATTACGATGTTGAGGATGAAGAAAAGACACAAGGAGAAGGAGGAATAGCAATATCCGGACAAGGGCAAACTGACTACAAAATTGTCCACGTTGCAGCCAAGATGGTAAGAAACGCCCCTGATGGGGAGAAGCATAATATCCTTCTAAAGGCCGCTGTTCTTATGGGTGGTTATATTGCAGCAGGAAAGGTAGAAAGAGAGGTTGCTGAGTCAATCCTTGAGCATGAAATAAGAAAGAGAAGTATCGGAAGTCTTGAATCCGCAAAGCATACAATTAGCGATGGAATAACCTATGGAATGATGATTCCTATCCATGAAACGGAGCAGGCATACCATGACGCTATTGAGATGATTCAGGCTTCAGATGATGAGTTAAAGTTCTTGAGTAATGTATCTGATGATGAGCTGTATATCCGTAAGTTCAGGCAGGGTCTTATTGAATCTGGTAAAGGATTCGGGTATGAGGAGCTGGATAAATACCTTGTGCTTAAAGAGGCCGAGTTCTACGGATTCCTTGCTCACTCAAACGTAGGTAAGACTACTAGTATTTTATGGCTGATGCTTGTATCTGCTGTCAATCATGGATGGAACTGGATGGTGTACACTGGAGAGAATACTCCTGCTTCCATCAAGATGAAGCTGGTTGAATATCTTACAGGAAGAAAGATTAAAGAGGTTCCTGAGCATTGGTTAAGGTATGCTATTCAGTTTGTTAACGACCACTTCTACCTCATAACTAATGACAAAACTTACGAATATCGCGAGTTATTACAATTTGCAGAAGTGCTGTCAAGAAGAAAGAGTCTGAAAGGATTATTCATAGACCCTTATAACTCACTGAAAAGCAATGTAACAGCATCTAAAAGCAAATGGCAGTACGATTACGAAGCCTATAGCGATATGCTTGCATTTACCAGCCGCACTAAGATTACGCTGTTTCTAAGTGTGCATACCAATACAGAAGGTCAGCGGACGCTTGATAAGGATGGCAATCAGGTAATGCCTCATGCTACGATGGCAGAAGGTGGTACTGCACTGTATAACAAGGTCCACAACTTCGTTGTATTTCATAGGAAGATTAAGGATGAGGACAACTGGATGTATACCGAGATTAGCGTAGACAAGGTAAGGAATAAGGATACAGGTGGTCAGCCTACTGTCAAAGGTAAACCTGTCAGACTAAGGATGGCTCATGCTGTAGAGTTTGTAGATGAGAATGGAAGGCTGCCATTTGACAGAGATTTCCTACCAACTTACCAGGATGAGAAAAAAGAAGAAGATTATTTTTAATTAAAACAATGGATGAGTTATGACAACAATACACAGCTTATCAGGAGGTAAAACTTCATCTTACATGGCTGCTCATTATCCTGCTGACTATAACATATTTTCTCTTGTTCGTATAGATGACAATATATGCTCCCCAAAAGACAAGTCATTGATTAAGTACGTTAGCGAAAAGATAGGCATGGATTTTATAGCCACCGCAGAAGACGACTATACCCTATATGCTGTCATGGAGCTAGAACAGATAATCGGCAAAGAGATTATATGGGTTAGCGGAAAGTCTTTTGACCAAGTAATCAAGTCGAAGGGTAATTATTTGCCAGGTAAATTGA
>Ga0315900_10011115_pt1 | contig 11175 bp, 12 predicted proteins | sample LakEriMetagenome_FD_203521 | JGI IMG/M metagenome (GOLD analysis project Ga0315900, IMG submission 203521) | Freshwater fungal communities from buoy surface, Lake Erie, Ohio, United States - Buoy 12 MA114 | ecosystem: Environmental > Aquatic > Freshwater > Lake > Lake biofilm | place: USA: Lake...
GAAGCGGACGGCCGTCACTTCGTCACCGGTGCCCCGCAGTTCCAGCGTCTGGTAGAAGATCACCTCCACCGTCGGGTTCAGTTTCTCCACCTTGACCTCGACCGGCAGCGGGGACGAGCCGTTGGCAATGTAATGCACGATGTTGACGACATATTCGCCGTCCTGCAGGCCGCGGAACGCGATGGTTTCCTGGTTGAGCGGGTTCGAAACCTCCTCGTTGTTCAGAAGTATCACATCCTTGAACATGCCGCGGTCGTCGCGTTCCAGATGCATCAGCCCGGCCTCGCGCAGGTTGTACCAGACGATGTTGCCGGCAGGGTCCATCACATAGGTGTCCACATCGTCGGGGTTGTTGTCGGGCCAGGTGACAGTGATGATCATCTCGGCCTTGGGGTCGATCTTTCCCTCGTCAGCCGGCTTGTTGATCATGGCAAACGAGATGAAGAACATGAAGGTGATGGCCTTCAGGGAATTGAACAGCAGAGCCGAGAAGATCTCGAACTCGGGCTCCTGCTCCTCCTCAAACATCGCGTTCGCCACGGGCGAGCAGAGGCAACAACGACACTTCGGTAAAGCTGATCGTGGTCTGGCTGATGTCGGTCACCAAAGCGTCGGCGATATTGTATTCGATCCTCAGAAGGATGCCGCCGATCAGCCCCGCAATCGTCGTCAGAAGCGAAACGGCCATGCCCGCGATCATCTTCTGCAAGGCTCCGCGAAGCGTTTCGACGTCGAAGTTGGCAAGATCCCCCATCGAGTTCAGCATCATCACAAAGCCGACCATGGTCCCGAGCATGCCAAGCTTGTAAAGCAGGTCGGCCCCGTAAGTGCCGACCCTGGTGCGGCGGCGGAAACTGGCTCCAAGGCTCATCATCAGCAGATGGGCATTGCCTTCCACCTCGGAAGGATGTTCGCGGGACCGGATCACGTCGGCCACGAAGCTGTCGACAAGCCCTCCGCCACGCGGAACGTCGGGCACTTTCCGGCTCTGGGCGAGTTCCGCCTTCCAGGTCATCGCACGGCGGTATTCGCGCGACAGCTCGATCAGGATCCACAGGCAGTGGCCCGAAAAACCCACGAACAGCACGGCAATCAGGACCGTGATCCGCGACCTGTCGGCGACAAAAAGATAGGTCAGCAGACCGTAGTCATAGGACACGATTGACCCGATCACGATGAGCGCGATGAACAGCGCCCATTTGAACACGGCATCATAGGCCCCGTCGCGGCCCGGCGTCAGGATTGTATCGGCAATTTGCGTCATCTTCAGTCCTATCTGAAACCGCCCGGGGTCTCGCGCCGGCGAAATATCCAGGGTTCCTCGAACTGGGCGCCGATCTGCCACAGCCCGACACCCGCCGCGATCGCCTCGGCCATCTGCGGGACATAGGCGTCGTCTTCCTCCTCATAGGCCAGCGCGAGGCCCGCCTTCACCATCTCGGCGTTCAGGTCCGCGCCCCCGCTTTCGCAAACACCGAAGCGGCGACCGAAAGGATCTGGATCACCGTGGAAATAGCACACAACCTCTCCGCGACCTGCCAGAAGCTGCAATTGGCGGAAGGCGACATCATAGCAGCCCCACCGCTCGCCATTGAGCTGGCAGGTCTGTCGCCGCTCTGGCGCGTCGATGCCCCAAAGGATGACGCGCTGCTCTCCGATCCTGATGATGTCGGCGTCGATCACTTCGGCGATGCCGCGGATTTCGGTCGGGTTGGTCTGGGCACCGGCCGGCTCCGCGATGGCGGCACAGAACCCGGCCATTGAAAAGACCAATGTCCGGAATTTGCGCAAGTGCGGGATACGGTCTGTATCAGGGGGCATGAATGGACCTTTTCGACAGCAGGAGTGACCGGGAATGCGGAACGCGCTGGCGGCAGTCTTGGCAATCGTGGCAAGTCCGGTATGGGCAGATCAGGCGGCCGACCTGATTGCCGGAACGCTTGACGCGTGCCGGGGATGCGATCTTCAGGGGGTGGACTTCAAGAAGGCCGATCTGTCCGGGGTTGACCTGACCGGCGCCAATCTGACCGACGCGTCGTTTCATCGCGCCGATCTTCGCGGTACGATCCTCGAGGGCGTGACAGCCATCGGCACCAACTTCAATCTGGCAGAACTGACGGAGGCGAAGATGGCCGGAGGAAACTTCACGCGGGCGATGTTCTATGGCGCTCAGATGTCGGGGGCTGACCTCAGTGCCGCCAATCTGACAGAGGCCCGGATGCAGACCGCGCGTCTGACGTCCGCGATGCTGGCCGGTGCGGTGCTGGACCGCGCCCTGCTGCGGGATTCGGTTGCGAACAATGCCGATTTCAGCACGGCGTCCATGCAGGAAACCAACATGAACGGGGCCAAACTCGGACGCAGCCTGTTCGACGGAGCCACGATCAGCTATGCCGGCTTTGTAAAGGCCGAAGCCAACCGGGCCAGTTTCGCAGGTGCGACGATCACCTACACGGACTTCTACGGTGCCAACCTGCGCAATGCCGTGGTGACAGACGCCACATTGAACGGGAACAGGTTTACCACAGCGGCCACGCGCGAGGTGAACTTCGACATGGCTTCGATGAGCGGGAACGTCATGGCTGACGGTCGGCTGCAGGACTGACGTCATGGTGCAGATGCGGGGCTGTAGGGGGCCAGGATTTCCTCGTAACGTGTCTGGCTTTCGAAATAGCCGATATTCACCTGCTGGGTTTCCTGATTGATGGCGATCTGGCCTTTCTTGCGCAGGTAGCTGGCTTCGATGGCGACATTGGTGCTGCCATCGGGTGACTGGCCGGTGCAGCGTTCGTGGATGAACTCGTTGCCCACGGGCAGTTCGCCTTCCTGCATCGGGATATCGGCACAATCCAGCGTCCAGGCGCTGAACTGCGCCCGGAAGTTGTTGATCAGCGTGTAGGCGGTCCTGCGGGCCAGATCGTCGGCGCGGTCGTCCGTCACGATCCGGCGGCCCTGCACGATGCCCTGAGCGTCGATAAGCACCGAGACGATGACGGCATGGGCATAGACCGAGGTCCCGCCGCGCAGAAACTGGTATTCCAGCTCGAGTGCCCGGGCGACGTAGTCCTGTTCATCGTCGTAAATGAATTGCACCTCGTAGAGGCCGGACGGTTCGGGCGGGCAGGACTGGAAGTCCTGGAACGACATCAGCATCTGCCCCGGCGGGCCACCTGCGGTGCCGCACGCAATCTCTGCAACCTTTGCATCGGGGAGCTGAGAGACCGGTTGTCCCAGAGTGACATCCCAGATGGAAAAGACAGGTTCGATCAAGGCCTCGGCAAACGCGGCAGGGGCCGACACCACCTGGCCAAGAAGCGAAAGCCCGAACAAGGCAGGAAGGGACCTGTTGCACATCGCGCGGCTAGTCCATCCTGGCGCAGGCGGCAGCGGACGGATTGTCATAGAACTCCGTGCATTCCGCGAAAGTCGGTTCACCCCGCCCGATCACATTGGCCTCGAGATAGGCGACGATATTCGCGACGTCCCGGTCGCTGAATGTCTTGCCGCGCACGGGCTCCGACCCAGGAGCGAAATCGTCAAGAGCCATCCCGAAACAGCGGCCGTCACGATAGGCAGCCCTGTCATGATAGGGCATCGGAGTGCCGGGACGTCCGCATCCGATGACCTCGACCAGCGCAGCGCTATCCAGTGCGGTTTCGCGCAGGTTGGGTCCGACCGGCTCCTGCAGATTGGTTCCGGCCTTTCCGTCACCGGCCCAGCCATGGCAGCTTACGCAGTAGCCGACCGAGCGATAGACGACCCGGCCGCGATCAGGATCGCCTGCGGCTGCACCCGCCTCCTGGGCCCGGCTGACGGGGGCTGCCAGCATCACAAGCGCAAGCGTGAGTGCGGCCAGCGGGACGGCCACGACATAGCTCAGGAACATCTTGTTACTCTGTCTGGGTCAGTGGTGGCAGCGAAAATGCCGGGCGGCCAAGGCCGCCCGGCATCATGACTTTGGCGATCAATCGAGCGCGAAGACCCAGAGCATGTTGGCCGCCTGCATGTTGCTCAGTTCCGGGGCCAACCCGCCACCGACACCGAGACCACCGCCCACGATGGCCACGTACTGCTTGTCACCCACGAGGAAGGTTATGGGCGCAGCCTGGAACGAGGTCCCCATGTTCATCGACCACAGCTCTTCCAGCGTCGATGCGTTGTAGGCAGCGAACCTCCCGTCCATATGCCCGGCCCAGAGCAGATCGGCCGAGGCCATGACACCGCCATACATCGCATAGGTCGTGGGAAGGGTTGCGGCGATAGTGCTGGTGGCGACATCGACCGCGTTGATCGAGCCGGTCTGTTCGCCACTGTTCACCCCGGCACCACCGATGAAGATGTTGCCAGGCGTCACGTCCGCAGGATCAACCTCCCGCACCGACAGGTCGGAACACCCTTCGATTCCTCCCGCATAGGCAAGGCCGAGTTCGGGGTTGTAGGCCGTCGGGAAGAAGTTGGTGCCGCCCTGGATGTTCGGGCAGGTCGTGGCGACATCGCCGGCGCGGCTGATCGCACCCATCGCATAGGTCTGAAGGGCCGACTCCGGATCATACTCGAGCGGTTTGCCGGTCTTGGGGTCGATGCCTTCGGTCCAGTTCAGGTTGCCAACATAGGCAACCGAGTTGATATAGGCACCCGTGGCACGGTCAAGCGTGTAGAAGATGCCGTTCCGGCCAAAGCGCGCCATCACCTTGCGCTCTTCACCGTTGATCACGGTCTCGACCAGAAGCGCGGGGCCGACCTCGTCATAGTCCATGTAGTCGCCGGGCGTATACTGGAAGTACCATTCCAGTTCACCGGTCTCGACGTTCAGGGCGACGGTCGAGTTCGTATAGAGGTTGTCGCCCGGACGGTATTCGGGGTCATACATCGGGACCGGGTTGCCGGTGCCCCAGAAGGTCAGGTTGGATTCCGGGTCATAGGACCCGGCAACCCAAGCCGCGCCACCGCCGGTCTTCCAGCAGTCGGGATTGCCGGTCTGGTCGCAGAGCCAGGTCTCGGACCCCGGCTCACCAGGTTCAGGGATCGTATAGAACCGCCAGAGTTCTTCACCCGAATTCGCGTCCAGGGCGGCGATCCAGCCGCGGGTGGCCCAGTCACCGTAGGATTGGCCGATGATGATCTTGTCGCCGACCACCAGGGGCGAGTTCGTGAAGCCCTCACCCACGTCGGTCGCAGCCTGCACATCCCAGACCACATCACCGGTGTCGGCGTCGCAAGCGACGACACGACCGTCGGGCAACACCGTGATGACGTTGGTGCCCGAGAGCCCCAGACCGCGGTTTGCCAGAAGGATACCCTGGCTGGGGTCCTTGTCGATACCGGTGTCGCAGACCCAGACCGGACGTGCGGCATCGCCACTCGACAGGTCAAACTTGTAGGGCGTTCCCCAGGGGTCCGACACATAGAGAAAGCCGTTGTCGACCAGCGGCGTCGCCTGCATGGCGCCGATGCCGAAACCGGCCGGCTCGCTGCCGCCGATGGGTGCCGCCATTGCAAGGCGCAGGCCCGCGACGTTGCTGGTATTGATCTGGTCCAGCGTAGAAAACCGGTTGAGATCATAGGTCTTGCCGACCATGAGCCAGTTGCCGGCCTCAGCCTCGGACCCGGCCGCCAACAGGCGCTCCGGCGTGACCTCGGCGTGAGCCATACCTGCCGAGCCAGCAGCTGCCGCAGCAGCCAACCCGGCCATCAAATGCTTTACGTTCATGTCGTGCCTCCCCGCACTTTCCGTGACAGACAACGGATGTGCGGGGATGTTGGCACCATTGTCTGATGGATATTCCTATGAGCAATATTGGTCGCCCGAAACCCGCGTGATCGTCACAGGCCAAGCGTGGGACGACGCCAGTCCTCCCGTCGCCGCAATCGTCTTTGGAATGCCCGTAGCAAAAAAACGAAAAGCTTCGCCCCGGTCTAGGCCGGGGCGGCGCAGGATCATCGGGCCGTTGGTTTTTGTATTCAGGACCCAGCAGACTGCAACGGAAGGCGAACCGTCACATGCCGGACCGGGCGGGCTGCTACTTTCTCCATTTCCGGACGAACAGGAAGCGGGTCAACCCCAGAATGACCAAGGCTATCCCCGCATAAAGCGCGTACCAATACCCGTCACGCAGGTCCGATCTCATCTTGACCTTGCGGTGCGATGTCGGGTCCGTGTACTGCGAACGACCGATGAACTTCATGTCCATCCCGTCCGCGCGCATGTCACCGATCCAGTAGGCAAGTCCGACCGCAACCAGGTAGGACAGGCCGACAAGGACAATCAGGACCGCCGCAAGTGGCAGCCTGATCCGTCCCAGAGAGATTTTGACGTTGGAAAAAAGGCTGAAGACGATGGCCAGCATCGCCACTCCGAAATAAATCCACACCATCGGGGCAAAGAAGAAGGGCATCTGGTAGAGCGCCGGATCAGCACCCATCCTGACCTCGCCCACGGCCTCGATACCCCAGGGGTGCAGCACAAGATCATCAGTCCCCTGGATGACGGCGACATCCGCGCTCCACCACGGCTGGAACCACGAATAAACCATGACCGCAGTCGCCGCCACGAGCAGGACGCGGAAGATCCAGGTTCCTGTACCCCCACCAAGATCAATTACCGGTTCAGTCTGTGTCATTTATCCTTTGCTCCACCCTTTGCGCACCAGTCTCATGCGTCGCCGCCGATCCTGCGGATCGATGGCGTTTTTCTTGCCCTGATTGTTCTTGACTTCGCTCTGAAAGCCTACCAGCGCCTTTTTCGAGGGGTCAAGCTTCGGGAAGATCAGGAAGAGCAACGGCAGAAGAAGGTGCCCCCCCTGCGAAGTTCAACGATGTGATCTCCGGGGCGGTGTGGTTGGCATTCCCCTCAGCTGGGTCGACAGGAACAGACTTGCGGCAATCGTACTGAATTTCTTTTTTTTCCAATGGCTTTCGCGCAATCACCGGGAATGGACGCACGCATCGGAGGTTCTCGACTGCAGGTTGCCGCCGTGCGGCGGCGACCATGCAGGCCGTATCTCGTGCAGAAGGTTCGGCCGATTGAGCCAGTGCCAATCTGGTGTATAGGAAAAACAAATGGCCGTCTTCAGGGATGCTGGCGCACGGGAGCTGGCACCCTGGCGAAGAGAGGCCTGTGAAACGCAAATGAGATTACACGTCGGGTTGAAAGTACGGCGCCGGTGATGCAGATCGCCCACGGCCCGTTTCAAGACAGGAAACGTCCTGAAAAAAGCCGGCCGAGTTGTCTTGCACCCGCCAGTCGCAATTGGGTTCACTCGGGCTGTTGCGCGTGATCAGGCTTGTTGCCAGTCAGGGCGATATAGGCGTCAGTCAGGGTCTTTGCGCCTGTCTGCTGCCTCAACTCCGCGGGCGGCGCATCCTTGACCACGCGGCCGTTGTCCAGAAGCACGATGCGCGCCGCATCCTCCACTTCCTCGGCGATGTGGGTCGACCACAGGATGGCCTTGCCTTCGGCCATCGCAAGGTCGCGGACCGTTGCGACAAGGCGGTGACGAGAGGCCGGATCGAGACCGGTCGACGGTTCGTCAAGCAACAGGAGGTCTGGCTGCGAAAGAAGCGCGCGGGCAATCTCGACCCGGCGCTGGTTGCCGCCGGAAAGCTCGCGGACGGGGAGAGAAAGCTGGTCGGTGATCTCGAGCGTCTCGGCCACGCTCGCGATGCGGCGGCGCAGCTCTGACCCCCAAAGGCCAAACAGACCGCCAAGAAAGCGCAGGTTGGCCCTGACCGAAATGTCTGTGTCGAGCGAGCGTGATTGGAAGACAACGCCGATGCGACTGAGAATGGCCGAAGGAGCGTCCCGGTAATCCTGCCCAAAGAGAGCGACAGTACCGCTGTCGGCCGAAAAAAGGCCGGCACAGATCTGGAACAAGGTCGACTTGCCGGCGCCGTTGGGACCCAGAAGGCCCACGATCTCGCCGGCATCGACCTGCAGCGTGACGCCGCGGAGCGCCTCCTTGGTCCCGTAGGACTTCGACACATCGGTCAGAGAGAGAAAGGGCGCGGTCATGTGGCGGCATCGGCAGGGGCGCCGGCCTCCGCCAGATCGGCAGCAACACGGGCAATGTCCTCGGCGCTGCGCAGGCCGCGCCGGCCCGGAAGAGTGACGTCAGCGACAATGCGGGCAGGCCGTCCGTTCAGGACGATGGCTCGGTCGGCCATCCGCGCAGCATCTTCCGGGTCGTGGGACACCATCACGACGGTCGGCTCAAAATCGGAGAAGACCTTCAGGAACAAGGTCTGCAAGTCGCGGACCATGGCACGGTCGAGCGAGACGAAGGGCTCGTCCAGAAGCAGGAGCCTCGGATGGACCGACAGGGCCCGGGCAAGGGCAAGCCGGCGCTGCATGCCACCGGAAAGCGCGTGCGGCCACGCCTTCTCTTGCCCCGACAGGCCGACTTCGCGCAAAAGCTCTGCGATGCGCTCCGAAGACAGGCCTGGGGCGACGGCGCGAAGGTTGTCCTCGGCAGACAGCCAGGGAAGCAGGCGGGCATCCTGAAAGACATAGCCTGGCACCGGGGCCTCGGCGGCGGGCAACCCTCCCACCTTCACCTCGCCCTGCCAGCGGCGCTCTGCACCCGACAGGACGCGCAAAAGCGTGGTCTTGCCCACGCCGGACGGGCCGATGAGTGCAACGACCTGACCCGGCGGAACCTGCAGACGAAGGCCCTGGAACAGGAGTCGTCCGCCCCCCCCGGGGTCAAGACGGTCAATCCGCAGGATCAGGTCCGGTCCTTGCGCCATCGCAGCACCCTCCCCTCGATCGGGCGCAACACACCATATTCCAGCGCCAGGATGACCGCGACAAAGCAGCAGGTATAGGCGAGGATGCCTTGCATGTCGAAGAGCTGGAAATACAGTCCGACTCGGAAACCGACGCCCCCGTCGCTGCCCAGAACCTCGAAGACAAGGACCATCTTCCAGACCAGCGACAGACCCGCTCGCGCTGCGGCAAGAAGATAGGGCATCAGCTGCGGCACGAGGATCAGGCGCAGGTATCGCGCCCGGGGCATCCGGAATGTTGCTGCAAGTTCGTCATGATCCGCCGACAGCGCGCGCACGCCTTCGCGCATCATCGTGGTGACAAGGGGCACCTTGTTGATGACAACGGCCAGGATCAGCGCAAAGTCCGTCAGCCCGAGCGAGATGTAGCAGATCATGCCTACCACGATGGCCGGGATGTTGAGCCCGACGACAACCCAGGGCGCAAACAGCCTGTCGGCCCACACCGTCCGGCCAAGCGCGATCCCAAGCGCAGTCCCGATGCCCATGGCCAGGACAAACCCGGCCAGCGCACGCGCCAGCGTGGCGGCGAAGTCGCCGACAAGCGTGCCCTCCCGTGCGAGGGTCCAGATTTCGGACGCAACAAGCGCCGGGCCAGGCAGGAAACGCGACTGAGCGATTGCGGCCGAGACCTGCCAAAGCACAAGAAGAAGCGGCAGAGACGCGAGTTCAAGCCAGCGTGGCCCCAGGTCGGGCCGGGTCGGCAGGGTCCCCGTCGCAGGCGCCCCTTCCGCTAGCCTGAACGGTGTCCAGCCGGATGGCGCGGGGCCTGCGGCACTATTTCGGGTACGGTTCACCCGTCGACCCTGAACCCATCCCAAAAGGTTCCCTCGGCGATTTCGGTGTCGTCCCCGACCAGTTCCACGCCGCCGTACTGGGCCATGAGCGCAAAGCTCTGGGCAGCAGCATCGATATCGGCCTGACCATATGAGGTGACAATGCCACGTCGGTAGTTGTCACGGAGCGCGATGAAGGTCGCATCAGACAGATCCTCGCCCATCGACGGACGGATTCTGTCCCACAACGCGTCATCCTCGAGCAGCCGCTGCTTGGTCTCAAAGGAAGCGTCGAGGAACCGCGTGATCTCGTCATGGTGGGAATTGGCCCATCGCTCCGAAAAGACCCAGCCAAGAAGCGGCGGAGTGCGCGCAACCCCCAGTTCCTTGAGCATGTCGGCGACAGATATCAACTCGACCGCGCCGTCGACCGTGGCCCGCGCGTTGAAGTGCCAGAAGTTGAGTGCAGCATCGACCCCGCCCGCAAGCAGCAGTTCGTTGACAAGCGGCGGCGCACCGAACTCCGCGTCGATGACCTCGGACAACACACCACCTGTCTTGGCAGCGTAATAGGCTTGCAACGCGACATAGGATTTATCGACCGGCCCGCCGGCGACAGCGATGGAGGCACCGTCCAGATCCGCGATGGACTCGACCGGGCCACCCGGCATGACCATGAGCCCGCCCACAGCCAGGGAATGGGGAACGAACGTGAAATCGGCCCCCTCGTGGCGCTGGATCGACGTCCAGACGAAATCCGACAGGATGACGTCAACCTCGCCCGCCTGCAGCGCAACCTGTCCCGCGCCCGAATTTGCCACATCGCGGATTTCCACGTCGATCCCGTGGTGTTCGTCGATATGGGCCGCCTGCATTGCCGCGATTTCCCATGCCGCCGTGCCGGTGGTCTGCAACCCGAGCTCAATCGTCTTGGCTGCGGGAGAGAAGGCGGAAACGGCCATCCAGCTGAGCAGAATGCCCCCGGTCGCCTTGATCTTCAGGGGATTTATTGTCATGATCGATGCTCCCGGAGCTGGCCCGTACTGGCCCGGCAATTCGCCCGAGTGGCCTACCATGGCCCCGGATTGGCCGGACCAATAATCTATATTGGCCTGAAGGAATTGATCGGAACTGCCCATGCGGGCAAGCATTCGTCAACGGGAGGGAGTCACTCATGATGATCCGCGGACTGATCGGAGCGGTTGCGCTTGCCTGCATGGGGGGGCCGCTGTGGGCTGAAGGCAACCTTGCCGCTGCGCCAGAGACCCTGGAACCGCTGATCCTGAACGGTGGCGACTGGAGCATGGCGCCGCTTGAGTACACGCTTGAAACCGGGAAATACTATCACTGGGCCATCACATCGGATGGCCAGGAAGAATTCGCGGTGATGGCGCCCGAACTGTGGCGCAATGCCTGGATCAACCAGGTGGTCATCAACGATCTGGAGGTAAAGCCGATGGGGCTCTACTCGGTCGAGTTCGATGACGAAGGCACGATCAACATCTGGTTCGTACCGATCCGGCCGGGACGGTACGACTTCTGGGTCGACGGCTTCGAAGACCGCGGCATGCGCGGCCATTTCATGGTGAACTGAGATGCGCTGGATTGCCGCCAC
>Ga0315900_10011117_pt1 | contig 11173 bp, 20 predicted proteins | sample LakEriMetagenome_FD_203521 | JGI IMG/M metagenome (GOLD analysis project Ga0315900, IMG submission 203521) | Freshwater fungal communities from buoy surface, Lake Erie, Ohio, United States - Buoy 12 MA114 | ecosystem: Environmental > Aquatic > Freshwater > Lake > Lake biofilm | place: USA: Lake...
GGTTCTGCTGTCCACAAAGCCACAGAACTCTTTGACAAGGGTGAACTTGGTGACACTAACAACATTGATGAACTGTGGAATAAAGTCTGGTTCAATCAGGTTAAAGAAGACGAAGCACTACACGGTGACATGAACACATGGGAGTTCCGCTCTCGTGAAGATATGTCATGGTGGTATGGCGAAGGTCTATGGATGTTTGAGCGTTGGACTCAGTTCATGGCTCCTGACCGTGGCTGGTCAGTATACGAAGATTTTATTGAGAAGCAATACGAGATTTCTGTAGGAAGCACTACGGTGAAACTAGCCATTGACCGTGTGCTGACTGATTACGACGGGAATAGGGTCCTCGTCGATATCAAAACTGGTGCGTCATCTCAGAAGCACCCTCTGCAGTTGGCAGTTTACGGTTGGGCTCTTTCCAAACAGGGTCTCACTGTCGACAAAGCAGGCTTCTGGGATGCACGTACTGGTAGTATCTCCTTGTGGGATTTAGAACATTTACAACCAGAGCGAGTAGAAGAAATCTTGACTGGCTTTGATAAAATGCGAAAGACTGAGACGTTCCTGCCAAACATGAACTCTTGCGGTCGTTGCGGTGTGCTATCCTATTGCAAATGGATGAATGGAAATAAATCGAAAGGATACGAATAATGGCTAACGCCACTTTCCAAGTAAGCAGCAAGTTGCCTGATGGAAGAATCTTTGTCATCGCAGGAGATGACTTTGCTTCCTTCAAGACACATCTTTCAGATGTGCTTGGTCCTGAAGGTGCTGAATCAATACTAACTACGATGGCTACTTCTATCGAAGGAGCACCATCATTTGAGCAGGCAGTTGCTAACGTGGGAGCACAGTTCCCTAACGCAACACCTGTATCACCTGTACCACAAACATCAACACCATCAACTGCTCCGACAGGACGTAGTTGCAAGCATGGTCCTATGACCAAGCGTCAAGGTTCTAGTGCTAAGGGTCCTTGGAAGGGCTATATGTGCCCTACTCCAAAGGGAACACCTGACCAATGTGATGCGATATTCCTTCGCAGGAATGAGCCTGAATGGAGCACATTCTAAAACATGAGAACCCTTGCCCGTGCTGTTGGTAGCGCGGACATCGGTGGTGAACCACTACCCTCGGTGTTTCGTACGCTTGACAACAACAAGATAATCTTTCGCAGGTCGGAAGTGTCGATGATTGCTGGTACCCCTGGTGCTGGTAAGTCGACACTTGCACTTGCGATAGCGTTGCGTACCAAAGTACCGACGTTGTATGTAAGTGCCGACACAAACGCGCATACTATGGCTATGCGCCTACTTTCCATGATTACTGGCAAGACTCAAACAGAGGCAGAAGTTATGCTCTCTGATAAAGTCGAAGAGTCACGGAAAATCATCAATGATTCTTCAGGGCATGTCTTTTGGTCTTTTGAGTCAGCACCAACGCTGGCTGATTTAGACCAAGAGGTGCTAGCCTTTGAAGAGTTGTGGGGCTGTGCTCCAACTCTTATCGTTGTAGACAACTTAATGGACATCTCCAACGATGGGGGAGAAGAGTTTGCGGGCATGCGTTCCACAATCAAAGAGTTGAAATATCTCGCAAGAGATACGAACTCTGCTATTCTCGTACTACATCACACCAAAGAGTCGTATGCTGGTACTCCGTGTCAACCACGTTCTGCTTTGCAGGGTATGGTGGCACAGTTGCCAGCGCTGATTTGCACGGTAGGTTCCGACGCGCCAGGATATATAGCCGTCGCGCCCGTAAAGAACCGATATGGCAAAGCAGACCCCTCAGGGGGTACGGCTCATTGGTTGCAATTTAACCCTGAAATCATGGACGTATCAGATATCCCAGATAGGTCCTAATGTCCAGACCAATCTCAGAACTCAAACCGAGTTATGACAAGGCGATGGATATCCGTGGTAATCCAACTACGGTATGCATCTGTGGGAGTTTCGTATGGAATCTCAAGGTAGTCTTTGCAGAAGACAACACCATTGGGATGTATTTTCTAGATATGGAGTGTGCTGACTGTGGAACACAGGCAACCGCACCCATTGAGGAGTAAAGATGAAACTGACAACAGTAACAATAATGTCCGCGATTGCAATATTTGTGGCAACTATGCCCCACGGTGTGGGTGCGTGGCTCATCAAGACTACTCATACGGAGTCTTTGGTCAGAAAAATTTCTGACAGAGAAGCCGTTATGGCAAGTCCAGTATTGTATGCAAGGACATATGCAAAAGAAAAAGTGAATAAGATGTTTCGCAATCCTAACCGTGAATGGTCAGCGTTAGCGAAGTTATGGGGTAAGGAGTCTGCTTGGAACTGGAAAGCCAAGAACCCTCACTCATCTGCCTATGGTATTGCCCAAGTATTGGGTACACCTCAAGGCTCAACAATTGAATACCAAGTGAATATGGGGATTAAATACATTGTCCACCGTTACGACACGCCCTCAAAGGCGTGGGCTTTTTGGCAAAGGAACGGCTGGTACTAATGTCAAGCAAGTCCAAGATTAAGGGTTCGCAAGCAGAACGAGACGTAGTTAAATATCTACAAGAGTGGTTCCCGTACGCAGAAAGACGGCTTGCGGGAGCCACTTTAGATAAAGGTGATATCTCAGGCATCAATGGTGTCTGTATTGAAATCAAGAACCATGCCAAGTTAGATTTGGCTGGTTGGCTAGCAGAATTAGAAGTTGAAACTAAAAACTCCAAAGCATGGACGGGAGTTGTCATTCATAAACGTAAGGGTAAAGGCAACCCTGCTGACTGGTATGCTACGCTTCCAGTGTCAGTGTGGGTAGAACTCTTACGAAAGGCAATCGATGGAAAAGCCTGATATATCAGTAGTTTTAGAGCACTACGGCGCCCGAGTACCGACTCGACATGGGTGGTTCTCAATGAAGTGTCCCTTCCATGACGATAGGCACAACAGTGCCTCAGCGACAAGAGATGAGAATGCTTTCTGTTGCTTTGCATGTCAGATAAAAGGTGATGCGTATGCTATAATTATGGCTAAAGAAGGAGTGGAGTTTCGTGAAGCAGTCAACATCGCAAAAAGAATCTTTGATGAGAGCGGCAAAGTATTACCACAGCGCTCTGCACGAAGCGGAGGATTACCTCGCAGAACGGGGAATCACAATGGAAGCAGCGGAGAAGGCACGCTTGGGCGTCGTCTTAGACCCGCTAACTGGTCATGAAGCGTATACGAATCGGCTCGCTATCCCGTACCTTACAAAGTCAGGTGTGGTTGACATTCGATTCAGAAGTCTCGGACACGAAGAGCCACGATACATGGGCTTGGCTGGGGCTACGACACACTTGTATAACGTGGGAGCGTTTTTCCGTGCATCGTCATACATTTGCATTTGTGAAGGTGAAATCGATACCATCACCTTGGACATGGTATGCAACATACCAGCGGTTGGTGTCCCTGGCGTTAATAATTGGAAGAAACATTACACTCGGCTCTTGGCTGACTTCGATAAGGTTTTCCTCTTCGCAGATGGAGATAATGCGGGCTCTGAGTTCGGCAAGTCCCTTTCCCGAGAGTTGTCTAATCTTGTTATTATCCAAGCACCCGAAGGCGAAGATGTCAACTCCCTTTATAGAGTTCACGGTTCAGACTACTTCAAAGAAAAGATAGCGGGTGCTCAATAATGTTATTACCTGAAGACGATGGCACATTTGCCTGCAAGAAGGATAACTTCAAGACAGGTAATCTATTTGAGTATATGGACCATTTCGGTGTGGAGTATGACTGGATGGTTAAACTCAACCCACGCTATAACTTCAATCTCTTTACCTTCTTGGGTGAACTTACCAACTACATCTTAGATAAGGACTGGGAAGAAGCCTACGGCTTGACTCAGAGTGTCACACTCATGATGATTAACGCTAGTGGTGAAGACTTTGAGGAGTTCGTGGAAGAGGCTGAAGTAATCACTGGTACACAGAATATGTTTGACCAACTAGAAAGGTTCCTTAATGACAATGGAACTAAATGATGACGAGCCAAGCAAGTTTGATTTGGTCGTGTGGTACACCTACGACTCGCTCGCTGAACTTCTCATAAAGAAGCATAACGACTACGGACCCAAGAACATTTCCGAAAGTCCTGGCGGTCCTTTGAACGGCTTGCGTGTGCGTATGCATGATAAACTTGCTCGGATAAACAACTTAATAGATAACAACAAGGAACCTGAGAACGAGCCTTTAGAAGATTCGTTCATAGACATGGCTAACTACGCAATCATAGGATTGCTAGTGCTGAGAGGACAATGGGACAATGATTAAACGCTTTGGACCTTACAAAGGCAGTAAGCAGAACGGTGGTAGACCTATCTATGTTTTCAAACGTCGCAAGAAGAATGGGGAAGTTGTTACTACTTCTTCTAACAAAGCCCGTGTTGATTACGAAGACAGCACTGGAGAGAATCTTCCTCGCCATAAAGAAGTAGACCATAAGAACAACAAGGGACGTGCTGGTGATGACCGCAAGTCTAATCTTCGTGTTGTTTCTAAGTCTGACAACGTGGCTATGGAGAACAAGCGCAGAGCCAAGAAGAAGCCTGCCAAGAAACGAAAGAAGAAAGCGTGAGCAAAAAGAAATCGAAAGTAAAGCGGGTAGTAGTACTTTCTGATATACAGGCTCCCAGCCATGATGCCAGAGCCATCACAGCACTTCAGGATTTCGTATATGATTTTGAACCTGATGAACTGTACTGCGTAGGTGATGAGGCTGATAGCCCTGAACCATCTCGCTGGAACAAAGGTAGAGCAGGCGAGTACGCCAAGACTTTACAATCAGGATTAGATAAAACATCTGACATTATGGAAGGCTTCAAGGACGTTCTTGGGGACAAGCCATTCCACACTATGAGGAGTAATCATGGCGACAGAATCGACCACTACATATCAAAGTATGCCCCTGCACTTGCTAGCCTCCGCGCTTTGGAGTATGAGGAACTGCTCCGATACCGTGAACTCGATATTACGTATCACGATAAAATCTGGCAGTTTGCCCCAGGATGGGCTCTTGCACACGGAGACGAAGGAAGCCTTCTACAAACTTCGGGAGGAACTGCGCTTAACCTTGCGAGACGTATCGGATTATCTGTCGTATGTGGACACACCCACCGCCAAGGTATCCAACATTACCACGTCGGATACAATGGGCGGATTAGTTCAAGACTCTTTGGAGTTGAAGTCGGGCACTTGATGGATTTGAACAAAGCAGACTACCTATCCACGGGTGCTGCTAACTGGCAGCAAGGCTTTGCCATTCTGTACATCCGTCGCAGTAACGTTACCCCTGTGACTGTTCCAATTATCGGTAGGTCATTCACTGTGGAGGGTAAGACGTACGCATGGTAATAGAACAATACGAAGGACTTGTAGGCGCTATCGCTTATGAGTTCTCCCGTAAGTTCCACATGGTGGAATCAGCAGACATACGCCAAGAGTTATGGCTATGGTTCCTGACCCACCCCAAGAAGTTGAAAGCGTGGGAAAGTTTAGATGGCAAAGAAACAACTAAACTTATTAGCAGGTCTCTTAGGAATGCAGCAAAGGATTACTGCCAAAAAGAGAAGGCTCGCATTGTTGGTTATCGTGTTGAAGATAACTATTACTATGACCGTCAGGTATTGGAAATCCTTATCCCTGCTGTTCTTAGGGGCGATTCTTCTGCTCCTTCTATGGTTGATTTAGGATTTACTGCCACCAAGAAGGTGGCTAGTGAAGGCGGTAATTGGTTTGCGATGATGAGTGACATTGACAAAGCCATGAAGAAGTTACCTGATGAACAATACAACATTCTGTATCTGCGATTCGGTGATGGCATGGAGAACTCAGATGTAGCATCAGAACTCCAGATATCTGATGATGCTGCTAGAATGAGAGTCAACAGAGCAATTAACAGTTTGCTTAACATATTAGGCGGGTCTAAGCCCCGCAGAGAGCGGGACTACACAGAAGATGAAGCCGCCAATCACATCGGAGAGAGTATTGACAGCATTGGAGAACCTACGGAAGAAGGTGGACTCCAAGAGTTGGACTAACCCTCTAACTGAAGAAGAGACTGAACTTATTGAAGATGCGCTTTTTGCTGCCAGTGTTCTAACAGCACAGGTGCGTTCCTGGAACGAAGTTCATCAGATGGTTCCTCAACTCTTTAAGAGTATTATTGATTCATTTAATGACACGATAGTTTTTGCAGAAGACGAGTCCCCTGCGGAGGAGACTAAGTAGAACGGCTATGTCTGTCGATATGCCCAACACAAACCTTTGCGGCTCGTGCCGCTGGGAAGCGCACAAGCGCGAACTTGGGCATGTGAACCTCGCTAACGAACTCCATGAGTTCTGTAAAGGGTGCGAGTGTCAGGACAATAAAAAAGCCCCTACCGCCGAAGCGGTAAGGGCTTAGTGTACGATTATCGTACAGTTGGGTTATTCTACATTAACCCAGTTCATAGCAGTCCTCAGAAGGTTGTCGTAGTCACCTTCCATTGACTCAGAGAGGTATTGTTCTACCTCGCTTTCGGGAACACTCTCCTTTCGGAGAGCGCCCGATACCTTTGCCATGATAGCAAAAGCGTTGCCGTCTTGTCCTGTTAGTTGGACAGTTATATTTTTGTATTTAGGGTCCACTTTATTACTTTCTGTACGATTATCGTACACTAGAGAGCCACCGCAAGCACCATGCCTACGGCGATTAGGGTCGAAAGGGAAGTCCATAGGATAAGTGCTAACTGCTCACTAACGGACTCAATGAAGTAGTTATCGCTATCCTCGTTCATCTGTTCCTTTCTGTATTGCGAACACAGTATTGTCATAAGTGTTCATCATGAAGATAGGCGTAATGCCTAACTTCTCTTGTAGTTTCTGACGCTCTATGTGGTCAAGACCACCCCATATTCCAGAAAGACCAGAATACGCAAGAGCATAGTTCCTACACTCCATTAGAGCAGGGCAAGCCTCGCAGATACTACGAGCCTTCATCGCGTCAGGGGTACGCGACCAGCGCTTATTGTTTCCGCGTGGCTCATCAGGGAACCACCACTCAGCAGGATAGTCCGCGCATGACGGCTTCTCTGATAGGACAGGAAAGTGATTATCTATCATCATCACTCCGTTCTGTACGATTATCGTACGGCTCCCCTATCTTGGAGAAAGCGCATGGTTGGCAATACGCATAAGTGCTATCGTCGTAATGCGGTACAACTAAACCCACACCACACTTATAGCACTCACGCTGTTTGTATATTGTTGTCATTGGCTTCTTTCTCTAGCGGTAGTTGTCCCGCTAGGTTGCGATACTCAATGGCTTTGAGCATCAGAGCAGAGTGGTCTGTCACTCTGCCCTCTGCTAATGCTTTGGACGCACTAGCAGAAAACATCTCGGCTCGCTTACTAAGGTAGTAAGGAGTCGGTGGTACAGGTTTCCACTTACCCACGACTGTACGCAGGTGTATAGACAGGCTCGATGACATTAGGCAATATCATCTTTTCTGCCCACGCTTCTGCTGCTTCCACAGTTGGAAACAGTCCATAGGAGAGTGGCTCGTGTTCAACATGCTTGATAGCACGAACTACAAAGCCACTAACCATCATACCCTTTATCATGCTCACCACCCCCAAGCAGGTATGTCGTAGCCTGTACGATTATCGTACGGCTTGGTTTCTGCTTGATAGCATAAGCAGTTGGTCTTATACATACTACACATGTAACACGAGCCGCATGTAACGCAGAATGAGTCAGCATTGTTCTTCATAGCGACCCAATAATCCGTGACATTGTCACAGATACCGCACTCTAGCCATTCGCCAGCGTCATATTCCTCTTTGGTGAGTGATGAGAGAGCATGCGTGGCGTATGAGGTAGCACCAAAGCGAGAATACCAACTCTCCAGTTCGTAGGTGGTGTTAGACCACCACACGCCTGTTGAGTCAAACCCACCCTTTTCCTCATGGAGAAGATAGAGTTGATGTTCTGCTTTGGGGTTGACAGTAAGGAACGCAACTTTAGAACCTGTTGTGAAGTCCTCAAGCATGTTCCATACCTGCGGATTATCGAGAGAAGCGACACCGCCGATAGCAGGCATGATGTCCTCTGCGAATATGCGTGTGTCACTACGCATCTCGCCCTTGCTTTCCAGCACGGACAGTATGCCGTTGTGTGCTAGATACGTCTGCTCATCATCTCCCACCCTGAAAGGGTGGCAGTTATCAACTGTGTTAGAGCCGTGAGTGGCGTAGCGAGCGTGCCATATGGCATAGCCGTCTAGATACTTAGCCCTATCCTCAATGAACTTGTTGATACACTCATCAGCGTTCATTGTGGTAAAGGTGTGGATACGCCGCTCTTTGGGAACAGCGATAGCATAGCCGAAGCCATGAGGATTATTGAGAGCCGAGTTTTCCAACTTGTCACGAGAAGGAATGACGTTCGGCGGTACTACGCAGAGCATACACATGGGATAGAACCTTTCTGTACGATAATCGTACGACTACTCGACCGAGTAATCATTTTCGAATGTCTTGACCATGAGTGCGGTCAAGTGTGGATAAGTGTCTACGTTCTGATGAACGTAGCCAGCAAAGGCGAGCCATGACAGAGCAGTAGAACGCATCTTGCCGTCTACTGTACGCACCATAGCCTTAGAGCCTACAACTCGCAGGTTGCGAGTGTATTCAACGCCAGCGTGGACGAACTCGATACAGGCAAGTACGCGCTCAGGCATAAGTGAACCCTTGAACACACGAACCTCTAACGTGTTGTCGTTGTCGGTATTGACAGCAGCGTGACGACCACCTTCGGTGGCGTTGTATTTCACTTTACGGACAAGGTGGTTCTTGTCCGCGAAGTTGGCATAACTAGGACTGGACCTACCAGCAAGCCGTTCGACCTGCCGTTGGTTGTCATAGATAAGTTTGATGAACCGAAGTTCATGTGACTGACGTGAACTGATGAAGTTACGTCTTGTTGTACGATAATCGTACGGCTCACCGAAAGCATCACGGGAAACGTGAACGTGTAAGCCGCAGGTATCTGTATCCCATGAGCGCAAGCCTGCCCTACGGAAACGAGCGAATGACTGCCACTCGAACTCCAACTGGAAAGACTGGAGTGAGTGTGGGTGAGTCACTATCTCGAAGCCATGATTAAGAGAGCCGTCCTCTTTGAGATAGACGCGCTCACCGAGAGCCTCCTGAACTAAGTGAGAAGTCTCGTCAATATTTCCTCCGCGCGCCTCAACTTCGAGTTCAATTCCGAAGAAGAGTCGCTCGTCAGGGTTGTCCTGCTTGCCGAAGAAGAATGGACGTGGCTTGTACGAATAGTCATGGATAAGTTCATAACTCGTGTCTGAGTCGTATGAGCAGTCATGTCCTCGCTCGTACCAATACATTTCTCCACAGTCGTCGCACGTATTGACATTTTCCTCATAACAAGTGCGGCAGTATGAGGCGTGTCTGAAGCGATAGTGGGTATCGTCATCAAGGAGTTCATAACTTTCGCAGTGGCTACACTGGAAGTAACTGTAAGCAAGAGTGTGGTTCCTTTCTTTGAGTATGCGAGTTACACAGTCGAAGCACTTGAGGTCGCCCTCGAAGCGAGTCATCTCGGTTGTATGGTAACTGGAACCCCAACCGCCAACGTAGGTTACTCCACAGCAAGAAGGAGTGATAGAGCAGTGTTGATGTATCTGTACGATAATCGTACTGCCGTCAGCATTGGTTCTAGCGGACTGAGCATTGACAGTTCGGTATCTGTCTCTGTTGCCTACCACTTCATCAGATAGCAAGTGGTCACCACAGCAAGCGCATAGTTTCAATGACTCGTAGTAATCCACGAAGTCTGCGCTTTGGTTAGGCGGATAAAGCATGAGTTCAGCGATAACGTAAGCATAAGGACTGTGTCCGTCACGGAAACCTTCCTCGTTGCGTGGGCGTGTACGCGACTCCAGCATGTTTAGACATTGGTGATGGCACGCAAAGCACATCACATCTTCATCTTGGTTCCAGTTGTAATCTGGAACTTGGATACGACTGAGTGAGTGCGTCAGCAGTACAGCAGGGTCATTACAGCGAGAACAGAAGCCCTGTCCGATAATGCCCCAACTAGGCGTGGTGGTCGTCATGGTTGTTCCTGTCTGTACGATTATCGTACATGGTTACGAAGCGCGGATACTTTGGAACGAAGTGCTGTGTTCTCACGCGTGAGGCGAGCATTAGCAGATGCGCTCGTGATGATGAGCGCGACAGCAGCGACTAGAGCGATAGTTACAGCAACAACGTCTAGTGGTTGTAGGTACATGGTGTTCCTTTCTGATAGTGGTGGGCTATGTACGATTATCGTACAAGCGGCTAGTGCTACGCCGAAAAGGTATAAAGACGCAGCACTAGCCTACGCAGGTCAGACCTGCGGTAGCATTATTATCCCGTATCTGGGCTCCTAAGTCAAACGGCTAGGGGGGTGCGATAGGCGAACAAAACGGCTATTGGTGGCGAGCCGAGCCCGACACAAACTCGCTTAGTCTCGACACAAACTTTCCTCTCCAACACAAACCAAAGGAGTCTCCGACACAAATCTTTTCCAACACAAATTTTTCGGCGCGTACGAAAATCGTACGACACGCCCGACAGCGTGGGCAAAAACGGATCCGATTTTAGACATGCGAAAGCCCCCGCCGATTAGGGCAGGGGCTTAGGCGTTAGGGCTTAGGCGCTAACTTTGGCTTTCACGCTTGGGTGACGTGTGACCGCCATGCCGATTTCGATGGCGCGGATTAGGGATTTCGCGTTATCCACGTTCGAGATAACCGCCTCATCACCCGACAAATCGCGGAGCGCCTTAAGTGCGAAAGCCACGACGCCGTCCGCCGTTGCCATGACCGCCTTCACGTCAGCAAGCGTGGCGCGTTCTGCTTTCGCCTTTTCGCCCTGCTTAGGCGTGGCGTTCACCAATTCCGCGAAAGACTTGGAAGCGTTGATGAAGGCTTCAGCGTCAGACTTGAAAGCGCGCTTGGCTTGAATTGTAGCGTTGAGGACCGCCTTGAGAGGCTTCTCTTTACCGCCAGCGAGAGCGCGGACTTTTGCGGACAAGATGAAATACTGAGCAGTGGAAGGCTTGATGGTAGGAAGCGCGCCCTTTTCTGCCGCCGC
>Ga0315900_10011119_pt1 | contig 11171 bp, 10 predicted proteins | sample LakEriMetagenome_FD_203521 | JGI IMG/M metagenome (GOLD analysis project Ga0315900, IMG submission 203521) | Freshwater fungal communities from buoy surface, Lake Erie, Ohio, United States - Buoy 12 MA114 | ecosystem: Environmental > Aquatic > Freshwater > Lake > Lake biofilm | place: USA: Lake...
CCGTGCTGGCCACCGTCGTCAGCCGCCCCACCCCGACCCGCGCCATCCTCGATGCCGGCTCCAAGGCACTCGCCGCCGACACCGGCCCGCTGCCCGGCCACGGCCACCTCACCGCCTATCCCGCGGCCGTCATCACCCAGCTGAACGAGGAACACGCCATCGTCGACCTTTCCGCCAGCCCCGCCCGCCCCCGCATCGGCGAGACGGTGCGCGTCATCCCCAACCACGCCTGCGTGGTCACCAACCTCTTCGACGAGGTCCACCTGATCCGCGGCGACACCGTGGAGGAGATCGCCCGCGTCACCTCCCGCGGCAGGCTCACCTGACCCCCAAGCCCGGAAGGCCCCCATGCCCCGCAAGATCATCATCGACACCGACCCCGGCCAGGACGACGCGCTCGCCCTCCTCCTCGCGCTCGCCTCGCCCGAAGAGCTCGAGATCCTCGGCATCGTCGCCGTCGCCGGCAACGTGCCGCTCGACCTCACCGCGCGCAATATCCGCGTGATCTGCGAACTGGCCGGCCGGCGCGACGTGCCCTGCCTTGCAGGCTCTGCCGCGCCGCTCGCCCGCGCGCTTGTCACGGCCGAGCATGTCCATGGCAAGAGCGGCCTGGACGGCGTGGACCTGCCCGACCCGACCCTCCCGCTCGACCCCCGTCACGGCGTCGACTTCCTCATCGACACCCTGCGCGCCGAGGCCCCCGGCACCGTCACCCTCTGCCCGCTCGGGCCGCTCACCAATATCGCGACAGCCTTCCGACGCGCCCCCGACATCGTCGCCCGCGTGCAGGAAATCGTGCTCATGGGTGGCGCCTATTTCGAGGTCGGCAACATCACTCCCGCGGCCGAATTCAACATCTATGTCGACCCGGAAGCCGCTGACATCGTGGTGAAATCCGGCGCGAAGATCACGATGATCCCGCTCGATCTCACGCACAAGGCGCTCACCACCAAGGCCCGGATCGACGCCTTCCGCGCGTTGCGCACGCCGCTCGGCGATGCGGTTGCGGGCTGGCTCGACTTCTTCGAACGCTTCGACGTGCAGAAATACGGCGCCGAGGGCGGCCCCCTGCATGACCCGACCGTGATCGCCTACCTGCTCGAACCCCATCTCTTTGCCGGCCGCTTCATCAATGTCGAGATCGAGACCACCTCACCCCTGACCCTCGGCATGACGGTCGCCGACTGGTGGGGCGTCACCGACCGGCCGCGCAACGTGATGTTCCTGCGCGACATCCATGCCGAGGGCTTCTTCCGTCTCCTGACCGACCGCCTCGCCCGGCTCTGAGCGCGCGGGGGGCTCTGCCCCCCGGGCCTGCGGCCCTCCCCCCGGGATATTTGGGGACATAGAATGAGGGTTTCCGAAGCATCCTGTCCCTGCCGCCCGCATGCGCCCTGACCCGCGCGGCTTGGCGCGGGCGCGCGGGCGGGCTAGGATCCCTGCGATGACCCTGCATTTCCCCTTCGACAACAGCTATGCCCGCCTGCCGGCCCGGCTTTTTGCCGCGCTCGCACCGACCCCGGTCCGCGCGCCCCGGCTTGTCGCGCTCAACGCCGATCTCGCCCGGCTGCTCGGCCTCGACCCCGATGCCGTCGCCCCCGCCGATGCGGCCGCGGTCTTTGCCGGCAACCGCCTGCCCGAGGGCGCCCTGCCGCTGGCCCAGGCCTATGCCGGCCATCAGTTCGGCCACTGGAACCCCCAGCTGGGCGACGGCCGCGCGATCCTTCTGGGCGAGGTCCTGGGGACCGACGGCCTGCGCCGCGACATCCAGCTCAAGGGCGCGGGCCGCACGCCCTGGTCGCGCGGCGGCGATGGCCGCGCCTGGCTCGGGCCCGTCCTGCGGGAATACCTCTGCTCCGAAGCGATGCATGCCCTGGGCGTGCCCACCACCCGCGCGCTCGCCGCCACGCTGACGGGCGAAGAGGTCTGGCGCGACACCGCCCTGCCCGGTGCGGTGCTGACCCGCGTGGCCGCCAGCCATATCCGTGTCGGCACCTTCCAGTTCTTCGCCGCCCGCGGCGATACCGAGGCGCTCGCGGTGCTGACCGACCACGCCATCGCGCGCCACTTCCCCGGCGCGGAGGGCCCCGCGGGCCTGCTGGCCGCCGTCACCGCCGCGCAGGCGCGCCTCATCGCAGACTGGATGGCGCTCGGCTTCATCCATGGCGTGATGAATACCGACAACTGCGCCATCTCGGGCGAGACCATCGATTACGGCCCCTGCGCCTTCATGGATGCCTATCACCCCGCCACGGTCTTTTCCGCCATCGACCATGGCGGGCGCTATGCCTATGCCAACCAGCCGCAGATCGCGCTCTGGAACCTGGCGCAATTCGCCACCGCGCTCATCCCGCTGATGCCCGACCGCGATGCCGCCATCGACGCCTTCACCGCGATCATCGACCGCTTCGGCGCGCTCTATCGGGCCGAATGGCTCGCCCGCTTCGGCGCCAAGCTCGGCCTTGCGCGCACCTCGGATGAGGATCGCCCCCTGATCGAGGCGCTGCTTGGCCTGATGGCGCGCGACGGGTCGGACTTCACCGCCACCTTCCGCGCGCTCGGCAGTGCCGCCGCGCGCGACCAGTTCGCCGACCGCGACGCCTTTTCCGCATGGGAGACGCGCTGGCTTGCCCGCGCGCCCGACGCAGCACTGATGGCGCGCACGAACCCCGCCGTGATCCCCCGCACCCACCGGATCGAGGCGGTCATCGCCGCGGGCGTTGCCGGCGACTTTGCGCCCTTCGCGGCGATGCTGGCCGCCGTGACCGACCCCTTCACGCCCGCAGGCCCCTGGACCGATCCCCCGGCCGAGGCCGAGCGCGTCACCCGCACCTTCTGCGGCACCTGAGCGTTGCGCCACCCCCAGCGCCGCCGCGCGATCCGTTCACGATTCCGCCGGCCAGCCGCCGCAGGCAAAGTCGCACCGACGCAATACCGACGTGATACCGACGCGATACCGATGCGTGACATTTTTGCCAAATCGCTGATTAACCATGGTTTCCAGCGCCCGAATCGGCCGGTGCCCGGTTGATCGCGACAAGCCCCGCCGCAACAAGCAACAGTGCCGCGACCAGCGGCCAGCCCACCGTTTCGCCCAGCAAGAGCCAGCCCAGCCCGACGCCGAAGACCGGCGAGAGAAAGCTGAACGAAGCCACCCCCGAAGCCGGATAGCGCGCCAGCAGCCAGAGCCAGAAGATGAACCCCGCGCTGACCACGACGACAACCTGAAAGGCCAGCCCCGCCCAGTGGATCAGCTCCGGTGCGCGCAAGAGCGGGCCGAACACGGGCGCCAGCAGCAGCAGGATCGGCGCCGAGACGGCCACCTGCCACAGAAGCTGCCCCTCCGGCGGCAAGCGTCTGAGCGGCGACGCCTTCGCCATCATCGCCGTCGCGGCCCAGCCCCAGGCCGCACCCAGCGCCGCCAGATCGCCCCAAAGCGAGGCCGTGCCCCCGCTCCTCTGCATCATCGCCAGCGCCACGCCCGCCATGCACAGCGCAAGGCCCAGCGTCTTGGCCCCCGTCAGCCGGTCGCCCGGCACGAAAAGATGCGCAAGGATCGCCATCCAGACCGGCATGGAATAGAAGATCACCGCCGTCCGGCTGACCGTCGTGAGGTCAAGCGCAATGAAAAGACACAGGAATTCGAAGGCAAAGATGGTGCCGGTCGCAAGTCCGGCAAGCGCGATGCTTCGGTCACCGCGGACCGAGATCCCCCGCCACCGGCACCAGAGCGCGATGCAGATCACCGCCCCGGCTGACCGCAGCCCGGCAAAGAAGACCGGTTGCAGCCCGCCGTTCGTGACCTTGATCACGACCTGGTTAAAGGCCAGAAGCAGGGCAAACCCGGTGAGCCCGACCACCCCGAAGGCGTCGAGCCGGTCCAGCCTGACAGGCGCCCTGTCCGTCATTTTCTGTCCACACATATCCCGGAGGGTCCGAGCGGGGGCAGCGCCCCCCATTGCCCGGGCCCCTCTGGGGTGGGCGTCACTCGGTGACGCGCACCGCGACCATCACATCCGGATCGCCGATCACCGCGCCATTGTCCCCCTCGCCGCGCTTGATCGCATCAAGCACATCGAGACCCGCCGTCACCTGCCCCACGACCGTGTACTGGCCGTTCAGGAAATCGCCCTGATCGAACATGATGAAGAACTGGCTGTTGGCAGAATCGGGGTCCTGCGACCGCGCCATGCCCACCACGCCCCGCGCAAAAGGTACGTCAGAGAACTCGGCCGGCAGATCCGGCAGCGCCGACCCGCCCATACCCGCCATCGACAGATCGCCGCCCTGCCGGCCGAACTGTACGTCGCCTGTCTGCGCCATGAAGCCGTCGATGACACGGTGAAAGACGACACCGTCATACTGGCCTTCCGCCGCAAGCCGGGTGATCTGCGCAACATGCTGCGGCGCCACATCCTCGAACAGGTCGATCACGATCGTCCCGATCGCCTGCCCCGCCACGTCGATCTCAATCCCCGTGGCAAGGGCCGGGGAGCCCATGACGGCCAGCCCGATCACGAGATTACGCAACATCGGCAGCCACCCGCACGCTGATCATCCGGTCAGGGTTCATCGGCGGCTCGCCCCGCACGATGGCATCGACATGTTTCATCCCCGCGATCACCCGGCCATAGACCGTGTACTGGCGGTTCAGGAAATGGTTGTCGGAAAAATTGATGAAGAACTGGCTGTTGGCCGAATTCGGGTTCGACGACCGCGCCGCCCCCAGCGTGCCCCGGTCATGCGGCAGGTTCGAGAACTCGGCCGGCAGGTCCGGCAGGTCCGACCCGCCCGTGCCCGCCCGGCGCAGGTTGAAGTCACGCTCCATGTTGCCGTTCTCGACATCCCCGGTCTGCGCCATGAAGCCGTCGATCACGCGGTGGAAGCAGACATTGTCATAGGCCCCGGCCCGCGCCAGCTCCTTCATCCGCGCGACATGCAGCGGCGCCACCTCGGGCATGAGCGCGATCGTGACCGGCCCGCCCTTCAGCGTCACGATGATCGTGTTCTCGGGGTCCTTGATCTCTGCCATCTGGCATCCTTCCGCAGCAACCGGGCGGTGACCCCCGCCCCGCGTCTCCTATGCCCGCTGGGGAGAGTTGACGCAAGCGGCCCTCTGGGTCACGAAGGCGCCGGTTTCGGGGCGGGAGGAGAGACGCAGATGGCCTGGAAGACGCTGGACGACATCGACCTTGCCGGCAGGCGCGTGCTGACCCGCGTCGACATCAACGTCCCCGTCGAAAGCGGCGTTGTCACCGATACGACGCGGATCGACCGGATCATGCCCACCATCCGCGACATCCTCGCCCGGGGCGGCAAGCCCATCCTGCTGGCCCATTTCGACAGGCCGAAAGGCAAGGTCGTCCCGGAGATGTCGCTGGCCCAGGTCCTGCCCGCGCTCGAAGCCGCGCTTGGCCGCAAGGTGGCTTTCGCGGCCGACTGCATCGGCCCGACTGCCGAAACCGCCGTCGGCGCCATGCAGCCCGGCGATGTCCTCCTGCTCGAAAACACCCGCTTCCACCCGGGCGAAGAGGCCAACGACTCCGCCTTTGCCGCAGCGCTTGCTGCACTGGGCGATGTCTATTGCAACGACGCCTTCTCGGCCGCCCACCGCGCCCATGCCTCGACCGAGGCGCTCGCCCGCCTGCTGCCCTCCTGCGCCGGGCGGCTCATGGCCGAAGAACTGGCCGCGCTCGACCGCGCACTCGGCCATCCCGAGCGCCCCGTCACGGCGATCGTCGGCGGCGCCAAGGTCTCGACCAAGCTCGATCTTCTGGGCAACCTTGTTACGCGGGTGAACCACCTCGCCATCGGCGGGGGCATGGCCAATACCTTCCTCGCGGCACTCGGCCATCCCGTCGGCACCTCGCTCTGCGAACATGACCTCGCCGACACCGCCCGCGCGATCATCGAGCGTGCCCGCACGGCCGGCTGCGAGGTGCATCTGCCGCGCGACATCGTCGTGGCCCGCGCCTTCGCCGCCCATGCCCCGCACGAGACGCTCGCCCCCGGCGCCTGCCCGGCCGACGCGATGATCCTCGACGCCGGTCCTGCCACCGTCGCCCATCTCTCCGATGTGCTGCGCGGCAGCCGCACGCTCGTCTGGAACGGCCCCCTTGGTGCCTTCGAACTCCCGCCCTTCGATGCCGCGACCATGGCGCTTGCCCGCGCCGCGGCAGGGCTCACACAGGCCGGCAGGCTTGTCAGTGTCGCGGGCGGTGGCGATACTGTCGCGGCGCTGAATGCTGCCGGCGTGGCCGGGCAGTTCAGCTATGTCTCGACCGCCGGGGGCGCCTTTCTTGAATGGATGGAAGGCAAGGAGCTTCCGGGCGTCGCCGCGCTGATGGACTGAGGCCGGCGCGGCATTTGCAACCATTGCGCAGGGCCGCCCCCGCCGCTACGACACGCGCGACGCGCCATGGCCAACGAGGACCGCGATGAAGACTACAAGGATCGTCCAGAACATCCTCCGGAACTATGAGGGTGAAAACCCGGGCGTGAAGACAAACCTCGCGCGCATGCTGATGGAGGGTCGCCTCGGCGGCACCGGCCGGATGATCATCCTGCCGGTCGACCAGGGGTTCGAACACGGTCCCGCGCGCAGCTTTGCGGTCAACCCGGCCGCCTATGATCCGCATTACCACTACCAGATGGCCGTGGATGCCGGGCTCTCGGCCTATGCCGCCCCGCTCGGCCCGCTCGAAGCCGGCGCCGACACCTTCGCAGGCCAGATTCCGACGATCCTCAAGGTCAATTCGGCCAATTCGCTCCTCCCCGCCGCAGCACCCAAGACCCAGGCCATCACGGCAAGCGTCGACGACGCTCTGCGCCTTGGCTGCTCGGCCATCGGCTTCACGATCTATCCCGGCTCCTCGCTCTCGCTCGACATGTTCTCCGACATCGCCGAGATGCGGCGCGAGGCGGCCTCGGTCGGCATCGCCACCGTCATCTGGTCCTATCCGCGCGGCGAAGACCTCGACAAGGACGGGGAAACGGCCGCCGACGTCACCGCCTATGCCGCCCATATCGCGGCGCTCCTTGGTGCGCATATCATCAAGGTCAAGCTGTCGACCGACCATCTGAGCCAGAAGGAGGCGAAAGGCGCCTTCGAGAAGGGCGCGATCCCCGTCACCACCCAGGCCGACCGCGTGCGCGAATGCGTTCGCTCGGTGCTGAACGGCCGGCGCATCATCGTCTTCTCGGGCGGGGCGGCCAAGGGCGAGGATTCCGTGCTCGACGATGCCCGCGCGATCCGTGACGGCGGCGGCAACGGGTCGATCATCGGACGCAACTGCTTCCAGCGCCCCCGTGCCGAGGCGATGCAACTCCTCGACACCATGGTCGCGATCTACAGGGGCAAGGCCTGAAAAACAGGCTTGCCGGATGACGGACGGGAGTTAACGCAGAAGCCTGCGGTGCATTAACCCGATCTTTGTGGCGTTCCTGCAGACTCAGGCACGAGGACATAATGTGTCGCGCGCTGCGAGTATCTCGCGAAGTAACCGCACTGTCGCAAACCCGGAAAGGGGGGCCGCGCCTCAGCGGCCTCCATCGAAATGGGGGATTCACAAAGCGGTTGCCTTGTGCGAATCTGCGGCCTGACCGCCAATGACACGGCGGAACACGAGGCCGCGGATGACAAAACGACACCGACCTGCCATCGGATCCATCGCCTATCTGTCAGTCATGCTCCTGCTTGGGCTCTATTTTGCCTTCGCTGCCATTCAGGGAGACTATGGTGTGTTCCGTCGCGCCGAAGTGAATGCAGAGGCCACCCAACTGCGCACCGAGCTCGCGACCCTTTCAGCCGAGGTGGCGAAAATGGAAAACCTGACCCGCCGGCTGTCGGACGAATACCTCGATCTCGACCTTCTTGACCAGCAGGCGCGGGACATTCTCGGCTTCATTCGGTCCGACGAAATCGTCATCCGTTGAACCAAGACGGCGGCATCGTCGCGGTCAATCCCGCAGGCCGAGTCGTATTGCCACGGAAACGCTTTCCCCTCTCTCCAGACCGGAGGCTCCGCGCAGCCGGTCTGGCAACCTCGGCGGCAGACCGCGGCCCCCGGGCAGACATTCCGACCCAGCCATGCAGCAATTGCAATCGGGGCGGGCATAAACACCCTCTCGCCACAGACCTCCTTTGCGTGTAAGAATAGTTCAACGTTAAACTATACCAAATCCGGGAGCAGAAGATGGCTGCCAGACAAGCTGTCCAGAAAGGGGCGACCGCAGAGACCGCCCGGTCGAACGTGTCTGCCGCCGATCTGAAGACCTTCTACCGCGAGATGCTGCTCATCCGAAGATTCGAGGAAAAGGCGGGGCAGCTTTATGGCATGGGCCTGATCGGCGGTTTTTGCCATCTCTACATCGGACAGGAGGCGGTTGTCGTCGGGCTCGAGGCCGTCACCGAAGAGGGTGACAAGCGCGTCACATCCTACCGCGACCACGGCCACATGCTGGCCTGCGGGATGGATCCCAAGGGTGTCATGGCTGAACTGACCGGTCGCATCGGCGGCTACTCCAAAGGCAAGGGCGGCTCGATGCACATGTTCTCGAAGGAGCGCCACTTCTATGGCGGCCACGGGATTGTCGGCGCCCAGGTCCCGATCGGTGCGGGCCTCGCCTTCGCCGACAAGTATCTTGGCAACGGCCGCGTCACTTTCACCTATTTTGGCGACGGCGCAGCCAACCAGGGCCAGGTCTACGAGACCTACAACATGGCCGAACTCTGGATGCTGCCGGTCATCTTCGTGATCGAAAACAACCAGTATGCCATGGGCACCTCGGTCAAGCGTTCGACCAAGTCGGCCTCACTGTGGCAGCGTGGCGCCGCCTACGGGATCGAGGGTGAAGAGGTCGACGGGATGGATGTCCTGGCCGTGCGCGCCGCCGGCGCGCGCGCGGTCGCACACTGCCGCTCGGGCCAGGGCCCCTACATCCTCGAGGTCAAGACCTACCGCTACCGCGGCCATTCGATGTCCGACCCGGCCAAGTACCGCACGCGCGAGGAAGTCCAGAAGATGAAGGACGAACGCGACCCGATCGAACAGGTCCGCCAGATGCTCCTGACCGGCAACCACGCGACCGAAGATGACCTCAAGGCGATCGACAAGGAGATCAAGGATATCGTCAACGAGGCAGCCGAATACGCCAAGGAAAGCCCGGAGCCGCCTGTGGCAGAACTCTGGACCGATGTCTATGCCTGAGGGAGAGTGACGATGGCGACCGAAATCCTGATGCCTGCCCTCTCTCCCACCATGGAAGAAGGCACGCTCGCCCGGTGGCTCAAGAAGGAAGGCGATACCGTCAAGGCGGGCGACATTCTGGCCGAGATCGAAACCGACAAGGCCACGATGGAATTCGAGGCCGTGGACGAAGGCACCCTCGGGCAGATCCTTGTCCCCGCCGGCAGCGAAGGGGTCAAGGTCAACACGCCCATCGCCGTCCTCCTTGCCGAAGGCGAAAAAGCAGGCAGCGTCCCTGCCGCCGCCCCTGCACCTGTCCCGCCCCCTGCCCCCGCAGCCCCGGTCGCCGATGCAGCACCGGCCCCCGCCCGGGTGGCTGAACCCCAGGCGCCCTCCCCCGCCGCCCACATCTCTCCCGACTGGCCCGAAGGCACGCCAACCCGGACAATGACCGTGCGCGAGGCGCTGCGCGAGGCCATGTCCGAGGAGATGCGACGCGACGCGACAGTCTTTCTGATGGGCGAGGAGGTCGGCGAATACCAGGGCGCCTACAAGATCAGCCAGGGCATGCTCGACGAATTCGGTGCCCAGCGCGTCATCGATACCCCAATCACGGAACACGGGTTCGCGGGCATCGCCGTCGGTGCAGCCTTTGGCGGATTGCGCCCGATTGTCGAATTCATGACATTCAACTTCGCGATGCAGGCGATCGACCAGATCATCAACTCCGCCGCCAAGACACTCTACATGTCCGGTGGCCAGATGGGGGCACCCATGGTCTTCCGCGGCCCAAACGGTGCGGCCGCCCGCGTGGCAGCCCAGCACAGCCAGGATTTCGCAGCCTGGTACATGCAAATCCCGGGGCTCAAGGTCGCGATGCCCTACAGCGCATCTGACGCAAAGGGACTGATGAAGACAGCTATACGCGACAACAATCCCGTCATTTTCCTGGAAAACGAAATTCTCTACGGTCGTTCTTTCGAGGTCCCCGTCCTTGACGATTTCACCATCCCCTTCGGCAAGGCCAAGGTCGAGAGGGCAGGCCGGGATGTCACGATTGTGTCCTTCGGGATCGGGATGACCCATGCCCTAGAAGCAGCCACCGCACTGGCCGATCAGGGCATAGAGGCCGAGGTCATCAATCTGCGTACCTTGCGTCCGATGGACACGGCCACAATCCTCGCCTCGGTGCGCAAGACCAACCGGTGCGTAACCGTCGAGGAAGGTTGGCCACAGGGCTCTGTCGGCAGCTATATCTCTTCGGTGATCATGCAGGACGCCTTCGACTGGCTGGATGCACCGGTCATGACGTGCACGGGCAAGGACGTACCCATGCCCTATGCAGCCAACCTCGAGAGACTTGCACTGGTCACGACTGCTGAAATAGTCGAGGCCGTCCGCAAGGTTACTTACCGCTAGGGGAGACAGGCCATGCCCACCGAAATCCTGATGCCTGCACTCTCTCCGACGATGGAAGAAGGCACTCTTGCCAGATGGCTCAAGAAGGAAGGCGATATCGTCAAGGCGGGCGATATTCTCGCCGAGATCGAAACAGACAAAGCGACCATGGAATTTGAAGCTGTCGATGAAGGCAAATTGGGGAAGATCCTCGTGGAGGCAGGGAGCGAGGGTGTGAAGGTGAATACTCCGATCGCGATTCTGCTGGCCGAAGGTGAAGACGTACCCCAGGCAGTCGGCAAATCATCTGGTCCTGTGGGGCAAACACAATCGCAGGTCATGCCTTCGCCAGAGGTTTCCGTTCCCGAACAACAACGTCCCGCAGCCAGTCCTCCGCAGGACCGCAAGGCTGCTGACCAGACGCGGGTCTTCGCCTCTCCGCTCGCACGACGGATCGCCTCCGATAAGGGGATCGAACTCGAAGGGATCATCGGAAGCGGACCGCACGGACGCATCGTCAGGACCGATGTCGAGGCTGCCGCATCTTCCGTCCGGGAACCGACAGCGGTCGTGCCTGTCACCGCT
>Ga0315900_10011121_pt1 | contig 11170 bp, 8 predicted proteins | sample LakEriMetagenome_FD_203521 | JGI IMG/M metagenome (GOLD analysis project Ga0315900, IMG submission 203521) | Freshwater fungal communities from buoy surface, Lake Erie, Ohio, United States - Buoy 12 MA114 | ecosystem: Environmental > Aquatic > Freshwater > Lake > Lake biofilm | place: USA: Lake...
GCCGTCGCGGCCGACGCGGCCGACATGGCCGTCTGGCGCTGGTACCCGGACCGCGACGAGGCCGCGGTCGAGTACCGCGGCAGCGCGATGGCGTCCAGCACCCCGGAGCAGCCCACGCTGCAGGGATGGCTCCGGCAGATCGTGCCGGAGGACCGCGAGCGCGTGGCTCGCGGCGCTGCACCGCGTGTTCGAGCACGGCGAGCGCTTCCGCTTCGAGAGCACTTCGGACGCCGTCGACGGCACGCTCCGCTACGACGAGCACCGGCTCGGGTCGATCCGCACCGGCGGCCATGTCGAGGGCGTGATCGTCTACACGACCGACGTCACGGACCGCCGCGCCGACGAGCGCCGCCTGCGCACGCAGGCCAGCGTGCTCGCGACGGCGACCTCCGTGGTCATCGGCAGCGAACGCTTCTTCATCACGGTGCGCAAGGACATCACCGAGCTGCGGCGGCTCGCGGCCGGGGTGCTGCGCATCAGTCAGCACGAGAAGGAACAGCCGGCGCGTAAGCTGCACGACGGGCTCGGCCAGCAACTCTCCGGCATCTCGTTCCTCGCGTCCTCGCTGCGGGCCGAGGCGGCGCGTACCGGCTCGCCGCTCGCGCCCCAGGCGGAGCAGCTCGCGCAGCGGGTGTCCGACGCGGTCGGCTCGGCGCGGCGGATGGCGCAGGGCGCGACCGAGTTCGCGCCGCATCACGGCGGTCTCGACACGGCGCTGCACGAACTCGGCGCCGAGTGCGAGCGGCTGGCGCAGGTGCGCCGCCTGATCGGATATCGTGCGGGCCTGCTCGGCGCCGCACTGGCGGTCCGGGCCGGGAACGGCCGCGGACACGAGATCGAGGTTTCATTCCCACTGGCAGCCCTCGGCGACGCGAGGGCCGGAGACGAGCGATGACCAACGGCACGTTGCGCAAACAGGGTGAGCCGGCTGCACGGCGGCGCAACCGGGTGCTGATCGTCGACGACCACCCGATCGTGCGGCAGGGCCTGCGCCGGCTGATCGAGCAGGAGGAAGACCTGACGGTCTGCGGCGAGGCGGAGTCGACCCGCGAGGCGAAGGGCGCGATCCGGGAGCTGAAGCCCGACGTCGTGATCGTCGACATCTCGCTGAAGCAGGGCGACGGCATCGAGCTCGTCAAGGACGCCCGCTCGCACTACCCGAGCCTGCCGATCCTGGTGCTGTCGATGCACGACGAGTCGATCTACGCGGAGCGCATGCTCTCGGCCGGCGCGAACGGCTACATCATGAAGGAGGCTGCGAGCGACCAGTTCCTGGTCGCGCTGCGGCGGGTCCTCGAGGGCGGCATCTACGTCAGCGAGGTCGTCGGCAACAGCATGATCCAGAAGTTCGCCTCGGGTGGGGCCTACATCTCGGCCAACCCGATCGACCGGCTGTCGAACCGCGAACTCCAGATCCTGCACATGATCGGTCGCGGCCTGTCGACCCGGCAGGCGGCCGAGGCGCTGAACCTGTCGGTGAAGACGGTGGAGTCCCACCGCCAGCGCATCAAGCGGAAGCTGAACCTGAACACGGGGTCGCAACTCGTGCAGTTCGCCGTGAACTGGTTCTCAGGCCGCGAAGCCGGGGCCGCGCAGGCGCCGCGCGGACCTTGAGGTTTTCCCCGTACCGGGCTGGGCCCCGTCGAGTCGAGACCGGGGACGGTCGATGAGGAACGGGTGGCGAGCCGTCTCGCCCCGGCCCGTTCGCGCCCGAGACCCGATGCAGGCCCACGCAGTCACCATCCCGGAACCGCTCCCGCCCGGACTCGCCGACGCGCTGGACGAAGCGGTCGGCGCGTGGCGGATCGTCGGCGTCGAGGTGCAGGGCTGGGATCGCCCCGAGGTCCACGTCACCGGCAAGCTGGGCGCGGGCGTCGAGCGTCTCGAGCTCACGACGCAGGGTACTCGCACGGCGGTGCGCGTCGTGCTGCCGAAGGGGCGCTACTGGAACGCGGACAACGAGGCCGATCTCGTGGTGCGGATGCCCGGCACGGCCGGCCTCGCCGCCTCGCTCGTGAGCGCGGACGTCACGACCCGCGGTGTGCTCGGCGAACAGCGGCTCCAGACGGTCAGCGGCGAGATCCGCGCCGAGCTCGGGCGCGAGGCACGGCTGCGTTCCGTCAGCGGCGACTTGAACGCCACCCGCCACTCCGCCGTCCGCGGGGCCGGGCGCGTCGAGGCCCAGACGGTCAGCGGCAACGTCGAGCTCACCGGCATCGACGGCACGCTCGAGGTCAGCACCGTCAGCGGGGATTCGCGCCTGCGGTTCGGCCAGCTCGTCTCGGGCCGCTTCGAGACCGTGTCCGGCGACTTCGCGGTCACGGCGACGCTCGCGCAGGACGCCCGGCTCGAGGCCGAATCCGTGAGCGGCGACCTCGCATTGCGGTTCCCGGGAGCTCCGCCGGCCGCCGAGTACGAGATCGAGAGCTTCAGCGGCGACGTGGACAACTGCTTCGGTCCCCGGCCGACGCATGAGCAGTACGGGCCGGGCGTGCGCCTCGTGTTCCGGGAAGGCGCCGGTTCCGCGCGCGTGCGGGCCGACACCAAGAACGGGGACGTGACGCTCTGCAACCGATAGGCGGACGCCTCGGGAAGGTCATCCGAAAGCGCGTCCGCGACCCCCTTAAGGCTGGCGCGATGCGGCCGATAACGCTGAAGACGGGACGCTCGTCCCGTTCCTGGAGCGATCTTTGTCCCCAGTCCCGACTCTCCCGGATTCGGCCGGCGCGGCGCCGGCGGCGCTGCCCCGCGTACTGCTCGCGGACGACGACCCGGTTGCCCGCCTCCTGACCTCGCGACTGCTGAAGAAGGCCGGCTACGATGTCGTCGCGGTGGCGGACGGCGAGCGCGCGCTCGCCGCGCTGCGCGAGAGCTTCTGCCCGGTGCTGCTGACGGACTGGGAGATGCCCGGTCTCGATGGCGTCGGGCTGGTGAAGGCCGTACGCGCCGACGAGTGGCCCGGCTACGTGTACACGATCCTGCTGACTGGCCGCGATTCCCCCGAGCACGTGGTCGCGGGTCTCCAGAGCGGGGCGGACGACTATCTGAAGAAGCCGGTGCACGAGGCCGAACTGCTGGCCCGGGTGAAGACGGCCGTGCGGGTGGGCACGCTCGAGCGCCGGTTGCGCGCGGCCGAGCAGGAGGCGCGCCGTCTGTCGCTGACCGACGCGCTGACGGGCGTCTACAACCGGTGCTACCTGACCACTGAGCTCGCGCGCGAGTTCGAACGCGCCCGGCGCAACCAGCGACCGCTGTCGCTCGTGATCTGCGACATCGACCACTTCAAGAAGATCAACGACACGCACGGCCAGCAGGTCGGCGACATGGTGCTGCAGGCGTTCGCCAGCGTGCTGGCGGAGAGCGTGCGGCACGAGGTGGACTGGGTGGCACGCTACGGCGGCGAGGAGTTCGTCGTCGTGCTGCCGGCCACCGACCTGTCCGGCGCGGCGACACTCGCCGAGAAGCTGCGCCGGCTCGTCGAGAACTCGGAACTGCGCGCTGGCGAGACGCTGCTGCGCGTCACCGCGAGCTTCGGCGTGGCGGCCCAGCCGGGCGGCTGGCCGTCGGAGACGGCGCCCGCGACGCTGGTCGAGCGTGCGGACGTCTGCCTCCATCGCAGCAAGCAGGAAGGCCGCAACCGCGTCACGAGCGCGGAAGCCTAGCGACCCGGCACGACCGGCTCGCTCGGCTGCGCCTCAGCGCCCGCCGAGATATTCCACCGCGATCCGGTAGTCACGCTCGAGGGCCGTCAGGGCTTCACGGCACGCGCGCCCGTCGGCCGCTGCCGCGGCGGCCTCGAGCCGCGCCGCCGCGCTCGCGACGCCCCGCGCCCGGAGGTTGGCGCCCGCGCCCTTCAGGGCGTGCGCGTGGGTCCGGAGCTTCCCGTAGTCGTCTGATCTGAGCGCCTGCGCGATGGCCGCGAGCTCGCGGTCGCCGCTGGCGACGAACACGGCGACGAGTTCGCGCGCGAACTCCGCATCGCCGTCGGTGAGGCCGCGCAGCTCGTCGAGATCGACCGGCGCGCTCGCCTCGGTCGCCGCGGGCACGGGGTCCGGCGTCGCCGCGACGGAGCGGCCCGTCGTACGCGCCGCGCCGTGCGGGAGAGGTGCCCCTGCGCCGGGCTCGCGCGGCGCGGCCAGCCAGCGCTCGAGCGTGGCCGCGAGCCTGGCCGGTTCGAGCGGTTTCGTCAGGTAGTCGTCCATGCCGGCGGCCAGGCAGGCCTCGCGGTCGCCCTGCAGCGCGTTGGCGGTCAGGGCGACGATCGGCACACGCCGGCCCGCCGGCTCGCGACGCCGGATCTCGCGCGTGCAGCCGAACCCGTCCAGCAGCGGCATCTGGCAATCCATCAGTACGAGGTCCCACGAGCCGGCTTCCCAGGCCGCCAGCGCCTCGAGACCGTTGCCCGCGACGCCCACGCGGCAGCCGAGCTTCACGAGCTGGTGCTCGGCGACTCGCCGGTTCACGGGGTTGTCCTCGACCAGCAGCACGCGCCGCTCGCGCACGCGGGAATCGCGGGGCGCCTCGGCGGCGGCCGCGCCGTCGCCGTCGAGCAGGCGTGCTAGCCGCTCCAGCGCGAGCTGCGTGCGCAGAGGCTTCGACAGCACGGCGTCGGCGCTGCCGACGCCGGGCGCGCCGCCCAGCGGCGCGAGCTCGACGATGCGGATGCCGGGCACGCGCGCGCGCAGTTCCGCGTGGAGCGCGGCCGGATCGAGGCCGCCGAATCCGGTCGAAACCAGCGCCGCGACACACGGCGGCGCGTGGATCGCCAGCTCTTCGCGCAGGCCGGCGAGCGACGTGCACGGCCGCGCGACGTAGCCGCCGGCCGCGAGCGCGTCGGCCGCGTAGCGAGCCGCGATGACGCGCTCGTCGAGCACCAGCAGGCGCGCGCGCGGTGCGGCCGCCCGGCCGTCGCCCGCTACGCCGACGACCTGCAGCGCGGCGGTGAACCAGAACGTCGAACCCACGCCCGGTTCGCTGGTCACGCCGACGGTGCCGCCCATCAGTTCCGCGAGGCGCCGCACGATCGAGAGGCCGAGCCCGGTGCCGCCGTGGTGTCGCGTGGTCGAGGAGTCCACCTGGCTGAATTCGCGGAACAGGCGGTCGAGCCGATCGGGCGGGATGCCGATCCCCGTGTCGCTCACCGCGAAGCGCACGTGGGCCGTGCCGGCCGAGCCGCGGAGCAGCTCGACGTCCAGGGCGACGTGCCCTTCGGACGTGAACTTCACCGCGTTCGCGAGCAGGTTGTTCAGGCACTGGCGCAGGCGTCCGGTGTCGCCGCGCAGCAGGTTCGGCACCTCGGGCGACACGCGCGCGACCAGCTCGAGCCCCTTCGCGTTGGCGCCGTAGGCGCTGCCGCCGACCGCGTCGTCCACGAGGGCGCGTACCTCGAAGTCGAGTTGCTCGAGGTCCATGCGGCCGGCCTCGATCTTCGAGAAGTCGAGGATGTCGTTGACGAGCAGCAGCAGCGACTCGCCGCTCGAGCGGACGATCTCGACGTACTCCCGCTGCTCCGCCGTCAGCGGCGAGTCGAGCAGCACGTGCGTCATGCCGATCATGCCGTTGATGGGCGTGCGGATCTCGTGGCTCATGTTGGCCAGGAACTCGCTTTTCGCGAGGCTGGCCTGCTCGGCCGCGTGGCGCGCGCGCTCGAGTTCCTCGGCCTGCCGCCGGCGGTCGGTGACGAGCTGCAGCGAGCCCGAGACGATGGTCTCGCCGCTCGCGTCGTCGCGCGTCGCGCGGCCGCGCGAGCGGAACCACTGCCACGCGTCCTGCGCGTCGCGGAGCCGCAGCTCGACGTCGTATGGAATGCCCTCGCTCAGATGCGCCTGGTTCGCCGCGCGCATCGGTTCCCGGTCGTCCGGGTGCACGAGCGCGAGCAGCTGCGCCGCGTCGCGCGGCAGGTCCGCGGGGGCGCAGTCCAGCAGTTCCGCGACGCGCGGCGCGAGCCACAGCTCGCCCGTCGCGGGCCGCCATTCCCACAGCCCGTCGCTGGTGCCGTGAACCGCGCGCGACAGGCGCTGTTCGGCCTGCCGGAGCGATTCCGCCGCGGCGCGCAGCTCGTCCTCCGCGCGCCGGCGGCGCGTGATGTCGACGATCGAGCCGACGATGCGCCGCGCACCCGCCGCGCCGTCGCCGAGCACGCGGCCCGCCGCGCTGAGCCAGGCCGTCGAGCGGTCCGGGCGGCGGCAGCGGTACTCGGCGGCGAACTCGCCGCTTCCGCCGAGTGCGCCGCCGAAGGCGTCGACGAGGCCCTCCAGGTCCTCGGGATGCACGAGCGCCAGCCACTGGTCCTGGGTGATCCACTCGGTGCCCTCGGGGAGCCCGATCAGCGCGAAGAACTGCCGCGAGCCGCGCAGGCGCCCGGATTCGAGGTCGAGATCGAAGACGCCGACGCCGCCGACCGACTGCGCGGCCTCGAGCAGTTCCCGCGAGCGCCGAAGTTCGTCCTCGGCGGCGCGCCGTTCGGCGACCTCGACCTGCAGCGCGACGTTGCCGTGGCGCAGCTGGCGCGTCGTGGACTCGAGCTCCCGCTCGCGCGCCCGCACGCCCTCGATCAGGGCGACGAGGCCGGCTGCTATCTCGCCCACCTCGTCGCTGCGATCGGCCGGCAGATCCACCGGCGTGCCCGGGTTCTCGCGGAAACGCCGCATCGCACCTGCGACCTCGGCCAGCGGCGCAGACAGCCAGCGACGCGTCCACCACGCCAGCAGCAGGGTCAGCACGACGACGGCGCCGATCACCGCACCGAGCACCGCGAGCGAGCGCCGGACGTGGTGCTCGAGGCCCGTGAAGGCGGCGTCGCCGGAAGTCTCCGCGCGCGTGATCAGCCCCGTGAGCCCCGCGCTGACACGATCGAACTGCAGGTTCGAGGCCGTGACGTCCGCACGCAGTTCCTGCGGGGTACGCGGCAGCGTGACGCGCGCGACGACGTCCCGGAACTCGACGAGCGACTCGGAGACTGCAGTGAGCGCCACGGCCTGGACGCCGGTCCTGTCGCGCCGGAGTTCGTCGATCTCGGCGGTGAGATCCAGCAGTTCGCCGAGCAGCGCGTTCACGCCGGACTGCCGGCGCGGGTCGAGATCGTCGGCGAGACGCGCGGTCGCGAGCTCGAGGTAGCGGCCGTGCAACCGCTGCGCGTGGTCCAGCGCGGCGGCGTATGCACGGGCCTCGCCGACGCCGTGCTGGACGACCGCGCGCGCGTACCCGTCGTAGAGCGACTGGGTGTGGGCGGTGAAGGCGAGTGCGCCTGCCAGCACGAGCGCGCTGAGCACAGGGACCAGCAGCAGTTTGGCGGTGATCCCCAGGTGCTTGGGCATTGGCATGACGGCGAGGCGGTCGCGCGTCGCGACCCTGTATTGGTATCGGCCGCCCCTCGGATCCACTTGAGGGCCCCGGGGTGGACGTGGCTTACACTGGGGCGTCCCCCGCAGGTGATCGATGCCCCGGATTCCCCGCTGGGCGGCGTGGAGCGCCGCGCTGCTGCTCGTCGTCGGCCTGGCGGCTGCCCTGGCCTCGCTGCTGGGGCGCGATCGCGTGCGCCTGGAACTGGAGGATCGCCTGTCCGCGGCGCTCGGCCGGGAGGTCTCGATCGCCGGTCCCGTGCATCTCGTGCTGCAGCCGACTCCCCGGCTCGACGTTGCGGGCCTGCGCGTCGCGGGCGCCGGCGGGCCCCTGCTCGAGATCGGGCGCGTCGCGGTCGAGGTTGACGTCGCGGCGCTCGCCGCCGGCCGGGTCGCGCTCGGTACGGTGCGGATCGAGCGGCCGCGCCTGCGGCTGGCGGTCGATGCGGCCGGACGGGGCAACTGGGAGCCCCTGGCGCCGACGGCCGCGGCCCCGGCAGGACCCGCGCCCGAGTGGTCGGTCCGACGCCTCGAGATCGTCGACGGCCGCGTCGACTGGCAGGACGCCCGCGACGGCACGTCGGCGAGCCTGGAGGGCCTGTCGGTCGTCGCCGGGCCGGTGAGCGTGCCCGGCGAGGTGCTTTTCGACCTGCGGATCGAGGGCGCCCAGTACGGGGCCGCGCGTCTGCGCGCCGCCGCACGCGGTGCGCTCGCGATCGACCCCGGCGCCGACGAGTACGGTGGTCGCGATCTCGCCCTGGAACTCGTGCCCGAGAAGATCCCTGGATGGCCTGCCCTGGCGCAGCAGACGGTCCGCGTCGTCGTGAACTCGCTCACCGCGTCGGGGCGCGACGGTCGCGCGCGGATCGAAGGACTGCGGGCCAGCGGCCTCGGTCTGGACGTGCGCCTGGACGGGGAAGCGCGGCTGGCCGAGGCTCCGGGGCCGGCCTTCGGTGGGCGCATGCGCGTGGCGCCGTTCTCGCCGCGCGAGGTGTACGAGGCGCTCGGGCGCGAGTTGCCGACCACGCAGGATCCCACCGCGCTGTCGCGGGCCGCGCTCGACGCCCGCGTCGAGTGGGGCGGCGGCGAGTTCCGGTTCCGCGAACTCGATGCGCGACTGGACGACTCGCGGCTGCGGGGCGCGGTCACGGTGGGTCTCGGTACCGCGCCCAGCTGGCGGTTCGATCTCGCCATCGACCGTCTCGACGCCGAACGCTATCGGGAGCCGGAAGCGCTGCGCCACGACGCGCCGGTCGAACTGCCGGTCGAATTCCTGCGCGAGCTGGACGCCGTGGGCGTGCTCGCGTTCGACGAACTGCGCGTCGGCGGCACGCGCCTGACCGGCGTGCGCGTGCAGCTCGACGGGGAGTCCCGCGCACGATGAGCGAGCGCGATGCCACCGCCGTGCGCGCGTTCGCACCGCGGCTGCTGGCCTGGTTCGAGCGCCACGGTCGTCACGACCTGCCGTGGCAGGTGGATCGCACGCCGTACCGCGTCTGGGTGTCCGAGGTGATGCTGCAGCAGACGCAGGTGCAGACCGCGATCCCGTACTTCGAGCGCTTTGTCGCGCGCTTTCCCGACGTGCGTGCGCTCGCGGATGCGCCGCTCGACGAGGTGCTGCACCTGTGGTCCGGTCTCGGCTACTACGCGCGCGCCCGCAACCTGCACGCCGCGGCGCGGGCGATCCGCGACGCACACCGCGGCGAGTTCCCGACGGCCTTCGACGACGTGCTCGCATTGCCGGGAATCGGTCGATCCACTGCCGGCGCGATCCTCGCGCAGGCGCACGGCGAGCGGCACGCGATCCTCGACGGCAACGTCAAGCGCGTGCTCGCGCGCTGGTTCGGCATCGAGGGCTGGCCGGGCGAGACCAGGGTGGCGGACTCGCTGTGGGCGGCGTCGGAAGCGGTCACGCCGCCGGACCGTGCGGCCGACTACACGCAGGCCATCATGGATCTCGGCGCCACGCTGTGCACGCGCGCGCGGCCCGCCTGCGTGCTGTGCCCGGTGGCCGGGGACTGTGTCGCGCGGGTCTCGGGCCGGCAGCACGAACTGCCGACGCCGAAGCCTGCGAAGGCGCGACCGCGCAGGCGCGTCGCCTGGCTCGTGCTGCGCGCAGGCGATGCCGTGCTGCTCGAGCGTCGCCCGCCCACCGGCCTGTGGGGAGGGCTGTGGGGTTTCCCGGAGTTCGAGTCGCGCGACGCCGCGGTCGAGTTCGCGCTCGCCCGGCATGGTGCCGCGGAGCTGCGCGCCTGGGCGCCGCTAGCGCACGCGTTCAGCCACTTCGATCTCGACGTCGAGCCGTACGTCGCGGACGTGACGGCGTCGGCCGCGGTCGCGGAGCCGGAGCGCTGGACGTGGTACGACCCGCGCTCGCCCAGTAAGCTCGGTCTCGCGGCGCCCGTGGCCGGTCTGCTCGCCGCCGTGCTCGAGGACTGAACATGCCCCGAATGGTTCATTGCGTCGTGCTCGGCCGCGAAGCCGAGGGTCTCGCCTACGCGCCGTATCCCGGTGAACTCGGCAAGCGCATCTGGCAGCAGGTCTCGAAGGAGGGCTGGCAGCGCTGGGTCGACCACCAGACGATGCTGATGAACGAGTACCGGCTCACGCCGATCGACCCGAAGCACCGCCAGTTCCTCGCGCAGGAGATGGAGAAGTTCCTCTTCGGCGGCGGTGCCAGCACGAAACCCGAAGGCTACGTGCCGCCCGCCGAGTAGCGACGCGCCGCACGCTCCGACTCGTCGACCCGAACGCCGGCGGCAGCGCGACGGCGATCACCGCGCCGGTGCGCGTGTCGCGCGAGGGCTCGGCCACCACGGGCGTACTGCCGATCCCGGACGGCCAGCGCGTCGTGTTGGAGCGCTCGGTCGACGGCCCGGCGATGCTCGGCGTCGCGGACGTGCGCGCAGTGCCACGCAGCGCGTGCGGTACGACCGCGGCCGGCGCACTGGTCGGGGTGCCCTGTGCGCATGCCGCGAGCGGCCGTGGTTGCCGGCCGGGTCCAGGGCGCAGCCAGCCGGCGCCCCGGTCGCCGTTGCTTGACGGGCGAGCCGGCCGGCCGGTCTAATACGCGTTCGACTCGCCCGCCGGCCCGGTGGGCCGCGCCGCGGTTCTCGCGTGGCCAGGTAGCTCAGTTGGTAGAGCAGCGGACTGAAAATCCGCGTGTCGTTGGTTCGATTCCGACCCTGGCCACCATCCCACTTCCACAGAGATTCGCAGACGTCCGCGGACGTCTGCAACTGATTGTTTCTATTGCCGGCAGTGGTCCGGCGGCGTAGGTTGGCGTCCATCGCCGTCCGCCCGAGGTCGAGGCTTTTTTGGGGGTACGTGGGTCCGCCGGACACCAGATATCCCCAACGTCCGAAATCCCAAGGGCGCTGACCGATGCCGCGATCCGCTCCGCCGAGCGGGGCCCCAAGCCGTACAAGATGCACGACGAGGACGGCCTGTTTCTCGTAGTCACGCCGGCCGGTGGCCGGTGGTGGCGCCTCAAGTACAGGTTCGAGCGGCGGGAGAAGTTGCTGGCGCTCGGCACCTATCCCGAGGTGCCGCTGAAGCGGGCTCGAGAGAAGCGTGACGAAGCCCGGCGGCTGGTCGCGGACGGGCGCGACCCGGCCGCCCAGCGCCGCGCCGAGAAGCGGGCGCTGGTCAGCTCATTCGAGGCAGTCGCCCTCGAGTGGATGGAGCAGAAGACCCCGACCTGGACCCCCGACCACGCGACGATCGTCCGCCGCTTGCTCGAGCGGGACATCTTCCCGTGGATCGGCTCGCGGCCGGTCGCAATCCTTCACGCGGCGGACGTGCTCGACTGCCTGCGTCGGATCCAGCGG
>Ga0315900_10011124_pt1 | contig 11168 bp, 8 predicted proteins | sample LakEriMetagenome_FD_203521 | JGI IMG/M metagenome (GOLD analysis project Ga0315900, IMG submission 203521) | Freshwater fungal communities from buoy surface, Lake Erie, Ohio, United States - Buoy 12 MA114 | ecosystem: Environmental > Aquatic > Freshwater > Lake > Lake biofilm | place: USA: Lake...
GAGGCTGGAATCCGCTTCGCCCTGCGGCGTTGGTTCGAACGCCAGCACTGGGTGGTGGACGAGGCGCCGGACGGCCGACAGGCGCTGGATATCATCGAAGGCGGGACTGCCGAGACGGCGCTCGACCTCATCGTGACGGACCTGCACCTGCCCGGGATTGCCGGCGACGAGCTGCTCGAGACCTTGATGGCCACGCGTCCCACGCTCGCGACCCGCGTGATTCTCACCACGGGTGATGCCGTCCAGGATGCCGCCCGCGATTCGGTGCTGGCCACGCATCCATACGTGCTGCAGAAGCCGTTCGATCTTGCCACGCTGCGTGCCACTGTGGAACGTGTTCTGAGCTGATACTCGGCCGGCGGCCGAAGAGATCACGATCGCCACTGTTCCCCGCTGCCTCGCCGCTCCAGTTTGCGAACATGACCGTTCAGGTGCGCGAGACGCTCGAAGCCATCGTTGGCCATCGCTGGGTGAAAACCCGCACCCCGGAGCTGGCGCCGTACGACGCCGACGGGCTCCCCGGCTACCGCGCGACTCCGTCGATCGCCGTCTTCCCCGGCACGCGTGATGAGCTGATCGCCGTGGTCCGCGCCCTCGCGCGGACCGGAACCGCGTGGGTGCCGCGGGGCGCCGGCACGGGGCTGTCCGGCGGTGCCCTCGCCGACGGCGTGGTCCTCATCGGGCTCAACCGCCTCACGCGCATCATCGACGTCGATCCGATCAACCGCCTCGCACGCGTCGAACCGGGCGTCGTGAACGCCCGACTCTCCCGCGAGACCACGCGCTACGGCCTGCAGTACGCCCCCGATCCGTCGAGCCAGACGGCGTGCACGATCGGCGGCAACGTGGCCGAAAATGCCGGCGGCCCCCACTGCCTCAAGTACGGTGTGACGCTCAATCACGTGCTCGAGTGCGAGGTCGTGCTCCCCGACGGCTCCGTCACGCGACTCGGCGGCGCCTACACCGAACCGGATGGCTACGATCTTCTCGGGGCGTTCGTGGGGAGCGAAGGGTGTTTCGGCATCGCCACCGAAGTCACGGTGCGGCTCGTCCCGCTCCCCGATGCCGTGCAGACGTTGCTCGCAGACTTCCCGTCGGTGCAGGACGCGGCGCGGGCCGTCTCGCGCATCATCGCCAGTGGGATCGTCCCCGCAGCGCTCGAAATGATGGACAACGCCACCATTCGTTGCGTGGAGGCCAGTATCTACGCGGCGGGCTATCCCGTGGATGCCGCAGCGGTGCTCCTGTGCGAAGTGGATGGCGTCGCCGAGGGGCTCGACGAGGACGTGGCCATCATCCGTGATGCCTGTCTCGCGACTGGCGCCCGATCAGTGACGGTGGCCACGAACGACGATGACCGCACGCGCCTCTGGCAGGGGCGCAAGAAGGCGTTCGGCGCCATGGGACGACTCTCGCCGGCACTCGTCGTGCAGGACGCCGTGGTCCCGCGCACCAAACTGCCCGAGGTACTGACCGCCATCGATGCCATCGCGGCGGAATACGACGTACGTGTGTGCAACGTGTTCCACGCCGGCGACGGCAACCTGCACCCCAACATTCCGTACAACGCGCACGATGCGCAGGAAAGCGCGCGCGTGCACGACGCGATGTCGGCCATCATGCAGGCCTGTATTGCCGCGGGCGGGACGATCACGGGCGAACACGGCGTGGGACTCGACAAGCTTCCTTACATGGAGGCGCTGTTCGACGCGCCCTCGCTCGACGCCATGTGCCGCGTGCGTAGCGTGTTCGATCCCGACCACCGCGCCAACCCGGGCAAGGTGGTCCCCGTGCACGCGTGCCGCGAATGGCACGGCACGAATGCCGTGAGACACGACGCGGTCAGACATGACGCTCCGACACCGCATGTCTGACGTCGTCCAGCTCGCCGCGCGCATCCGTGAGACGCGTGAACCGTTCCGCATTGTCGGTGGCGGCACGTGGCTGTACGGCGGCGGCCCATGGGCCGATGCCGAGCCCCTGCCGCTCGATCATCTGCGCGGTGTGGTCGAGTATACGCCCGGCGACCTCGTGATCACCGTCGCGGCCGGCACCACGCTCGCGGAGCTGGCAGCCATCACCGGCGAACACGCGCAGATGTTGGCCCTCGCGCCGTATGGGGCCCCACACGCCACCATCGGCGCCGTGGTCGCCACGGCCGCGCCCGCGCCGCTCGCCTTCGGGGATTACACCGTGCGCGATCTGGTTCTTGGTGTGCAGGTGGTCACCGGGCGTGGAGACATCACGCGTGCGGGCGGACACGTGGTAAAAAACGTCGCCGGCTTCGACCTCGTGCGTCTGCACACCGGCGCGTTCGGGACGCTGGGCGTGATCACCGAAGTCAGCCTGCGCCTGCACGCGCGTCCAGCGGTGGACACGCTCGTGGTCGGCACGCTCCGCCGTACCGACCGCGGTGCACTCGATGAACTGCTGCCGCAACTCGTTGCCAATCGTGCACCGCTGCCGATGCTTCTGCATCGCGCGCCAGACGGTGTGGCGCAACTGTGGGGCCGCGTGTCGGGCAACCCGGCCCGCGCAGACGCGCTGCGCCGGCATCTGCACGCGTTCGGTGTGGCAGACACCGTCGATCTCCCCGTGGAGCAGGTCGACGGCCCGCTGCACCACACGCCGCACGACGCGATCGTGTTCCGCGCCCGTACGCACCGGTCCGATGCCGCGCCGTTTGTTCGCGCCGCCTTCGAGACCTTTCCGCACGGCACGCTGTCGTACGATCCGGCTCGTGGCAGCATGCGCGCCGTTCTGCCAGCGACCGCGCTCGATTCACTCGAGCGCGACCTCGCCACGATGCAGCAGCTCGCAGCGGCGAACGGGGCCAGGCATCCGATCTCCGTGGTCATCGACCAGGGGCGCGCCGCTGTGGCACCACACGGTACGCCGCGCACGGCGCTCGACGCCGGGGTGAAGCGTGCGCTCGATCCCCACCATGTGCTCAACCGGCTCGCCGTCGACGCACACACCACCCTCGGGCATGCCGATGTCTGACACCGTGGCCGATACGTTGCCTTCCGGCGCGCCCCCGTGCGCCCTCCCCGGAACGCCGCTCGCGCAAGCCGCGAAGGGGCTCGATGCGTGCGTCCACTGCGGGTTCTGTCTGCAGGCGTGCCCCACGTACGTGAATCTCGAAGACGAGAATGATTCGCCACGTGGCCGCCTGGTGCTCATGCGACGGCTGCTCGATGGTGACATCGCCCTCACCGACGAAGGGGTCGCCCGCCACGTCGATCGCTGCCTTGGCTGCCGTGCCTGCGAGACCGCATGCCCGAGTGGCGTCCCGTACGGTGAGTTGCTCGAGGCCACCCGTGCGACGATGGCCCCGGTGCGCGGCACGCCCCTCGTAGCGCGTTTGGTGCTGACGGTGTTCCGGCACCACGTGCTGTTGCGGGCGGCCCTGTTTGGTGCGCGTGTGTTCCGGGCGACGGGAGTGCCGCGCATGCTGGCCCGCGTGCTGCCGAAGCGACTGGCATTTCCGATGGGGATGCTGGCATCGACGGCGCCGGTCGTGTTGCCGCAGCGTGAGGGGAAGCTGGAACGACGGGAGCTTCAGCCACGGGAGCTGGTACTACGGGATGTTGAACCACGCGAACAGCGTTCCTCGGTTACGCTGCTCGAAGGGTGTGTGATGTCGGGGCTGTTTGCGCACGTGAACAGCGCCACGGAGAAGGCGCTCGAGGTGAACGGGCATCGTGTGTGTGGCACCGCGGGGCAGCGCTGCTGTGGGGCGCTCCATGCGCATGCCGGCGATCTCGAGGGGGCTCGTGATCTCGCGAAGCAGAACATCGCGGCGTTCGAACGCTCAGATGCTGAATTCGTGGTCGTGAACGCCGCGGGCTGCGGAGCGATGCTCAAGCAATACGGGCATCTGCTCCACGACGATCCGTCGTGGGCCGCGCGGGCCGAGCGCCTCGCGGCGCGCACCCGCGATGTGAGCGAGCTGCTCGCCTCCACCGGCCCGCAGCCGGGTACGCAGGAGATACCATTGCGCGTCACGCACGATCCGCCGTGTCATCAGATGCATGCCCAGCGCATCGTGAACCCACCGCTGCAACTGCTGCGTGCCGTACCGGGGCTCGATCTCATTCCGCTCGAGGATGCCGACCAATGCTGTGGGTCGGCGGGCATCTACAATCTGGTCGAGCCTGACGTCTCCGACGCGGTCCTCGCGCCCAAACTCGCGCGCATCAGCGACACCGGCGCACAGTTGGTGGCTACGGGGAATCCGGGATGCATGATGCAGATCGGCGCGGGGCTGATGCTGGACGGCCAAGAGACCGCGGTCGTACACCCCATCGAGCTCCTCGCCGCCAGCTACCTCCCCTGAGTACGCGCATGTCTCGCTCGCCGGCAGAACGCGCGTGGCTGGGGTCGAGCCGCATTTTCGCCGCCGAGCTGCTCATTTTCCCCACCGGTCTCGTGACGGCGGGAGTTCTCTCGCGTACCTTGGGCACCGAGACGTACGGCGTGTTCGCGCTGGTGGCCACGATCGTGGGGTGGCTCCAGACCACGGCAAACTCGATGACGGCCCGCGCGGCCCATCGTACGTTGGCGAGGCGCACGCAGTGGCGTCCCGCAGCGGCGGAGATCGTCCGACTGCAACTACAGGTCGGGCTGGGGCTCGGAATCCTCGTGGTGCTGGGGGCCGGTCAGATCGCGGCCATACTGAAGCAACCTGCGATCGTTACGCCGCTGCGGCTGCTCGCGCTCGATCTGCCGCTCGTCGCGTTCGCGAGTGCATACCGCAGCATCCTCGTGGGCATCGAAGACCATTACGCGCGTGCCATGGCATCGGCCATCCGGTGGATCGTGCGCATGCTGGCAGTGGTGACGTTCGTGAAGCTGGGGTGGTCTTTGACCGGTGCCGTGGCGGGACTGCTGCTCACCAGCGTGGTGGAGCTGGCTTTTGCGCGATACCGGGTGGGTCCCCTCCCTCGTGCCGATCGCAGCGAGATCGCCAGCGTTCGTGCGGAACTCATGAAACTGGCGCTACCGGTGGCGATAGCCGCCATCGTCACGCGCCTGATGGACCGTGCCGATCTGTTCCTATTGTCCGCGTTCGGCGCAGCTACATCGACGCTCGGGCACTACGGGGCTGCCCAAAATCTGACGATGGGCGTGAGCCTGCTCGCGATGTCGATCAGCCCGGTGGTTCTCGCCACCATCACGCGATGCGAATTGACCGGTGATCACGCAGGCGCCGATCAGATGAAGGACGACGCCCTGCGCCTGCCATGGGTACTCTTCGCCTTCGCCGGTCTCGCGGCGGGCAGCGCCCCGGAGATCATGCGCCTGATCTTCGGCGAAGCGTTCGTTCCTGCCGCGGCGCCCTTTTCGCTACTCATTATCGCCTCCACCTGCATGCTGTGCGTGTCGGCGACGGCGACGTTACTCGTCACGGCCAACCGCCCTTGGATCGTGGTTGTCGTGAACATCCCCATGCTCGTGTTACTTGGCATCAGCGGCGCGTGGCTCATTCCTCGACTCGGCGGAACGGGCGCTGCGCTGGCCATGTTCCTCTCGACGGCAACGGGAGCGCTCTTCTCGCTCGGGCTGGCCGTTTTCTACACCAAGCGCCCGTGGCCGTTGCGGACGATGCTCCTTGGCCCCGGGCTTGGACTTGCGGCTGGAACCGTGGCGCGAGCGTTCCCGGCGTCGGCGGCGGTGATCATCATCGCCAAACTGCTCCTCCTGAGCACCCTGCTCATTGCGGGGCTCGTTTTGCTGGGCGTAGCCCATCTCGACCATCTCCGCCTGCTGGTGGGGCGACCCGCACGGGGCGGGCGCACATTCCCGTGAAGCGACTATGCCTGTTGCGCTATCCCGCGACGCCGCCGGCGCCTATCGTCGAATAACTCCGCACTGCGTGTCACACGCTCTCCGCCCCTAACGCCCAGTCCTCGCATGAGCGGTTCATCACGTCCAGTCGTTCGCATCGCACTTGTCGGGTGCGGTACCATCGCGCGCACGGTACATCTCCCCACACTGGCCCGCATGGATGGCGTGCGCGTGGTGGCCCTGGTCGATCCATCTACCGACGCGCGTCGTCTCGCTAGCGCGATCACCCCGGGGGCGCGGCAGGCCGCCTCCTTGGCGGAGGCGCTACGTGACGAACCACTAAGCGAAGCCGCCGAGGCAGTGGTCATCTGCACGCCGATCCCAGTCCTCGCGGGTATCGCCATCGACGTGTTTGCGGCTGGCCGCCATGTGTACGTGGAGAAGCCGCTGGCCACCGACGCAGCGAGCGCGCGCTCGTTGCGCGCCGCATGGCAGGCCGCACAGCGTATCGGCGTCGTGGGATTCAATTATCGCCAGCACCCGCTGATCGCCCGGGCCCGGGAGATCGTGCAACGCGGGGGAATCGGCGACGTGGTGGGAGTGCACGGACTGTTTACCTCGCGTCCCGCGATCGTGCCCGATTGGAAACAGGAGAAGAAATCGGGCGGGGTCCTCTTTGATGCCGCCTCGCACCATGTGGACCTGGTATCGTGGCTCGTCGACGATGCACCAACGGAAGTATCGGCGCGGGTGGCCAGTCGCCGGACGCGTGATGACACGGCGGTGCTCATGTGCCGCTTCGCCAGAGGAGCCGTCCTACAAGGCACGTACTCGCGCGATGCGGCCACCGACGACCACCTTACCATTATCGGAACCTCCGGGAAAATCATCGTGGATCGGATGGCCGGGCTCGGAGTCGACGTGACCACGGGCCCGCGCGATCGGGCCATCATGAGGCGCCTGCAGCGCACGATCACCACGATCACGAGCAGCGCCTTTGCGCGTTCGCGTGTGGTTCGGCCGGACGCCGAACCATCGTTCCGGGTGGCGCTCGAGCGATTCGTGCACGACGTGCGCGAATGGCCGCACACCTCGCACACCGGCCCCGCATCCCTGCCCACCATCGACGACGGACTCCGGTGCCTGTCGGTGCTGTTGGCCGCGCGCACCGCTGCCGAGAGCGGACGGTGGGAAGTCGTGCATCCCCTCGTCGACACCTCGCACTGATGCGCATTCTCCTCGTGCACGACTATGCGCCACCACTCGGAGGCGCCGAAGTGATGAACGCCACGATGGTACATGGTCTGCGCCGGCGTGGACACGAGGTCCGCCGCTTCTGCAGCACAGCGGCCATGGTCGATCTCCCGGCCGGCGAGTCGCCGCCCGAATACGAATGCCGCGGCACCACATCGCGCTGGCGCACGCTGCTGCAGACCGCCAACCCATGGGCCGCAACTGCGCTCCAACGTGCGATCGACGAGTTCCGCCCGGAGGTGGTGCACGTCAGAATTTTTCTCACGCAGCTCTCGCCGCTCATTCTGCCGGTACTACGCAACGTACCGGTCATCTATCACGCCGTCTGGTATCGCGCCGTCTGCCCGACGGGCCACAAACTTCTCCCCGACGGGCGACGCTGTACCTCGCACGCTGGTATGGTGTGCCTGCGCGAAGGGTGCCTGCCCTCACACGATTGGGTGGCGCTGATGGCGCAGCACGCGATGTTGCAACGCTGGCGGCACCACATCGATCTGACGGTCGCCAACAGCCAGTGGACGGCGGCCCTTCTCGAGGACGGGGGATTCCCGCCGGTCACAGTGGTACCGAACGGCGTCCCCATCGCACCGCAACGTGCCGCGCTCGACGGCGAACCCGCTGTCGTCTATGTGGGTCGTCTTTCACGCGAAAAAGGCGTCGACACGCTGCTGCAGGCGTTCGCCGCCGTCCGGGCGCAGCTCCCCACGACCACACTGACCATCGTGGGCGATGGTCCCTCGCGCACTGAACTCGAGGGGCTCTGCCGCACCCTGGCGCTTGACGGAGCCGTCCGCTTCACCGGCCATCTGCCGCGCGCGGAAGCGGAAACCATCGCGGCAAGCGCGTGGGTGCAGGTGGTTCCCTCCCGTTGGGCCGAACCATTCGGCATCGTCGCGGCCGAGGCCATGATGCGAGGGACCGCCGTGGTGGCCACCGATTCTGGCGGCCTCGCCGAACTGGTGCAGCCGGACGAGACAGGGGTACGGGTACCACCGGGTCGCGACGATCTGCTGGCCGAGGCGCTGGTGCGAGTACTCGCGGATCGGACGAACGCCGAACGCCTCGGCGCCAACGGCCGCACAGTCGCGCTGGCCCAGCTCACCGACGACATATTCGTGGATCGGATGCTCGACTGTTACGCGCAGGCGCAGGCAATCCATGCTGCCGGTCGCGTGGCCTGATGTCGTCGTTTTCTTTCCCGCTGCTGTGAGGCCCCTCGTGTCCACATCGCCTGCGCCGATGCTGTCGTTCGTGATCGTCGCCCGCCGCTTTCGGCACACGAAGCGTGTGCTCCTGCACCTGCTCCAGCAGCACGCACTGGGGCAGGTCGAAGTCGTGCTGGTCACGGAATCCCGCGCCACATTCGTCGCGGACGACGCGGTGCTGATACGCTTCCCATACTGCGCGGTCATCGAAGTCGGCCCGATCCATGATGTTTCGGCGGCCATTGCCCACGGCATGCGCTCCGCCAGCGCACCGCTTGTCGTGTGGGGTGAGGATCACGCCTTTCCCGCCGCCGACTTTGCGGCTCGCATCATCGATCGTGCTGGAGAATCATGGACGGCTCTGGGTCCGGCCATGTTCAACGCGAATCCCACCGCGTCGCTCAGTTGGGCCATGTTGCTCACGAGCTACACCGATTGGGTCGAAGTCGAACGTGGCGGCGTCTGGTACGACCTCCCGGGGCACAACAGCTGCTACCGTCGCGAGGCGCTGATGACCCTCGGCGACGCGCTGCCTCGACTCGTGAGGCCGGGCGGCGGACTGCATGCGGCATTGCGCGCGTCGGGGGCACAGCTCGTGCTCGACCCTACCCTTCGTGTGCACCATCTGAATCCCTCCCGCCTGTCGGTAGCCATGCAGCACCGGATCGATTCGGGGTGGGTGCGAAGCGCGCTTGATGCCCGAGACGAAGGCTGGTCGATCACCCGTCGCCTCCTGAGTATTCCCCTGTTCCCGGTACAATGGGCGCGACGTTCCGTATGGGGACTGCGCGCCTGGCGGCGCATCCGTCGTCGGGAACTGCGAACGGCGAACGATGCGGCTCGCTCGCTGACGGTCGTATGCTGGATCGTCGCCGCTTCCGGCTGTGCCGCACTCGGCGAATTGGTCGGCACCTGGGTGGGGAGCGGCAACCGGCAAATGGACCTCGCCGAGTTCGAACTCGACCGGGACCGCCTGCGGTCGTCTCGGGACACGGAATTGGTGGTCGAGTGACGGCACCCGACGCCCCGCTGTTTTCGGTGATCGTGCCCACGCGCGCGCGGCTGACCCAGCTGCGCCGCTGCCTCGACGCGCTGGCCGGTCAGCAGTATCCGCGCGACGACTTCGAGGTCATCGTGGTCAACGACGGTTCGCCGCCGCTGCCGGCCGACGAACTGGCGGCGTTCGCCGGCCGGCTCACACTCCGGTCCATCGATCAGCCGTGGGGCGGGCCGGCCACGGCGCGCAACACCGGCATCCGCCACGCACGTGGCCGATGGATTGCCTTCACCGACGACGACTGTGCGCCGGTGCCCGACTGGCTGGCAACATTCGGCCGGCAGCTCGAGGCGCACCCGGAAGCGCTGGTCGGCGGCCATGTGTGCAACGCACTCGAACACGACCCGTATGCCACCGCGAGCCAGCTGCTCGTGGATTATTTGTATGCGTATCACGCGCGCGTGCGGTCCCGCGGCCCCGCGTTCTTCACGTCGAACAACTTCGCGGGAGCAGCCGATACTGTGAGGACGCTCGGGGGATTCGACACCGGCTTTTCGCTCCCCGCCGGGGAGGATCGCGATTTCTGTGACCGCTGGCAGGCAACGGGTGCCCCGCTGCATTACTGCGCGGAAGCCGAAGTGCGGCACTTCCACGCCATGACACTCCGCGCGTTCACTCGGCAGCATTACCGCTATGGGCGCGGCGCGTGGACCTTTCACACGGCCAGAGCACAGCGCGGGGGTGGGCGCCGCCGCTTCGAGCCCTTTGCGTTCTATTCCGGGCTGGTGACTTATCCGTTGCGCGTGATGCGCGGGCCGCGCGCGCTGGTTTCGCTGGCGCTGCTCTGCTGGTCGCAGGTCGTCAACGCGTACGGATATTTCGACGAACGGCGACGCCAGACCTCTGGCCCTACCCCTCGCCCGTCCATAACGTGAAGGATGCTCCGTCATCTGCTTCCCATGCTTCTCTCGTCGACCCTCGCGGCCACTACCGCGGCGGGTCAGTCGTCCGCGCAACCGGCCGCACGCGCGCGCATCCGGGGAGAAATACTCGATAGCGTCCGGCAACGGGCGCTCACCGGGGCCACGGTGCAGTTGTCGGCCACCGACAACAGCGGACGCATTCTCTCCACCACGTCGAACCTGCAGGGGATCTTCCAGATCGACGAGGTGCCGGCCGGTACGTACCTCGTCGGCTTCCTGCATCCCTTCCTCGATTCGCTGGGCGTCGAGAGCAGCTTGCTTCGGCTGGAAGTCAGCACCGACGAACCCATTTCGCTCCCGCTTGCGACCCCATCGGCGGCCACGCTCATCGAGGCGCGCTGCGGTGCGCCGACGGCCGACCTGCCGCGCGGCATGTTCTTCGGGACCGTGCGCAACGCCAGTGGCGCACCCCTTGCCGCCCCGGCGCGGGTGCGCGCGCAATACAACACCAACCGCGTGACCGAGCGCGGCCTCGAGCGGGTGCCCAACGTGCGCATCGCCACGAGCACCGCTGAGGGCACCTTCGCGGTGTGCGGAGTGCCGGCCAACACCGCCATCACCGTGCGCGGGTTCTCCGCCGCCGACAGCAGCGGCTTCGTGGAACTGCCCGTACCCGGCAACGGGCTGTTGCTGCGCGACCTCGTCATCGGCGCCGCGCAGCGCGTGCAGCAGCGCGCCACCGCCGGCGGGAACCGTGTGACGAGTGTGCTCACCGGCAAGGCCGCCCTGCGTGGCGTGGCGCGCAACCAGACGGGGCAGCCGGTGAATGGCGCACGCGTCACGCTGTGGGGTACCGGCGTGGAGACGTCCGCCAATGCGAGCGGGCAGTATCAGTTCGCCGCACTCCCGGAAGGCACCTACACCGTGGAAGTGCGCGCCGTAGGGTTCCAGCCCCATCGCGCGCCGGCCGACCTCGTTGCCACCCGTGACAACGTGCTA
>Ga0315900_10011126_pt1 | contig 11167 bp, 7 predicted proteins | sample LakEriMetagenome_FD_203521 | JGI IMG/M metagenome (GOLD analysis project Ga0315900, IMG submission 203521) | Freshwater fungal communities from buoy surface, Lake Erie, Ohio, United States - Buoy 12 MA114 | ecosystem: Environmental > Aquatic > Freshwater > Lake > Lake biofilm | place: USA: Lake...
GCAGAACATCCCGGGGATCTTCTTCTTTCTGGGGGTGACGCCCAAGGACAAGGATCCCGCCACCGTGCCCGTGAACCACTCGCCGCTTTTCTTTGCCGACGAGTCGGCGCTCATCACCGGTGTGCGGGCGATGACGAATCTCGCGACCGATTATCTCGCGCAAGGAACCAAAAAGTGAGCTGGTGACGATCCGCCCAATCCTCGAGTCTCCCCATGTCTATCCTACTGTCCCTGCTCACGGCCACGCTCCTCAGCCCGGCAAAGCCGACACCTGCCACTGCATCGGCATCGGGTCAGGCGATCACCGCTGCCGACTCCACCCTTCGGCAGCTGTTTGATCTCGGGACGCCCTACACCGAGTTTCTGGCCAATGCCAGGGCGCGACGCGAGCTGTGGCAGCGCAACACCTCATGGGCCACACCCCCGGATGCTCTGGTGATGCGGGCGCGAGCGACGGGTGGTGGGTGGAAGCTGCTCGCGGTGGCAGTGGATGGTTGTTCCGACAGTGTGAGTACCATCCCGTACCTCGCCCAACTGGTGGCGCTGCTGCCCGGGGTGGAGTTGCGGATCATCGGCAGTGATGTGGGCCGCATGATCATGAACGCCCACAAGACGCCGGATGGCCGTGCCGCCACGCCCACCGTGCTGCTGCTCGATGCCAACTATACCGAGCGCGGTGCCTTCATCGAACGGCCCGCCGAGCTCCAGCAGTGGATGATGGCACAGAAGGGCATCCTCTCCGACGCCGAGGCAAACGCCAGGAAAATGGTGTGGTATGACGAAGACAAAGGCATCAAGACGCTCACCGAGATCGTCGAGCTGATGGAGCGGGCGGCGCGTCACACGCGGGTCCGCTAGCGGTCCCGCGTGCGGCGGAGGTGGCGCACGGGTGTGCGAAGCGGCGCTGCTATGCTGAGCGTGCGGGAATGTCGCCGGGCGGCATCCCCTCGCGCGCGCGCCGCTCCAGCTGCTCCAGCCACTGCTCATGCCCGTCCCACATGCGCTGCGGACGGAGCGCATGCGCGAGGCGCGCCCCCCATCCGCGCTGCGTTTCTTCCGTCACCACCAGCGTCCCCGCGCCGTCCGGGAGCAGGCGCCACGCGTGGTACACCTGCGCCCCCAGCCCCGCCCCGTCCCATCCCAGCCGCTCGTGCGGCACGCAGTCGCGCACGGTCGACCGGATGGCCACGCCGAAGGTGCGCCACGCAAAGTGCGTCCCCATGGCCAGACCGCCCCCGGGCACGCCGGGATCGGCGCCCGCCAGCAGCCGCACGCGATGGCTGTTGGGGTACCACGCCGGCCAGAGCGGCGCGCGCACCAGCCACGCCCACACCACCGCCGGGGGGGCCGCGATCCGCCGGTGGTTGTGCACGAACACCGGAGGACCCCCCGGGGCGAAGCCGGCGGGCCAGCGGATGTCGCCGAAGGGGACCGGCACGTCTGGCAAGGCCGGTACCCCCTACGCGGCCGCGGAGGCGCGCCGGGCCACGGCCCACGCGCGGAACTGGTCCACCGGCAGCGCGCGGGCGTACCGCCACCCCTGCGCCACGTCGCACCGCAGCGCCTGCAGCCGCGCCTCCGCCTCCGCCGTCTCGACCCCCTCGGCCACCACGCGCATCCCCAGGTTGTGCGCCAGCGCGATGGTGGAGTCCACGATGGCCTGTACGCGCGGCGCCCCGTCCATCTCCCGGATGAACGCCTGGTCGATCTTCAGCGACTGGGCGGGGAGCTGCCGCAGGTAGCTGAGCGACGAATAGCCCGTCCCGTAGTCGTCGATGGCCAGGTGGATCCCCTGCGCCACCAGCCGCTCCATCATGGCGAGCGCCGCCGCGGGGTTGCGGAGCAGGGCGGTCTCGGTGACCTCCACGTGAACCAGCGACGGGTCCAGCCCCTCCTTCCGTACTGCCGCCTCCAGCGCGTCGATCACCGCCTCCTCCACCAGCGCCTCCGCTGAGAGGTTGACCGACACCGGTACGCCGGGGAGCACGCGCTGCCAGGCAGCGCCGTCGCGGACCGCGCGCCGCACGGCGAACTGCGTGAAGGGGGTCAGCAGCCCCGTCCCCTCGATGATGGGGATGAACTGGTCCGGCGACACCGGCCCCTCCGCGGGATCCACCCAGCGGGCCAGCGCCTCGGCACCGCACACCGCGCCGGTGGCCAGCTGCACCAGCGGCTGGTAGTGCAGCTGCAGCCCCGCCGCGTCGGGGGCATCCCCCAGCAGCAGCTGGCGCAGCCGCTCGTAGCGCGTGTGGTAGCGCTCGAAGTGGCCGTCCAGCGCCTGGTCGTATACCTGCTGCCGCTCGCCGCGGCGCAGGGCATAGCGCAGCGCCCGCTCCGCACGCCGCAGGAGGTCCTCGCCGTCCACCGCGGGGCCGGCGTCCGCGGCGCTGCCGATGGTGTACTCGTTGCTGATGGAGTAGCCGCCCGCGTCGCCGGCCGCGCTGGCCGCGTCCAGCGCCTCGCGCAGTGCCCGCACGCGGTCCTCGGCCGGCGGGTCGCGGAACGCCACCGCCAGCTCGTCGGGGCCCAGGCGCGCCACCAGCGCCTCCCCCGGGAAACGCGCCGCCAGCCGTGCCCCCAGCGCCCGCAGCGCCCCGTCCACCGTGGCCATCCCCACGATGTTGGCCAGCTCCACCACCCGGTCGAAGCGGATGCACGCCACCAGCAGGGCGCCGGCCGGGGACGCCGCCCCGGGCCCGGCGGCGCGCAGGGCGTCCAGCAGCCCCTCGCGGTTGCGCAGCCCGGTGGGGACGTCGTGCCCCGCATTGAAGCGCAGCGTCTCCAGGTGGCGGCGCGCCTCGGCGGTGTTGAGGTCCACCAGCACCTGCAGCCGCGCCTTGAAGTTGGTGCGCAGGAGGTTGAAGGACGCAGCGGCCAGCACGTTGAAGAAGTACGCCATCCCGTACCACACCACGCGCGTGCCGCTGTACGGCCAGAACCCGGGGACGCCCGAGGTCACCAGCATCAGCGCGGGAGCGCCGACGGCGTAGGCGAGGTTCAGGACCCACCCGGTGCGCTGCCCCAGTAGCAGGAACACCAGGAACGGCATGGGAAAGGTCCAGAAGACCGCGTCACCGGTGAAGCCCCCCATGGTGGCCAGCGTGAGGCAGATGGTCGTGCCGCCCAGCACCACCACCCACTCCAGCAGCCGGCTGTCGGTACGGCCGCGCGCGGAGAGCCCCCAGACCACCGCCATGAGCGCCACGGCCTCGCCCACCTGCGTCCACCCTTGCACCCGCAGCTGCGGGACCCCGCCCACCAGGAAGGCTACGCCGTACCCCAGCAGCATCACGCCAATGACCGCGCTGTACACTTGCGCGGATTGCCGGCGCTCTTCCTCGGAATCCTGGAGGAATTCGCCAATGCCGATCAACTGCAGCAAGGAAACCATTCTTCTTGCATGATATAGGAACCCCTCACATCGTTGGCAACCACCGCCGCCCCGCGTGCCTTTACGGGGGCGCCGGCAGCCTGCATGCATTCACGTTGCCGGAATGGAGAGAGCCCTGGTGCAGAGGACCATGCTGGAGGCCATTGTCATCGGGAGCGGCTTCGGGGGGGCCGTGATGACCTGCCGGCTGTCGCAGCGGTGGGGGTCCCAGGTGCTGCTGCTGGAGCGCGGGCGTGCGTACCCGCGCGGCAGCTTTCCCCGTACCCCGCACGCCCTCGCGCGCAGCTTCTGGGTCCCCGGCGGCGGCCGTGAGGGGCGCGGGCTGTTCGACGTGCGCAACTTCCGCCGCATGGACGCCGTAGTTGCGGCGGGGTACGGCGGCGGGTCGCTCATTTATGCCAACGTGTTCCTGCCGGCGCCGGCGTGGGTGCTGGCGCGGTGGCCCGCCACCGTGCAGCACACGGCGCTGGCCCCGTACTACGACGTGGCGCGTCGCGTGCTCGCGGCCCGCCCCCTGCCGCCCGCCGGTGACGACCCGCACCGCGCGGTCGCACGACAGGCGCTGTTTGCGGCCTTCGCGCAGGCCGAGGGGCTCCCCACCGCCCCCGCTGACGTGGCGGTGTTCTTCGGGCGCGCCTACGGCGACACCGGCAGCGCCCCGCCGCTCCCCCGAGGACAGGAGGAGCTCAACCGCTTCGGCGCGCCGCAGACCTCCTGCACCTACTGCGGCGAGTGCGACGTGGGGTGCAACGTGCACGCGAAGAACACGCTCGACCTGAACTACCTGTGGGCGGCCAAGGAGGTGCATGGCGCGCAGGTGGCGGTCGAATCGGAGGCCACGGCCATCGAGCCGTTGGACGAATCCGGCGTCCCCAGCAACGAGGCGACCGGTGCGCACGGCTTCCGGGTGCACTGGCGCGACGCCGATGGGCAGGCGCGGCACGCTAATGCGCACCGGGTGGTGGTGGCCGCCGGGACCTTCGGCACCGCGGAGCTGCTGCTGCGCGGGAAGACCTCCGGCGCCCTGAAGCACCTGAGCGACAGGCTGGGGTGCGGTTTCTCGGGCAATGGCGACTTCATTGCCGCCGCCATCAACGGCCACAAGGCGGTGGACCCCAACCACGGCCCGGTGATCACGCAGGTGGTGGACCACCACCTGCTGCAGGCCAAGCCGACTCCCGAGAAGGAAGCATTCCTCCTGCAGGACGCGGCCTACCCGAACTTCCTCACGTGGTACATCGAAGGGCTCCGCTGGCTTCCGGTGTTCGGATGGCGGCGTGTACGCGCCACCGCGAAGCGCCTCGTGGTGACGCTGGCTCGGCGCGCCTGGAACGTGCTCACCGGCGGGAACGACCCGGGGGCCATCGGTGCCGTCCTCGGCGAGGGGCTGCGTGACGATCACTCGTACCGCAGCAATCTGTTGCTGAGCATGGGGGTGGATGCCGCCGACGGCCGGCTGTCCATGCGCGGTGAGGCGCTGCGGGTCACGTGGCCGCAGCGGAGCGGCTCGGGGCTCTACCGGGCCATGATGACGCTGGGCGAGCAGTTCGCGCACTACACCGGCGGCGCGCGGTACGTCCCCAACCCCACATGGATCTGGCCCTATCGCAATAACGTCACGGTGCACGCGCTTGGGGGATGTGCGCTGGCCCTGACTCCGGAGGAGGGGGTGGTGAGCGCGCACGCCGCGGACCGCGGCGCCTGCTTCGGCTACACGGGGCTGTACGTGGCGGACGGCAGCCTCTGCCCCACCGCCGTGGGCGCCAACCCCAGCGCGACGATCGCCGCGCTGGCGGAGTGGATCGCCGAGGGGATCACGGGCATCACGCCGGACCCGGGGCTTGGCGTGCCGCAAGCGGCGGACGCGGCGGCGGGTGCGCCCGGTAAGGGGGACGCATGACCGCAGCGACACGCGGGACTCCCGTGGGGCTGCACTTCACGGAGGTGATGCGCGGCCCGATGGCCCCCGGCCACACCAGCTTCGCGCGGGGCCGCGCGTTGGGGCTGGCCGCGGGCATCGCCATGACGCTGCGCCTGACCGTGCGCATCGCCGACCTGGATGCCTTCCTGGCCGATCCGCAGCACGAGGCGGATGTGCAGGGGCACGTGGAGAGCCCGCTGGTTGGCGGACGGCGCGCGGTGCTGGCCGGGTCGGTCCGGCTGCTGGCCCCGTCGGCCGATCAGGACCGCGTGGTGATGCGCTATCGCCTGGTGGTGGAGGATCCGGCCGGCCGGCGCTTCACCGTGGTGGGAACCAAGCATGTGCGGGACAACATCGGCCCCGACCTCTGGACCGACACCACCACGCTGTTCACCAACCTCTTTCGCGGCGACATCACCGAGGACGCCGAGGCGCGCGCGCCGCTGGCGGGGTGCGGCATCCTGCGCCTCACCATGCCGGCGTTCCTGCGGCAGCTCACCACCTTCCGCACCACGGCACTGGGGGTACTGGGGCCCGCATGGACGCTGCTGCGCTTCGCCGCCTTCTTCGCGGGGCGGCTGCTGGGCGTGCATTTCCTGCCGCTGCGGCGAGGGCCGCTGGTGCACCCGCCCCGCACCATTCCGCTGCACACCGTGACCGGGGTGCCCGACGTGGAGCCGAGCACCCATTACGCCACCACGGGCGACGGCCTCACCATCTCGCTGCTCCGCTTCCGCGCGGCCCCGTGCCGCAACGTGGTCGTGTGCCTCCCCGGGCTCACCGCGTCCAGCGACATGTTCATCATGCCGGAGCATCGCAACCTGGTGCGCGCGCTGCACGACGCGGGCTTTACCGATGTGTTCGTGCTGGACGGGCGCATCAGCGCGCGCCACGTGCACAACCTGCACCGCCACGACTGGAGCGTGGACGACGTGGCGCTGTTCGACCACCAGGCCGCCTTCGCCGCCGTGCGGGCCCTGGTCGGGGAGGAGGCGCACATCCACGTGGTGGCGCACTGCCTGGGGGCGCTCGCCTTCGCCATGAGCCTGGCGGGCGGGGTGGTGCCGGGGATCCGCAGCGCGGTGCTGAACGGCGTGTCCCTCACGCCGCGGGTGGGGTGGCAGGCCGGCCTCAAGCTGGCCATCAGCCCGCGGGCGGCCGACGCGGTGCTGGGGGTGGACTACATCAACCCACACTGGGCCACCGGGAATGCGGGGCTGGTGCCGCGGCTCATCGCGCGGTTGGTCTCCTGGCGCCACCCGGAGTGCCGCGTGCCCGCGTGCCACATGACCAGCTTTCTCTGGGGGTTCAACCGCCCGGTGCTGTACCGGCACGAGAACCTGGACCCCGTCACCCACGCACGCATCGGCGACCTGTTCGGCGGCAGCAGCCTCGGGTACCACCGCCACATCGACCAGATGGTGCGGACCGGGGAGCGGGCGGTGAAGCGGACGCCGCACGCGCCGCGACACGCGGCACTCCCCGGCGACTACCTCGCGCAGGCCGGCGGGGTGGACACGCCGCTGCTGCTGGTGGGCGGCCAGGAGAACGCGCTGTTCCTGGACGCCAATGTGCGCGCCTTCGAAGCGCTGGAGCGCGTCGCGCCGGGGCGGCACCGGCTGCGCGTGGTCCCGGGATACGGCCACTGCGACGTGTTCATCGGCAAGGACGCCGCGCGGGATACCTTCCCCGCCATACTGCGGTTCCTCCGCCGCCACGCCTAATTGGGGCGGCGGGGGGTCCGGCGATCACCTGTTCGTGAGCAGTTGGTGCATCAGTCCCCCAAGCATTTCCCTGAACCACCGGAGTGTCGTGATGCAACGCAACTCGTTCAATGGTCTGTTGGTGATGGCATTCGCCGCTCTTCAGGCCATTGCCAGCATGCCTCTTCTGGCCCAGCCGCGCGCCTCCATCGCGCTGCCTGCCGCTCGCGCGCAGGCCCCGCTGAACGGGCGGCTCCTCTTCTACGTCTCCACCGACACCACGGGCACGCCACGGACCCAGGTTTCCGACAACGCCGGCACCGCCCAGGTGTTCGGTGTGGATGTCACCGACTGGCGTCCGGGGACGGCGCAGGTGGTAGGTGCCGGTGCGTTCGGGTATCCGCTGGAGTCGCTGCGCGAACTCAAGCCCGGTCGATACCGCATCCAGGCGATGCTCAACCGCTATGAGCGCTTCACGCGTGCGGATGGGCGCACCGTGCTGCTGCCACCGGACAAGGGGGAAGGGCAGCAGATGAACGCCAAGCCCGGAAACCTCTATTCACCGCCGGTCACGGTGACCATCACGCCGGGCAGCCGGCTTCAGCTCGCACTTACCGAGGAGATCGCGCCACTCCCCGACCCCGCCACCAAGGAAACGAAGTACGTCAAGTTCGTCCGCGTCCGCTCCGAGCGGCTGAGCCGCTTCTGGGGGACCGACATGTTCCTCGGCGCGTGGGTGCTCCTCCCTGAGGGATTCGACAGCCATCCCCAGGCGCGCTACCCGCTCGTGATCAATCACGGGCATTTCCCCGCATCGCTGACAGGGTGGCGCGAGACGCCCCCCGACCCGAACCTCGCGCCCGACTTCTCCGCCCGCTTCAACCTCGCCGGTTACAACCGCATCCAGCAGGAGCTGGCGTGGGATTTCTACAAGAGCTGGACCGGTCCCGGCTTCCCGCGCGCGCTCCTGGTGGAGATCCAGCACCCCACCCCCTTCTACGACGACTCGTACGCCGTAAACTCGGCCAACAACGGCCCCTACGGCGACGCCATCATGTACGAGCTCATTCCCGAGATCGAGAAGCGCTTCCGCGGCCTCGGTGAGGGGTGGGCGCGCTTCGTGTACGGCGGTTCCACCGGCGGGTGGGAATCGATGGCGGTGCAGATGTTCTACCCCGACCAGTTCAACGGCGCGTGGGTGGCCTGTCCCGACCCGATCGACTTCCGCCACTACACCGTGGTGAATCTGTACAAGGACCGGAACGCCTACTGGCAGGAGGGGCCGTTCAAGCGCGTCCCGCGCCCCGGGCAGCGGAACTACCTCGGTCATGTATCCACCACCCTGGAGCAGACCAATCGGCGTGAGCTCGCGCTGGGTACGAAGGCACGCTCAGGCGACCAGTGGGACGTCTGGGAGAGCGTCTTTTCACCGGTGGGCCCGGATGGCTATCCCGCACGCGTCTGGGACCGGATCACCGGGGTCATCGACACCACCGTGGCTGCCTACTGGCGCGAGCACTACGACCTCGCGCACATCCTCGAGCGCGACTGGCCCACGCTCGGCCCCAAGCTCAAGGGGAAGCTCCGCATCTACGTGGGCGACATGGACAACTATTACCTCAACAATGCGGTGTACGGCGTGGAGGAGTTTCTGAAGCGTGCCGTTCCCGCAGCAGACGCGGTGGTGGATTACGGCGACCGCGCCGAGCACTGCTGGAACGGAGATCACACGCGGAGCAATGCGTACTCGCGGCTGCGCTACCCGCAGATGGTGATGCCGTGGGCAGTGGAGCGGATGCTGATGACCGCGCCGCCCGGGGCGGACCTCACAAGCTGGCGGTACTGAGGACAGATCACCGGGAGCGTTCGAGGGTGGCGTCCATCAGGACCCAGAGGCCGGGATCCAACCGAATGCTGTCGGGCTCGGTGGGGAGGTCGATCGTGAACCGGTTGGACTTCGCCGAGAGCTGGACGCGGTGGATGGACTCCACGGCCTGTCCCTTGGAGCGGATGCCAACCTCGAGCGGCATGATGAAGAGACTGCCGTCGGTCTGCACCTGATCGAGTTCGAGTACCAGCTGGCGCTTCGGGGCGTTGTAGCTCCAGCGCCCTGCCACCTTGAGCGTCCCCGGCTTGTAGAGCCACTGATCGAAGAACCAGCCGAGCTCGCGCCCTGACGCCTCCTCCATGGCCCGGCGGAAATCGGTGGTGGTGGCGTTGGCATTGAAGTGCCGCTGGTAGTAGCTCCGGATGCCCCGCTGGAACGCCTCCGACCCCACCACGCCACGCAGCATGTGGAGGATCCAGCTCCCCTTCTGGTAGGTATGGGAGCTGGTCACCTCCTCCATGCGGCTCAGGTTCCGGTGGATGATGGTATACCCCGGATTCTTCTCGGCGAACGAGCGGACCGTCTGACGGCTCGCCTCGAGGCCGCGCACGAACTCCTCCCGCCCGTAGGCATGCTCGATGAAGAGGAGCGTGAAATACGTGGCAAAGCCCTCGCTCAGCCAGACATCATCCCAGTCGGCCTCGGTGACGGCGTTCCCGAACCACTGGTGGGCAATTTCGTGGATCACCACGTTCCGCCACCGCACGCTGCGTGTCCCGGTGACCGCGCTTTCGTTGTAGAGGATGGCCGAGGCCGATTCCATGCCGCCGGCGACACTGCTGGCCTGGATGTTGGCCAGCCGCTCGTAGGCGTACGGGCCCACGTAGTCGCTGTAGAAGGCGAGGACCTGCTTGCTGGGCGAGGCGAAGTCGAGGAAACCGGCGTCGCGGTCCTGCGAATACACCCATGTTTCTATGGGTTTCCCCTCAAAGGTGTCCACGCGCTGCATGGCGAAGCGGGCTACGCCCAGCACGTAGAGCCAGGGCGCAATGGGGACGCCGTTCCGCCAGTGCGTTCGGCGTCGACCGCCGGGCAGGTCGGTGGCCTCTACCTGCAGGCCGTTCGACACCACCTGATAGTGGCTGGGTGCGGTGACGAGAAACTCGCTCGTGGCCTTGTCCGAGGGATGATCGATGGTAGGGAGCCAGTGGCGCGCCCGGTTGGGCCAGTTGTCGCTGAAGAAGGTGCGATCCCCGTGCTTGTTGCGGCCGATCAGGAGCCCGGTGGCGGGGGTGCCAGCGTAGTCCACCAGGATCTGGACCCGTTGCTGCGCCACGGCGGGGGAGGGGAGAGGGATCAGCAGCTCGTCGTTCGCATGACGGTAGGGCACCTCGGTGCCGTTCCATCGCACGCGCGCCACCTGCATCCCTTTGCCGTTTGTCGTGGGCCCGACATTGGCCAGGTCCAGCCGGACCGTTTGCACGCCCGGCTGAAGGAATCGGAGGTCGAGAGTCAGCGCACCGGTGATGGCATCGGTGGTGTCCGAAAGTTCAATCCGGAACGCGTAGTGCAGCGCGTCGATGGCCGGATTCTTCGGGTAGGTGTCCCGTGGGGTTGCAGGTGCTGCCGGAGCGGCCAGTCCCGCCAGCAGCAGGAGATGCATCGCCGAGGGGGTGAGTAGGCCGGTCATTGGCGATTCCCTCCGGCGGGAGTCGGCGGCGGCACCGGGGGGCGGAGCTGTACCAGCCCCGGCTCGGCTATGGTACGTTCGATATCGCGGATGCTGCTCGGGACGAAGGCGCTCAGATTCTCCACGCCGGTGGCGGTGACCAGCGCCATATCCTCGATCCGGATGTAGAGGCGCTCCTCGGGGATCCAGATCATCGGATCGATGGTGAAAACCATCCCTTCCTTGAGCGGAACGCTGCGCACACGCCCTACGTCATGCACGGCCATCCCCACCGGATGCTGGAAGTGGCCACGGAACTTCACCCCTTCTTCCACGGCCTTCTGGTGCGCTGGCGTGGCGAAGGTCTTCCCCTTGAGATACTGCTGCATGTCGGCGGCGGCCCGATCGAGCACCTCGTCGGAGGTGACGCCAGGACGGATGTGGCGGAAGAGGGCATCGCGATAGGCCACGATGAACTCGTACAGCGCGCGCTGCGCCGGCGAGAAGGTGCCGTTGACCGGCCAGATGCGCGTGACATCGCTCGTGTAGTAGCGGTAGTCCGGCGCGTAGTCCATCAGCACCAGGTCGCCGTCCTTGAGGGCGTCCGCCTTGCGGAAGTAGTGCCCCATGAAGGCATTCGTGCCGCCGGCAATGA
>Ga0315900_10011128_pt1 | contig 11165 bp, 3 predicted proteins | sample LakEriMetagenome_FD_203521 | JGI IMG/M metagenome (GOLD analysis project Ga0315900, IMG submission 203521) | Freshwater fungal communities from buoy surface, Lake Erie, Ohio, United States - Buoy 12 MA114 | ecosystem: Environmental > Aquatic > Freshwater > Lake > Lake biofilm | place: USA: Lake...
CGGGCCGCGTGACCGGCCCGCGGCGGCGGATGACTGCTGCAGCGCAGCAGCCGGTGCGAGCCGCGCTGCGCCCGCGGCTGGCGGCCCACGCGCCGCTGCTACGGCCCCCGCAACCTGACGCGCGCCCGCTGGGCGCTGTGCTACGGTCGGGATCGGCTCAGCTGTTCCCTTGGCCGCGTCATGAGCACGACTTCGCCCGAGGTCGCGCGCGGGGAGCTCGTCTCCGCGCCCGCCGTTCGTCCGCCACCGGCGCGGGTCAACCCGCTGCGCACGCGCGCCGACTGGGAGGCCGCGCGCGAGGCATGCCTGCGGGATCCGGGCGCGTACCACGGCGCGATCGCGAAGCGCGAGATCCACTGGTTCGATCCCGCACTCGGCGCCGCCGGCGCGTGGATCGCGTGGGACGACGCTGCGCAGGCCTGGCAGGGCTGGGACGCTCGCACCGGCGCGGCGCTGCGGGCCCCGTACGCCGCCGCGCACGCCCCGTGGACCCAGGCCTTCGACGCCGCCGAGGCGCCGTTCTACCGGTGGTTCGCCGGCGGCCTCACCAACGCCTGCTTCAACGAGGTCGACCGTCACGTGCTCGCCGGCCACGGCGCGGAAGCCGCGCTTTGGTTCGAGGGCGACCGCTGGGACCAGTCGCTCGACGGCGGCCGCGGCGGGCCAGTCGTCTCGTACGCCGTCTCCCGCAAGCGCCTGCTGCTCGAAGTCGCGAAGTGCGCGATGGCGCTGCGCGGCCTCGGCCTGCGGCCCGGCGATCGCGTCGCGATCAACATGCCGAACGTGCCGGAGCAGCTCTACTGGACCGAGGCCTGCAAGCGGCTCGGTCTCGTCTACACGCCGGTGTTCGGCGGCTTCAGCGACAAGACGCTCTCCGACCGCATCCACGACGCCGGTGCGCGGCTCGTGATCACCGCCGACGGCGGCTACCGCAACGCGCAGGTGGTGCCCTTCAAGGAGGCGTACACCGACCCGGCGCTCGACAACTACGTGCCAGCAGGCGTCGCGATCGCGCAGGTGGAGCGGGCCCTGGCGGGGCTCGCCGGCGCGAACGACGTGGCGCTCGCCGACGAGGTTCGCGCGGCGATACTCGATGGCGCGCGCGCCGCCGTACGCGGCGAGATCACGCTCGAGCGTTCCGACCTGATGCGCGGCATCGGCCGCGCGCTCGAGGCGACTGCCGGCCTGCCGCCCGCCGTCGCCAGCCGCATCCGCACCGCGATCGCGTCCGCGCTGGTCGCGACGCCGCCGCGCGTCGACGCGGTGATCGTCGTGCGTCACACCGCGCAGCACGACCTGCTGTGGCGGCCGGAGCGCGACCGCTGGGCGCACGACCTGACCGACGCCGCGCTGGAAGTCCTGCTCGACGCCGCGCGCAAGCTGGGCTGCGACCTCGACGCCGCGGCCGCGCGTGCGGGTCGCGACGCCGACGCCGACGCGACGCTGCTCGCGCTCGACGATCGCGAACTGGTGGCCGCGCTCTGGAGCACCGTGCCGGCGGTGCCGGTCGATGCCGAGTACCCGCTGTTCTTCATCTACACCAGCGGCTCCACCGGCAAGCCGAAGGGCGTGGTGCACGTGCACGGCGGCTACGTCGCCGGCGTCGCGCACACCATGAAGGTGGCGTTCGACGCGCAGCCCGGCGACACCGTCTACGTGGTCGCCGATCCCGGCTGGATCACGGGCCAGAGCTACATGATCTGCGCGTCGCTGACGGCGCGCGTGACCACCGTGCTGACCGAGGGCGCGCCGGTGTTCCCGAGCGCCGGGCGCTTCGCGAGCATCATCGAGCGCTACGGCGCGCAGATCTTCAAGGCCGGCGTCACGTTCCTGAAGACCGTGCTGACCGACCCGCAGAACGTCGCCGACGTGCGGACTTACCGTCTCGACTCGCTGCGCGTCGCCACCTTCTGCGCCGAGCCGACCTCGCCGGCCGTGCAGCAGTTCGGCATGGACGTGGTCACGCCCTGGTACATCAACTCCTACTGGGCGACCGAGCACGGCGGCATCGTCTGGACGCACCTCTACGGCAACGGCGACTTCCCGCTGCGGGCCGACGCGCACACCTATCCGCTGCCGTGGGTGATCGGCGACGTCTGGATCCCGGACGGCGAGCCCGACGCGGCCGGCCGCGTGGTCGGGCGCTCGGCGGAGATCGGCGAGAAGGGCGAGATCGTGATCGCCGCGCCGTATCCCTACCTGTGCCGCACCATCTGGGGCGATGCGGAGAACTTCCGCGTCGTCGGCGACGAGGCCGAAGGCCGTACGGCGAGCGGCCCTGCCGGCCGCGCCGGCCTGCGGGTGTCGCCGCGCTGGAAGGGCGACTTCGCGCGCTTCGAGAAGACCTACTGGACGCGCTGGCGCGACCGCTTCGCGTACACGCAGGGCGACTTCGCGGTGAAGTACCCGGACGGCGGCTTCTCGCTGCACGGCCGCAGCGACGACGTGATCAACGTCTCGGGCCACCGGCTCGGCACCGAGGAGATCGAGGGCGCGATCCTGCGCGACCGCCAGGTGCACCCGGATTCGCCGGTCGGCAACGTGATCGTGGTCGGCGCGCCGCACGCGCAGAAGGGGCTCACGCCGCTCGCGTTCGTGAAGCCCGCGCCGGGCCGGCGCCTCACCGCCGAGGACCGCCGACGGCTGATCGAGACCGTGCGCCAGGAGAAGGGCGCGGTCGCCGTGCCCGAGGACTTCATCGAGGTCGCGCAGTTCCCCGAGACGCGCAGCGGCAAGTACGTGCGCCGGATGGTGCGCGCGCTGGTCGAGGGTGGCGACATCGGCGACGCCTCCACGCTGCGCAACCCGGAGTCGATCCCGCAGCTGAAGCGCGCGATCGACGACTGGCTCGCGCGGCAGCGCGTCGCGGACGAACAGCGGCTGTTCGAGGATTTCCGCTACTTCCGGATCCAGTATCACGCCCTGCCCGGCGCGGCCGCCGCGCTCGAGCGGGGTGCCGTCACCACGGCGCTGCGGATCGCGGTCGTGACGGTGACGAACCCGCCGGTGAACGCGCTGAACGAGCGCGCGCTCGACGAGCTCAACATCGTCGTCGACCACGTCGCCCGGCGCGACGACGTGCGCGCGGTGATCTTCACGGGCCAGGGCACCGCGTCGTTCGTCGCGGGGGCCGACATCCGCCAGCTGCTCGAGGACGTGCACACGCTCGACGAGGCGCTGCCGCTGCCGAATAACGCGCACCTCGCGTTCCGCAAGATCGAGCGGATGGACAAGCCGGCGATCGCCGCGATCAACGGCGTCGCGCTGGGCGGCGGCATGGAGTTCGCGATGGCCTGCCACGTGCGGCTCGCCGAGCCGCTCGCGAGCTTCGGCCAGCCCGAGGTGCGGCTGAACCTGCTGCCCGGCTACGGTGGCACGCAGCGACTGCCCCGCCTGCTCGAACTGGCGGGCCACGGCACGCCGCTGGTGCGTGCGCTCGAGATCGTGCTGGGCGGCCGCACGCTCACGGCCGACGAGGCGCTCGAGGACGGTCTCGTCGACGCGATCGTCGGGCGGTCGCACCCGGTCGTCGAGCACGAGGCCGGCGAAGACGTGCTGATGCTCGCGGTGCGCCTGGCTGCCGAGTACCTGCGCGAGCCGACCGGCCAGGGTCTCGTCGCCCGCGGCTTCCGTACGCGGCGTGGCGCCGAGGCTCGCTGGCGCGAACCGGGTGTCGCGCCGATCGGCGCGGCGCTGGACGACGCGGAAGTGAAGCGGCTGCTCGAGCAGGCTCGCACCGCGGGTCGCGAGACCGTTGCGAAGCGCATCGTCGAGGCGGTGCTGGCCGGGTGGACGCGCGGCATCGATGCGGGCCTCGAGCGCGAGGCGCGGCTCTTCGCCGAGGCGGTCGTGGACCCGCAGGGCGGCAAGGCCGGCATCCGCGCGTTCCTCGACAAGCGCGCCGCGCCGCTGCCGACGCGCCGCGCGATCGCCCCGCCGCCCGAGCGCGCGCCGCAGCTGGTCGCGAACGGCGAGCTGCTGCCGGTCGGCGCGCCGTTCTTCCCCGGCCTCACGCGGCTTCCCGTCTGGCAGTACGGCCACGCGGTGGTGCGGGACCCGGTGACCGGTGCGCTCGCGCACGGCCTGCCGAAGGACGCCGAGAAGGAGGTCCTCGTGCCGGTGCCGCGTCCCGGACCGAACGAGGCGCTCGTCTACGTGCTCGCGAGCGAGGTCAACTTCAACGACATCTGGGCGATCACCGGCATCCCCGTCTCGCCGTTCGAGAACCACGATCTCGACTGGCAGGTCACGGGCTCCGGCGGCGTCGGTCTGGTCGCCGCGCTCGGGCCCGAGGTGAAGCGCGAGGGGCGCCTGAAGGTCGGCGATCTCGTGGCGATCTACAGTGGCCAGAGCGAGCTGCTCTCGCCGCTCGCGGCGCGGGACCCGATGTATGCGGGCTTTGCGATCCAGGGCTACGAGACCGACACCGGCAGCCACCAGCAGTTCCTGCTGGTGCAGGGCCCGCAGCTGCACCCGGTGCCGCCGGATCTCACGCTCGAGCAGGCGGGCTCGTACGTCCTGAACCTCGGCACGATCACCCGCGCGCTGTTCACCACGCTGCAGGTCCAGGGCGGGCGGACGATCTTCGTCGAGGGCGCCGCGACCGGCACCGGCATGGAGGCGCTGAAGGCGGCCGCGAAGAGCGGGCTCGCCGCGGTCGGGCTCGTGTCGAGCGCCGAGCGCGCGCAGTGGATCCGCAGCCTCGGGGCGGTCGGCGCGATCGACCGCAAGGACCCCCGCTGGGCGCAGGCCTACACGACGGTGCCCGACGGTCGCGAAGCGATCGCCGCGTGGGAACGCGCGGGCGAGCCGATCCTCCAGGCGATGCGCGAGCAGACCGGCGGGCGGCTCGCGGACTACGCGGTGTCGCACGCCGGCGAGACCGCGTTCCCGCGCTCGTTCCAGCTGCTGGCCGAGGGCGGCACGCTCACCTTCTACGGCGCCACCGGCGGCTACTGGTTCTCGTTCGTCGGCAAGCCCGGGCGCGCGACGCCGGCCGGGATGCTGCAGCGGGCGCGCCTGCGCGGCGGCGAGGCGGTGCTGCTCTACTATGGCGTGGGTGCCGAGTCGCTCGATGCCGGCGGGCTGGTCGACGGGGTCGGCCTCGAAGCGATCGAGGCGGTCCGCACGCTGGGTGCGCGCCTCGTCGTCGCGACGGCCACCGACGCGCAGCGCGAGTTCGTGCAGTCGCTCGGCTTCGGCGACGCGGTCAAGGGCGTCGTCTCGCTCGAGGAGATCCGCCGGCGCGAGGGCGCGGACTTCGAGTGGCCGGAGTACCTGCCGCGCTTTCCGGATTCGAAGCGCGAGACCGCGAAGTTCAAGGAGGCCGTGCGGCTGTACCAGGAGCGCACGATGAAGCCGTTCGGCAACGCGGTCGGGCGCTGGCTGCGCTCCGCCGACAACCCGCGCGGCTACCCCGACCTGATCGTCGAGCGCGCCGGCCACGATGCGCTCGGCGCGTCCACCTCGCTCGTGAAGCCGTTCACCGGGCGCGTCGTCTACTGCGAGGAGATGGCGGGGCGGCGCTACACCTTCTACGCGCCGCAGGTCTGGATGCGGCAGCGCCGGATCCTGATGCCGAGCGCGACGATCGCCGGCACGCACCTCTGCAACGCGTACGAGGTGACGAAGATGAACGACATGATCGCGGCCGGCGCGCTCGAGGTGACGCCGCCCACCGTGGTCGCGTGGTCCTGCCTTCCGCAGGCCCACCAGAGCATGTGGGACAACACCCACGCGGGCGCGAACTACGTCGTGAACCACGCGCTGCCGCGCACCGGCATCAAGACGCGCGACGAGCTGTTCCAGGAGTGGGCGGCCAAGACGCGACCTTGATCCCGTTCCCCGGGGCGCCGGGCGCGCGGGCCACGCGCGGCGGCGTCCCGTGCGCCGGGCCCGAGCCGCAGGGATGCGAACCACACGACCAGCGAGGGAGACGAGACGGTGGCGACGAAGAAGAAGGCGACGCGACGCGCGGCGGGCTCCGGCCGCCTCGCCGGCAAGGTGGCGCTGATCACCGGCGCCGGCGGCAACTTCGGCGAGACGATCGTCCGGCGCTACCTCGAGGAGGGCGCCTACGTCGTGATGGTCGGCCGCAGCCGGGCGAAGCTCGAGGACACGCTGAAGCGCGTCGAGAAGTCGCTTAAGGGCGCGGGCGGCGAAGCCTTCATCCTGCCGTTCGACGCCTCCGACCCCGGCCAGGCGCGGCTCGGCATCGAGACGGTCAGCGAGCGCTACGGTCGGCTCGACGTGCTCGTCAACAATGCGGGTTCCACCGGGCCGAAGCAGCCGCTCGGCCACGTGCCGCTGACGCGCGCCGACGTCGAGGCGCTGCGGGCGGCAGGCTCGAACGACACCGAGACCGTGCGCGACGCGGTCGCCAACCTGTTCGGGCTGACGTGGCACATGTGCCGCGCCGTGGCGCCGCACCTGAAGCCGGGCGCGAGCATCGTCAACGTCTCGACGATCTTCTCGCGCACGCGCTACTACGGCCGCGCGCCCTACGTGGTGCCGAAGGCGGCGCTGAACACGTTCTCGCGGCACCTGGCGCTGCAGCTCGGCAGCCGCGGCATCCGCGTCAACGTCGTCTACCCGGGGCCGATCGAGAGCGAGCGCATCCACAGCGTGTTCGCCGCGATGGACGGCCTCAAGAAGGTGGCGCCCGGCACGACCGCGAAGGATTACCTGGGCACGATGGCGCTCGCCCGCGCGCACGGCGCCGAGCCGCCGAAGCAGACCTACCCGTCGATCGACGACGTCGCGAACACGATCGTGTTCCTCGGCTCCGACGAGTCGCGCGCGTACTCGGCGCACGCCTTCGAGGTCACGAACGGCATGCAGGTCTGGCAGGAGTCGCGCTCGACGCTGACCTCCCGGCCCGAGCTGCGCACGCTCGACGGCACCGGCTGCACCGTGCTGGTCGCGGCCGGCGACCAGGTCGCGGACGCGCTGGAGATCGCGCGCGTGCAGGCGGCCTGCGGCGCGTACGTGCTGCTCGGGCTCGGCTCGGAGGAGGGCGTGCGCGCGGCGCAGGCGGCCCTGACGCGCGAGGGCGGCCAGGAGCGCATCGAGCCCGTGCTGTTCGACCGCTCGCGTGCCGGCACGCTGGCCGCGGTGCTGTCCGAGTCGCAGTCGTTCCGCGCCAACGGCGGCAGCGGTGCGGTGGGCGGCCATGCCGCGGCGGGAGGCCACGGCGTCGGAAGCGCCGGCGCCGCGAACCGCCGCGGCCCGCTGCACGGCGCGATCGTGCTGCCGGCCTACGGGCCGTGGCGCTTCCGCGCGCCGCTGGTCGAGGTCAGCGACACCGACGTCGACAACTTCCTGACCACCGAACTCTGCGGCGTGCTGTGCGTCGGCCGCGAGCTGACGCGCTTCTGGAACGAGCACGCGCCGCAGGGCAGCGCGCCGCGCGCGGTGTTCATGTCGAACGGCGACGACGGCTGGGGCAACGCCTATGCCGACATCCTGCGGGCGTCGGTGGAGGAACTGGTCCGCGTCTGGCGCGACGAGAGCGAGCTGCAGGTGGCGGCCGGCGACCGCGCCGCCGTCGAGTGGTCGAACCAGATCGTGCGTTGGACGAATCCCGAGGACGAGACGCTGCCGTTCGCCGCCGGCCAGGCCGCGCGGCTGCTGTTCCTGAAGCGCAAGCTGCCGCAGATCTCGCTCTACGTGCCGCAGAGCATCGCGGACGCGACCGGCTCGCAGCGCTCGGTGCTGGGATCGCTCGAGTCGCTGCTCGGCCTGCACCTCGGCAAGTGCGTGCTGATCACCGGCGGCTCCGCGGGCATCGGCGGCCAGCTCGCGCGCCTGCTGGCGATCGCGGGCGCCAGGGTGATGATCACCGCGCGCCGCGCCGGCGAACTCGAGAGCCACCGCCGCGCGATCGTCCGCGAGCTCGAGGACGTCGGCTACTACCAGCCGCACGACCGCGTGCGGTGCCTCGCCGACATCGACGTGGGCAGCGAGGCGGCGCTGCAGCGCGCGCTGGACGCTACGCTCGAAGCCTTCGGCCGCATCGACTACCTGATCAACAATGCGGGCGTCGCCGGCGCCGAGCAGATGGTCGTGGACATGGACCCGGACGCCTGGCGCGCGACGCTGAAGGCCAACCTGAACTCGAACTACTCGCTGATCGAGAAGATCGTGCCGCTCATGAAGCGGCAGGGTGCCGGCTACATACTGAACGTGTCCTCGTACTTCGGCGGCGAGAAGTACATCGCGGTGCCGTATCCGAATCGCGCGGACTACGCCGTGTCGAAGGCCGGCCAGCGCGCGCTGGTCGAGAACCTCGCGCGGTTCGTCGGGCCCGAGATCCAGATCAACGCGATCGCACCCGGCCCCGTCGAGGGCCAGCGGCTGAAGGGCAAGGACGGCAAGGCCGGCCTGTTCGACCGCCGCGCGAAGCTGATCCTCGAGAACAGGCGCCTGAACCAGCTCCACGGCGCGGTGCTGAAGGCGATCGACGGCGGCGCGAACCTCGACGAGGCGCTGGAGGCGCTGGCCGACAACGACGTCGGCCTGCTGCAGCACGCCGAGGCCGCGCCCGCGGCGCTCCATGACCTGGCGGTGAAGATCGCCGCCGAGGGCCGCGGCGACGAGGAGCCGAACCACTCCTCGCTGCGCTTCCTGCTGACGCGCGCGATGGCGCTGCGCCTGGTCGCGCGGCTGCGCAACGGCTGCGTGCTGCTCGACGACCCGGACCTGAAGCGCGCGCAGCTCTGGGCCGAGAGCCTGCCCGAGCCACCGCAGCCCTTCGTCGACCCCGAGCAGGTCGCCACCGAGGCCGAGAAGATCCGCACCGGCGTGCTCGGCATGCTGCACCTGCGGCGGATGCCGACCGAGACCGACGTCGCGCTCGCCACCGTCTACTTCATGGCCGACCGCGCGATCAGCGGCGAGACCTTCGAGCCGTCCGGCGGCCTGCACCAGGAGCGCACGATCACCGAGCGCGAACTGTTCGGCCGCGCGAAGCCGGAGCGGGTGCGGCGCATGGAAGGCGAGATGATCTGGCTGATCGGCGAGCACCTGGTCGAGCCGCTGGCCGCCGCCGCGCGGCTGTTCCTGGCCGAGGGCCACGTCGGCAGCATCATGATGCTGACGCGCACGGAGGCGGCCGGCGAGGAGATCCGCAACGCGCTCGGCCGCGCGCTCGGTCATGATCGCGTGACCTACCTCGCAGTCGGCGACGACCTCGAGACGGGGCTCGACTATGCGTTCCGCGCCGGCGGCCGGCCGGCGGCGGCGATCTCGACGCCGTTCGCGCCGATCCCGAAGGCGCTGTTCGGCGTCGACGGCAAGGATCATCTCAACGCGGCCGGCTTCGACGCGCTGGTCGAGGCGAACCTGACGCACCACTTCCGCGTCGCGCGGAAGGTGAGCCTCTTCAAGGGTGCGCGGCTGATCCTGGTGTCGCCGGACGTGCCGGTCGGCGGCACGCCGCCGCAGTTCGCGATGGCGAATTTCGTGAAGACCACGCTGCACGCGCTGACCGCGACGCTCGGCGTCGAGAACGAGCGGCTCTACACCTACGTGCCGGTGAACCAGGTCAACCTGACGCGCCGGATGCGCAGCGAAGAGCCCCGCGACGCCGCCGAGCAGGCCGAGGAGTACGGTCGCTTCGCGCACGCGGTGCTGCTCGCGGCGGCACCGCTGGCCGAGGCGCAGGAGAGTCGCTACCGCGCGCGGATCTACCGGGGTCTCGCGATCACGGTGTAGGCCCGGCGGGCCGCCCGCGGCCCGTCAGGGTTCGACGACCTCGTACCCGCGGGCCTGCAGGCGCGCCAGGAGGCCGTCCGCGCCGAGCAGGTCGTCGATCGAGACCAGCGCAAGCGTGGTCTCGTGCCGCTCCAGCGCGTCGACGATCGCGGCGAACCACGCGGTCTCGATCTTCCGGCGCGCCTCGACCACCGTGGGCGAGGACTCGAGGACGGACCAGCAGGTCTCGCGCTGCGTCGCGGCCTGGCTGCCCCGCAGCCGCTCGACGTCGCCGATCGACCAGGCTTCCGCGAGCTCGCGCGCGTTCGCGACGTCCGCGACCAGCCGGTCGAGCGTCGCGTCCATGCAGGCGATCTCGGCGGCCGTCGACACCGCGGCGAGCTCGTCGAGCGCGGCGGACGGATCGCCGATCTCGACCTTCGTCTCGACCACGGGCACGCGCCGCGCCTTCGCGAGCTTGCGCACGCGCGCGTCGATGCCGGTGTCGGCCGTGAGCCCGCTGCGGTCCACCGCGGCGCGCCACAGCTCGCCGGCCGCGATCACCGGTCGCAGTTTTGCGAGGCCCGCGTCGCGGGGGGCGTACGTGGACCGCAGCTGCTCGAACCGCGCGTAGGAGTCCGCGGGCAGCAGCGCGTCGAGGCTCGCGCCGTCCGGGTTCTTCCGGAGTCGGCGGAACTTCGTGTAGAGCCGGACCGCGCGGAACAGGCCGACGTCGGCGTCAACCTCGAGCGTGCCGGGGATCACGAGCTGCGCGCGGTCGAGCACGGCCTCGAGCTCGCGCGAGCGCCATTCCAGCTTCTTCGGCAGCGGTGCCAGCGTGCCGAGCACGTACAGGGTCCGTTCGCCGCTCCGCACCTGCCAGAGTCCCGGGCCCGGTCGTTCGCCGACGACGCTGACTTCCGGCAGCGGCTCGTCGGTCGCCGCCGTGGCGGCCGGATCCGCCGGCTGCGGCGGCGTCTCGCTGCCGAGCGCACGGCCGCCATGCAGGACGAGGATTGCGAGCAACGCGATCGCGATGGCGCGCGCGCGCCTTGCGGGCGCGGTCGAGCCGGTAGCCGGGAACGCGGTCATGGCGCTGCATTCTAGGCGACCGCGGCCGCGACGGCTTCGGCTCGTCGCGCCCTCCGAACGTCTCGTCGTGACCGCCGGAGTCTGGCCGCGTTTCGTTACGGCGGCTCGACGCGGCGACTCTGCGCCCACGAGCCGGGAACTCGCGTCAGCTTCGCGTCGAGTAGAGCGGCCGCACGAGCGGTCGACGCACCCAGCCGCGCGTGCCGGCGGGCGTCTCGACCTGCTGCCAGCCGAGGAACGCGCTCTGCACGAGGACGACCGTGCCCGCGAGCACCGGCGAGGTTTCCGCTTCGGGCACGAGGTCGGTCGGGATCGGCGCGAGGTTCGCGGCCTGCAGCATCACGGCCGCGGGCGGCGGGGCGGGCGGCCCCCCGGCCGGG
>Ga0315900_10011129_pt1 | contig 11165 bp, 11 predicted proteins | sample LakEriMetagenome_FD_203521 | JGI IMG/M metagenome (GOLD analysis project Ga0315900, IMG submission 203521) | Freshwater fungal communities from buoy surface, Lake Erie, Ohio, United States - Buoy 12 MA114 | ecosystem: Environmental > Aquatic > Freshwater > Lake > Lake biofilm | place: USA: Lake...
CTTTTTTTCTTTTCCTGTACAAGGATTATGCCTGTCCTTTTTTTCTTTTCCTGCAGCCGCAGCCGCAGCCGCGTCAGCACTTACGATCGATGGACCGCCCAAAAAATCCGAAAAACGGCTTCCAAGTGCGTAACTTGGGTTAGTGAGCGAGAGGGCGATTGCCGAGGATTGGAACCGCCCCAAGGAGGATGCCGCGCGGGCACGCCTGCAAAAGGATCGGTAGTGTTGGTGCCGTTTCCCTTCCCTTCTCGGATCTCTCGCAGGCACAACTTCGGCCGGCGGTCGTGATGGCGGACGCCGGCAGACATGACTGGATTCTCTGCCAGGTGACGAGCAGACCCTACGGCGACGACCGCGCCATCGATATCACGGACCAAGATTTCGAAACGGGCGGTCTTCGAGTGGCCAGTGTCGCACGGCCCGGAAAACTGTTCACGGTGCATGCGACGCTTCTGACTGCCGAAGTCGGGCGACTGCGGGCGACCGCATTCGAACGGATTCGTCAGGGCGTCGTTTCGATGTTTGCGTGATTCATCATCCGGCTCGCTGTCGCAATTGGCCAGCCGCTATCCCGTGGCAAGGCCGCAGAGAGCGTTGTCCACATGGTGGACGTTCCGCTTCGTGGCGATTGCCTTGAGTCGCTCTGCGCTCGTCGCACAGTAGCTGCCGAGCCAGCGGGTCTTGCCGAGCAGTTTTTGGAGGTGTGAGTGCCAGTATTCGGGGCTCGTGCCGAGCCGCGTCATGATGCCGGCTACTTCCGCCGTGATGCGTGCCTTGCCCCTGCGGCAGAGCCGGGCCGTCCAGTCCACGAGCTCGAGGTAGCTCGACAGGGAAAACCCGGGCAGCATCCCTTCGCGGGCTGCGCCAGCGCAACCGGTACCGGCCGTTTTTCGATCCTGGAGTGGGCAGAGCCAGTGGGATTGCTCGAGGTCGGCTTCAATGCTGGCGGCGGCGACGGACTTGGCTGCTGCGGCGGCTTGGAGTGTTTCGAGGTCGCCGCTCTTACGGACGTGATCGACCCGCTGCTTGATCGAAGTGTGCGGGGCGTCTTCGGGGGTTGTGGCGATGCCGGCAGCGAACGGGTTCAGGTCGATGTAGGCGCAGGTCGCGAGCAGGGCTTGTTTGTCGAGGATGGCGATCGACTTATAGCGGGCTTCCCAGAACGTGCCCTTGCAGTCGTCTTCCTTGTTGGCGAGTCGGGCGAGCGGTTCCTTGAGGGCCTTCATGAACCAGCCGAGATCCTGTAGCCGCTCGCGGTAGCGGGCCACGCGGGCAAAGTCTTGAACCTGCTGGTCGATCCAGGCCTGAACGGTCGCCGGGTTATCGACGTCGAGGCAGGAGGGACGATAGACGGCGATCCAGCGGCGGACGACGTCTTCGTCGCTCCAACCGTCGGCGACGCCGGGGTCGAGGCGGCAGAGTACGTGAAGGTGGTTGTCGAGGATCGCGAAGCCGCAGACGGAGACAGCGAAATGCTTGGCGAGAAGTTCGAGCCGGGCTTCGATCCAGGACTTGCGATGCGTCACGCCCTCGCCGCAGAGGAAGGCCCGCCTGACGCAGCGGGAAATGCAGTGGTAGTAGCGAGTGACCGCGACGTCCACGATCTGCCGCCTGGGCATCGTCATCGCGGGGGCTCCTGTAGGATTCGGGGCACTGAACGCCCGTATCCTAAGTCTCCCGCGGCCGGCCGTCAAGGATTACGTCAAGAATTAAAGCGTCAAGGATTACGCATGTCCTTCGTCAAGGATTACGCCTGTCCTTTACCGGTTCTCTTTACCGGCTTCTCTCGGCTTCTCTTGTCAAGGATTACGCCTGTCCTTTACCGGTTTTCGGTTTTCGGCTTCCGTACCGGTTTTCGGCTTCCGAACCGCAAAGTGCATCATCAGAATCGCGTTGTTTCACGTCCTCGGGCGATTACCAGAGCCGGAATTCACCCACAGATTCTGCTGAGGAGGCCTTTTTCCTTTCTTTTTTTTCCACTCAAGGATTATGCCTGTCCTTTCTTTCTTTCCTTTTTTTTCCACTCAAGGATTATGCCTGTCCTTTCTTTCTTCTTTCTTTCCTTTTTTTTCCACTCAAGGATTATGCCTGTCCTTTCTTTTTTGTCTTTTTTGCTTTCGATTACAAGGATTATGCCTGTCCTTTCTTCTCTTCTAGGATTATGCCTGTCCTTTCTTCTCTTTCTTTCGATTATGCCTGTCCTTTCTTTCTTTCCTTTCTTTCTTTCGGCGCTCTGAGACCGCCGCTCCAGGAGAGCGGCCGGCGGTCGGAGACCGCCGCTACAGGGCGCCGCGGGCGGCGAGAAGGTCGTCGAAGTCGCGGAGGTGGTAGTCCAGTTTCGCCTTGTCGAGCACGCCGCACAGCCCGCGGAGCGCGATGCCCATGCCGTCCGGCCCGCTCGTGCCGCCGAACTGGCCGCCACCGCGGACGTGCGGCTCGAGATCGAGAAACACGCCCGGAATCCCGCGCCGCGCGAGCTTCTTCGTCAGCGCCGGCAGCATGCCCCGCAGGTCGGCCAGGATCCGCTCATGGCCGGCCGAGCCCCGGTCGACCGGCACGAAGTTGGCGAGTTTGTCCTCCTCGACATGACCACCCCGCCGGACGTTTTTGGCCCGTTGGTAATCCTTGATATGCACCCAGCCGAGCCCCGGCTTCATGGCCTCCCACTCCCGCCACACCTCCGCCGTCGAATAGCCCTGGGATAGGAGGTTGGCGGCGTCGAACACGAGCATGAGCGCCGGATGGTTGACCCGACGGTGGATCTCGGCGACCAACTTTCCGGAGCGGCCCACGAGGTTGGGCTCCACCTCCAGGCCGAAGGTCAGATCGGAGCGGTGACAGGCCTCGGCGATCCTGCCAAGCTGGTCCACGGCCTGCTCGAGGTGGTCCTCGGGCCGGTCGTCCTTCGGCGGATAGAAGGAGAAACCGCGAATCAGCTTCGTCTCGAAGGCATGGGCCAGCTCACAGGCCTTGGCGACATCCTTGGCGAGGTACTGCTTGAACGGCACGTAGGCGTTCTTCGTGCCGTCGGCCTTGTCGAGCAGCTTTACCTTCCCGATCGGTGCAGCGATCGAGGCGACGTTGAGGCCGTACTCGTCCTCCAGATGGCGGATCTTCTGGATCTCGGCCATCGTCAGTTTCATGACGTTCTTCACGCCCTTGCCCACGTCGATGTTCCGCAGGCTGTAGTACTCCAGCCCAAGCGCCGCCAGCGCCGAGAACTGCTCCACGGCGGTGAGGTGAAAGGCAGCCTCGTCGGCGAGGGCGGAGAGCAGGACGTGCGGCTGCGGCATGGGAAAGGTTCCTGGCGTCGTGTGTGCGAGTCGAAATTGTAGCCGCATCACTGGTGGCGTGCAGGGCCCGAGCGAACGTCCGGCGATGGGGCATGGGCAGCCCCGACCCATCGCAACGCAACGCGTCGCAGTTGTGCGCGAAGTCTTTAAAAGCCCGCCACATGGTCGGCGGCGGGGTGGGAGACGACGATCCGCGAGCGGATGCCGCCGCGGGGCGTGAACTCGGCGAGCAGCGTCAGCCGCCGCGGCTGGAGCACCGCCACGAGGTCGTCGAGGATGCGGTTGGTGACGTTCTCGTAGAAGATGCCTTCGTTACGGAAGGCCTGCAGGTACAATTTCAGGCTCTTGAGCTCCACGCACAGCCTGTCGGGGACGTAGCGGAAGGTGAGCGTGCCGAAGTCCGGCTGGCCGGTCTTCGGGCACATGCTCGTGAACTCAGGGCAGATGTGCTCGATCGTGTAGTCGCGGCCCGGAAACTGATTCGCAAACGTTTCCAATTGGTCGCGGGATGGCGGCGTGTGTGTGCTCATGATGGAGAAGAGTGTGCCATGAACGACGCCGCCGCGAAACCCTCCGCCGCCCGCTCCGCGGTCGTCCTCCTCTCCGGGGGCCTCGATTCCGCCACCGCCGCGGCCTGGGCGGCCCGCGCGGGCTTCCGGCTCGCCGCGCTGTCCATCGACTACGGCCAGCGGCACCGCGTGGAACTCGACGCCGCCCGGGCGGTGGCCCACGCCCTCGGCATCACCGACCACGTCGTGCTGCCGATCGACCTCGCCGCCTTCGGCGGCAGCGCGCTGGTCGACGCTGCGATCCCGGTACCCAAGGGCCGCGACGAGTCCGCCATCGCCACGGGCATCCCAGCGACGTACGTGCCTGCCCGCAACACCGTCTTCCTGGCGCTCGCCCTGGCCATGGCGGAGACGCGGGCCGCCGAGGCGATCGTGCTCGGCGTCAACGCCATCGACTACAGCGGCTATCCCGACTGCCGGCCCGAGTTCGTGGCCGCGTTCGAGCAGCTCGCGGCGCTGGCCACGAAAGCCGGCGTGGAGGGACGGCCGACCCGCATCCTCGCGCCGCTGCAAACGCTCTCCAAGGCCGAGATCATCCGCCTGGGCCTCGGGCTCGGCCTCGACTACGGACTGACCACGAGCTGCTACGACCCGGCCGCCACCGGCGCACCATGCGGCGGCTGCGACTCGTGCCTGCTGCGGGCCGCGGGCTTCGCGGCCGCCGGCGCCGCCGATCCCCGGACCGATCCGACCCGCTGGGCGTGAGCCGCGAACCCGAGCCATGCGCATCGCCGAGATCTATGCGTCGCTGCAGGGCGAGGGCCGCTACGCCGGCACGCCGAGCACGTTCGTGCGCACCAGCGGCTGCAACCTGCGGTGCACGTGGTGCGACACGCCATTCACGTCGTGGGAGCCCACGGGCACCGAGCGAACGGTCGCCGACGTGCTGGCCGCCGTCGCAGCCCTCGCTCCCCGGCACGCCGTCGTGACCGGCGGCGAGCCGCTGCTGCTCCCCGACGTGCCCGAGCTCTGCCGGCAGCTGCGGGCCACCGGCATGCACGTCACGATCGAGACGGCGGGCAGCCTGCTGCCGGCCGCCGCGCCGACCGCGATCGCCGACTTCCTCTCGATCAGCCCCAAGCTGGCCTCGTCCACACCGCCGGCGGCCACCGCCGGCACCTGGTCGGCCCGTCACGAAGCGGCGCGACGACGTGACGACGTGCTCATCGCGCTCATGCAGGCACCGCACCAGCTGAAGTTCGTGATCGGGTCGCCGGCCGACCTCGCCGAGGCGTGCGGCTGGCTCGACGATCTCGCCGACAAGGGGGCGCCGGTCGACCCCGACGCCGTGTTTCTCATGCCCGAGGGCCGCGACCCGGCCCGGCTGGCGGCCACGGCCGCCTGGCTCGCGCCCGAGGCGCGGCGGCGCGGCTTCCATCTCGCGCCCCGGCACCACATCGCCTGGTTCGGTGACACCCGCGGCACGTGAGCCACCGCTGGATACCGCCTGCATGCGTCGGTGTCGGAAACGCCGCGCGCGGATAGGCTAGCGTTCCGTGGACAAAGCCCTTCATCCACTTGGCCGACCGGTGGCGACGCCGAGGGTTTCCCTGGTCGGCATTTCACACATCCTGCTCGGGCAGACTTGTTCCACAGTCTGCTCGACCTCAGCACGTCCGCCAACGCCCGAGGAGCCTCCCCGATGCGATCGATCCACGCCTTGCCGACCGCTCTGTTCATCGCCATCTCCAGTGCCCTGCCCGCCGCCGCCCGGGCCGACGACTGGCCGCAGTGGATGGGACCACGTCGCGACAACGTGTGGCGGGAGGAGGGCGTGGTCGCGGCGTTTCCCGCGACAGGCCCGGCGGTGGTGTGGCGGACGCCGGTGGCGGGCGGCTACGCGGGGGCCGCGGTGGCCGGCGGTCGCGTGTTCGTCACCGACTACGTCACCGAGGCCGACGTCAAGGTCGCGAACTTCGAGCGCAAGACCTCGACCGGCAAGGAGCGGGTGCTGTGCCTCGACGAGGCGACCGGCCGCGTGCTCTGGAAGCACGAGTATCCGGTCACCTACACGATCGCCTATCCCGCCGGTCCGCGGTGCACGCCGACGGTCCACGGTGACCACGTCTACACGCTCGGTGCCGAGGGGGACTTGTTCTGCCTGGACACGGCCACGGGCCGGGTCGTCTGGGCTCGTGACTTCAAGAAGGACTACGCCGCGAAGGCGGCCCTCTGGGGCTGGGCGAGCCACCCGCTCGTGGACGGCGAGCGGCTCGTGTGCGTGGTCGGCACCGCCACGGCCCACGCCGCCGCCTTCGATCTCGCCACCGGCCGCGAGGTGTGGCGGACGGGCAAGGCGCCCGAGCAGGGCTACGTGCCGCCGTCGATCATCGAGGCGGCGGGCGTGCGGCAGCTGGTGCTTGCGAAGCCCGACGGCGTCTACGCCGTCGAGCCCGAGACGGGCAAGATCCTCTGGGAGACGCCCTACGACGCCGACAACGGCTCGATCATCATGACGCCGGTCCGCGTGGGCGAGCATCTCTACATCGGCGGCTACCAGGGAAAAAACCTGCTCCTCAAACTCCGTGGCGACGCGCCCGGCGTGGAGGTCGTGTGGCGGAACAGGCCCAAGCAGGGCATCTCGGCGGTGAACGTTCAGCCGTTCGTGGCCGACGGCGTCGTCTACGGCTTCCACGAGAGCGGCGAACTGCGGGCCATGCGGGTGCCGGAAGGAGACTTCGCATGGCGTGGCGGCGGCCCGCTGGGCGGCCGGCCGCAGGGCTCGGGCACGGCCTTCATCACCCGACAGGGCGACCGGTATTTCCTGTTCACGGAGATGGGCGACCTGGTGATCGCTCGGCTCAGGCCCGCCGGTTACGAGGAGGTCTCGCGGACGCACCTCATCGAGCCGACGAACGTCGCCTTCGGTCGGCCCGTCGTCTGGTGCCCGCCGGCCTATGCCAACAAGTCGATCGTCGTCCGCAACGACGCCGAGGTGATCCGCGTGTCGCTCGCGGAGTGACGCCCCGTGGCCGCGGAGCGGGCCACCGGCACGTTCAGGCGGGCTTCGCCGGCGCGTGGCCGCGGGGCCCGAACGCGAGCACCGTCGCGGCGCCGACGGCCACGACGAGCAGCCCCGCGAGGAAAAACGGGCTCACGGCGTTGGTCGGCGTGTGGGCCAGCGCCAGCGTGGTCAGCGTGTTGATCACCGGCGCGCAGCCGAAGACCACCGGCATCACGGTGAACGGCTTGCCGCCGAGCGTGAACGCCAGGATCGTACCGAGGGCGCCGAGGGCGCCGAGCGCGCCCGCCGCCAGGCTCCATGCCGTGCCGCCAAACGCCCACGTGCCGGTGTCGCCCATCGGGCCGAGCAGGGCCAGGGGGACGAGCACCGCAATCAGGAAGTAGGCCATGCCGATGCACATCAGCGGCCGCAGCCGACTGCCTCCCATCGCCGCCTGCCCGCGATGCAGCACGGGACCGTAGGCGCCCCACGAAAAGAGCGCCAGCGCCGTGGCCAGGAGGATTTCAACGAACCTCTCGGCCTTCTTCACCGCCGGCTTGGCCGGCGCGGCGGCGGCCTCTACCATTGCTGCGGCGTCGGCCTGGGCAGCCGGCGCCGCCTGCGGCTTGAAGACGAGCACCGTCACCGCCCCGGTCACCACCAGCAGCAGGCCCGCGAGAAACGGCGCCTTGAGCTGGCTGAAGGCTCGGTTCATGAACGCCGAGAGCAGCGTGTTGACCACGGGAGCCCCGCCGAAGACGAGCGGCATCACGTAGATCGGCTTGCCGCCGAAACCGAGGGCGAGGATCACGCCCAACGCGCCAAGCGCCCCGGCCACCCCCGCGAGCAGGCTCCAGATCACGCCCTTCGTCGTCCAGCCACCACGTTCGCCGCCGCGGGCCAAGAGGAGCGACGGGATCAGCACGGCGATGAGGAAGTAGGCGGCCCCGACGCACATGAACGGCCGCAGGCTCGAGTGCATCGCCTCGCGGCCGAAGTGCAGGACCGGCCCGTAGGCGCCCCAGCACACCGCCGTAAGGGCGATCGCGGCGAGCATGCCGAGAAATTGCATGATGAAGGATCCTCTGAGGTTGGTCGGCATGATACTACCGCGACCGCCTGCCCGCCGACAGGTCGGCCATCCGACCGCTGACGCTGAAGCCCCGGCCTCCGACAAACGTGCGATGAACGAAGCGTCCCGAATGGCGCCGGCCCGAGACCGCCGCTACAGGAGGCGACCGTGTCGGGCGAGGGCGGCGACCGCGGCGCGGCCCACCTCCTCGACCGTGATCAGCCGCATGCAGTCGTTGTGTCCCAGCGGGCAGATCGACTCGTTGCACGGCGCGCAGACGAGGGACTTCCGCACCTCGACGCACCGCGGCTCGTCGGACCGCCCCAGCACGGGGTCCGTGGGGCCGAGCAGCGCCACCGTCGGCACGCCGAACGCCGCGCCGATGTGCCGCGGGCCGCTGTCGGACGTGATGGCGAGGGCGGCGCGACGGTAGACGGCCTTGGAGAGCCCGAGCGGCAACTCGGGCACGTCGCCGAGGCCGGCCACGCTCGGATCCGCCGCCTGCGCCACGATCGCCCGCGCCTGCTCACGGTCGCCAGGCCCGCAGTGGACGAGCACGCACACGCCGGGGACCTGCTCCACCAGCCACCGCGCGAGCGCCGCATGGTTGGCCACGCCCCAGGCCCGGGCGGTGCCGTTGGAACTGTTGTCGTTGAGCACCACCAGGGGATCGCCGCCGCCGGGGTCGCGGCCGGGGAAGAGGCTCGAGAGCACGGTCTCGGCGCGGCGCTCGTCCTCCCGCGTCGTGGCCAGCTCCAGCTGGAGCGGCTGCGGCGGCAGACCGATCGCGGCGCCGATGGCGAGATAGGCGACGGGCGGCGGCAGCACCTGCCGATCACGGCCTGTCCGCGGCACGGGGAGCACGTCGGTGAGCAGCAGGCGGCGAAAGGTGCCGGCGAAGCCCACGCGGCTGCGTCCACCGCCGCAAAAAGCCAGCGCGGCCGCCGACAGCGAGCCCGGCAGCACGAGCGTCACGTCGGGCCGCAGGCCGCACAGCGTCCGGGCCGCGGCCTTGAAACCCACCGCGGGATCACGCTTGTGCCGGTCGTAGGCGATCGTGCCGTCGAGCCAGTCGGTGCCCGCGAGCAGCTCCGCGACGATCGGCCGCATCACGCCCGTGATCCGCGCCCGCGGACCGAAGTGGGTGCGCAGACCGCGGAGCAGGGGGGTGGCCATGCAGGAGTCGCCCACCCAGCGTGGCAAGATGACGGCGATGTTCATGGCGGCACGGTAGCAACGCGGCGGCTCGGCAGGCAAAGCCAGATTCCCCGCCCGCGTGATTGGCGATCCAGGCCCGCACCGGGCATACTCTGCACTGCACGCTGCAGGCGGGTCCGTGCCGGCCGGTCCACCGCGACCGACCACCCACCTCTTCCGGAGCCACACCATGCCTTCCCACCCGTCCGCCGGCTGCCCCGATTCCGTCTTCCTGCCGTCGGCCGCCCCGCACGGCTTCCTCATCGACATGGATGGGGTGATCTACCGCGGCAGCGAACTGATCCCGGGGGCCGACCGGTTCATCGCCGAACTGCTCGCCCTTGACCTGCCATTCTTCTTCCTCACCAACAACAGCCAGCGGACCCGCCGTGACGTGGTCACGAAGCTCGGCCGGCTCGGCATCCGGGTCGAGGAGTCACACATCTTCACCTGCGCGATGGCCACGGCCCGGTTCCTCGCCGCGCAGAAGCCTAGTGGCACGGCCTTCGTGATCGGCGAGGGAGGCCTGCTCCAGGCGCTACACCACAACGGCTACTCGATCGTCGATCACGAGCCCGACTATGTGGTCGTGGGCGAGGGCCGGGCGATGACCTACGAGATGGTCGAGACCGCGATCCGCATGGTCATGAACGGCGCCAAGCTGATCGCCACGAATCTCGATCCCAACTGTCCGACGCAGGCCGGCCTCCGGCCCGGCTGCGGTGCGATCGTGGCGATGATCGAGACGGCGACCGGCCGCAAGGCGTTCAGCATCGGCAAGCCGAGCGCCGTGATGATGCGGGCCGCCCGCAAAGAGCTCGGCCTCGACGCTTCACGGACGACGATGATCGGCGACACCATGGAGACCGACATCCTCGGCGGCGTGCAGCTCGGCTACCGCACGATCCTCGTGCTCTCCGGGGGCACGCAGCGCGAGGATCTGGCCGCCTTCGCCTACCGCCCCGACATGGTCGTGGAGTCGATCGCCGAATTATCCGCCACCGACCTCGCGGGCCTCACCGCCCGTGAGTTCGCGTGACTCGCGGCGTCAGACCGTGCCGCCGCCCATACCGCCGCCATCCATGCCGCCTCCGACCAAGACCACTTCGCGGACGAGAGCCTGGTCGGCGGCCGCCTTGAACGGCCGCCGCCTGTTCCGCCTGGCCGACTTTTTCCAGCGCGGTGATCGTGGGCTTTGCGAGCCGGCCGGCCCGCAGCGCGATCCCCTCTGACCCGCCGGCCATTTGGGGGCGCGGACGCCGGGCCCAACGCAGGCGGGCGTAACGGCATCGTCGTTGCTGGCAGCGAGTGTCGTCGCCAGGGCATGGGCATCGCGGCTCGTCAGATCAAGCCGCGTAATGTGCCGACAAATGCAGATCGCCTGCTTGCCGGAGCCGAAGCAAGCGAGGTCGGCGTTCGAGAGCAACACGCGTTTCAGATCCTTGCGCGGCATGCCGGCCGCCTCCATCGCGATCGCGAGTGACTCGTACATTCACGATTCGACATGCCCACAGGCCAGTCCCGCGGCGATCAAATCGGCAACGCAGCCGAACGTACCGAGTGCGCACGCCGACACCATCAACTGCGCACATCGCAGCTGGAGTTCGCGGCCGGCGTCGCCCTCGCCGCTGATGCGGAGGCAGTGGACGAGCGCCTCCCTCAGATCGGCGGCCTCAAGGATGGCAGTCGGCAGTCCCTGCCGCGCCGCGGCGGGTGCCGCCTTCTTGGGTGCCGCAGGAACACCCGTCGACACTGTGTCGGTCTTCCTCTTTCGGGCGATCCGCTCCCGGGCGCCGGATACCTGAAACTACCCACCGACCGAGGCAGCCAGCCGCGGCTCGACGATGAGATCCATCCACGCCCGCACTGCTGCCTTGGCGAGCGGCTTGTCGTGAATCCAGTCAGCGAAGGCGGGGCCGTGGGTGATGTAGATGGTCCGCAACCACGGCGGAGCGTCGGTCGTAATCCAGCCGCGGAACACGAGCCAGCGCGGATCGTGAGCCCCGTAAACTTCGCGGGCGACCCAGCAGAAGTTCATTCCGCCGCCCATCATTTCGCCGCCATCCATGTCGCCGCCCCCCGTATCGGCT
>Ga0315900_10011131_pt1 | contig 11165 bp, 11 predicted proteins | sample LakEriMetagenome_FD_203521 | JGI IMG/M metagenome (GOLD analysis project Ga0315900, IMG submission 203521) | Freshwater fungal communities from buoy surface, Lake Erie, Ohio, United States - Buoy 12 MA114 | ecosystem: Environmental > Aquatic > Freshwater > Lake > Lake biofilm | place: USA: Lake...
AAGCCGGTGATGACCTCGTCGAAGATCAGCAGGATGCCGTGCTTCGTGCAGATCTCGCGCAGCCGCTTGAGGTAGCCCACGGGCGGCACCAGCACGCCGGTGGAGCCCGCCACGGGCTCGACGATCACGGCCGCGATCGTGTCCCCGCCATGCAGCGCGACGAGATTCTCCAGCACATCGGCCAGATGCGCGCCATGCGGCGGCTCGCCGCGCGAGAAGGCGTTCTCCGCCGGTAGATGCGTCGATGGCAGGTGGTCCACATAGGGCAGCATGGCGCCGAACTGCTTGCGGTTGCCGCCGATGCCGCCCACCGACATGCCGCCGAAGCCCACGCCATGGTAGCCGCGCTCGCGCCCCACCAGCCGCACGCGCTGCGATTCGCCCCGGGCGCGGTGATAGGCGAGCGCGATCTTGAGCGCGGTATCCGCCGCCTCGCTGCCGGAATTGACGAAGAAGACGCGGTCCATGCCCTCGGGCGTGAGTTCCGCCACGCGCGACGCGGCCTCGAAGGCAATGGGGTGACCGAGTTGGAAGGTCGGCGCGAAATCGAGGATCGCGGCCTGCTTCTGGATCGCTTCCACGATCTCACGCCGCCCATGGCCGGCATTGCAGCACCACAGCCCCGCCGTGCCGTCCAGGATCTCCCGCCCCTCGGGCGTGAAATAGGACATGCCCTCGGCGCGGGCGAGCAGCCGCGGCGTGTCCTTGAAATACTTGTTGTCGCTGTAGGGCATCCAGAAGGCGTCGAGGTTGTTCGGCCGGGGGATCTGGATTTCGTTCATCGGGGGGGTCCTTCTGCACCGCCACAAAAGCCTAGCGCGGCGATGGCCGCAAGCACACGTTGTCGGCTGGCGATGGCGAGCCTACAGAGGGGCCATGCGCCTGCTGACCCTCGATGGCTCCCTGGCCTGCTGCTCCGCCGCGCTGCTGGTGGAGGGCGCGCTGGTGTCCGAGGCCCGGGAACCCGGTGCGCGCGGCCAGCCCAGCGCCCTGCCCCCGCTCGCCGAACGCATGCTGGCCGAGGCCGGCGGCCGGGTGGAGGCTGTGGCCGTGGTGGTGGGCCCGGGCGGCTTCACCGGGCTGCGCGCGGCCATCGCGCTAGCTGAGGGCATCGCGCTCGGCCTTGGCGTGCAGGTGATCGGCGTCACCACCGGGGAGGCGCTGGCCGCCGCACTGCCCGCGGAACTTCGCGCCGGCCAGGAGGTCTGGGCCGCCATCGACTCCAAGCGCGGCCGGCTGGTGCTGGAGCGCCTGGCCCCTGGCGCGCTGGTGGCCGGCGAAGCCGTGGCCCTTGCCGAGATCGATCTGCCGCGCCCGACCAACCCCGTGCTCGCCGTGGGCGATGCCGCGCCGCTGCTCGCCGCCCGGCTACTGGCGCGCGGCGCCACCTGCACCCTGACCGACAGCCGCCTGCCCCGCGCCGGCGCGGCCGGGCTGGTGGCCTGGGCGCGGCTGACCGGCGCGCTGCCGATGCGCGACGCCGCGCCACTCTATGTCGAGCCGCCCGCGGTGCGCCCGCCCGCCGCCGCATGAAAGCTGCCGAGGCCGCCCTCATCCACGCCGCCGCCTTCCCCCCGGCCGAACGCTGGGGAGAGGATGCGATCTCCCTGCTGCTCGGCCTGCCCGGCAGCTACGCGCACCACATTCCCGATATCGGCTTCGTGCTGTCGCGCGTCGCGGCTGATGAGGCGGAGATCCTCACACTCGCCGTAGTGCCGGAAGCACAGGGCCAGGGCCATGGCGCGGTGCTGCTGATGACCGCCATGGCCGGCGCCGTGGCGCGCGGCGCGCGCTCCATGTTCCTCGAGGTCTCGCTGGCGAATGTCCCGGCGCGCAAGCTCTACGCCGGGGGCGGTTTCGCCGAGGTCGGCCGCCGCCCGCGCTACTACGCCGATGGCTCGGACGCGCTGGTGCTCAGGCGGGACTTCAACCTGGAGTAGGTTACCGGTCCGGCACGAAGGGCACGCCGAGTGCGGCCGGCCCGCCCGCCCCGTCGCGGCGCACGCGCATGATCAGCACCAGCACCAGGATCGTGATCAGATAGGGCGCGGCCGCCAACAATTGCGAGGGCACGGGCACGCCGAGCGCCTGCGCATGCAGCTGCAGGATGGTGATGGCGCCGAACAGATAGGCGCCGGCCAGCGCCCGCCAGGGCCGCCAGCTCGCGAAGACCACGATGGCGAGTGCGATCCAGCCGCGCCCGCCGGTCATGCCGCTGCTCCAGAAGGGGGTCGCGACCAGCGAGAGATAGGCCCCCGCCAGCCCCGCGCAGGCGCCGCCGAACAGCACGGCGAGGAAGCGGATGCGCAGCACCTTGTAGCCCAGCGCATGGGCGCTGGTGGCACTCTCGCCACAGGCGCGCAGCACCAGCCCCGCCCGCGTACGGCCCAGGAACCAGGCCACGCCCGCGACCAGCGCGATCGAGGCATAGACGAAGGGATCCTGGGCAAAGAGGATCGGCCCGAGGAAGGGGATCTCCGACAGGAAGGGGATCTCGATCTTGCCGATGCCCGTGCGCTGCTGCCCCACGAAGCCCGCGCCCACCACGCCCGACAGGCCGAGACCGAAGATCGCGAGCGCAAGCCCCGCCGCCACCTGGTTCGCTGCCAAGCCGAGCGTGAGGGCCGCGAAGAGTGCCGCCATCGCCATTCCCGCCGCGATCGCCGCCAGCACGCCGAAGACCGCCGAGCCGGTGAAGATCGCCACCGCGATGCCCACCGCGGCACCCATGATCATCATGCCCTCGACGCCGAGGTTCAGCACGCCCGCGCGCTCCACCACCACCTCCCCGATCGCGGCGATCAGCAGCGGCGTGGCGGCCGTGATGATGGTGAGGAGAATCGCTTCGAGAAGGATCATGCGCGTGCCCTCCCCACCCAGCGCACGCGGTAGAGCAGCAGCGTGTCGCAGGCGAGCACGAAGAACAGCAGCATCCCCTGGAACACCCGCGTCACGTCCAGCGGCAGGCGCAGCATGATCTGCGCATTCTCCGCCCCGATGAAGGTGATGGCGAGGAAGATACCCGCCACCAGGCAGCCCACCGGATTCAGCCGGCCGAGGAAGGCCACTATGATCGCCGTGAAGCCCGTGCCCGGCGACAGCCCCGGCTGCAATTGCCGGATGGTGCCCGCGAGTTCGAGAATCCCCGCCAGCCCCGCCAGCCCGCCCGAGATGGCAAAGACCAGCCAGGTCAGCCGCTTCGAATCGAACCCGGCAAAGCGCGCCGCGCGCGGCGCCTCGCCCACCAGGCGGATCTCGAAGCCCTTGAGGCTGCGCGCCGCCAGCACCGCCACCAGCACCACCATCACTAGCATGATCGGCGTGCCGAGGTTGAGCCGCCCGCCCTCGATCAACAAAGGCAGCGTCGCCTCGCGCTCGAAGGTCACGGAGTTGGGCATGTTGAAGCCGGCCGGGTCGCGCCAGGGGCCGCGCACCAGCCAATCCAACAGCAGCTCCGCCACATAGACCAGCATCAGGCTGGTCAGGATCTCATTCACCGCGAAGCGCGTCTTGAGCGCGGCCGGGATCATCGCCAGCGCCATGCCGCCCAGCGTGCCGGCGAGCAGCATGGCCGGCAGCAGCCAGGGCCCGTTGGGCGTACCATGCGTGACGATCGCGACCCAGCCGCCGGCCATCGCCCCGGCCAGGAACTGCCCCTCCGCGCCAATATTCCAGACATTCGCGCGGTAGCAGAGCGCGAGGCCCAGCGCGATCAGCACCAGCGGCGTCGCCTTCACCGCCACTTCCTGCAAGCCCCAGGAATCCGAGACCGGCATGATGAAATAGACATGCAGCGCCGCCCAGGGATCAGCCCCGAGGGCGATGAAGATCGGCACGGCGCAAAGCACCGTCAGCGCCACCGCCAGCAGCGGCGAGGCGAGGGTCAGCAGCGCGGGTGTCTGCGCGCGACGTTCGAGCAGGATCACGCGGCAGCACCCCCCATCAGCAGGCCGAGCTTCTCGCGCGTCACCTCGCGCAGCGGCAGCGCGCTGGAGAGTCGGCCATGGAAGATCACCGCGATACGATCCGCGATCTCCAGCAGCTCATCGAGGTCCTGGCTGATCACCAACACCGCCGAGCCCTGCCGCGCGAGATCGACCAGCGCCTGGCGGATCAGCCGCGCCGCGCCGGCATCCACGCCCCAGCTCGGCTGCGAGACGATCAGCAGGCCGGGCCGGCGCAGCACCTCCCGCCCCACGATGAACTTCTGGAGGTTGCCGCCCGAAAGCGCGCGCGCCGCCGGGTCGCGCGGTCCCTTGCGGACGTCGAAGGCGCGCGTGACGGCCTCGACCGAGGCGAGCATTCGCGCCCGGTCGAACAGCCCGTGCCGCACGAAGCCGTTGGTCGCATGCCCGCTGAGCAGGGCGTTGTCCGAGAGCGCGAAGCCCGGCGCCGTGGCATGGCCGAGCCGCTCCTCCGGCACGAAGGCCGCGCCGCGCTTGCGACGCTGCGTGATGCCCTCCCGCCCCACCGCCACGCCGTCGAGGATGATGATCTCGTCGCGGGGCGCGGCGATCTCGCCGGACAGGGCGGCGAAAAGCTCATCCTGGCCATTGCCGGCCACGCCCGCGATGCCCAGCACCTCGCCCGCCTGCACAGTGAGGCTGACATCGCGCAGCGCCGTGCCATGCGGATCGGGCGAGGGGATCGAGAGGTTGGCCACGGCAAGCCGCACCGGCCCCGCCGGCGCTTCCTCATGCCGCACCGCGCCGACCTCGCTACCCACCATCAGCGCGGCGAGGCTCGCCGCCGTCTCGCGCCTAGGGTCGCAGCGCGCGACCACGCGGCCCTGGCGCAGGATGGTCGCGGCCTCGCAGAGCCGGCGCACCTCCTCGAGCTTGTGCGAGATGTAGAGCACCGCGCGGCCTTCCCCGCGCAGGCGTTCGAGCGTGGCAAACAGCCCCTCGGCCTCCTGCGGCGTGAGCACCGAGGTCGGCTCATCGAGGATCAGCAGCTTCGGGTCCTGCATCAGGCAGCGCACGATCTCCACGCGCTGCCGTTCGCCCACCGAGAGCCGCCAGACCTCCCGCGCCGGGTCGAGCGGCAGGCCATAGGCGCGCGACACCTCGGCCAGCCTGGCTGCGACCTTGGGCACGGGCTCGGCGGTATCCAGGGCGAGTGCCACATTCTCGGCGACCGTTAGCGCGTCAAACAGGGAAAAATGCTGGAACACCATGCCGATCCCGCGCGCGCGGGCGGCGCGGGGGTTGGGCAGGTGCATCGGCTCGCCGCGCCAGAGCAGCCGGCCGGAATCGGGCTGCAGCAAGCCGTAGAGCATTTTCACCAGCGTCGACTTGCCGGCGCCGTTCTCGCCGAGCAGCGCATGAATCTCACCGGGCTCGACGCGCAGATCGACCGAATCATTCGCGACCAGCGCGCCGAAACGGCGCGTGACCTGCTGGGCCTCGATCAGGGGGGGCGGGGGATTCATTGCGGCTTTGCCTAGCCGTTCACGCGGCCCTTGCAAAGCGGGATCGCGCATGGCTATACGCCCGCCATTGCATCAAGAGTTGGGCCGACGCCCGACGCCAACCTGCCCCTCCCGGGCAAGGTGGCGCCTCCGCAAGGGGGGATGTGGCCGGTCCGGCAACCAAACGGGACACGCAGCCACCTCTCCTCGCGCGAATGTCGGCCCCGACAGGAGGACGACATGCTCGATGGTGTGGGCCCGGCGCCCGATCTGACCCTGCTCTTCGCGCCCGAGGACCGGGTGGAGTTCGTCGCTTTCGGCGATTGGCGGATGCGCTGCGGGCGGCGGCAGGCCTCGCTGCTCTATGTCGTGCACCATGCCTCCTGCGGCGGCTGGAGCTCGGCCTGTCGCGTGGTGCGCGACGGCAGGCCGGGGCATCTCTCCGTGGTGATGGAGACGACGCGCGCGGGCGATGCGCGGGACGAATTGCGCGCCTGGCTGCAGGCCCGACTGCGGGAGATGGCCCCGCGCTGAACCCCGCGCCATACTGCCGCCCCCGCAGCAAGGAGCCCGCCCGATGGCCGAACCGATGGACCGCACGCTGTTCGACGCCTTGCTGACGCAGAGCGGCCTGCCACTGACCGAGGCCGAGCGCGCCGGCATCCATGACGCCACGCGCCACCTCATGCCGATGCTGGCGCGGCTGCACGCGCCCCGCCCGGTCGCGCTGGAACCCGCGACGGTCTTCGTCCCGAAATGAGCGCCCTGCCCAACACGCTGGCCGACGCCGCGAAGCTGATCGCGGCGAAGCAGGCCTCGCCCGTGGAACTCGCCCGCATCGCGCTGGATCGTGCACAGGCGCTGAACCCGGCGCTGCACGCCTTCATCCGCCTCACGCCCGAAATCGCGATGGCGCAGGCGGCCGCGGCCGAGGCGCGGCAGATGGCCGGCACGCTGCGCGGGAAGCTCGATGGCATCCCGATCGGCCACAAGGACATCTACGAGACCGCGGGCGTGGCCACCACGGGCCATTCTCGCATCCTCGAACACCATGTGCCGGCCCGGAACGCCGCCGCCGTGCAGGGCTGGGAGGATGCCGGCGCGGTGATGATCGGCAAGCTCGCCACGCATGAATTCGCCTGGGGCGGGCCGAGCTTCGACCTGCCCTGGCCGCCCGCGCGCAACCCCTGGGATGCAAGCCGTTTCACCGGCGGATCGTCTTCCGGCACCGGCGCGGCCGTGGCCTCGGGCGCGATCCTGGGTGGGACGGGCAGCGACACCGGCGGGTCGATCCGCGCGCCAGCGGCCTTCTGCGGCATCGCCGGCGTGAAGCCGAGCTTCGGCCTGGTCTCGCGCCGCGGCGTGCTGCCGCTGGCCTATAGCCTCGACACGGTGGGGCCGCTCGCGCCCACGGTGGAGGATTGCGCGCTACTGCTGGCGGCGATCCTCGGCAAGGATTCGGGCGACGCGGCGCAGGACAAACGCGCCGCGCCGGATGTGCTCGCCACGCTGGGCGATGGCGTGAAGGGGCTGCGCATCGGCGTGGTTCGGCATTTCTTCGAGGACGAGATCCAGGCCACGCCGGCCGTGCGCGCGGGCATTGACCATCTCTGCGACGTGCTGCGCGCCGAGGGGGCCACGATCCACGACGTCACCCTGCCCCCGCTGCTCGATTTCCACGATGCCGGCTGGGTGATCCTGATGACCGAGGCCACCACCGTGCACGCGCCCTGGCTCACCACGCGCTACCGCGAGTATGGCGAGATCCTGCGCGAGCGGCTCGCGATGGCGCGCTTGGTCTCGGGGATCGACTATGTGCAGGCACAGCGGCGGCGGCGCGAATTGTGTGCGGCGGTGGCGACGGTAATGCAGGATGTCGATCTGCTGGTCTGCGCGGGGCAGCCGCGCGAGGCACCGCCGATCGAGAGCGTGGCGAAATTCGCCTCCATCGCCACGCCGGGCCTGACCATCCCTTTCAACGTGACCGGCCAGCCCACGGTGAGCTTCTGCACCGGCTTCGGCGAGGGCGGCCTGCCGGTCGGCGCGCAGATCATCGGCCGGCCTTTCGAGGATGCGCTGGCGCTGCGCGCCGCGCATGCCTTCGAACGCGCGACCAACTGGGCCGGGCGTAGGCCCTCACTGTAGCAGGCGCGCACTCGCCCTTCGATGACGCGCCGCATGGGCGCGCTCATCGAGGGTGAGGATGCGCCCATCGCGCACCACCACGCGCCCGTCAATCACGGAAAGCGCCACGCGCGGTGGCGTGCAGAAGACCAGCGCGGCGACGAGATCGGCCGCCCCCGCCTGCTCGAGCCCATGCACGTCGAAGGCGGCCAGATCCGCGGCCATGCCGGGCGCCAGCGCGCCGATCTCGCCCTGGCGGCCGAGCACGCGCGCCCCGCCGAGCGTGGCGAGTTCCAGCGCCTCGCGCGCATTCAGCGCGGCGGGGCCATGGCCCACGCGGGCCAGCAGCATCGCCTGCCGCGCCTCGCCCAGCATGTGCCCGCCATCATTGCTCGCCGAGCCATCGACGCCGAGCCCCACGGGCACGCCGGCCGCGCGCATCGCCGGGATCGGCGCGATGCCCGAGGCGAGGCGCATGTTCGAACAAGGACAATGCGCCACGCCGGTGCCGCTGCGCGCGAAGGCGGTGATGCCCGCGGCATCGAGGTGAACGCAATGCGCGTGCCAGACATCCTCGCCGAGCCAGCCGAGTTCCTCGGCATACTCAGCCGGCGTGCAGCGGAAGCGCGCGCGCGTGAAGGCGATGTCCTTGTCGTTCTCCGCGAGGTGCGTGTGCAGCCGCAGCCCCTTGCCGCGCGCGAAGATCGCCGCGTCGCGCATCAATTCGCGCGTCACCGAGAAGGGCGAGCACGGCGCGATGCCGAGCCGCAGCATCGAGCGTGGCGAAGGGTCATGGAAGCGCGCGGCGAGGCGCTCCATATCGGCAAGGATCGCGCTCTCCTCTTCAACAACCGCATCCGGCGGCAGCCCGCCCTTGGATTGGCCGAGGCTCATCGCGCCGCGCGTCGGGTGGAAGCGGATGCCGATGCCGCGCGCGGCCTCGATCGTGTCTTCCAGCCGGCAGCCATTGGGAAAGAGGTAGAGGTGATCCGCGGCGGTGGTGCAGCCCGACAGAATCAGCTCCGCCATCGCGGTGGTGGTGGCGATGCGCAGATCCTCGGGCGTCATGCGCGCCCAGACCGGGTAGAGCGCGCCGAGCCAGTCGAACAGCTCCGCATCCTGCGCCGCCGGCAAGGCGCGCGTCAGCGTCTGGTACATGTGGTGATGCGTGTTGATGAGGCCCGGCAGCAGCACATGGCCGGTCAGGTCGATGGACTCATCCGCGGGCGGAGGCGTGCCCTCACCGAGCGACACGATTGCGCCCTTCTCGATCAGCACCCAGCCGCGCGAAATCTCGCGCCGCGCGGCGTCCATGGTGACGACCACTTCGGCATTCTTCAGCAGCAGCGAGGACATCAGCGCGCAAGCTCCGTGACGATATGAGCAACGGCGCCGCACAGCGCGGTGGCGCGCGGCAAATCCACCCCCTGCGGCCAGCGGTCATCGGGATCATGGAAGCGCGGATTGCTGCCGATCAGCGACAGGAACCGCCCACCGCGCACCAGGATGTCATGCGCCTCGCCATTCGCGGTGTCGCCGGGCGCGAGGGCGATCTCGGCGGGCGGATAGCCGGCCGCGAGCAGCGTGTCCTGCATCCGTGCCGCCAGGCCTTCGACATTGCTGCGGATGGTCAGCACCCCACCCCCCGCCGCGCCGAGATTGGCGCCGAGATGCAGGAAGAGCGCGGCGCGCTGGACCAGGCCGGGCGCGGACTCAAGCCAGGCATTCAAGCCGATGTGTCCCAGCTCATGGCCGCAGGTCGCGGCGAAATGCGCGGGCCGCGCAAGGCTCTGCCCCCGCAGCACCTCCAGCGCCTCCAGCCAGGCCAGCACACCGCCCGCGCGCTCGCCCAGGCTGTTCCACCAGGAGGTGCGCGGCGTCATCACCACCAGGGGTGGGGCGGCACCGCCGGGCAGTTCGGCCAGCACATTGGCACTCTCGCCAAGGCTGCGCGTGGCATCGAGCGTGACGCGCATCGCCGCACCCGCAAGGGCCGCGATTCGCGCGGCCTCCCGCCCCGCCACCTGCAACACGGGCGGGCCGAAGGGGGCGCGGAAATTCGGCGCGTTGAGCGGTGCCAGGCCATCGGGCTCGGTGCGCAGCGCGACGATCATGGCCTTCGCAGCGCTCTCGCGCCGCTGCCGCTCGAAAGGCATCTGCTTGAGCGCGGCGGCGCCGGGATGCATCTCGGTGAACAGGATCTCCGCACCCAGCCTTCCCTCGACACCGGCCGGCCCGGTGAGGCCGCCATCGAAGAGCGGCAGCCCCTCGATCCGCCCGCCGTCCCAGGCGAGTTCGGCGCGGTGCACGACCAGGCGCTCGATCGCCACGCGCATCAGCTGCGACTCGCCGGCCTCCGCCGCCAGCCAGCGCGCGGCGGGCATGTCATCCGCGGTGGCGGCGCGCAGCGTGCCGAGCCGGTCATAGGCGCGGAAACGGGCTTCAAGGCGGTGCTGCATGCGAGGGATCCTGTGGGCGGCGGCGCGGGCTTCGACCAGAGCACGATCGATCCCTAGGGATCGATCGTGCTCTGGAACATATTGAATCTACAGCACGAAATCGACAAACACTGGTCGCGGCGCTGCCGTGACGTGTTAGTCGATAGTGCTGTATAGCGCGATCATGTCATCCGCCACGCTCGCCGGCTGCGGGGCGCTCGCGCTCTGGGCCTTTCTCGCGCTGCTCTCGCGCCTTTCGGCGGGGATTCCGCCCCTGCAACTCACCGCCATGGGTTTTTGCGTGGGTGGCGCGGTGGCGCTGGTGGTGGTGGCCGCCCAAGGGAAGCTGAAGCTGCTGCGCCAGAAGCCGCTCGCCTGGGCGCATGGGGTGGGCGGGCTGTTCGGCTACCACGCGCTGTATTTCGCAGCCCTCGCCTTGGCTCCGGCGGTGGAGGCGAACCTCATCAACTATCTCTGGCCGCTGCTGATCGTGCTGCTGGCCGCGCCGCTGCGCGGGCTGCGGCTCGGCCCCGCGCGGCTCGCCGGGGTAGCGATAGGGTTTGCCGGCTGCGCCTTGCTGGTCGGGCCGGGGGCGAGCTTCCCGGCCGAAGCAGTGCCCGGTTTCCTCGCCGCGCTGGGCTGCGCCGTGGTCTGGGCGGTCTATTCCGTCACGGCCGGCACGCGGCCTTTGCGAATCGTGCCGACCGAGGCGGTGGCGGGGTTCTGCCTCGCCACGGCGGCGCTGGCTTGTGTCGCGCATCTGCTGTTCGAGACCAGCGTGATGCCGAGCGGCGGGCAGGCACTGGCAGTGCTGCTGCTCGGCCTCGGACCCGTGGGGGCGGCCTTCTTCCTGTGGGATATCGGCATGAAGCGCGGCGATCCGCGGCTGCTCGGCACGCTGGCCTATGCGGTGCCGGTGGCCTCCACGCTGCTGCTGATCGCAGCGGGGGAGGGCAGTTTCACCCTGACGGTCGCCGTGGCGACGGCCATGGTCGCGGGGGGCGGATTTATCGCGTCGCGGGCTTCCTGAGCAGGGCGCGAACCACCTCGGCCGGGCCCTGGTGGCGCGGGCCTTCATCGAGATGTACCGCGCCTTCCAGCAACTCCAGCACCTCAAGCGAGCCGAACAATTCCTCGACGATGGCGCGGGACCAGAGCAGTTCCGGCATCTTCGGCCCACCGCTGCGCCGCCC
>Ga0315900_10011134_pt1 | contig 11165 bp, 11 predicted proteins | sample LakEriMetagenome_FD_203521 | JGI IMG/M metagenome (GOLD analysis project Ga0315900, IMG submission 203521) | Freshwater fungal communities from buoy surface, Lake Erie, Ohio, United States - Buoy 12 MA114 | ecosystem: Environmental > Aquatic > Freshwater > Lake > Lake biofilm | place: USA: Lake...
CAGTTGAGTCGCGGTATTGAACAGCGCCAAGATCGTCGTCCCGTGATGTCAGACCTTCGTGAATCTGGAGCACTCGAGCAAGATGCCGACGTGGTGATGTTCTTGTATCGCGAAGAAGCAGCGAACCCAGAAGCAAAAATGAATGACAAAGGCTTTGCAGACGTCATCGTGAGTAAGCACCGTTCAGGCCCCACGGGCGATGTTCGGTTGCTATTCAATAAGGCATACACGCAGTTCGTCGACGAACCCGAGTGATACTCATCCTCGTAGCAAGGATGAACCCAGCCATGAACAGCGTCGATGCCTCGTGTCGTGCAGAATGTGTTCGTGGAAATCTTTGAAACACCTCTTCCCGGAATCGGAATTCGTTATGAATTCGACACACAAGCTGGAAAGCACCTCGGAGTTTTAGTGCATCGTGATGGTCAACGCGATGTGCTTGTTTACTGCGAAGACGACCTTGACTCCTGCAATGAAACGGTGAGACTCACGACAACGGAGTCAGCATCTCTCGTTGAGCTCTTAGGCGGGACAAAAATTACAGAGCGGTTGTCTGATCTCAAGCATGAAGTGCAAGGACTTTCGATCGAATGGGTTTCCCTCGATGCATCTTCTCGATTAGTGAACAAGACAATTGGAGACGGAAAAATTCGCACAGAAAGTGGCGCTTCAGTAGTTGCTGTTTTGCGTGGTACTGAATCAATTCCGGGACCGGGGCCAGATCTAGTTTTGTTGACTGGCGATACCTTGTTGGTAATTGGTTCACAAGATGGTGTAACCAAAGCTCGACGTATTATCACCGGATAATGCGCATAGAAATCGCGCTCATTGAGCTGGGCATTTTGATGCTTGCTCTTGCATTGCTGGGCAGAGTGGCCCAAAGATTTGGCCTTCCCGCGATTCCCTTTTATCTATTGGCTGGATTGTTTTTTGGCGAAGGTGGGTTCATTCCCATTAACGAGGCCGGTCCGTTTCTTGATGTCGGTGCATCTCTCGGTGTTGTTTTCCTCATGTTTGTTCTTGGGTTGGAATACACACCACAAGAATTACGACAAAGTATTTCTAAGAATCGTTTTTCCAGTGTGCTCGATCTCATTTTCAATGCAACTCCGGGAATAGTCGTCGGATTGTTATTGGGTTGGGGAACACTTGGTGCAGTTGTTCTCGGAGGAATTACATACGTTTCTTCTTCGGGAGTGATCGCAAAAGTCTTAACGGATCTCAATCGTTTGGGTAACCGAGAAACTCCTACAATTTTGTCCATTCTTGTTATCGAGGACTTAGTGATGGCGGTGTTTCTTCCTGTCATCGCTGTGTTACTGGCGGGTGACAGTGTGATGGGCGGAGTGATATCAGGCGTCGTGTCATTGACAATCGTTTCGGCAGTGCTGCTGTTGCCGTCAAGTGCTGGTCGTCAAGTGTCACGGGTGATGAATACAAGCTCAAGTGAAGTGTTGCTCATTACGTTGCTCGGAGTTGTTCTACTCATGGCGGGCCTTGCTGAATACATGCATATTTCTTACGCAATCGGTGCTTTCCTTTTGGGAATCATTTTGTCCGGGCAAGTTGCGGAACGTGGTCGGGCTCTCTTAGAGCCCCTACGTGATTCCTTTGCGGCATTGTTTTTTGTGTCATTCGGATTAGGAGTGAATGCTGCCGACCTTGTCGACTTCATTCCGTTGGCTGGCGCTCTCGCTCTCGTGAGTGCTGCAACCAAGTATGGGTCTGGCTACATTGCCGCCAAGAAGAATGGATTCACCGTAAAAGGACGCCGACGAGCAGGTGTCACTTTGATTGCTCGCGGTGAGTTGTCTGTGGTTCTTGCGGGAATTGCAATCGCGGGAGGTATCAACTCAGATATCGGGCCGTTGACGATTTTGTTTGTTCTGATTCTGGCTATCGGCGGTTCAGTGGCCACTCGATTCATGCCTTAGAAGCGAGTTGCGTTTTCCAACTTCTGATCAGACTCTTCACTGGTGATGTAGGCGCAGTGGCAGATTTGGTCGGATGAATAACCAGCAAGTGCTTGGTCAATATGCATGCCGCAACCGGCCCAGGTGACCTTTTGGCATTCGTGGCATCGAACTGTTGAACACATAGAAACTCCTTTGGAATGCCATAATTGTATACCCCCTAGGGTATACAATTCAACAGCACTCGTCTGTGAATTTGAGTAGTTCTAGGCTGATGACATGTTCCTTGGCGAAAATCTCATTGTGTACCTCGTACTTGCCCTTGGGGGCGCCTTGGCAGCGGGGAACATTTTGGCGTTGGTGAAGCCGCCCGAACAGCCCAAGACCGACGGGGACCTGGTGTCTGCACCGAAAGCACGCAGTCTCACAATGGCAATCATCGGGTCCGTTGCTGCCCTGTGGTCAATCGTGAGCCTGATCCAGGGCTGAGTCACCCTGCCAGTACGGTCATCACATGGCATTCGGACAATCTTCTGGCCCACCGGCCCACGCAAAGCAGGTCAAAGAGCTGCTTGAACTCTTGAATGCAGCAGGGCACTCCGACTTTCGAGATGCTCGAGGCCCGATGGGGTTCAATCAACGTCAGGCGGCGGGGAAGTTCACCCGGGACGAAGCCGACCAATTCATCGCCCAGTTGCAGGAATGGGCGGAGATAGCTGAGGCTGCCGATGCGGTCCCGACGCCCGTGGCTCCTGCCCCCAAAGCCCTGAAACCCAAGGTGACAGCGGCTGAAAAGTCCTTGAAATCGGTCCCCACCGAGGTTTTGGCCGCAGAATTACAGAGTCGAGGCTGGGTCGTCCTCGAGCCATAGGTCTTATTCAAAGGCTTCGAGTTAGCCCCATTGGGTAGGGTTTCACCCGTGATTCTTTCCGACCGTGACCTTCGCGCCGAGATAGCTGCCGACCGCATCATCATCGAGCCATTTGACGAAACCTGCGTGCAGCCCAGCAGTATCGACGTGAAGGTGTCCAACCTTTTTCGTGTCTTTCGAAATCACACGGCTGCTGTTCTTGACGTCAAGAAGGACCTGACCGAGCTCACTGAATTGGTGGAGGTCAAAGATGGTGAGGCATTCATGCTGCACCCCGGCGAGTTCGTCCTTGGTTCCACCCTGGAGCGCGTGGGTGTTCCCAGCGATTTAGTTGCCCGAGTGGAAGGCAAGAGCTCTCTTGGTCGTCTCGGCTTAGTGATTCACTCCACTGCAGGTTTCATCGACGCTGGCTTTGATGGTCACGTCACACTTGAGCTCGCAAACCTCGCAAACCTTCCCATCACGTTGTATCCCGGAATGAAGATTGGTCAGATCAGCTTCATCAAGATGACATCGCCCGCAGAGAAGCCATACGGCTCTGGCGCAAAGGGTTCGAAGTATCAGGGTCAGCGCGGCCCAACACCAAGTCGTTATTTCGAGAACTTCCAGTAGTCATGCCTGGCGAGATTCACCAGTCGCACAAACTGGAAGATGTGCTCTATGACATTCGTGGACCAGTTCTTATTGAGGCAAAGCGTCTTGAAGAACAAGGACATCGCATCACCAAGTTGAACATTGGTAATCCAGCACCATTTGGTTTTGAAGCGCCGCCAGAAATTTTGGTCGACGTCATTCGTCATCTGCAGGAATCTCAGGGCTACTCAGATTCACAAGGCATTCGTTCTGCACGCACTGCAGTTGTGCAGAGTTATCAAACACGCGGCATTGACATCACTGATCCCGATGACATTTGGTTAGGTAATGGCGCAAGCGAACTTATTCAATTAGCCCTGAATGCATTGCTTGATTCGGGTGACGAAGTTCTTATCCCTGCACCGGATTATCCACTGTGGACAGCAAGCACCAGTCTCGCTGGTGGCAACCCCGTGCACTATTTGTGTGATGAAGACAACGATTGGAATCCGAATCTCGACGACATTCGTTCAAAGATCACTGATCGCACGCGTGCCATTGTTGTGATCAACCCGAATAACCCAACGGGTGCTGTGTACAGCCGCAAGGTGCTGCGCGAGATTGCAGACATTGCAGCAGAGCGAAACCTCATTGTGTTTGCTGATGAGATTTACGACAAGATTTTGTACGACGATGCAACCCATCACAACTTCGCTGAAGTTGCACCAGATGTTTTGACATTCACGTTCAACGGTTTGTCAAAGGCATACCGCCTTGCAGGTTTCCGTTCAGGGTGGATGATGGTGACAGGGCCGCGTAAACACGCCGCTAGTTACATCGAAGGCATCAACATGTTGACGAACATGCGCTTGTGCCCGAACGTTCCCGCACAACACGCAATTCAAACTGCATTGGGCGGACGCCAAAGCATTCAAGATCTCATTTTGCCTGGCGGTCGTTTGTTGGCTCAACGCGATGCTGCAGTGAAGGCACTGCGTGAGATTCCTGGTGTTACATGCGTGGAGCCAAAGGGTGCGCTGTATGTGTTCCCCAAGCTCGACCCCGAGATGTATCCCATCAAGGATGACCGTCGCTTTGTTCTCGACTTCTTGCGCGCCGAACATGTGTTGTTGGTGCAGGGAACAGGCTTTAACTGGCCTAACCCTGATCACTTGCGCATTGTGACCTTGCCCTGGGCCAAGGACCTCACCGAAGCCATCAATCGCTTGGGGAATTTCCTTTCCACCTGGACCCCACCCAAGGACTAGGTCTTCGGGCACAAAAGCCCCATGTAAGGGTCAATTCACATATACAAGACCAATAGTTCAGTACTATTGGTCTATGCGAAAAATGCGAATTTCCACCCGTTTACTTGCAGGTATTGCCCTTTTTGGTCTCTTTGTAGGCACAACTGCAATCACGGGGCTGCCTGTTCAGAGTCCAGAGCGTGCCGAGGCGTTGACCACAATGAACAACGTTGGCTACAACTCCATGTTGATTCTTGCCGGTGACAAACACATGTGCTGGCGCGATATGGGTAATGGCCTTCTGTGCTCAGGCGACAACACTCTTGGGCAGCTGGGTATGGGCAACAACACCTCCCTTCTCTATGGCAAGTCGATCAAGACAAGCCAAATGGCCGTGCCAGCAAACTTAAACTCAATGGCCGGAGGGAAAAACCACATTTGTGTCGTGACCTCTACTGGAACCCCGTCAGGTGTTGTCTATTGCTCAGGCGACAACACTTTTGGTCAGCTGGGTACAGGCAATAACACCTCCTCAAATCAGGGAGTTCCTGTCGCGGACAGCGGTGCGTTTACCAACAGAGATGTTGCGAGAGTAATTGCGGGCGGGAACTCCACCTGTGCCATTAAGAACGCTGGACAACTTTTCTGTTGGGGTGCCAATGATCAAGGACAACTTGGTGACGGTACAACTGTCAACCGCAATGTTCCGACCCCACTTGTTGCTCCTTTCGATGTGACGGGCAGTGTCATGAACAGTGGCGGCATGGCGATTAGTGATACTCATGCTTGTGCCACGAGCTTCACAGGTCAGTATGGCTTGTACTGCTGGGGCGACAATGCGTTCGGTCAAATTGGTGACGGCACGACATCTGACCGCCTTGCACCGACTGCAGTTTCAGGAGTGGCCAATACTCAGGGAACGAAGGCAGTTGCTGTTGCATCTGGAACGACATGTGCTGTTTCCCCTGGATCCGCACAGGGTCGCACGGCACTTAAGTGTTGGGGTCTTAATGATGTCGGCCAGGTAGGTGATGGAACTACGACACCTCGAAGTACTCCCACAAATGTGACTGGGGCATTCACAAACGATGTGACTAATACATCGATGAATCTTGCTGGTGCCGGAAAAACAATGTGCGGTCATGTGGGACTCTCGTTGTATTGCTGGGGCAATAACTCAAGTAATCAAATCACAAGTGCAGCAACTGCGAACTACACATCAGCAACCCTCATTGTTGCAGCAGGAGCATTTACTAACAGTGCGAACTTGGGTAACGATGCGATAGCAGTATCACCTTCTTTGACAAATGGATTTGCTTGTTATGGTCGCTATTGCTGGGGTGACAACACGTGGGGCCAGTTGTCGCAGAACAACACGACAGCTGCTCCCTTGGCGGTGAATACCAAGACGGGTACTGTCACGGCAGACCCAGTTTCTGCGCCCACAATTGTGAGTGCGACTTTTGCTAGTAACCCCAACAAGATTGTTGTGAAAATTTCTGGGTTGTTGTCCGGCGCAACTGTGAACATCATGGCGACCCCCTCAGACCTTGCTCAGGGAGCCCAACTCATGTCCACACGAGCTACACCAACGATTATCAATGGTGAGGCCACAGTAGATGTGATGAGCATTTCTGCATTCGTATTCGGAGGTGGTGGACCACCAACCACATTGAACTACAACATTGATTCGGCGAATCAGTACACCGTGAGGGCAATGCAGTCTGGTGGAACGAGTGCCAATGTCAATTACACCGATGGTTTTGAGTCTCCGTATACGACTTCTACTTCGGTATCTGGTGGAACAACTTCATCTAATACACCATCGAACACGCCTGCGAGTGCGCCATCGAATACGTCGGCTACACCAAATACAAGTGGTTCAACTTCACCGAACACGCCAACTACAACCTTGGGTAACTATGCAACTGCAGTACCAGGCGTCACTGTTACAGATGCAAAGGTTTACACCGTTGCCCCGAAGAGGGTCTCTGCCGACTCCGCAATTAACGCGTTGACAACAGCAGAAGCGAAGAAGTTTGACATTGTGAGCAAGACACCATCTGTGTGTCTACCAAATGATGAAGATCTTGTCTTCCTTGATGATGGTCGGTGCATTGCAACAATTGTGAATGCAAAGACTCGTGCGGTTCTCCGTACGCTGAGAACAACTGTGGTTGAGACCGACATCAGTGAGTTGAAGGTAGGAAATGAAATTGCGGTTCTGTCTCCTCTGTATTTCAGTGCTGGTTCTGCAGTGATGAAGGAAACCTCTGCAAAGCGCCTTACTGGACTCGCCACTACTGTCAAGGCAGCTGGTTCAATCTTGATCGCTGGTCACTCCGGCAATCTCATGGGAAATACTCCAGAGAACCAAGCGCTTTCACGCAAGCGTGCAGCAACAGTGGTGGCTGCTGTGAAGAGGCTGGGAGCAAAATCACCGATTGCAATTGCTTCAGTTGGCGCGTTGGACCCAGTGAGCAAGGGAACAACACAAGCTGCTCAGGACAAGAACCGTCGAGCAATTGTGGTGCTGATTCCGTAGATCAGTTCACATAGAACGTCATTCGGGCGCTCCTTAGTTACCACTGCGGTAACCAAGGAGCGCCCGTTTACATTGATGGGTATGTCGAATACCCGAGTCACTCTCACTGGAACTGGCGTTCCTCACGCAGTCCCTGGTCGTGCAGGTGCAGGCGTTCTCGTGCAGTACAAGGACATCGCTCTGCAGTTCGATGCAGGTCGAGCAACTGTTCTTCGCTTGATTGAGGCGGGAGTGTCGCCGACAAACCTCACGGCTCTTTTCATTACGCACTTTCATAGTGACCATGTGATTGACGTTCCTGATGTGGTGTTAACCAGGTGGGTGCAACAACATGTGAAAAAAGTGGGCCCTTTGCCCATTGTTGTTCCCGAAGGCTCTGCAACGCGTTTTGTGAGCCGCATGATGGATCCGTTTGATGATGACCTACATATTCGCCAAGAGCACACGGGCGCTGAAGACTTAAAGATTGATGCATTGACCTTTGAGCCACAGTCGATACCCACCGAAGTATGGCGTAGTGAAGATGGAGAAGTTTTTGTGGAGGCGGTCGCAGTGCATCATGAACCTGTGGAGGGCGCTGTTGCATATCGCATCACCACACCAGATGGTTCCGTTGTCATTTCTGGCGACACGCGTGTGTGCGACGAAGTGTTCTCAATGGCTGCAAAGAGTGATCTACTCATTCATGAATGCTGTCGGACACAAGCGTTGATGAAAGGCGCCAAGGGAACCGCATTTGAAAACATCTTTGATTACCACTCTGATTCCATTGTCCTTGGTGAATTCGCACAGAAGTACAACATCAAGCATCTATTGCTGACACACCTGATTCCGTCTCCAGGCACACCTGAGCTAGCTGCAAAATTTGAAGAAGATGTTCGTGCCGGTGGATACACCGGTGCTCTCACTGTCGGCAGTGACCTGCACAGTGTGCAAATCGGTTAACAAGGCTTCCGTGACATCACAGCAACAAGTTGGGGAAACACAAAGGGCGCCGGTACCGAAGCACCGACGCCCTTTTGTATGAACTAGTTATTCGCCGACAGAACCAGCAAGAGGTGCGTCCATCGTGGCTGCAGCCTTTTCGCCGTTCTCCAAAGCTTCAAGTACGTGAATGGCAATGTCTGCCACCTTCACTTGGTCTTCTTCAGCTCCGGCAGCCTTCACGCCGTCATCCAACATGATGTAGCAGAACGGACATGCGGTTGCGACGCGACCAGCACCAGTGCTGATTGCTTCTTGTGCACGCTCGTCGTTGACCTTGACGCCAATGGACTCTTCCATCCACATGCGAGCACCACCGGCGCCACAGCACATGCCTTGTGTTCCGTTGCGTGGCATTTCAACAATCTGCAGACCCTTGATCGAGCCGACAACCTTGCGAGGTGCCATGTACACGTCGTTGTGTCGACCGAGGTAGCAAGAGTCGTGATACACGATGCGGTCTTCAAGAGAAGCGCTACGCATATCCAACTTGCCTGACTCAATGAGGTACTCGAGGAATTCACTGTGGTGAACAACTTCGTAGTTGCCACCCAGCTGTGGGTACTCGTTCTTGAGTGTGTTGAAACAGTGTGGGCACTGCGTGATGATCTTCTTCACGCCCATGCCGTTCATCATTTCAATGTTTGGCAAGGCAAGCATCTGGAACAAGTACTCGTTGCCGGAACGACGTGCAGAGTCACCTGTGCACATTTCGCTTGGTCCGAGAATTGCAACGTCAACATTGGCGCGCTCAAGGAGCTTGGTCATTGCTTGTGTCACCTTCTTGTTCTTGTCATCGAATGAACCGGCGCAACCAACCCAGTAGAGGTACTCGTGGTTAAAAGCGGCACCTGGATCAACAACTTCAACGTTGAGGTCCTTTGCCCAATCAGCGCGGTCGTCTTGGTTCATGCCCCATGGGTTGCCCTGGTTTTCCATTGCGCGGTAGGCGTTGCCCAACTCTGCAGGGAAGTTGCTCTCCATGAGTGACAAGTAACGACGCATGTCGAGAATCTTGTCGAGAATTTCAATGTTGACCGGACAGATTTCGTCACATGCCTTACAGGTGGTGCATGACCACACTTCTTCTGCGCTGATGCGCTCGAAGAGTGAGTTAGCTCCAATCTTGATTTCAGAATCAACAGACAACGGTGGCGACACTGTTCCGCCTGGTGCATGTGCGGCTGTTGCGGCCATGACTTCACCAGTCTTCAACACGATTTCGCGCGGGTCGAGTGGCTTGCCAGTTGCATGTGCAGGACACACGCTGGTGCAACGACCACACATGGTGCATGCGTCGGTGTCGAGCAACTGCTTCCATGTGAAGTCTTCAACAACTGCAGCACCGAATGTCTCAAGAGAAGTCTCGGTGAGGTTTGGCATCGCGCGCATTGCGCCCTTCGGACGATCGCGGTCCTTGAGGTACATGTTGAGTGGCGATGTGAAGATGTGACGCAACATCGTGATGGGCAACAATGCGAGGAACGCAATGAATGAGAGTGCATGAAGCATCCACATTGCCTGGTGCCAGTTTTGAAGAACTTCAACGGAGTATCCATCAACAAGTTTTGACAATGGGAAGCCCACGAATGACCAGGCTTCAAAGTTGGAACCCACGCCGCCCACTGGACGAATAGCGATACGGAACATTTCTGCTGCAAAGCCGGAAAGGCCGATGAGCAACATCACGCCAAGGATGATGCCGTGCTCTGCCTTGGTCTTGATGCGAATGCGGTATGGCTGCTGTACGTAGCGACGAATGATTGCCCAGATCACACCACCGGTGAACATGAGGCCAGCGCCATCACCCACGGCTGCATATGCCTGATACACCGAACCATGAAGGAACTTCAGCGACTCTGGCAACTGGTGATCAATTTCAAGAGTGGTGGTGACGCCCAAGAGAATGAGGAAACCGAAGTAGATCATCGAGTGCATCATTCCTGCGGCACCATCACGAAGGAGAGTGCGCATGTAGACACCTGCGCGATAGTCGGCAAGACGACGCTTAGCGTTCTTTGGTGTTGTCTTGCGACGATCTGGTGCACCGCGTTCCCAGTTGCGAATGCGATCAGCGAAACGGAATGATCCCCAAATCAAGATCGCAGGGATGATGGTGTAGAACGCCATCTGAATCGCACCAGGGATTCCCTCGAAAACTTTTCGGCTGGTTGGCGAGTCATTGTGCCAATGGGTGATCTGGGGGATGATGCCCGACGCCAAGGTGAACGTACCGATACCGACGCCAAGGGCGATTGATATTTGGTACGGACGGAGGCGCTTTGGTGCCTTCTCGGCGGCGGGTGCTGCGTTCGTGCTCATAACGGAGACAACGCTAGTGGCATAAGGGTCTGAGAGCCGACCCCAGTTGTGGATAATGGGGTCTTAGACCCCAAAAAATCAGGCTGACAATCAGCCAAAGTGGGCGCGGTCCAGCTCGCGAACGCGAGTGGCCAGTGCCTTGAGAAGCTTGCGAGAGATCGCCGGGATGTTGTCAATGGCTCCCTTGAGGGCGCGCTCGGAGATAACGAGCAAACGAACATCGGTATCGGCGATGACGGCGGCAGTACGTGGACCGTGGTCGAGGAGCGACAATTCGCCAATGACCGCACCGGACTTCACAGTGGCGACCTTTTTGCCATTGCGCTTCACAGTGGCAGAGCCTTCGAGAATGACATAGGCCTCGCGACCAGTCTGGCCCTGGTCCATGATGACCGTGCCTGCCTTGAGCACGCGCTCAGTGCTGCTCTTGACAACAAGAGAGAGTTCCTTCGAAGAGCATTCAGAAAAGAGTGCGATGTTGCGAAGGAGATCAACGGTGGACGAGGTACTTGCCATGTACACAATTGTAATCACGCTGAGAGCACCACATTTTCACTGGAGCCAGTCTGATTCTGTCGGAGTCGTCACATGTGACATCGGCACTGCACTTCGATCCCACTCAAATCGTCACCGATATGAGATTCGGGACATTCGTTATGAGACGGAGAGAAGAGCGGGGCGGTAGTCCGTGGGGATGGGTTGACCGAGCA
>Ga0315900_10011135_pt1 | contig 11165 bp, 8 predicted proteins | sample LakEriMetagenome_FD_203521 | JGI IMG/M metagenome (GOLD analysis project Ga0315900, IMG submission 203521) | Freshwater fungal communities from buoy surface, Lake Erie, Ohio, United States - Buoy 12 MA114 | ecosystem: Environmental > Aquatic > Freshwater > Lake > Lake biofilm | place: USA: Lake...
TGGGGCGCGTCCATGTCCGGCGGCGGGCCGGTCGTCGATCCGGCGGGGACGGTCGCGGTGGCGCTGCTTGTGCCGGGGGCCTCGGGAAGGTCGGGCGATGTCCAGATTGCCGAGGCGCTCGAGAACGCCGCCCGCCTTGCCATCGCCGATCTCGGCGATGTCGCGCGGATCGACCTGCGGGTCTATCAGACGACGGGCGCGGCCGAACCCGCGGCCGCCGCCGCGCAGGCGGCAGTCGATGCAGGCGCGCAACTCATCCTCGGGCCGGTCTATGCCGCCGAGGCTGCGGCCGCGGGTGCCGCGGTTGCCGACGAAGGCGTGACGGTCCTGAGCTTTTCCAACAACCCGACGGTTGCGGGCGGCAATGTCGTGGTGCTCGGGCAAGGGTTTGCGGGGACGGCCGCGCGCCTCGCCGCTCATCTTGCCGCCACCGACGCAGGGCCCGTGGTGCTCGCGCATCCGCTGACCGAGGACGGCGAGGCCGGGCGGGCCGCCGTCGTTGCTGCCGCCGACCGGGCGCGGGTCGCTCTGGTCGCGACCGAAGCCTATCCCTTCAGCCACGAAGGCGTGGCGGCGGCGGTACCCCGGATTGCCGAGACGATCCGGCGGACCGGGGCGCGGGTGCTGTTTCTGACCGATGATTCGGCTGGCGCTCTGCCCGTCCTCAGCCAGCTTCTGCTCGAAGCCGGTGTCGACCCCGCATCGGTGCGCATGGTCGGCCTCAAGCGGTGGGATGTCCCCTCCGAGACGCTGCGGCTGCCCGGAATCCAGGGCGGTTGGTTCGCGCTGCCGGACCCGGATCTGACGGCTGCCTTCGGCGCGCGCTATGCCGAGGCGCATGGCCGCGCGCCGCATCCGATCTCGGGCCTGGCCTATGACGGCATCGCCGCGGTCGGGGCGCTGATCGGACAGGGGCGGACGGATGCGGTCCAGCGCGGCGCGCTCGGCCAAGGCACGGGCTTTGCCGGTGTGAACGGGATCTTCCGCATCTTGCCCGACGGCACGACCGAGCGCGGACTTGCGATTGTCGAGGTGCGGACGGGCCGGGCCGAGCCGGTCGACACCGCGCCACGCAGCTTTGCTGGACCCGGCCTCTAGCACGGCAGGGCACCGGATCGGTGATGCCGAAGCGGAGCGGAGGCGCAGATGCCCGATGATGTGCCGGAACGCCATGACAGGATGAATGCGGCGCTGCCCGAGGTGGGCGTGCTTGCCCGCGCCATCCGCGCCGATCTGGCCCGCCTGCCCCCCGATGCGCCGGCGACGGCCCGCCGCGCCGCAGCCGTGGCGCAACTTGCCGCCGCGCGCACGGCGGCGATGGCGGCACTCGAGGCGGGCTTCGCCGGCACGCCGCCCGCCGCCCCCGCGCTTATTCGCGCGATCAGCGGCCTGACCGACCGCATCGTGATGGCGGCCTTCGATGCCGCGGGCGCGATCACCGGCGACGCTCCGGGCCCCGTCGCCCTGATCGCCGTGGGCGGCTGCGGCCGGGCCGAGATGGCACCCCATTCGGATGTCGACCTGCTGTTCCTGACCGGCCCGCGCCCGGCGGCCGGACTCGCCCGCCAGGTCGAGGCTATGCTCTACATCCTGTGGGATCTGCGGCTGAAGGTCGGGCACGCGACGCGCTCGGTCGCCGAATGCGTCCGCCAGGCGCGCGCGGATGTGACGGTGCGCACCGCCTTGCTGGAACACCGCACGCTGATGGGCGATGCGGAGCTGGCCGAGGCGCTGCGGCGCAGCCTGCGCCGCGACGTCTACGATGGGAGCGCCGCGCAGTTCATCAAGGCCAAGCTCACCGAACGGGCGGAACGGCACAGCCGGCAGGGCGGCCAGCGCTATGTGCTCGAACCCAACGTCAAGGAGGGCAAGGGGGGATTGCGCGATCTCCAGACGCTCTACTGGATCGGCAAATACCTCCACGGCGCCGAAAGTCCCGCCGACCTCGTGAAGGCCGGGATCTTCACCGCCGAGGAGCACGAGGTTTTCGCGCGCGCCGAGGCGTTCCTCTGGGCGGTGCGCTGCCATCTGCACTTCATCGCAGGCCGCGCGATGGACCAGCTCACCTTCGATCTGCAGGTCGAGGTCGCGGCGCGGATGGGCTATGCGGACCGCGCTGGGCGGCGGGCGGTCGAGCAGTTCATGCAGGATTATTTCCGCCACGCGACGAAGGTCGGCGAACTCACGCGGATCTTCCTCACCGCGCTCGAGGCGCGCCATGTCAAGGGGGTGCCGCGGCTCGCGGGAATCTTCCGGCGCAACAGGGTGAAGCTGCGGCCGGGCTACAGGCTTGTGCACAACCGGCTCGATGTCGCGGACGCGAGCGCCTTCCTCGCCGATCCGCTGAACCTGCTGCGGCTCTTCGAGGAGGGGCTGCGGACGGGGGTGCTGATCCACCCCGACGCGATGCGCCTTGTCGCCGCGAACCTCCACCTCATCGACGAGGGGGTGCGCACCGACCCCGAGGCGCAGCGGATCTTCCTCGACCTCCTCATCGCGCATGGCAACCCCGAACGCGCGCTGCGCCGGATGAACGAGCTTGGCGTCCTCTCGGCCTTCATCCCCGAGTTCGAGCCGATCGTGGCGATGATGCAGTTCAACGTCTATCACCACTTCACGGTCGATGAGCACATCATCCAGTGCCTGTCGGTGCTCGCGCAGATCGAGCGGGGCGAGCTGATCGAGGAACTCCCGATCGCGAGCCGGATCCTGACCGAGGGGGTGAACCGGCGGGTGATCTATGTGGCCCTCCTCCTTCACGACATCGGCAAGGGCCGGCCCGAGGATCATTCGGTCGTGGGCGCGCAGATCGCGCGCAAGGTGGCGCCGCGGCTTGGCCTGACGGCCGAGGAATCCGAGACGGTCGAATGGCTCGTGCGCCACCACCTGCTCATGTCCGACATGGCGCAAAAGCGCGACATCGCCGATCCGCGCACGGTGCGCAGCTTTGCCCGCGCGGTCCGCACGCGCCGCAGGCTCGATCTGCTCACGGTGCTGACGGTGTGCGACATCCGCGGCGTCGGGCCGGGGACGTGGAACAACTGGAAGGCGATGCTCTTGCGCCGGCTCTATCGCAGCACCGCCGAGGCCTTCGAGACGGGGCTCGAGGAGGTCACGCGCGACAAGGCCGAGCACGAGGCCCAGGCCGCGCTGCGCGCGGCCCTGCCGGGCTGGGCCGAGGCCGAGCTTGCCGCCGAGACGGCGCGCCATTACGGGCCCTATTGGCAGGGCTTCTCGACCGAGACCCACGCGGTCTTCGCGCGCCTTTTGCGGGGGCTCGGCGCCGACGAGATCCGCATCGACCTGCACCCCGACCCCGACCATGACGCCACGCGCGCGGCCTTCGCGCTGGCCGATCATCCGGGCATCTTCTCGCGCCTCGCGGGCGCGCTCGCGCTCGCGGGGGCGAACGTCGTCGATGCGCGCACCTACACCTCGAAGGACGGCTACGCCACCGCGGCCTTCTGGATCCAGGACGCCGACGGCCACCCCTACGAGACCGCGCGCCTGCCGCGCCTGCAGAAGATGATCGAGCGCACGCTCAAGGGCGAGGTGGTGGCGCGCGAGGCGCTCAAGGACCGCGACAAGGTCAGGAAGCGCGAGCGCGAGTTCCGCTTTCCGACCTCGATCACCTTCGACAACGAGGGCTCGGACATCTACACGATCATCGAGGTCGACACCCGCGACCGGCCGGGGTTGCTCTATGACCTGACGCGCACGCTCGCCGCCAACCACATCTACATCGCGAGCGCGGTGATCGCGACCTATGGCGCGCAGGTCGTCGACAGCTTCTATGTCAAGGACATGTTCGGGCTGAAGCTGCACGGCAAGGGCAAGCAGGAGACGCTCGAGAAGCGCCTGCGCGAGGCGATCGAGGCCGGCGCCGCGCGCGCCCGCGGGCCCGAGGCGGGCGCATGATCCGCGGCTTCCTGACCGTCGGGGTCTGGACCTTCGCGAGCCGCGTCTTCGGCCTCTTGCGCGACGTGATGATGGCCGCGACCCTCGGCACCGGGCCGGTGGCCGAGGCCTTCTACGCGGCCTTCGCCCTGCCCAACATGTTCCGCGCCTTCTTCGCCGAGGGTGCCTTCACCACCGCCTTCGTGCCGATGTTCGCGCGTCGTCTGCAGGGCGGCGAGGATCCGCACGGATTTGCGCGCGACGCCTTCTCGGGCTTGGGCGCGATCCTGCTCTTGATGACGCTCCTGGCCAATCTGGCGATGCCCTGGCTCGTGCTCGCGATGTATTCGGGCTTTGCCGGGGACGGGCGGTTCGACCTCGCGGTGGGCTTCACGCGGATCACTTTCGTCTATCTGCCGCTGATCGCGCTTGCCGCGCTGCTCGCGGGGGTGCTGAACGCCGCGGGGCGGCTCGCGGTGCCGGCGGCGGCGCCCGTCCTGCTCAATGTCGTGCTGATCGGGGCGATGGTCGCGGCCGATCGGATGGGCTGGCCCATCGGCCCGACGCTGGCCTGGGCCGTGCCGGTGGCGGGCGTCGTGCAGTTCGCGGCCGTGTGGTGGGCAGCCGCGCGGGCCGGCTTCGCGATCCGGCCGCGGCTGCCGCGGCTGACGCCCGAGATGCGCGAGCTTGCGATCATCGCCGCACCCGCCTTCCTCGCGGCCGGGGTGGTGCAGGTGAACCTCCTCGTCGGCCGGCAGGTCGCGAGCCATTACGAGGGCGCGGTCGCCTGGCTCTACAACGCCGACCGGCTCTATCAGCTGCCGCTCGCGGTGGTGGGGATCGCGGTGGGCGTGGTGCTCCTGCCCGATCTCGCGCGCCGGCTGCGCGCGGGGGATGAGGACGGGGGGCGGCATTCCTTTTGCCGCGCGACGGAATTCGCGCTGGCGCTTACGCTGCCCGCGGCGGTCGCGCTCGTCGTGATCGCGCTGCCGCTCGTCTCGGTGCTGTTCGAGCGCGGCCGCTTCGGGGCCGCCGACAGTGCCGCGACCGCGCAGGCGCTTGCGGTCTATGGCCTGGGCCTCCCGGCCTTCGTGCTGCAAAAGGTGCTCCAGCCGCTCTATTTCGCGCGCGGCGACACGCGCCGGCCGTTCCGCTTCGCCCTGGTCGCGATGGTGGCGAACGCGGGCCTCGCGGTCGGGCTCGCGCCGTTCCTGGGCTTCCTCGCCGCCGCCTGGGGCACGACCATCGCCTCGTGGCTCATGGTCGGACAACTCTGGCGCGGCAGCCGGGCGATGGGGATCTCGGCCGCGCCCGACGCGCGGCTCCGCGCGCGGCTGCCGCGCATCGCGCTCGCGGCCGCCGCGATGGGGCTTGCGCTCTGGGCGGGGCGCGAGTGGCTCGGCCCCGCGCTTGGCGCGCCGGGGCTGCGCTATGGCGCGCTGGCCGCGCTGGTGGGGGGCGGGATGGTCGCCTATGCGGTGGCGGTGCAGATCACCGGTGCGCTGCGCTGGTCCGAGGTCCGCGCCGCCCTGCGCCGGGGCTAGGCGCCGCGCTCAGGCGGCGCGGCCGACTAGGACGGCATCGACGCGCTTCTGCGCGCCCGCCTCGTCGACGCCGCTGACCGCCGCGACCTCGCGCGTCAGGCGGTCGAGTGCGGCCTCGTAGAGCTGGCGCTCGGAATAGGACTGCTCGCGCTGGTCGTCGGCGCGGTGCAGGTCGCGCACCACCTCGGCGATCGACAAGAGATCGCCCGAATTGATCTTCTGCTCATACTCCTGCGCCCGGCGCGACCACATCGCGCGCTTGACCCGCGCCTTGCCCCGCAGCGTCTCGAGCGCCTTCGTCACCGTGTCGGGCGACGACAGCGAGCGCATCCCGATTTCCGTCGCGCGATGGGTCGGCACGCGCAGCGTCATCTTGTCCTTCTCGAACGAGATGACGAAAAGCTCGAGGTTCATCCCCGCGATCACCTGCTCCTCGATCGAGATGATCCGGCCCACGCCATGCGCGGGGTAGACGACGAAGTCATTGGGGCGGAACTCGGGCTTGCGGGTCTTGGTCATGGCATGCTTCCTCGGGCAGGGACGCCGGCATTCCGGACTGGCAAACCATCCACGATCCGCTTGGCACGGCCGGGTAGGTCTGGGCTGTCGCTGATGTCTTGCCCGGTCTGCACTACCCGGGCATCGGTCGAGCGTCCTTGTTGTTTGTGACGTTCGTATAACACGAATCACCGGGCAATCCAACTGCCCGATGTCGTGGCGGCGGCCTCAGCCTCAGCCGCCGGCGCCGGGTTCGGGCGAGAAGTATTTCTCGAGTTTGCCCTTCTCGCCGTCGCGCGCCTCGGCCTCGGGCAAGGGATCCTTCTTGGTGATGATCACGGGCCAGAGTTTGGAATACTTGCGGTTGAAATCGACCCAGCGGTCCATGTCGGGTTCGGTATCGGGGCGGATCGCGTCGGCGGGGCACTCGGGTTCGCATACGCCGCAGTCGATGCATTCGTCGGGGTGGATCACGAGCATGTTCTCGCCCTCGTAGAAGCAATCCACCGGGCATACCTCGACACAGTCGGTGTATTTGCAGGCGATGCAGTTGTCGGTCACGACATAGGTCATTACGGGGCCCCGTTGCGGACTTTCGACTGGTTTCCTAGGTCAGCGGTGCAGATTGTTCAATGGGGACCTCAAGCGGTGCGGCCGGTTCGGCCTCCCCCGCCTCGAGATCGGCCCACAGAAGGGCCGCCTCGGCGCTCGGTCCGCGCCGGCGGGGCAGGGCGAGGATGCGGATCACGCGCACCCGCCCAGCCAGCACGAGGGTCAGCACATCGTCCGGGCGGACCTTCTGGGCGGGTTTCTCGACGGGCCGCGCATTGAGCCGCACCCGCCCCCCGGCCACCAGAGCGGCTGCGAGAGAGCGCGACTTGCAAAAACGCGCCTGCCAGAGAAAGCGGTCGAGCCGTTGCGCGTCCTCGGTCGCCGACACGCCGCTCAGAGCCGGTCGCGCAGGGCGGCAAGAACCGCGAAGGGATTGTCAGGGTCGATCCGTTCGGACCGCTTGGGGCCGGCCTCGAAGCTGCGCGGGGCGTCCTTGGGCGGGCGTCCGTCGCGGCCGCGATCTTGCTGGTCGGACCGGCGCGGATCGCCCGGCTTGTGGTCCTTGTGCGGCCGATCTCCTTGCCGCGGCCCGCCCTGGCGTCCCTCGGCGTACTTGTGGTCGTGACGCGTGCGGGCGGAATCGTCGCGGGGCGGGCGCCGGTCGGCGGCTTCGGGCGCGGCACCTTCGGCTGGCGCCGTGGCCGGTTGTACGGAAGGCTGGCCCTCGGCGCGGTGTGGCCGGTCGTGACGCGCCGGACGGGCGGCCGCGCCTTCGCCCTCGGCGCGCGGCGCGCGGCGGTCACGGCCGCCCTCGGGTCGCGGGCGCGCCTCTGCCGCAGCGCCTTCGCGCGGTGGGCGGCGTCCGCCGCCTGTCCGGCCCTCTCCGGTCCGACCCTCGGCCGAGCGCGCGTCGCCCTCGGGGCGGCCGCGTACGGGCGCGCGCGCGCGCGGGGCCCAGGCGAAGACATAAAAAACCTCGGAATCCGCCACCGCGTCGTGGGCCGTTCCGGCGGTTGCCGCTTCGGCTGAGGCGGGATCGGATCCGGTTGTGGGCTCGGCGGGGGCATCCGCGGGTTGCGCGATCTCTGGCTGTGCCACGTCCGAAACGAGTGACTCCGGCGCTTCCTCGGCACCCGCCACCTCTTCCGTGGCACCAGCGCCCTCGGGTGCCGGGGTTTCGGCAGCCGCTTGTGGCCGCGCCTTAGGCCGCTCGCCCCGCGTCGCGCGATAACCGAGCCCCTGCATGAGGTCCGCGAACTGCTCGAGCGTCATGCCCGTGATCGAGAGCATCTCGGCCGTCGCCTCGAAGCCCGCGCGCGTATCCTTGGCGCGGACCATGTCGGCGAGGCGTTCAAGCATGTCGATGCGAATCGCGCGCGCCCCGGCTGGTCGGTAGCCGCCAAGCAGGTAATGCTCGGCCGGAATTCCCGCGATGTTGGGAATGGTCACGAGGCCCGGCGGCGGGCTTTGCGGATAATCCGCCAGCCCCTGCGCGATAGACCACAGCAACAGCCGCAACCGCGTCGGCGCGGGCTTGAGCAGCGCGGGGATGAAGATCGTGAACTGCCCGAAGCGCACGCCGTGGCGTCGCAGGCTCGCGCGGGCGTCCTGATCGAGCGCCTTGACCTCTTCGGCGACACCTTCGCGGGTCATCAGCCCCATCGATTCGACAAGACGGAAGGCAAACCCGCGCGCAAGGCCCTGCAGCGCCTCGTCGCGCGCCATGGCGTGCAGCGGCTCGAACAGGGTCGCGACCTTGCGGTCGATGAAGTGCTGCAGCCGCCGGCGGACCTTTTCGGCGACATCTGCGCCGGCTTCCTCGTCCACGAAGGCGTCGATGCCGGGTTTCAGCGGATCAGGCCCGCGCACGAGCTTGCCCACCGCCGACGTGCCCCACATGAGGCCGCCCTGCTCGGTATAGTCGAGCTCGGTATCGGGCGCGTTGTAGAAACGGTCCGCGCGCAGGTGGAACTCGGGCCGCAGCGCCTCGTAGGCGGCCGCGCGCAGGGTGCGCGCCTCTTCGGGTGATTGCGTCGCATCCTGGCGGAAGCGGAAACCCTCGATCCGGCCGGCGAATTCGCCCTCGACCGTCACCTCACCCTTGTCGTTCACCTCGGCCACGAGGCCCTCCTTCTGCTTCAACCGCCGCAGCAGCACGCTGGTGCGCCGATCGACAAAGCGTTGCGTCAGCCGCGCGTGGAGCGCGTCTGATAAACGGTCTTCTACCGCGCGCGTCTCGGCGCGCCAATGGTCTTCATCGGCAACCCATCCCGAACGTTGCGCGACATAAGTCCAGGTCCGGATATAGGCCAGCCGCTTGGATAGCGCGTCGATGTCGCCGTCCGTCCGGTCGATCCGCGCGACGTTGCGCGCGAGCCACTCGGCCGGCACCTGCCCGCCCGATCCGACGAAGCCGAAGATCCGCGCAAGCAGGCCCGCGTGTTCGACCGCCGAGATCGCGCGGAAGTCGGGGATGCGGCAGACATCCCAGAGCCGACGCAGCGCGGCCGGCCCGCCAAGCTGACGGCGCACGTCGGGCAGCTCGGACAGTCGCTTCAGCGCCGCCAGATCGTCCGCCTCCTGCGCCCGTGCGAGCCAGCCGTGTTCGGGCGGGGTCTCGAGCGACGAGATCAGCCGCTCGGTCGAGCCGAAATCGAGCTCGGCGCTGCGCCAGTAAAGCCGCGAGATCGGCCGGAAGCGGTGTGCCTCGATCGCCGCGATCTCGTCCTCCTCGAGCGCCGAGGCCTCGGCCGTCACGCCGAAGGTGCCGGGCGTCGTATGCCGCCCGGCCCTTCCCGCGATCTGCGCCAGCTCGTGGACATGCAGCGGGCGCATGCGGCGGCCGTCGAATTTCGACGTCGCGGCAAAGGCCACATGCCGGATGTCGAGATTGAGCCCCATCCCGATCGCGTCGGTGGCCACGAGGTAGTCGACCTCGCCCGCCTGATAGAGGGCGACCTGCGCGTTGCGCGTGCGCGGGCTCAGCGCCCCCATCACCACCGCGCAGCCGCCCTTCTGGCGGCGAATCACCTCGGCGATGGCATAGACGCTGTCGACCGAGAACCCGACGATGGCGCTGCGCGGCGGGATGCGGCCGAGTTTCGTCACCCCGCTCCAGGCAAGCGTCGACAGGCGCGGCCGCGTCAGGAACTGCACGCCCGGCACCAGCGCCCCGATGGCGCCCCGCATCGTGTCCGAGCCGAGGAACAGCGTCTCGTGCAGGCCGCGCGCGTGCATCAGCCGGTCGGTAAAGACATGCCCCCGTTCGGGATCGGCGCAGAGCTGGATCTCGTCGATCGCGACGAAATCCGCCCCGATCCCGAGCGGCATCGCCTCGACCGTGCAGACCCAATAGGCCGCGCGAGCGGGCACGATCCGCTCCTCGCCCGTCACCAGCGCCACGACCGAGGGCCCGCGCGCGGCCACGATCCGGTCGTAGACCTCGCGCGCCAAGAGCCGCAGCGGCAGGCCGATGACGCCCGTCCGATGTGCCAGCATCCGCTCGATGGCGTAATGGGTCTTGCCGGTGTTGGTCGGGCCGAGAACGGCCGTGACCCTTGCCTCTGCCCGCATGGCGGCTCCAGCCTGTCAGATGTCCTGGCCCTTCAGCGCGGCTTCGAGCGTTGCGATGGCTTCCCTTAGTTCGGGCTTGTTGGGGTGGATGGCAAGGGCTGCCCGATAGGCCTCGAGCGCGCGCTCGGGCTGCTCGAGCGCCTGAAAGATGTGGCCGAGCCCCGCGAGCGCGCCGAAATGCTGGGGGTTGAGCGAGAGGGTCCGCGCGATGTCGGCAACAGAGGGCCCGAACTGCCCAGCCATGTAATAGGCGGTGGCCCGCGCGTTCCAGCCCTCGGCGAAATCGGGCGCGTGATCGGTCAGCGCCGTCAGATGGGCGATCGCTGCCTCGAGATCGCCCGTCTCCATCGCGCGCCGGCCACGTTCGAGCAGCAGGTCCATCGCCGCCGATCCCGAGAGAGACCAGCGCGCGAGCAGCGCCCGCTCGGTCCGTTTCCACGCTGCGTTGGCAGGATCGGCAAGCTCGGCCAGAAGATCGGCTTCGGATTGGGTCTGCGCCGATGCGGGCGCGCCCGACGCGCAGAACAGCGCGATCGCCATCGCCAAAGCCAGATTGTGAAGGGCGCGCGCCAAGTCCATACTGGGAACGATAGCGTCGCGGCCCGGAAAATCGAGTGCCCCTTGCGCAAACCGGTGTGAAGGAGACGGCCCATGAGCATCATCGACGAGGCGGTCGCGGCCCTGAACGCGCGCCTCAGCCCGGGCCTCGAAGGCTGCGCGAAGTTCGTGCTCGAGGGCGAGGGCACGATTGTCCTCGATGCCCGGGGCGCAAGGTCGGGCGATGAACCCGCCGACGTGACACTGATTGCCAGCCCGGAGACCTTCGTGGCCATCTTCGAGGGGGGCCTCTCGCCCATGTCGGCCTACATGTCGGGCCGATTGCGCGTCGAAGGCGACCTCGGCCTTGCACTGCGGCTTGGCACGCTGCTCGGCCGGGGATGACCGCGCCCGCTCCTGCCCTTGCGGCCGCGGACCTCGACCCTTCGGCCGAGACGCATCCGGTCATGACTGCCGACGGCGTGCGGCTGCGCCTCGTGGCCTGGCCCCGCGCGGGGGCGCGGGCAACCGTGCTGATCCTGCCCGGGCGCACCGAATATGCCG
>Ga0315900_10011136_pt1 | contig 11164 bp, 9 predicted proteins | sample LakEriMetagenome_FD_203521 | JGI IMG/M metagenome (GOLD analysis project Ga0315900, IMG submission 203521) | Freshwater fungal communities from buoy surface, Lake Erie, Ohio, United States - Buoy 12 MA114 | ecosystem: Environmental > Aquatic > Freshwater > Lake > Lake biofilm | place: USA: Lake...
ACCGTGATTCCATGACACGCGACCTGCTTGCGGCCACGGAGATGGGGCGGGCCCAGCACACCCTGCTGCGCACCCTTGGCCTCCGGCGCGAGGGCGCCGAGGCGGAGGTGCGAGCGGCCGAGGAGCAGCATACGGCGGCATCCGCGGAGCTTGCCAGGCTGCGCGAAACCCTGCGGGCGACGGAAACCGCGCAGGAGGAGCGCAGGAAGGAGCTGGATGAAGCCGAGACGCGGCTTGAACAGCTCCGTCAGCAGGCCGAGGAATCCCAGAGACAGCAAACGCTGACCCAGCAGGACTTGGCCCGGCTGCGTGGCCAGGTTGCCAAGGAGCAGGCGGATCTCGAGGTCATCCTTGGCGAAAAGGAGGTGGCGACAAATGCGGCCAGCGCGGCGGTGGCGGAAAAACAGCTTCAGGATTCACTGGCCGCCGGGCTGCGAGAAAAAGTGGGCGTTCTGGAGGCCCAGCTGGCAACGCTGCTTTCAACGCAGACCGAACGTCAGGCGCAGGTTGCGGACCTCGAGGCGCGCCATGCCTCATGGGTTGCTTCCATGGCGGAAGATGAGCGCAAAGCCGTCGAGACGGCTTCACGTCTTGCCGATTTGCAGCGGCAGACGGCGGTGCTTGAGGAGCGCCTGGCGGAATTGCAGCAGGCTGAGGCCAGTCTGACGGCTGCAAGGTCCTCCCTGGCAGCCGCCACCACGGACCTGGAGAAGACACAGGCGCGATTGAATGAGGCTTCGAAAGAACTGGCAGGGCTTGAGGAACGACTGCCATCCCTGAAGTCGGATGCCAGCCAGGCGCAGGAGTCGCTGAGGTCCTTGCAAAAGCAGAAGGAGGAGACTGAGGCCAGGCTTTCCCAGCTGGCCGCCCAGGTCAAGGAACTGGAGACCCGGGCTGTTGAACTGAAGCATGTTGAATCCCATCTGGCGGGCGTCAAAGGCGAGCTTGCCAAGATTTCGGCGGATCGCGATGACCTGCTTGGCCATGTGAAGGCGCTGATGTCCCAGCGTGAGGAAAATGAAAAGCTGCTGCCACCGCTGCGTTCGGAAGTGGAGGCGCTTCGCAGCGAGCAGAGGACGCTGGAGAAGGACAGGCTGTCAGTCACGGACGCCCTGGACAAGGCCCGTGCGGATCGAAAGACCGCCACGGGCGAGGTCGAGTCCCTGCGGCAGGAGATCAGCCGTCTGCAGAAGATGCTGGCGGAACAGCGAGGAAAGCTGGAAGCCGAGACCAAGGCCAGATTTGCCGAGACCACGCTGGCGGAGGCAAAGCTGAAGGACCTGACAGCCAGCGTTAGCGCGGCGGAAAAACGGGCCGCCGAACTTTCTGATGTGCAGAAGCATCTCCTGGAGGCCCAGGCGCGCGTGAAGGAAACGGAGAGGCGTCGGCAGTCGGAGGACAAGCAGCTGGGCGAGTTGACTCGTCAGCAGGAGAAGCTGCGCCGTGAGCTGCAGACTCTGGAAGAGGGAATCAAGGCGGGAACGGTGCAGGTCAACGACCTTGCGAAGAAGATCAAGGCGGAGGAGGCCAGGTCTTCTGATGCGGCGGCCAGGCTTGAAAAGGTCAACTCAGCCCTGCAGGCGGCGGAGGCCAGGCGTGCGGACGTGGAGGCTTCCGCGGTCAAGCTTCGTGAGGAGGAGAAGGCTCTGCGCAAGACCGTGCCGTCGTTGAACAACGAGGTGGCCTCGCTTCAAACGCTTCTGGCCAGGCTGGGCAGGGAACGCGACGAGGCTTCGCAGTATGTGACGCGCCTGAATGTTTCCACCGACGAGTCCCAGAAAAAAGTCGCTGCGCTCCAGCAGCAGATTTCGCAGCTTGAGCAGGCTCAGCAGGTGCGTGAGGAACGGGTCATGAAGGTCCAGGCTGAGGTGGATGTGGAGGCCGGAAGGCTCAAGACGGCGCAGGACAGGACGGCTGCGGCGGAGGCGGCCCTCAAGGAGGTTGAACGAGAGCTGAAGGAATCGAGGGCCAGGGCGGAGGCCGGGCGCTCACAGATCGAGGCTCTGGATGCGGACATGAAGTCAAGACTGGACCGCATTGACGCCCTGAAGCTTGAGGAGAAGCGCCTGGCCGGAGAGTCCGAGGAGCACCGGCGCAGCCTGGCCTCTTCGCAGAGCAGCCTGGCGGAGGTCCAGGACAGGATTCGACAGGAGGAAAAACGTCTTGGCGAATACACGCATGTCGGAGGTCAGGTGCTGTCTCTCGGCGCCGCCCTTGCGTCGCTCGGAACCCGGCATGAAGAAACCACACGGGCGCTTCGTGAGGCTGCCGAACGTGAGCTGGCCCTGCAGGTGAAGATCAACGCCCTGCAGGAAAGCTGTCACCGTGAAGGCGCTCGTGTCGAGGAGGCCAGAAAGGAGAGGATTCGCGCCGAGTCCGAACTGGCTGCCTTTGTCGAGCAGGCCATGAAGCAGAAGGCATCCCTTCAAGCCCTTGAAGGAGAGCAGCGCAAGCGCCTGACGGAGATGGACCGTCTCCTCCAGGACCAGTTGGTGCAGAGCGAGAGGCTCAAGGCCGAGCTGTCCGGGCTGAAGGACCGTCGTGCTGAATTCGCCCAGGCCGAGGCCCAGATCAAGCACTGGCAGGACATCGAGGCGCGGCTGCGCGGCCAGCTTCTTGAGCTTGAGGAGAAGCATGAGATCATGCGTCGCGGCATCCCCGTGGATGAGGGAACCGTGGTGATGTTTGCCAATGACATCATCAAGCGCATCGACCTGATCGATGCGCTCACCTCACGCTTTGGCACCCAGGGCAGCACGGACATCGTCGCCCAGCTTCAGACGCTCAGGGCTTCCTTTGAGGACATCCTGCTTCAGCACGGCGTGACCGAGTTCGATGTTCCTGAGGGAACCGAGGTGGACACCAGCCTTCGTCGGCGCATCGCGGTGGTGGACAGCATCCCTGGCAAGGCCCTGCCGAGGGTGGTTGAAACCTGCCGGACGGGTTATGTGTACTCCCGGGAGGAGGGGCATGAGGTCATCCTGCGCAAGGTCGAGGTCAGGACATCAAGCAAATGAGCCGATTCAGCGTCCCTGGCCTGCCTGAGCCCTGCATTCCAGGGCGTTCCGCATGATTTGTTCGATGTGCGTGACGGGCAGGGAGTAGTGTCCTTCGTTCTCGATCCAGTGGGTTGTCACATGGGGCATGAGGGCGGCGAGCTGCTCGCTGTATCTCCAGGAGATGTTGCGGTCCTCCTTGCCATGCCAGAAGTGAATCAACGTGTCGATGCTGCTCACCTCGAAGCCCCATTCGGAGAGGTAGATGTCGGCATCTGCGATGACCATACGAGGACCGCGCCGGAGGGCCTCGACGATGCCCTGCCTGACGACATTGAAGATCCTTGGATCGGACAGCACGCGCCTGTCCTCCCCGCCCAGCATTCGCATCAGCCATTTGAGCGGCGCCTTGGTGGGGTTGCCTCCGGAGATCACCCTGCCGACCCTCAACAGAAGGCCCAGGACCGGAGGAAAGGTGGACCGGAGACGGATCATGAGCCGGTAGATCCAGAACATGTGTTCATATCCCAGGAATCCGAGCGGAGGGGCGCCGCAGCAGATGCTGGCGCTGAGGATGCGGTCAGGCATGCATCTGGCGGTGGCAAGGACATAGGGGCCGCCGCCGGACCATCCCATCAGATGGAACTTTGGCGCGCCGACATGTGCGGCGAGTTGCTCCAGGGTGTCAGGCCAGTCCAGCAGGGTCCGTCCTGGCTGGTAGTCTGAAAGGCCGATGCCCGGCCGATCCGGGGCGATGAGGCGCAGGCCGAATTTTTCAGCGACATCGGCCATCAGCTCCCCCTGCACTCGTGCGCTTGGCCATCCATGAAAGTAAAAGAGCACTTCTCCTGCGGGGCTGCCGTATTCGGCATAGCCCAACATGAGTCCGTTGCGCAGCTTGAGAAGATGATCAGTCATTCAGGGAATGACGACTTTAAGGGGCGTCACACGTCGTGCAACCCGCCGGGCGAGGATTGTCAAAGGCTCTTCTCACCAAGGAGCACGCTGCTGCATGGAACCGTCTCGTGACGCAGGCCGAACTGCCTGACCGCGCGCTCCTGCAGGTGCGCGACGGCCTCCTCCACGCTGTCGGTCCAGCAGATGAGGTCGATGTCCTCGGGGCTGATGGTGGCACCTTTCACCATGTGATCGACCAGTCCGCGCATTTCGCTCCAGAACTCGGTTCCCATGACGACAACGGGGAAGTTCTTCAGCTTTTTGGTCTGGATCAGGGTGAGCGCCTCGAACATTTCATCCAGGGTGCCGAATCCGCCGGGCATGATGACGAAGCCGTAGCTGTATTTCACCAGCAGCACCTTGCGGACAAAGAAGTACTTGATGGTCACCCAGCGGTCGAGCCAGGGGTTGTGCTTCTGCTCGAACGGGAGCTGGATGTTGCAGCCGACGCTGCGTCCGCCGGCGTCCTTGGCGCCGCGGTTGGCCGCCTCCATGATTCCGGGGCCGCCGCCGGTCATGACGGTGAAGCCCATGCGGGCGATGGCCGCGCCCATCCTGCGGGCAAGCTGGTAGTAGGGATGAGCCTCGTCAAAACGGGCCGAGCCGAACACGGTGATGCAGGGGCCGACAAAGTGCAGGGCGCGGAAGCCTTTCAGGAACTCGGCGGCGACGCTGAAGATCAGGAGCAGCTCCTTGAGCCTGCGGTTGGGGCCGCGGAGCAGGGATCTGTCCACCAGCTGGCGGCAGAAGGCCTCATCGCTGCTTCTGTCCTCCGGGCTCAGGTCTTTCGGGTCGCAGGCCGGCAGGTGGCCCGACACGGCTTCGTTTTCCTTTCTCTGCAACGGGGTATGGGGAGCAATCATGGTTAGCTTGTTTGAGGTGTGCCGGGCTTCCAAGATTCAAAAATTGACCGGGCCATGGTGCTTTTATTGCTGTTCAAAACGCCGATGATTGACTTGTCATGCCTGCTTCCCACCATGCCCTGACCATGGGACTCTTTGATGCACTTGCCAAACAGGCCGTCGGCAGCCTCCTCGGGGGGCGCGGGCAGCCGGCCGACATCCTTTCATCGCTGTTCCAGGAGGCCGGCGGTCTGCCCGGGCTGATGGAACGTTTTCAGAGGGCCGGTCTGGAGGAGGTTTTCGCCTCCTGGGTTTCGTTGGGTGAAAACAAGCCGCTGGGGGCCGCGCAGATGGAGCAGGCCCTGGGCGGGGATGCGATCTCCGGACTGGCGGGCAGGCTGGGGCTGGATGCAGGCATGCTGAAGCCCCTGATGAGCCAGTTTCTCCCGCAGGTCATTGACAGGCTGACTCCGGAAGGACGCATCGATCAGGCGTTTCCGAGCGCCGACCAGCTTCAAAGCGTGCTTGGTGATGTGATGAGGGGCGGGCTTGGCGGCCTGTTTGGCGGACGTTCTTGACCCCCTGACACACCATGGCCACGGACGTCAAGATCACCAAAAGGAAGGAGTTCCTGCCTTTCACGGATGATCTTGAAACGTACCTGGACCAGTTCGGGCGGAGATATTCCCTGCCTGCGACCTATGGCGACCTGCTTGGTTTCACGGAAAGCTATCCGCTCGATGACAAGAACGGCAATCCGACCCACTGGTCGACGGTGCTGTATCCGCGTGAGGTTCAGCAGGACATTTATCCAAGGCTGACCAGCATCTATTCGCTGCTGCGCACGGGGGACCTGCACGCCGTGCCGCACCTCTATGTCGAGCGCGTGGACTTCTGCGAGTTCGGCAACTCGCGCCCGTTCCGGGTGCGCGTGGTCAACCAGTACAACGACAATTACGACCATCTGTATGTGAAGAGGGCGGACGCCTCCCGCGTCTACGGGCTGGAGCTGGAGCACCTGCTGTCCCCCAACCGCATCAACTACCTCGCGCATTCGGGCACCCTGGTGGAGGAGCACATCGCCGGGATCCCGGGTGACGTCTTCATCCGTGACTACCTGGAGCGTCCCGACATCAACGAGGTGCGCATCGCCAAGGAGTTTGTGAAGTTCAGCGAACGCTGCTTCATCCGCCTGCTTGGGGACATGCGCAGCTACAACTACGTGATCGACATCACGCCCGACTTTGAGGACGTGCAGTACAGGGTGAGGGCCATCGACTTCGACCAGCAGAGCTATGAGGGCCGCCGGAGCCTCTACCTGCCGCAGTTTTTCAAGGAGAACAATCCCGTGGTAAGGCTTTGCTCAAAGTGCCTGAACCTGCCGACCATGCGGCAGTATCAGGAGGAGGAGCGCACGCTCATCGCCCGGCGCTACATCAGCGAGCACCAGCGGATTCACACCCTGCTGGACTGCATGAAACGCAACCCGAGGGAGCCCATGGACAAGGTGCGCCAGCTCGCCCTGGAGCTGGGTGAGCATCATCAGACAAGCGGGTTTGAATCCTGCGCCAGCATGGGTGACGTGGTTGAACGCAACCTGGAAATATCACTGGGCAGGCACCTGGTCTGAACCGGGCGTAACGACCAGGCTCAATGAGCGGCCTTTTTCTCCTCGTGTCCGGCGGCGGGCGCGGCATGCGCGTCGTGACCTGCGTCGCCATGACCGTGGGGCTTGTGCATGCCTTCATGCAGGACCTGGGTTTCCTCCCAGCTGTGCTTCGCGCAGGAAGGGGCCAGGATGAGGATGGCGGCGATGGCGGCGGTGAAGGCGGCTTTTTTCATGAAGGGAACGGGAAGGGGTCCGGCATCCTAGGGGTATTGAGACGCTGTGCAATGACCTTTTCGCGAGGTTCCTCGCGCACCTCTTTACACGGCCCCAAAGAGCAGCATCATCGGCATGGTTTCTGAGATTGAATGCCCCCTGTCCCGCCAGCCAAGCCACGTCGGCTGAAAATGACCCTGCTGCTGATGGTGGCCGCCGTCCTTGCGGGCTGGATCTACGGCGAGGTTTACTTCAACCTGGGCAGCAACACCGTGGCCCTGGTTGTCAAGGACTCGCCCGAGGCCCTGCATGTGCGCGGGCGGAAGGGGGAGTGGCGCAAGGCTTCGAGCCTGACTCCGGGCGACCTGGCGTCGGCGATGCTCACGCGGCATTCGGAGGACGGGCTGCGCTGGAGCACCTTGAAGGTGAGGAGGCCGGCCAGGTTTCCCGGCAACCAGATTCAGGCGCTGCTTGGCGCCGAGGTGCATGTGGTCGTCATCCAGCCGGAAAAGTTTGAGTTCATGACCAGCTTCCTGCCGAAGTTCGAGCTGACCACGGCTCATGAGAGGTTGAAGACTGAACGTCTGAACTTTGTCATCACCGCCAATTTCAGGGACCCCAAGGGACGGCCGCTTGGTTATGTCTATCATGAGGGGAGGCAGGTGAACGCTGCCTTCAAGGAGTGGAGCGGCACGTTTTTTGTGAAGGGGGGCAGGCCGTACTTCGGTCCGAAATCGCTGCTCGACGAGGTGCCCGGCCCCATGGAGGAGGCCACGCAGGGTTATCCGGCGGTGATGAAGAACCACACGGTGTTTTCCTATGTGGACCAGAAGCCGGACGCTTTTTTTGACGGTTCCAAGATCACCTATCGTTCACTGGCCGGCATGAGGCGCGACGGAGCCATTGTTTTCGTGCTTTCCGGCGATGGCGGTGTCATGAACGTCAGCGAGGCCGCCGAGCTGGCCAGAAAGCTGGATGTGCAGCATGCGACGCTTCTGGATGGTGGAAGAGCCCTTCAGTACAGTCTTTCAACCGATGACGGCCCCTGGCACTTTGCCGCCACCAACACGGAGAGGGACCTGTCCTGGCATCCGCTCGAGAGGCAGCGCTCCCCTGTTTTCATCGGCGTGCGCAAGAGGGCGCCGCAGATCATCAGTGTCGGACGTTGAAGACTTCCTGCCTTTTGGGTGATCAAGGGCTGGCTTGAAATCGAGGACGCTCTTGGCACGAGGTGCAATTCTGCATCAGGGCGCCTGCGGAGATTGCGATTCGATCTTGACCATGTGGGCCGCCAGCCTCCATGCTGATGCTTAACGGCTGACGCAGTTTGGAATGAACTTACGAGACCAACTCCGAAACATCCTCCCCGAGATCCTGCCCCATGATCCCGATGAGGCGATCAAGGGTACGGAGCTGATCCGTCTTGTGCGGCTCAGGCTTGGGGATGATTACAGCGACGCGACGCTGCGCTATCATTTCTCCATCCTCTCGTATGATTCAACGTCGCCCATCGCGAAGGTTGACCAGGGGCAGGGTTACTATCAGCGGACGAAGAAGGCCGCAGGAAACCATGGCTCGGGGCGGCTGCTGTTTGGTGGAGGCGAGGTGGATGAAGACTCGATGCTGATGCGTTTCCAGCGTGTGCTGGCCATCTACGAGCGCCGCTGCCTCCAGCGTTCCCAGTATCCTTTTCAATTGAATGGAGGGCAGGGGGCCGCTCCGGACATCAAGGGCCTCTGGGACATTCCGGACCTCGTGGCGGCGGAGTGGGACATCGAAACCGGCGCGGATGAAGTCGCACGTTTTGACGCCGGCATGATCGATCTGCGCCGTCATCTTGGAGGGCCTGAGACGAGCCTGGTCGGCGTGCAGGTCAAGCTGGGGCTGACCCTGGACAACTGCGCGTCCGAATTTTTCCAGGCGGTGAGCGCCACACGATGGACCCTGGTGAGCGAACTTGTCATTGCCGAACCGCTGAATGATGAGGCCCTGGTGGAGGCCCTGCGCAGCCTTGGGCATCAATTTGGGGTCGGCATCAGCAGCCTTGGCCTGCAGCTTGACCAGCTCGATGACCTGCCAACGTCCCGTGAGCTGCGCAGCATGAGCCTGGACCAGTTTGAGAAAGTTCAGGAGAAGATGCGTCCGCAGCGAATCACCATCGGTGCGCCGCGCCAGAGGATCGACTGGCAGGCGTTGTCTTCACTGAGAAAGAAGCATGAGCCTGTCGAGGAAATGGTCCAGTGGCTATGTGAATGCCTGAAGCGCAGGCAGCCGGACTGGAAGTAGGCGGCGGCCGGTCCGGTCATCTTTCGGACGTACCCTTGCGGCCGACATAGACAAAGGCTGGCGGAAGGTTGGCCCAGACGATGCGACTGGTTTCCACACCGGGCAGATGACTGTGCAGAAGCCGCCTGAAGCGGCGTCCGCCCGGCAGTTGGTGAAAGCCAAGGTAGGCAAAGGTGGCGAAGCTGCCGCCGGGGCTCAGGTGGGGCAGCACGTTGCGCAGAATGCCTTCCTGCAGGCTGGAGGGAAAGGCCGTCCATGGCAGACCGCTGACGATGACATCAAAGGCGGGGCGTGACTGCAGGTAGGCGCTGAAATCAAACTCCTGGGCACCGGCGACTTCAAAGCGCATGTCCTGGAAGCGTTCACGAAGCTGGCCGGCGAAGGTGGTGTTGATCTCGATGCCCAGGTATTCGGCGTCGTCGGTCATGGCGTCACGGATGGCCTCCGTGAAGGCCCCCGTGCCAGGGCCAAGCTCCAGGATGTGCCTGGCCTTCCAGACACCTGCTGACTCGACCATCCTTTCGGCCAGGGCCGGGCTGGAAGGAGCCACGGCGCCCACGGAATGCCGGTTGCTGATGAATTCACGGAAGAAGGCGGCGGCGGACATTTGGGAGGGGTGTGGAGACCGGCAGGCGGTAGAAAGGAGGACGTGTGGGGCCAGGGGCAAAGCAGGTCGCTGCTATCTGGCCAGCAGCTCCTGGCCGCCAAAAATGACACGTTCGACCATGCCCTTGAGCGTTTGGTCAAGGAAGGGTGTGTTGACGCTTTTCGACCTGATGAACTCCCGGTTGAAGGTGGTGGTTCGTTCCGGGTTGAAGACGATGAACTCGGCGCGTCCGCCCTCCCTGATCGGAACGGGAGGAAGCTTCATGAGGCGCCTTGGTTCTGCGGAGTAGCGTTTCACGACCAGGCCCCAGTCCAGGATGCCGCGGCTGATGAAGTGATGATGCAGGCTCGGCAGCGCTGTCTCCAAACCTGTGATGCCAAAGGGTGCGCTGGCAAAGTCCTGGTTCTTTTCGAAGGGGGTGTGCGGAGCGTGATCGGTGGCTATCACGTCAAACCAGCCCTCCTTCAGGCCCTGAAGGAGGGCTTCGTTGTCCTCCGCCGTTCGCAGGGGCGGATTCATCTTGTAGTGGGTGTCGTAGCTGCCGATGTGCTCGTGGTTGAAAATGAGATGATGGGGGGCGACTTCACAGGTCACCCGGATGCCGCGGTCCTTGGCGCGCTTGATGGTCCGCATCCCTTCCGCAGTGGTCACATGCTGGATGTTGAGGTGCACACCGGTGTATTCGGCAAGCCGGATGTCCCTGGAGATGCAGATTTCCTCGCTGATGCTTGGAATGCCAGCCAGGCCGAGTGAATAGCTGATCCTGCCTTCGTGCATGCAGCCTTTTCCGGAGAGCTCCCTGACTTCACAGTGGCTGGCAAGCGGGAGGTCGTGGTCACGGGCATATTCCATGGCCCGGCGGAGGACCTGGGGGTTGTCCACGGCAAAGCCGTCGTCGGTGAGGAGCACGCAGCCGGCGGCCTTCATGCCGGCGATGCCTGCCAGTTCTTCGCCCTTTCGTCCTTTGGTGATGGCTCCTGCGGTGTAAATGCCGCTGCCGATGCGGGTGCGGCGCGCGCTCTCCAGCACCGTTCGGACCACCCCGGCATTGTCGATGGCCGGAGAAGTGTTGGGCATCATGACAAACCCGGTGATTCCTCCTTGGATGGCGGCTTCAGCACAGGTGGCGATGTTTTCCTTGTCCTCCTGGCCGGGTTCCCGGGCATGGACATGAATGTCGAACATGGAGGGCAACAGAATGCGCCCTGTGCAGTCGATCACCTCACAGTCTTCGACCCCGCTGATCCCGGCGGACACCCCCACAATCCTGTCCCCTTCGACCAGCACATCCTCCGGGTTTAGCTTCGGGCTGTCTTCTGAGGCGATCAGGGCGTTGCGGTAGAGGCGTTTCATGCTACGGGACTGGCAGGCATGATGCCGTGGCTGATCCCAGGGTCAAGGAGGGGCATCGCATTCAGGCCCGATGAAAAAAAGGCCCGCAGGCAGGAGGGCGGCCGCTGGATTCATGAATCCATCCAAGGTTTCAGGAGCTTTTCTGAGATCTCCGGTTTCTTTCCTTGCGCCACATCTGGCGGTGTTTGGCGGCCCAGTCCGTCAGGGCTTTTTCAAATCCCACATCCCGGCCTTCCTTTTCGCTGGCCAGCCACTTGTGCCGGTGAATTTCGGCCAGTTCAGACTGGAATTCGGCGTACGG
>Ga0315900_10011141_pt1 | contig 11162 bp, 10 predicted proteins | sample LakEriMetagenome_FD_203521 | JGI IMG/M metagenome (GOLD analysis project Ga0315900, IMG submission 203521) | Freshwater fungal communities from buoy surface, Lake Erie, Ohio, United States - Buoy 12 MA114 | ecosystem: Environmental > Aquatic > Freshwater > Lake > Lake biofilm | place: USA: Lake...
ATCCCGGTACTCGACCACCTGATCGTGGCAGGCAGCCGTTGCGTCTCCTTTGCCGAGCGGGGCTGGCTGTGACACGACAGCCAGCCGTGTCCCATCGCGCCGCCCATCCTTTCGCTGGACATGGCTTGACGAGCGCGGCATAATCGAGGGCTTTTCGGCGCCTTGGCGCGCCTTTTTCAGTATTGACCGCGGCGCGCCCGAAGGCCGCCGCCTTCTCAGGAGCATGGCCATGGCCCGCGTATGCCAGGTGACCGGCAAAGCCCCGATGGTGGGCAACAATGTCTCGCACGCCAACAACAAGACCAAGCGCCGCTTCCTGCCCAATTTGCAGTCGCGCCGGTTCTGGGTTGAAGGCGAAAACCGGTGGGTGCGCCTTCGCCTGACCAATGCCGCCCTGCGTCTCATCGACAAGAAGGGCATCGATGTGGTGCTGGCCGACATGCGCGCCCGCGGCGCCGCTGTCTGACGCCGCCCATCAACGCCCGCTGACAGGAGCCCTCCACCATGCGTGACAAGATCAAGCTCGAGTCCACCGCCGGGACCGGCCACTTCTACACCACCACCAAGAACAAGCGCACGCACCCCGAAAAGATGGAGATCAAGAAGTTCGATCCCGTCGCGCGCAAGCACGTGGCCTACAAGGAAACCAAGATCAAGTAAGGCGCAGTGCCCCACGTCGGGCACCAGGCGCGTCCACAAAAAACCCCGCCTAGGCGGGGTTTTTCTTGAGCATCGCGACCGGCTGTCGCGATGCTGTCGCACCCTCAGGCGGCGTAGCGCCGTACTCGAAGCGCGAGTTCCTGCAGCGGAACCTGCCCGCTGGCCTCGGCACGCGCCAGCCACTGCTGCAGCTTCTCGAGCAGCTGATCGCGGCTGAGGGTGGAACGCTCCCAGAGCGCCGCGAGTTCCTCGCGCATCTCGACCAGCTTGCGCACCCGCTCGCTGGCCGCGAAGACCTCACCGAGGCGGGCCTTCTGCTCGGCCGTCCACTTGGCGGTGTCGCGCACCAGCCAGGACCGCGACGACGCCAGCAGGGCACGCTGCGGTGCCGCGTTGCCCAGTCGCCGGGCCTCCTCGGCGCAGGCTCGCCGCAGCGTGTCGGCGAAGGCGGCCATCATGTCATAACGGTTGACGATGACAGCCTGCAGGGTCTGGACATCGACCACCGGCCGGGCTGCCGTGAACTTCGGCGTGGGTGCCAGTCGGCGCACGCGGGCCAGCCCGATCAGGCTGAGCGTACGAATGTAGAACCAGCCGATGTCGAACTCGTACCACTTCGCCGAGAGCTTGGCCGAGCTGGCGTAGGCGTGGTGGTTGTTGTGCAGCTCCTCGCCGCCGATGAGGATGCCCCATGGCAGGATGTTGGTGCTGGCATCCGGGCAGTCCCAGTTGCGGTAGCCCCAGTAGTGCCCGATGCCATTGATGATGCCGGCGGCGGTCACCGGTATCCAGAGCATCTGCACCGCGAAGACCGTGAGGCCGATGGCGCCGAAAAGCAGGACGTCGATCAGCAGCGTGAGATAGATGCCGATGCTCGGATGGCGGGTATAGAGATGACGCTCGATCCAGTCGTTGGGTGTGCCGTGACCGAACTTCTCGATGGTTTCGCGGTTGGCCGCCTCGGCGCGGTAGAGCTCCACACCCTCGAGCAGCACCTTGCGCAGGCCCCGGGTCTGGGGGCTGTGGGGATCGTCAGGGGTCTCGCAGCGGGCGTGATGCTTGCGGTGAATGGCGGCCCACTCGCGGGTAACCATGCCGGTGGTGAGCCACAGCCAGAGCCGGAAGAAATGCGACACCACCGGGTGCAGATCGAGCGCCCGGTGCGCCTGGCATCGGTGCAGATAGATGGTCACCGCCGCGATGGTGATGTGCGTGGTGATCAGCGTGAAGGCAACGATCTGCCACCCGCTGAAATCGAGCAGACCGGTGTTGAGGAACGCGAGAACGGTGTCCAGCAAAGCGGTTTCTCCGGAAAACGTCAGGACTGCCTCGCAGTGTACCCGTTCGACGCCCCTGTCAGAACCCTGACTTCGCGCTGGGGAAACGGGATCTCGACACCATCGGCACGCAGCGCCGCGAGGATGGCGCGGTTCAGTTCGGACTGCACCACCGAGCGTCCGATCTCACCCTGCGAGATCGAACACGCAATCTCGATCTCGAGACCGTCGGCGCCGAAGGCCGCCAGCATGCCGACCGGCGGCGGCTCGGCCACGACCCGCGGATGGGTCGCCACCACCGCCTCGAGCCTCGGCAGCAGGGTCTCGAGATCGGTGCCGTAGGTGACCGACACCTTGCAGCGCAAGCGGGCCGAGGCTTGCTGCGAGAAATTCTGCACCGGGTTGGTCATCAGCATCTCGTTGGGCACGATCAGCGACCATCCCTCGAGCGAGCGAATGACCGTGAAGCGCGTGCGGATCTCGGTCACCTGGCCGTGATAGCGGTCGACGGTGACGAAATCGCCGAGCCGCACACGCCGCTCGAGCAGGACCACGAAGCCGCTCACGTAGCTGCTCGCCACCCGCTGCAACCCGAGACCGATGCCCACACCGAGCGCGCCGCTGAAGACCGACAGCGCGGTCAGGTCGAGTCCGACGAGCGACAACCCGACCATCACGGCAATCAGCAGCAGCAGCGCGCGCATCACGCGTGCGAGCACCACCCGTACCGCCATGTCGCCCGCCTCGACCGCCAGCAGGCGGCGCTCGAGCAGCGCACCGACCCACAGCGCACCGAGCAGGGTCACCAGGACCCAGAAAGCGGCCGAGACGATCGTGAGCAGGGACACCCGCTCCTTGCCCACCGGAACCTCGAGTTCGTCGGCGAAGGCGATGACATCGTCGGCCACGCCAGTCAGGTAGAGCGCCACCACCACCCAGACGAACCCCACCAGCACGCGCTCGAAGGCCAACAGCGCCGGGGTGGGCGCCAGTCGTGACACCCCGTGGACGATGCCCCGCACCAGCGCGAGCGCGGCCAGCAGCACCGCGGCAAGATGCAGCAGATGCGTGCTGTGCCAGATCGCGAGCACCGGCTGCACGAGCAGCACCAGCGCGGCCGCGAAGCCAGGGAGCAGGATGCGTCCTAGCGCCCCACGGGCGGCCTCGGCGGCCAGCCGGGTCCGCGAGGGCGCAGCGTCATCAGGCTCGTCGATGGCCGGCTGACGACGGGCCCGCGCGATCACCCAGCGCTCGGCCAGCAGCGCGAGCAGCAGACAGAGAAGGATCGACCCTACCTGCCAGAGCACATCGGACTGCTGCAGGTCGGCCCACAGTCCGCGCAACAGTGGCGGCCAGCGCGAGGCGGAGGCGTCGGTCGGCAGGGAATCCATGAGCGTTGTCAGGCAGGGCTGCGCCAGCGCACCGCGTAGAAGGCATCGGTGCGATCCCGGTCGGGACGAAGTGCCAGCACCTGCGAGGCGGGGTCGAACAGCGACACGCCCTGCGCGGCCAGACACTCGCCCGCGCCCTGCAGGACCCAGCCGGGATGGTCGCGCTCGAAATCCCGTCGCACGGCTTCGTTTTCCTCGTCGAGCAGACTGCAGGTGGCGTAGACCAGAACGCCGCCGGGGCGCACCAGCCGCGCGGCAGCCGCAAGGATGCTCCGCTGAGTCGCCCCGAGCGCGGTCAGACTGACGGGGTCGAAGCGCCACTTCAGATCGGGGTTGCGACGCAGCGTGCCGGTGCCGCTGCAGGGCGCGTCGACAAGGACCGCATCGGCCCGCCCGGCCAGACGCGCGAGCTTGGGATCATGCTCGCTGTCGATGCCGAAAGGCTGCACGTTGCTCGCCCCCGAGCGAGCCAGGCGCTCACGCATCCGGCTGAGGCGCGCAGCCGACACATCGCAGGCGAAGACCTGCCCTGTGCCGCGCAGCAGTGCCGCGAGCGCGAGGGTCTTGCCGCCCGCGCCCGCGCAGAAATCGACCACGGTCTGCCCACGCCGGGGCGCCACGAGATGGGCCAGCAGCTGGCTGCCGGCATCCTGAACCTCGACCAGCCCCTCGCGAAAGGCGCGGGTGCGCTCCAGTGCGGGCTTGCCCTGCACCCGCAGCGCCAGGGGCGCCAGTGGCACCGGCTCGGCCGCGATGCCGTCCTCGGCAAGCGCCGCCCGCGCGCCGGCACGATCGGTCTTGAGCAGGTTGATCCGCAGATCGAGCGGCGCCGGCTCGAGCAGCGACGCGCCCAGGGCCTCGACCTGTTCGGCGGGCCAGCGGGCAGCCAGCCGCTCGTCGAGCCAGTCGGGCAGGCTGAGACGGATAGCTCGCGGCAGCGTGGCGGCGTCGATGCGGTCGCGCGCCGCGTGAACCTCGAGCAGCCGGGCCGCGAGCGGTCCACGCCCGCTCTGGGCGGCATGCGCGTACAGACGACGGTTGCGGAGGATGTCCCACACGGCCTCGGCGACGCGGCCCCGATCGCTGCGCCCCATCGCGGGATGCGCCGCGAAGAAGCGCCGCAGCCCGACATCGGCCGGTTCGACGCCCTCGAGCAGTCGCGCGAGTGCCGTCTGCGCGAGTTCGGCAACGTCGCTCCTTGGCACCGCCCGCGGCTGACGGCGAGCCTTCATGGCGACGGTGCGCGCGCGAACAACGCACGCAACACCCGAGGATAGAGTTCGTGCTCGGCCGCCAGCACGCGCGCCGCGAGGCTGTCTTCGTCGTCGTCGGGGAGCACCGCAACGACCGCCTGACCAAGGATGGGTCCACTGTCGAGCGCGGGCTCCACCAGATGCACCGTGGCGCCGTGCTGCGCGACCCCGGCCTGCAGCGCGCGCCGGTGCGTGTCGAGCCCGGGGAAGGCCGGCAGCAATGAGGGGTGGATGTTGACGATGCGCCCGGCGTACCGCTGGACGAACTCCGCCGACAGGATGCGCAGGTAGCCCGCGAGCACGATCCAGTCGATCGCCTCGGCAGCCAGGCAATCGGCGAGTTCCCGGTCCTGGGCAGCGCGATCGAGGGACCGGTTCAGCGGTACGATGCGCACCGGCAGGCCGAGCGTCCGTGCCGTGGCGACGGCCTCGATCTCGGCGCGGTGCGCCACCACCGCGGCGAGCGTCGCGGGCCAGTTTTCGGCGCGGGCTGCGTGAGCGATGGCCGCCATGTTCGAGCCCCGGCCCGACACCAGGATCGCAAGCCTGGGCCGACCCGACGGCGGTGACGAGGACGAAGCGCTTCGCTGCATGGCAGCAATGGTAGCACCCAGGCGCGCAGACCCCCTCGGAAACCGTTATAATTCAACGTTTTACTGGATTTCACGGACCTCGGACAAGCCCGATGAAAGTCTTTCGCCGCCTGCCTCCGCCCGCGCAGCGCCAGCCCTGTGCGCTCACGATCGGCAATTTCGACGGCGTGCACCTCGGTCACCGGGCGGTTCTGCAACGACTGGTGGCGGTGGCGCGCGAGCGCTCGCTGCCGGCCTGCGTGCTGACTTTCGAGCCTCATCCGCGCGAGTACTTCGCGCGCGTGCGCAGCGCCCCGCCGGGCGAGGCACCCGCGCGCATCCTCACCGAGCGCGACAAGCTCGACGCGCTGGCCGCCTGCGGCATCGATCGCGTGTGTGTGGCGCACTTCAACGCCTCGATGGCGGCCATGCCCGCCGAGCGCTTCATCGACGACCTGATCGTCGATGGCCTTCAGGCGCGCTACCTGCTCATCGGTGACGATTTCCGCTTCGGCGCCGGCCGCCGCGGGGATCACGCCATGCTCGCGGCAAGCGCGCCGGCGCACGGCCTCGCGCTCGAGCGGATGCCGACCATCGCCGACCAGGGAGAACGCTACTCGAGTTCGGCGGTACGACGGGCACTGGCCGGCGGCGACCTCGCCCGGGCCCGCGCGCTGCTCGGGCATCCCTACTGCATCTCCGGCCACATCATCCACGGGCGCAAGCTAGGGCGCACCCTTGGCTTTCCCACGCTCAACCTGCGTATTCCCCACACCAACCCGGCCATCAGCGGCATCTTCATCGTGCAGGTGCACGGCCTGGCCGACCGCCCGCTGCCGGCGGTGGCCAGCCTCGGCACCCGCCCGGCCGTCGAGCATGCCGGCCGACTGCTCCTCGAAGTCCATGTCTTCGACTTCGCCGAGAGCGTGTACGGACGGCTGGTCCGGGTGGAGTTCATCGCCCGGCTGCGCGAGGAGCGCCACTACGAGAACCTCGATCTGCTCGTCGAGCAGATCCATCGCGATGCCCGAGCGGCGCGCGAGCACTTCGGCATCTGACCCCAGGAAAGCTTCCATGGCCGACGACAAGGCACCGCGCAAGGCGGGCGGCTCCCCCGCCAGCGCCTGGCGCGACACCCTCAACCTGCCCGACACCCCCTTCCCGATGCGCGGCGACCTCGCGAAGCGCGAGCCGCAGTGGGTGCAGCAGTGGCAGGACAAGGGCATCTATCGGCGGATCCGCCAGCACTCGGCCGGGCGCCCGCTGTGGGTGCTCCACGACGGCCCGCCCTATGCCAACGGCGACCTGCACATCGGACATGCGGTCAACAAGATCCTCAAGGACGTGGTCGTCAAGAGTCGCCAGATGGCGGGCTTCGACGCGCGCTACGTACCGGGCTGGGACTGCCACGGCATGCCGATCGAGATCCAGATCGAAAAGCAGTTCGGCAAGCACCAGCCCGCCGATCTGGTCCAGAACCGTTCACGGGCCTACGCCACCGAGCAGATCGCGCGTCAGAAGAAGGACTTCATCCGGCTGGGCGTACTCGGCGAGTGGGACAACCCCTACCTCACGATGGCCCCGCGCACCGAGGCCGACGAGCTGCGCGTGCTCGGTCGCCTGCTCGACAAGGGCTACGTCTACCGCGGCCTGAAGCCGGTCAACTGGTGCTTCGACTGCGGCTCGGCGCTGGCCGAGGCCGAGGTCGAGTACGCCGACAAGACCGACATCGCGGTCGACGTCGGCTTCCCCTTCCTGCCGGAGCAGGCGGGCACGCTGGCCGCGGCCTTCGGGCTGCCCGAGCTGCCGCTGCAGCGCGGCTACGCGGTCATCTGGACCACCACCCCCTGGACGCTGCCGGCCAACCAGGCGCTCAACCTGCACCCCGAGGTCGAGTACGCGCTGGTGCGCACCGTCTGGCAGGGCGAACCGGCGCTGCTGGTGCTCGCCGCCGGCCGGGTCGAGGCCTGCCTGCAGGCGTGGGGGCTCGAGGGCGCCGAGATCGCGCGCTGCCGCGGCGCGGCGCTCGATCTCGTGCGCTTCGCGCATCCGTTCCACGACCGCGAGTCGCCGGTGTACCTCGGCGAGTACGTGACCACCGACACCGGCACCGGCCTGGTCCACTCGTCGCCGGCCTACGGCGTCGAGGATTTCCTGTCGTGCAAGCGCTATGGCATGCGCGATGCCGACGTGCTGCAGCCGGTGCTCGGCGACGGCACCTACGCCGCCTCCTTGCCGATGTTCGGCGGCCGCTCGATCTGGGAGGCCAACCCGCTGATCGTCGAACACCTGCGCAGCCTCGGGAGGCTGTTCTCGGCCACGAAGTACGTGCACAGCTACATGCACTGCTGGCGCCACAAGACGCCGGTGATCTACCGGGCATCGAGCCAGTGGTTCGCCGGCATGGACCTCACCCCGCGCGACGGCGGACCCACGCTGCGCGAGACCGCACTGCGCGGTGTCGAGGCCACCGCCTTCTATCCGGCCTGGGGCAAGGCGCGACTGCACGGCATGATCGCCAACCGCCCCGACTGGACCCTCTCGCGCCAGCGCCAGTGGGGCGTGCCGATGGCCTTCTTCGTGCACCGCGAAACCGGCGAGCTGCATCCGCGCACGCCCGAGCTGCTCGAGGCGGTGGCGCAACGCATCGAGGCGGGCGGCATCGAGGCCTGGCAGCGGCTCGATCCGGCCGAACTGCTCGGCGACGAAGCCGCGTCCTACGACAAGAACCGCGACACGCTCGATGTCTGGTTCGACTCCGGCAGCACCCATGCCACGGTGCTGCGCGGCTCGCACCGGGACCAGTCGCACTTCCCCGCCGACATGTACCTCGAAGGCAGCGACCAGCACCGCGGCTGGTTCCACTCCTCGCTGCTCACCGCCTCGATGACCGATGGCTGCGCGCCCTACCGCTCGCTGCTCACCCACGGCTTCGTCGTCGACGGCGAAGGCCGCAAGATGAGCAAGTCGCTGGGCAACGTGATCGCCCCTCAGAAGGTGTCCGACACGCTCGGCGCCGAGGTTCTGCGGCTGTGGGTCGCGTCGACCGACTACTCGGGCGAGCTGTCGCTGTCCGACGAGATCCTCAAGCGCGTCGTGGAGGCCTACCGCCGAATCCGCAACACGCTGCGCTTCCTGCTCGCCAACCTGGCCGACTTCGACTCCGAGACCGATCTCGTCGCCCCCGACGCGATGCTCGAGATCGACCGCTACGCGCTCGCGCTCACCGCGCAATGGCAGGCCGGCATCGAGGCCGACTACGGTCGCTTCGAGTTCCATCCGGTGGTCGCGCGCCTGCAGACCTTCTGCTCCGAGGACCTCGGCGCGTTCTACCTCGACATCCTCAAGGACCGGCTCTACACCACCGCAGCCGGCAGCCACGCCCGGCGTTCGGCGCAATCGGCGCTGCACCATGTGGCCCACAGCCTGGTGCGGCTGATGGCTCCGATCCTGTCCTTCACCGCCGAGGAGGCCTGGCCGCTGCTCGCACCGCGGCTGCACCGGGAGGCGGGCGAAACCATCTTCACGCAGACCTGGCCGGTCGTGCCGCAGCCCGCCGATGCGGCGCCGCTGCTCGCCCGCTGGGCACGCATCCGCGAACTGCGTGCGCTGGTGCTGCGCGAACTCGAGACCCGCCGCGCCGCTGGCCTGATCGGCTCCTCGCTGCAGGCCGAGGTCGAGCTCGCCCTGTCGGCCGAGGATCGGGCGCTGCTCGCCACGCTCGGTGACGATCTGCGCTTCGTGCTGATCACCTCGAGTGCCACGCTCGCCGCTGCGCAGCCCGCTGACACCGACCCGCAGGTGCGCATCACGGCAAGCACCCACGCGAAGTGCGAACGCTGCTGGCACCTGCGTGCCGATGTCGGCCATGATGCCGCGCATCCCACGCTCTGCGGGCGCTGCACCAGCAACCTTTTCGGGGGGGGCGAAGTGCGGCGGGCGGCCTGAGCGGCATGCCGCCGTGCCGTGCCCCGAACGACTCGGCGAGCGCCCCGAGGGCACCTAGCGAGCGCGAACGCGCCCCCCACCCAGGAGACCGTCTTGGCCCGTCCGAAATCCCGGTCCTACCGGCCCTTCAGCCCCTGGCTGCTGCTGGCGCTCGGGGTGATCGTCATCGATCAGCTCACCAAGAATCTGGCGCTTCGCAGCCTCGCACATGGTGAGCGCGTGCCGGTGATTCCCGGCTGGTTCGACATCACGCTGGTCTTCAACCCCGGCGCAGCCTTCAGCCTGCTCGCCAACGCTGGCGGCTGGCAGCGCAATTTCCTGATCGGCATGGGACTGGTGGCGGCCTGCGTGCTGATCTGGCTGCTGCGTCAGCATGGCTCCCAGAGGCTCTTTTCAACCGGGCTGGCGCTGATCCTCGGCGGCGCACTGGGCAATGTGGTCGACCGGATCTTTCTGGGTCAGGTGGTCGACTTCCTGCTGCTCTACCACCGCGGCTGGTACTGGCCCGCGTTCAACGTCGCCGACGCCGCGATCACCGTCGGCGCGACGCTGCTGATCGTCGATGAACTGCGTCGCGTTCGCAGCAGCCGCTGAGCACGCGCCCGCCCGGCCCCGCGCCCGCCGAATCCACCCGAAAACACCGCCATGGAACTGCTGAACCGACACCTGCTGCTGGGCATCACCGGCGGGGTCGCCGCCTACAAGGCGGCGGAACTCGCGCGCGAACTGCAGCGGCGCGGCGCCACCGTGCAGGTCGTGATGACCGAAGCCGCCACGCGATTCATCGGCCCCCCCACCTTCCAGGCGCTGACAGGGCAACCGGTGTTCACCGACGCCTGGGATCCGCGTATCGACAATGCGATGGCGCACATCGAACTCTCGCGCCGGGCCGATGCGATCGTGGTTGCGCCCGCAACCGCCGACTTCATGGCCAAGCTCGCGCATGGCCTCGCCGACGATCTGCTCTCGACGCTGTGCCTCGCGCGTGCCCGCCCGCTGCTGATCGCCCCGGCGATGAACCGCGAGATGTGGGCGCAGGCCCCCACGCAGCGCAACGTCGCACTGCTGCGCGCCGACGGGGTAAGCCTGCTCGGACCCGGCAGCGGCGAGCAGGCATGCGGCGAGACCGGCCTTGGTCGCATGCTCGAACCCGACGAGATCGCCGAGGATATCTGCGCGCACTTCGTTGCCCAGCGAATGGCCGGCTTGTCGGTACTGGTCACCGCTGGCCCGACCTTCGAGCCGATCGATCCGGTGCGCGGCATCACGAACCTGTCATCGGGCAAGATGGGGTTCGCGATCGCCCGCGCCTGCCGGCGGGCAGGCGCGCAGGTGCTGCTGGTCGCGGGCCCGACGATGCTGCCGACACCGCGTGGCGTCGCGCGCATCGACGTGCGTACCGCCCGCCAGATGCACGAGGCGGTGATGGCCAGGCTCGCCGCCCCCGGCGAGCGTACCGATGTCTTCGTGTCGGTGGCCGCGGTCGCCGACTGGCGGGTAGCCAACGCCAGCGCCAGCAAGCTCAAGAAGGGCGATGACGGTCAGCCACCACAGCTGCAATTCGCGCAGAACCCCGACATCCTTGCCGGCGTTGCCGCGATGCCGGGCGCCCCCTTCTGCGTGGGCTTCGCGGCCGAGAGCGAAGACCTCGAACGCCACGGCCAGGAAAAGCGCGCGCGCAAGGGTGTGCCCTTGCTGGTCGCCAACATCGGCCATGAAACCTTCGGCCAGGACGACAACGAGCTGCTGCTGATCGACGCGGCCGGCTCGCACCGGGTCGCGCGCGCGAGCAAGCAGGCGCTTGCCGCTCGGCTGGTCGAAGAGATCGCGCAGCGGCTGCCGGCAGCAGGCCGCTGAGCGAACGTATCGGTTGCTCGTGCAACCAACCACCGAAGACCGGAGAACGCCGATGAATGCAGCCAGCACCCTGCGCGTCGCGGTGCGCATCCTCGACGAAAGCATGCGCGCCCGGCTGCCCGCTTACGCCACCGAGGGTAGCGCGGGGCTCGACCTGCGGGCCTGCCTGGAAGCCCCTCTGGAACTCGTGCCGGGACAAACCGA
>Ga0315900_10011144_pt1 | contig 11161 bp, 6 predicted proteins | sample LakEriMetagenome_FD_203521 | JGI IMG/M metagenome (GOLD analysis project Ga0315900, IMG submission 203521) | Freshwater fungal communities from buoy surface, Lake Erie, Ohio, United States - Buoy 12 MA114 | ecosystem: Environmental > Aquatic > Freshwater > Lake > Lake biofilm | place: USA: Lake...
TCCAGTTCGGTGATCTGGCCGCGCAGGGCCTCGACCTCCTCGGGGCGCACATGGTCGTTGATCTGACGCAGGTCCTCCAGCCGGGTGATCTCAGCCTCAATCCGGGCCCTCATGGTGCTTTTGGCGTCGGCGACGAGTTTTGCCATCTCGTCCTCGGCCATCTTGCGGCACGCCGCCATCATGGCCGGAAAGAGCTTCTTGCGGACCGGCGCCTTTTCCAGCAGGCGTGCAGGACTGGCCTTGTCGAGCCTGGCATGAAGGTAGGCGACGTCCTGCCGCAGGTCCTTGCCGGAGTGATCGACCACGATGCGGATCGGAGCGGGTGCGAGGAAGCGGTCGGCATGGAGCCTGGCCGGCGCCACGCACTCAATGACAAAGTGGGTTTCCAGGACCAGTCCTTCATTGCCGGAGGCTCGCCAGGCGGCGAAGCCGGAGTTGCCCTGTTCGCCACCGAGGAGAAGATCGAGCGCCCCGCGGACGATGGGATGGTCGATGGTCAGGAAGGAGACGTTTTCACGCGTGATGGCTCGCTGGCGGTCAAAGGTGCCGGTCAGGCCCTCCTCGGGCAGGGAGGGAAAGGCGTCGGTGATGAGGTCGCCGCGCTTGAAGACATAGCTGCGGTTTTCCATCTCCTCGATCTCCAGGCCGAAGTGGTCGGCAAGGCGGATGAAGAACTCTTCGAACTCATCATCGGCATCCTGGCCGCGAATGGCCGAAATGACGCCTTCGGCCTGCTCGGGCTTGCAGGAGTTCAGCTCGAGGAGGCGGTCATGCCCTTTCTCCAGCTTCTTCACCACCCTGGCTTTGAAGGCCTGGGTTTCCTTGATGAAGGCTGACAGGGCCTTTTCATGGAAGCCCTCCAGGACGGGCTCGAGCGAGGTCCGAAGGCCCTGGGCGATTTCAGTGGCGCCATGAAGGTTCTTTTCAAAGGCGTTCAGTCCTTCGTCATACCAGCGGGCGAGCACTTCCTCGCCGGTGCCCTTGATGTAGGGAACATGCACGTGGATGGTGCTGGTCTGGCCGATGCGGTCGAGGCGGCCGATGCGCTGCTCCAGAAGCTCCGGATCCTCGGGCAGGTCAAAAAGCACGAGGTGGTGGGCGAACTGGAAGTTGCGGCCTTCGCTGCCGATCTCGGAACAAAGAAGGATGCGCGCGCCCTCCTCCTCCTCGGCGAAGAACGCGGCCTGGCGGTCACGCTGCATGAGCGTGAGGCCTTCATGGAAGAGCGCGGCGGTGACGTTGATCTCACGCACGAGGCGCTCGTGAATTTCCTCGGCCAGCCCGCGGGTGCGGCAGATGAGAAGAACTTTTTGTTCGCCGAGGCTTTTCAGCAGGGCGGCCAGCCATTTCACCTTCGCCTCGAGGGCGTCATCGCCCGCCGCCAGCGCGGCCAGGTGCGCCTTGCGTTCCGGAAACCCGCTCAGTGCGGCGCGGGTGTTGCGGAACATGACACGGCCGGTGCCGAACTCATCCAGCAGGGCCGCGATGAGCTTCTCCCTCACGCCTTCCTGGCCGGCTTTCAGCGCCTTGGCTAGATCCTGAACATGGCTGGACTTCCGGGCAAAGAGCTTTTGATCCGCCGCCGTGAGGTTTCTGCCGTTCAGCAGACGGTCCACGGCGCTGGCGACCTCCTCATAATGACCGGTTTCTTCAAGAAACTGGGCAAGGTCGGCATAACGGCTGGCATCAAGCAGTCGCAGGCGCGCGAAATGTCCCTCGGGGCCGAGTTGCTGGGGGGTGGCGGTCAGCAGGAGCAGGCCGGGGATTTTCGCGGCCAGCGTCTCCACCAGCATGTAGGCGGGACTGGCCGCCCCCGGGCTCCATTCGAGGTGATGGGCTTCATCGACGATGAGGAGGTCCCACCCGGCTTTCCGCACCTGGTCGGCTCGGTCGCCGGACTTGGCGAGGAAGGATGTGCTGCAGATGACGAGCTGGCTTTCCAGGAAGGGATTGGCGTCCTCCTCCCCGGTTTCGATTTCATCACAACGAGCCTCGTCAAAGATGGAGAAGCGCAGGTTGAAGCGACGGTAGAGTTCGACAAACCATTGATGCACCAGGGCGTCGGGAACCAGGATGAGGACACGTTCAGCGCGTCCGGTGAGGTGCAACCGGTGGAGAATCAGGCCTGCCTCGATGGTCTTTCCAAGGCCCACTTCGTCGGCGAGCAGCACGCGCGGCACCAGGCGCCCGCCCACCTCGCTGGCGATGTACATCTGGTGTGGCAGCAGGTCCACGCGTCCGCCGCAAAAGCCGCGCAGGGGGCTTTGACGAATGGCGGCGCGGCGCTGCAGGGCCTCGACGCGCAGGTCAAAGGTGTCGAGGTCATCCACCTGGCCGGCCATGAGGCGGTCCTGGGGCTTGCTGAAGCTGATGGTGTCGGCGAGCTCCGCCTCGCTGATCTCGGCAGCATCGGCGCCGAGGTAGAAGATCATGCCGTTGCGCTCCTCGATGCCCTCCACCTCCACCTGCCTGCCCTCATGGGTCCTGATGGTGTCGCCGGGCTGAAACCTGACGCGGCGCAGCGGTGCGCCGGTGAGCGAGTACTGACGCATTTCACCGGCGGCCGGGAAGAAGAGTTCGATGCGGCCGTACTGGGCCTTCATCACCACGCCGAGGCCGAGTTCGGGCTCGTTGTTGCTGACCCAGCGTTGTCCAGGAAGAGGTTGATCCATTGTCTTTGAAAAAGGGGGGCGCGATGGTAGGGGCGCAAGTCCTGTCTGCAAGCGGGATTCAGAAGAGATCAAGGCAAGTTCAGCCGGGCGTAAATCCGCTCCTGCTCTCCTTGCCCGGCCCGTGGCCCGCATGGGTTGTCGATAAGTGTTTTGCGAGTGCTTCGGGTCCGGCTTCCATGAAAATTTTACGACCGTTGACGCGGGGCGGGAGGCTCCGTGATGTAGGTTGGGAAACGGCTTGATCCTGCCATCGTTCACGCCCGGGCCTGTGAGGAGAATACCGCGTCATCCAGGGTGCGTTTCAAGATGTCGAGATCCTCCTTGTCCCTGAGCTTGTCGCCTTTGACGGACTGGATGTAGATGGCGTCGATCGCCACGCCTTTTTCCGTGCAGATGCGGGCATGGGTGACGCTGTGGCCGAGCTTGCCGATCGCCATGAAAAGATCGTAGAGGAGGCCGAGCCTGTCAACCAGCTGAAGCTCCGCGACGGTGTGGTCTGGCGAGATGTCGTTGTTGATGAAGATGCGCTGGGGGATTTCCTCCATGACCTCGTCAAAGCCGGGGATCGCCTTGCGGACGGCGGCGATGGCGGGTGAGAAGTCGAACTTCTGCTGGATGAAGGCGTCGCGCACGGCCTGCTCAACGCGCTGCCGTGCGCTCTTGTTGGTGACGGCGGCGAAGTTGGTGTTGCAGACCCTGAAGATGTCCAGGACGAGGTTGTCACCGCGCTGGTAGAGGTCGGCGCTGAGGATGTTGATGCTCTGGGCTGCGAGCGCTCCGGAGATCCTGGCCAGCAGCAGGTGGCGGTCCCAGCAGACCACGGTGAGTTCGCTGTAGCCCTGTTCGGGGTGGTCCTCCCAGGTCATGACAGGCATGAGCCCGGCGGCGGCTTCCTCCTGGGTGAGCTGGATGAAGAACTGACGGAACTGTCGGATGTGCGCAGCGATGACGGCGGGATCTCGGAAGTTGAAGTAATTCCGCGGCATGTGCTGGAAGTGCGCGCTGATCTCCAGGCTGTAGTCCGTATCGAGCTCCTTCTCGACGGCCTTGCGCAGCTCGTCCAGCGGGACGGAGACACGCCGCATGAAGTCTGCGGGCGCGTCAAGGTAGGCGACGACGCTGTGATAGAGCTGGAGGATGGACGCCTCCTTGTAGCCGGACCAGCTCGCCTCGCTGGTGCCCCTGGAGTCGGCGTAGGTCATGACCAGGAGGGTGTCGAGGTACTCCTTGGTCTTCACCAGGGATGCGACTTCACCAATGACCTGGGGGTCCTCCAGGTTGGAGGTGGTGGCCGTGCGGTACATCAGCAGGTGGTTGTCCACCAGGAAGAGCAGCAGCTTGCGGCGCTCGCCCTTGATCTGAAGCCTGCGGCTGACGGCGTCGGCGAGAACGGTGCTTTCGGCGTCATGAGCTTTGGCGTTGGCCGCCCGGCCGGCGTCATGCAGCAGCAGCGCAAGGTAGAGGATCTCGGGCTGATGAAGGTCGTGGAACAGCTTTGTGTACAACGAGGGCCGTGACTGGGCTCCGGCGTCGCTGAGCTCGTCGAGGATGTCGATGGTGCGCAGAGTGTGCTCGTCGGCGGTGTAGCGGTGGAAGAACTCGTGCTGGACGAGGTTGGTCATGGCTCCGAACTCGGGCATGTAGCGGCCGAGGAAGCCGACGCGGTGCATCTGGCGCAGGACGCGTGCGACATCCCCCTTCTGGGAGAGGATGGCGAGGAAGGTTTCGCGGACGCTCTTGTTGTAGCGGTAGCTGACGTTGACGAGGCGGAAGCTGGCCTGCATGAGCTGGAAAAGCTCGGGGCTCATGCGCAGGTGGCGCTTCTGCGTGTGCAGGAAGGTGCGCATCAGCCGTTCTGGCTCGGCCTTGTAGATGTCCTTGTCCTCGGGGAACAGGCGCTCGCTGCGGATGATGAAGCCGTCGAGCTTTTCGGTGCGCTTCTGGGCGGCCTTGCGCCGTGCCATGAAGCTGAGCAGGCCGCGCTTCGTCTCCTGGCTTTCCTGCTGCGCCAGGTTGAGGCTATCCATGACCTCGCTGCTGCGCTGGAGGATGTCGCGCGTGGCGGTGTAGTAATCGCGCATGAAGGCCTCGATCCGGCGCAGGATGCGCTTGTGGCGATAGCCGAGGTTGGTGGCGACCTGGCCCTGGAGGCGGAGTGTCAGGACGTCGCTGGCGCGGCGTTCCGTGTAATGCATCTCGTTGCGCGTGCGCAGGATGAAGTCATAGGCTGCGGAAAGTTCACGCCAGGCCAGGGGGGACATGTGGCCCTTCTGCACGAGGTCCTTCGGGTTGAGCGTGCGCATTTTCGCGTAGGTCATCCAGATCAGGTTCTGGTAGTCCCGCAGTCCGCCGCAGCCGTTCTTGATGTTAGGCTCCTGAACACAGTGGGTGCCGCCGTTCTTGGAGTGTCGTGACGCCAGGTCGTCCAGGCGCTGCTTCAGGAAGCCGGCCTCTCGTCCCTCCATGCACTCCCTGTCAAAGCGCTGGCGGAACTCCTTGAACGCGGTCTCGTCGCCGCAGACCAGGCGCGCCTCCATGAGGGCCGTCTTGGTCAGCATGTCCTCATTGGCAAGCTCGATGCATCCGCCGACACTGCGGGTGGCGCGGCCGACCTTGAACTTCAGATCGTAATAGAAGAGCAGGAAGTCGGCGATCAGCCGGGCGGTGTCCGGCGGCACCTGGGCGCCGTTGCCTGCGAGCATGAAGGTGAAGTCGACGTCGCTGTGCGGACTCATCAGGCGCCTGCCGTAGCCGCCATGGGCGACGACGCTGACGGCGGCGGTTTTGGCGCGCGTGCCCGCAGGCAGCGCGGCCAGGCATTCGGTCCAGAGCTGGCGAGCCAGGCAGTCCATGACATCGGAACGCATTCGGCAGACCTCCGCTCCGCCGACGCCGGCACGATGCCTCTGCTTGATGCGGGTCTCCTTGAGCTTCAGGAAACGCCTGGCGAGCCTGAGCGTTTCCGCGCGGCTCCTCGGCAGGGCCTTTTCGTCACCGAAAACTTTCAGGCGGATGGCCTCGAGGTGCCTTTGATATTCACGTTCAGTCATGCTTGGCGCGTCAGTCTCGGATCAGAAGGTGATGAGGGAGTGGACAGGGGCGCCGCCTGTGAGCCTGTGCCTGCCTTCGAGGAAGGAGAGCTCGATGAAGAAGGTGCAGCCGAGGAGCCTGGCGCCGGACTGTCTGATGAGCTCGAGCGCCGCGCCTGCGGTTCCACCGGTTGCCAGGAGGTCGTCCGCCAGCAGGACGGTTTCTCCCGGGGCGAGCGCGTCCACATGCATCTCGATGCTGTTGCTTCCGTACTCCAGGCTGTAGTCGAGTCCGCGCGTGCGCCAGGGCAGCTTGCCTTTCTTGCGCACGGGCACAAAGCCGGCCCCCAGCTTCTGGGCGATCATCGAGCCGAAGATGAAGCCGCGGGCGTCAATGCCGACGACCTTGTCGATTTTCTGTCGGGCGAATGGCTCGATCATGCCGTCGATGGCGAGCTGCATCAGGCCTGCGTCGGCAAGCACGGGGGTGATGTCCTTGAAGAGGATGCCCGGCTTCGGGAAGTCAGGCACGTCACGGATGGCGGATCGGAGCTGGTCAATGGAGGCGGAAAGCATGACGCGGCAGTCTTGGAGGACTGCCGCGCCGATGCAAGGAAGGGTTGGAGGGTTTTTCGCCGGTCAAAATCAGCGGCCGAAGGAGAAAAACCAGCTGACGCCGCTGCGTGAGGAATGACTGTGGCGGTGGGAGCCGTGATGGCCGTAGGAAGGGGGGGGGCAGTAGGGGCGCGGGCTGCAGATGCTGCAGCCGCAGGACTGACGCTGGGTCACCCAGCGGCCCAGGGGCCTGCCGCAGTGGTCACGGCCGTAGATGACATAGGTGGCATAAACCGGACGTCCGCAAGGCAGGTAGCTGACGATGCGGCTATGGCTGTTGCAGTGGTCCCAGGCCTGGGATTCCGAGGGGGAGGCAAAACCGAGGGTGATGGCTGCGGTGGCGAGGGCGAGGATGGTTTTCATGATGTTGAACGTGGTGTTCGCGGGCATCTGACGAGCGCCGTGAAACCTTATTCAGCATCGCGAAAAAATATTATTCGGGGATCGCATCACCACGTTTCACCGTGATGCCTTCCCACACGGCCTCGTCCGTTTTTTTGTCATAGGTCAGCACCCGGCTGGCGCTGCCCGGCGCCGGCGGCACGTCCGTGGATGGAAGCCATTTCTGATGATCGGCGATGACGGCGCTGTTCTCCGGCTTTGAGGCGACGTTGTTCCATTCGTTGGGGTCATTGACCATGTCGTAAAGCTCCTCGCTGCCGTCGGCGTAGCGGATGTAGCGCCACTTTTCGCTGCGCACGGCGTGGTTGCCCTGGTTGTGGCTGGTCACGGCGGGGCGTTCACGGCGTGTGCCGGCGTCCTTGAGCTGGGGCACTAGGCTGAGGCCTTCCAGATCATCCCGCTGTGGCAGCGCTGCGAGGTCGATCAGTGTGGGGTAGATGTCGAGCAGCTCCGCCGGTTGTCCGCAGCGTTGTCCAGGCGTGACTCCGGGCCCGGCAAACAGCAGCGGCACCTTGGTTCCGCGGTCCCAGAGCGTGTTCTTGCCGGAGATCTCCTTTTCCCCGAGATGCCAGCCGTGATCACCCCAGACCACCACGACGGTGTCGTCGCGATGTCCGGATTCATCGAGGGCGGTCAGCAGGCGGCCGACCTGGGCGTCGGTGAAGCTCGTGCAGGCGAGGTAGCTGCGCACGAGATTGCGCCATTGGTTGGACTCCTTGAGGAACTTCAGCCGGGGCTCGGGCAGCAGCCAGTGAATGTACCATGAAAACCTGGGCGTGTCCGCGCGGTCGTTCTCCAGCACCTTTGGCAGAACGCTGTCATCATCAGGGTAGAGGTCGAACCATTTTTGCGTGGCATAACAAGGAACGTGGGGCAAAAAGAAGCCGGCGGCGATGAAGAAGGGCCTGTCCTTCGGGGCCGACTTGATCTGCTCGGCGGCCCATGTGGCGACCTGGTAGTCGCCCTTTTGCGTGTCATCATTGTCGAGGGGCCAGACACCCCAGTCCATGAGCGGGTTGTTGCCCATGGGGGTGTCGCCAATCAGCTTTTTCGGCGGCTTGGTTCCGACGCCGCCAAAGGGCGCGGTGGCCATGAACTCAGGCTTGCCGGCGGCGCCTGTTTTGGCGCCCTTGCCCTTTCCTTTGCCTCCGCCTCCGCCGCCCGTGCCTCCGTGGTAGATCTTGCCGGTGGCGGCGGTGAGGTAGCCGTTGTTTTCAAAGTGCTGCGGAAGCGTCACACGGTCCTTCCACTTGGGCAGGGTGCGGAACCAGGGGGAGAGTCCGTAGATGCCCGTGGTGGTGGGGCGCAGGCCGAGCAGCAGGCTGGTGCGCGACGGATTGCACAGGGGCATGTTGCAGTGGGCGTTCGTGAAGGTCGTTCCGCGCGCCGCCAGCTTGTCCAGGTTGGGCGTTTTCGCCATCGGGTGGCCGCCGAGATGGCCGATCCAGTCGTTCTGGTCGTCAATAGCGATGAAAAGCACGTTCGGACGGTCCGCGGCCGTCATGGAGAAGGGGGATGCGAGGACGGCGCACAGCAGCGCAATGCGTGGCAGGTGGTGGGGCGGAAGTTTCATGCGAACGCCAGCAAACGAAACGAGAGGACGAATCATTCCACTTTTGCGCGCCCGTCCCGGCCAAGAACACGGATGCAGCCGTCTTTGTCCGCCCGCGAGAGAATGGATCCGGCCGCAGGATCCTGCAGGAGATGGACTCTGAGCATGGCCAGCGCATAGCGTTCATAGGTCGCGCGCCTTGCAGGATCGGTCCTGCCGCAGACCAGTTCGGCCATGCGGCTGGTGGGGTTTTCCGGGTCGCAGTGGGTGGAGCCTTTGACGCGCAGGGCCAGGAGATCCGCCCCCCCCCTGCCGATCCATTGCCGCGCATTGCCAGAGCGGTTCCAGGCGCCGGGCTCGGCCAGCAGCATGAGCGCGGGCGTGGGCAGGGACTTCACCACGCCCAGGCCCATGTCCATGAAGTCCACGGGGTCGAGGCCTATCCAACAATGCATCTTGTCGGATCCGGCGGTCGCCAGCAGAGTGGCAAAGCCGCCGGCCGAATGGCCGACCAGCCCGGTCCTGCCCGTCGGCTGAGGGCCGGCCTTCAGGCTGCCGGGCCGGTGGAGATGCTCGGCCAGTTCGACGACCGCGCGTGCATTGCGGGCATGGTTGGCAAAGGAGGGCAGGCTGGGCACGGCGGCGATCATGCCGTTTTCTGCGATCCGAACGCCCCAGCCTGACATGACGCGGCGGTGCCGGGTGAATCCATGCGCGACAATCACGACGGGAGCCTTCGCGGCCGAGGCCGGCAGGAACAGGTCCACGGGAACCCTTTCGCCTTGCAGCATGATTTGTTCGGTGCGGCGAATGACCCCGGGTGGCACCGGCAGCGGTGGAACCCGGTTCAGGTGACCGGCTCCCAGCAGCAGGCCGGTCAACAAGGGGATCAGGAGCAACATGCGGCGCAGGAGCTTCTTCACGAAATCCTAGAGGTTCTTGTTTTTGCCCGCCTTGCCCTTTTTGCCGGTCTTTCCGGATTTGCCGGGCATGTCCTTTGCCGCAGCCTTGAACATGGTGTCGAGCTCCGCCGGCCTTGCAGCCTCATAACGGTCCAGGCTGGCCTGAAGCCTCTTCCTGGCGCTGGCCGCCTTCTCCGTCAGGGGCGGCTGCAGGGCGCTTTTTTCCAGGGGGTCCGCCCTCAGGTCAAAGAAGCTGCCGTCGCGATAAAGCTTGTACTCTTGGTCGAAGGCGTATTCACGCACGGTCATGTCCGGTCCCTGGCGAGGCGAATACCAGGCGTAGATGAAATCTCGCGGAGTTTTTGATTCGCCTCTCAGCTGGGGCAGGAAGCTGACGCCGTCCAAGGAGTCCGGAAGCGGCGCGCCGGTGGCGGCGCAGAGAGTGGGGAGGAAGTCGGCGCAGGAGACCAGGTCGCCGCAAACCCGGCCCTTTTTGATCACCGCGGGCCAGCTGACGATGAGCGGCACATGATGCCCGTTGTTCGTGGTGCGTCCCTTGCCGCCCTGGTAATCCCCGCCCTGAAAACGGCTGGTGATGCTGCTGTGCGTGCCGTTGTCACCTGTGAAGATGAGCAGGGTGTTGTCGCGAATGCCAAGCTGCTTGAGCTGATCGTCGAGCCGGCCGATCATCTTGTCCATGTAGCTCACCATGTCCGCGAAGTGAGCGGTCTTGCGGTTGATGTTTTCGCCCTTTGCCTTCGCATCCCAGTCAGGGCTGTCCGGCGTGGGCTGAAAAGGGTCATGGGTCAGGATCATCGGGTAATACAGGAAGAAGGGCGCGTCCTTGTGCCTGTTGAGGAAGTCGAGCGCAAAGTCGTTGATGAGCTTCGGGCCATAGGAGCCCTCCGGGTAGTCCTTTTCAACGCCGTTGAGCTCGAGCCCGGCGTTGGCATAGCGTGGCGGGCGACGTGTGTGCTGCCAGAGCAGGGCCTCCTGGAAGCCAAAGTGGCCTGGTGAGTCCGTTTCGCGGCCTAGCTGCCACTTGCCGCAGATGCCGGTCGCGTAGCCCGCCTTTTGAAGAAGGTGCCCGAACGTGGTTTCGCTGCGGAGCAGGGTGCCAAAGTTCAGGTAATTGCGCACGTTGTAGCGGCCCGTCATCAGCTGCACGCGGGTCGGCGTGCAAAGCGGCTGCGAATGGCAGTGTTCGAAACGCACGCCTTCGGCGGCCAGCCTGTCGAGGTTCGGAGTCTGGTAGGATTCGCCGCCGTTGGAGGCGACGCATTCATAGCCGAAATCGTCGGCCATGATGAGGATCACATTCGGCTGATCTGCCGCAAGGAGGGGCAGGACCAGCAGGGCTGACAGCAGCGGGAAAAGTCGCATGAGTCGGAGTGGATGGAGTTGGCGATTGCGGCGGCACCGCGTTCACGGACAGGCAACGAAGCAATGTCCGCCATCTTCCGGGATTGCTGGATGACCCCGGCCGACGCTGTCACCAGAGAATGTCCACCAGCACGGCGGCAATCATCGCCAGGCTGAGCCCGAGCCTGACCGCGAGTCCGACACCGGTGCCCAGCAGGGTGCCCCAGGTGCTTTTCACCGCAGGTGCCATGCGCTTTTTGGCGAAGATGAGTTCAAACGCCAGACCGCCGAGCAGAGGGCCGAGCACGAAGCCAAGCGGGGCAAAAAAGAGGCCGATGAGGCCTCCGACAAAGACCCCCAGGATGCCCCAGCGGCTGGCGCCAAACCAGCGTGCGCCCATGGCACCGGCGGCCATGTCCACGAAATAGGAGGCCACCAGCAGCAGGGCGAGCAGGATCATGCCAGCCCAGCTCATTCCCTGGGAGGGCAGCAGTACTGTGTGCAGGATGCCAGCCAGGAAGATCAGGAAGGGGCCGGGCAGCAGCGGCAGCACCGACCCCAGCAGGCCGGTGAGCAGCAGGCAGGAGGTCAGCAGCCAGACGCCCAGCACCTGCCAGGGCAGGGCCG